>Ga0315281_10003123_pt1 | contig 24358 bp, 20 predicted proteins | sample YL17G07_0_MG_FD_204540 | JGI IMG/M metagenome (GOLD analysis project Ga0315281, IMG submission 204540) | Sediment microbial communities from Yellowstone Lake, YNP, Wyoming, USA - YL17G07_0 | ecosystem: Environmental > Aquatic > Freshwater > Lake > Sediment | place: USA: Wyoming | collected... | reverse complement strand
GTCGGGGCCTCCTTGGCCACGATACCCTTGACGAATCCGGCCGCCTCGAACGCGGGCTGCCAGGCCTCGATGCCTCTCATGATGTAAGGCACCCATTTTTTGGGGGTTGCGGGGTCCACGTAGAAAGTGATCGGCTTAACCGGCTCGCTTTTAGCCGCGGCCGGGTCCTTCTTTTCCAGGCGCCAGCGGGCGATGAAGTCCGTAGGCTTGACCTCGTGGACCGTACGGCTGTAGTTCGTGTGGCTGTGGGTGAAGTATCCCACCCGTTCGTCTTCCAGGCGGCCCATCATGGGCTTGTCCGGGAGCTTGACGAACGAGTAATGGACGACGGCCGTCGGGCTGGGAGTCGGCGGCAGGTAATCGGCGTATTGGGGCGGGAATCCCGGCGGAAGCTGGGGCGGCTTGGGATTGAAGGTCTGCGTGGACTCGACGTTCAGGTTGACGGGGAAGGCCCGGACCTTGTCGAGAAACGTCCGGGAGGCGTCGATGCCCATCCCCCCCACGGTTTTCTTGACAGGGATTTCGTTGACGTCGCTCGTGAAGAGCTTGGTCACGTCGATGACCGGCGCCCCGTCGGCCGCGAAAGCTTCGACCGCGAAAGCCATCATGATGGTCGGGGTTTCCATGGCGGTCACCGCCGCGCTAATCGGATCATTCGGGTCGGCGATGTTGGAAAAGTCCACGGCCCGCAGGAGGACCTTGTTCTCGCGCTGTTCCCAGCGGACGACCATGTCGACCACGGACTGGCCGGGGTAGCTCACGTCGGTCGGGCTCTTCTTGACCTGGACCACGAGGAGCAGGTCCTTGCCGAGCTCGGCCTTGGGAATCTCGAACAGAGCTTTCCCCTTGTTCGTATGGATCTTGAAGAGCCCGATCTGGGTCTTGAATTCGGCCGTCACGACCTGATCGTAGGGCTTCGGCTCGGCCTCACCGGGCTTGGCGGGCGGGGTTTCCTGCTTGGCCGGGGGAGCGACTTTCGCTTCCTGGGCCTGTTTAGGCTTATCCTGAGAGAAGGCCATCAAGGCCAGACTGAGAACCAAAAGGACGGAGAACAAGCGTTTCATGATCGCGCTCCTTGGTTGGAATTCGCCTCTGAGAACGTGGGTCGCATGTCCACGAACCATAGCACCTGTGACAGACCCCTGTCAAACGGCGGAGCGGCGGGAGTTGAACGGTCCCCGATACTTTGATACTCTGAATGCGCCCCCTCGGAAGCAAAGGAGGAACCCATGGCGAACACGGCGGACAACCATCCCAACATCATCACCATCGAACGCTACATCCTCGAGGAGCAGAGCTTCTATCCCGATGCGACCGGCGCCCTGACCAACCTCCTCTACGACCTCGCGCTGGCCGGAAAGGTCATCGCCAGCAAGACGACGCGGGCCGGCCTGGCCGAGATCCTGGGCCGGACCGGCGACATCAACGTCCAGGGCGAGCAGGTCATGAAACTCGACCGCTTCGCCGACCTCACCATCCTCAAACTTACCGACCACACAGGACGGCTGGCCGGCATGGCCTCCGAGGAAAACGCCGCCTTCATGCCCATCCCGGACAAGTACCCCAAGGGGAAATATCTCCTCCTTTACGATCCCTTGGACGGCTCCTCGAACGTGGATTTCAACATGCCCCTCGGCACGATTTTCGCCATCTACCGCCGGACGCGCGAGGACGGCCCGGTGACGGAGGACGAGTTCCTCCAGCCCGGCCGGGACCTCGTCGCTTCGGGTTACATCTCTTACGGCACAAGCACGATGCTGATCTATACCACCGGGCACGGCGTCCACGGATTTACTCTGGACATGTCAGTGGGCGAATTCCTGCTCTCCCACCCCCACATCCGCATCCCCTCCCCCGCCAAGTATTTCAGCGTCAACCTCGGCTACGAGAAATACTGGAGCCGCGGCGTCCAGCACTACACGGATTACCTACAGGGACGGGAAGGCGGCGTTGCGGGACTGTCGTTGCGGTATGTCGGGACGCTCGTCTCCGACTTCCACCGCAACCTTCTCGCGGGCGGCGTGTTTTATTACCCGGCCGACACCAAGGACCCGAAAGCGCCGTCCGGAAAGCTGCGCCTTCTCTACGAGGCCGCGCCGCTGGCCTTCATCGCCGAGCAGGCCGGGGGCTGGGCATCGGACGGGCGCCGCCGCATCCTCGACATCCAACCCGAATCCCTCCACCAGCGCACGCCGCTCTTCATCGGGAACAAGGATCTCGTCGAGAAGGTCGAGGCGTTCGTCCGCGAAAACGACAAGTGAGGATTTGATCCCGGCGCGATCCCGCCGGGGAAAGGCCCGCGAGGATCAGGTCAGCCGGTGCTCGCCAAGCCCAGCCGCTTTCTGATCCTGGCCACGTCCACCCGCTTGATGAAGGACGGGATGTTCAGGTAAATCCAGTGGAACCCGAAGCCGCCTTCTTTCATCTCGGCCAGGGCTTCCTCCTTCGGCCAGTTCAGGTAGACGATCCGGTACATGGCCATGACAACTCCCGTCCGGTCGGAGCCGTACTGGCAATGGATGAGGACGGGCTTCGGGGCGGACTCGATCGCCTTGAGGGCCCTCAGGATGTCGTCCTCCGAGAAGTCCCAGGCCGTCATCCCGACATGGATGAGCACGAGATCCAGCCCTTCGATCAGCGCGGCGTCCGAATGTCCGAACCTCAAGTCGATGATCGTCTTGATGCCCTTGTCGCGGATCTCCTCGAACCCCTGCCGTGTCGGCTGTTCGGACCGGTAGATATCGTCGTTGACCTTGTACAAGTTCTTGAGCGTGGCTGAAGGCACACGCTGGGCCCAGGCTTGGCGGTTGAACGGCTTGTCGGCGCCTAGACTTCCAGCGACGAGAAGGGATGCCAGCAGGACGAGGGCGATGCCCGCGGCGAGGCGCGGCGCGCCGGGGCCCTTACGCCAGCGGGATGCATGCTCATCCACAGCGCGACCGGCGGATATCACGTTTTTCCCTTCGGGCCCTTGCAGGCCTTGACGCAGACGCCGCAGATGAACTGACTGACGAGCCGCAGCTTCTGGAATTCCCTGAGCTTTTCGAAGCAGGCCTTGTGGTCGAAGTCGTCGCGCCGGTCCTTGATGGCCCCGGCGGGGCAGACGGCGATACACGCCCGGCATGTCGCGCAGCCTTCGTCGAGCGGCTTGTCCGGCGCAAGCGGCATATCGGTCAGGACCGTAACCAGGCGGAGGCGCGAGCCGAGTTCCGGATTGACCAGGAGGTTATTTCGGCCGAACCAGCCCAGGCCGGCCGCCCGGCCGAGGTGCTTGTGGGAAACGTGGGCCCTTTGCCCCGCCCAGTCGATGATCTGCGAGGCCGCGACCGGCAGTGCGGCGAAGCCCATTTTCTGGATATGGTCGGCCAGGAGCAGGGCGCCCTGGTCGAGAAAGGCGTTGGTCTGGCGGTAATGGTGGAAGTAAAGCGGGGTCGGGTGGTCGTCGATGTCGTCGAGGACCGGGTCGTTGAGGCGCTTCCCGAGCGAGACGGCCAGCGGGAAGCGGTCGCGCGTTTTCGGCTCAATCAGGAAATCCGCTCGCAGCTCCGTAACGTCGGCGACGCCAAGAACGTCGAAGCCAAGCTCGAGGGCCTTGGCCTTGAGGGCCTGATAATCCGCCGCCTTATCCGTGTTCTTTTTCATGCGCGACGGAGGTCATTGTATCGGCCCCCTCCCCGCCTGTCAAACCCGCATAAAGGCCCGCGGGAGCGAAGGGCTGAAGCTCCACAGACCTGCGTCCGAGGGGTCCAACCTTCACAGGCCTTGGAGCGCCTGCACCGCACTCGGGATTCCACGCATTCGCGTTTGTGGAATCACGAGTACGGTGTTGATTCCCGGCGAAAATCCATGATAGAGTCCTGCCAGACGGTCGTCAGCGACCTCCGAGCAGCGATGAAAAGGGCATGGATTGCAGCCGCGATTCTTCTCTTGTTGTCCGGATCGTTCGCCCTGGAAATCAAGGTGTTCGGGCCCGGCGGCCGCACGAAATTCAGGAAGCCGCTCTTCGGGGTTACTCCCTACGCCCTTGTCGAAGGCGCGCTACCTGATATCCTCAAGGAGGCCGGGCTGGCCTATTTTTCTTCCACCAAGAAGGAGCGGTTCAACCTTCTCGAAGACCAGCATCGGATCGATTTCACGAGCATCGCGGGAGGGGGAGTCCAGTTGAGAGCGGCCCGGGGGTTGGCCCTCTTTCTGGAGTTTCGTTACTTCACCGGGTTGGCCAACCTCACGAGAGCAGGCCTTGCCCACCTCGAGTTTTCGAACCTCAAGGCCCGCCCCCTGGGCCTCCAGGCCGGATTCAGGTATTCGCTATGGGCGAAGGAACGCTGAGGAGGGACACAACGGCCCATCTGTGCGCGATCAAGGGAAGCCGGCCGCCCCTGCGCTCGACCCGAAATCCCTCGAGGATCTTCTCCCACTCCGCTCCGTCCACGTGACTCCAGGGGCCCCGGGCGACGCTCAGGTAGGCCCGCCCCCCCGGCTTGAGGATGCGCTTCATTTCGCTCACGGCCGATTCATGATGCCGCGGCGCCATGGCGCACAGGAGCCCATTCGCCAGGACGAAATCAACGGACGCGTCGCCGATGAACCCTATCCCGGAGGCGGACGACACGTGCGTTTCGATGTTGTCGAAGCCCCGCTCACGGGCCTTTTTTTCGAGCGCGCGGACCGGCTTTTCGTCCACGTCAACGGCGTACACTTTTCCTTCGGGGCCGACGTGTTTAGCCAGAGCAAGCGTGTAATAGCCCGGACCGCAGCCGAGGTCCGCGGCCGTCTGGCCCGGCGCCACAAAGGGCTTCGTTAAGAGCCGCGGCGGCAGGAGAAGCTGCCGGAACGGATTGTCATTCACGAACAACGGAAAGAGCGTATCACGGATTTCGTCGCGTGGAGCCATGCTGTGCCTCCCTCCGGCCTCGGGCCGGCCAATTCCCCTCTGCCAAGGATGCTACGCCTGGCCGGACGCGACCGTCAAGGCCCTGAATTAGGTCTGGGCGTACGCGACCCTCTCAAGCGGTTGACTCCCCGTCCCCGGATGGGGTATATGAGTCCAAAGAGGAGCGACCATGAACGAGAAGACCCTGGCCATCATCAAGCCCGACGCCGTCAAGAAGAGGATCGTCGGGAAGATCATCCAGCGCATCGAGGACGAGGGCTTCACGATCGGCCGGCTCCGGCTGGCCCAATTGAGCCTGGATGAGGCCAAGGGATTCTACATCGTCCACAAAGAGAAGAAGTTCTACGGCAGCCTGACGGAGTTCATGTCCTCCGGCCCGGTCATCCTCATGGTCCTCGAGGGCGAGGACGCGATCAGCCGCTGGCGGGAGGTCATGGGGGCGACAGACCCGGCCCTGGCCAAGCCCGGCGCCCTCCGCCACACCTACGGCTTCTCGATTGAGCGGAATGCCACCCACGGTTCGGACGCGCCGGAAACGGCAGAGTGGGAAATCAAGTATTTCTTCAAGGGTTAGCCAGGGCCCGGCTCGCGACAAATCGGGGCCTTGGGTCCCATCCCGGTAACTTTTCCCGTAGGCGGACGTATTACTTGCGGAAGCCCGTATGAACAGGTCACGTGGTTTCGATTCGGTCGCGGCACTGTGGGTGGCCACCTTGCTGATCACGGCCGCGGCGCCGCCCGCACGGGCGCAGGCGGCCCTCGATGCCCGCGGCGTGTCCGACCGGGCCGATAAATGGCTGGCGGCATATGCGGCCGCCGGCGATTTCAGCGGCGTCGTGTTGATCGCCCAGGGCGACCGCATTCTAGTGGAGAAGGCCTACGGGAAGGCGGACGCCGCGACCGGCGCCCCGAACACCTTGAAGACCCGCTTCCGCATCGCCTCCCTCACGAAGACCTTCACGGCGGCCGCCATCGAACTCCTCATCGCGGGCGGCAAGATCGAACTCGGGGACCCGCTCGGCCGCTACGTGCCCGGCATCCCCAACGGCGACGTCATCACCATTGAGCAACTGCTTCTTCACCGGTCCGGCGTCGGCGTCGTGGACACGCCCGATCGCTATCTCGAATGCCTGCCCGCGGCGGAACTCCTTCGCCGTCTCGGGGAAGCCAAGCCCTTGTTCCCGCCCGGCAAGGGTGACCAGTACAGCAACGAAGGCTACTTCCTTCTCGCCCTGGTCATCGAAAAGGTCTCCGGAATGTCCTATGAGCAATTCTTGCAGCGGAACATTTTCGGCCCTCTGGGCATGAAGAATGCCGGGATCGCCTGCAAGGACCTGCCTCCGGGGCCGAACGCCGCCGGCCATGTGCCCGGGGCCGCCGGGAGTTCCGTGATCAGACTCACCGCCAACGAGGCCGTTGAGATCGGATCGGGAACGGCTTATTCCGACGTCGGCGACCTGCTTTCGTGGCTGCGGGCGGTTGACGCCAATCCCTCCTTCAAGGCAGGCCGCTGGCGATATCCCTACGGCTGGGGGAAGCGAAACTATTCGGGCCGGGCCTTGATCGAGCAGTCCGGGATCGTGGAAGGATTCAATGCCCACATTGCGCTCTACCCCGGGGACCACCTCTGCGCCGTCCTTCTCGGGAATATCCAGTCCGGCCTGTTCAACCGCGTCCCCCAGGACCTGGAGAAAGTGCTGTTCGGCGGCGAGACGACGCAACCGCCCGCCGTCATCCCCGTCGAACTGTCCGGGCGGGACCTCCAGGATTTCGCGGGCGAGTACGCCTCGGACGCCATCCCTTACCATCAAACCCTGGTCGTGCGGGATGGGACGCTTTACATGCGGTGGGGTCAATTCCCCTTCCCGCGGGCGCTCGCTCCGGCCGGAAAGGACGAGTTCTTCTTCCGCTACGAGTATGCCACGGTCCGCTTCGGACGCGCCTCTTCCGGCAAGGTCGTGAGCATGTCCTGGCAATGGCCCGATGGAGGTCCCATGGCCTTCCGCAAACTCTGAAGGCGGAACGGCGTATCCTGACACGGCCTCCGGCCTCGAATATCGGCGGCGAGATGTGGTAGAATCCCGGCAGTTTTGATTTCCATTACGGAGGCGTGCATGAAATTATCCCGCGTTACTGTCCTGATCGGTCTGTTGATCGTGCTATGCGTAGGGACTTACTCGCCCGCGCAGACGTCCACTCCGCAAGCTCCCGCCAAGTCCACGGCCGTCGATATCCAGGCGCTCGACAAGTTCATCGCGGGTGAGCTCAAGTCCAGGGGGCTCGTCGGCCTCTCGGCCGCGGTCATGATCGACGGCAAGATCGTCCTGGCCAAGGGCTACGGCCAGGGCGTCATCGGCGGGGCGGCCGCGACCGCGGAGACGCCCTTCGCCATCGGCTCGATCACCAAGCAATTCACCTGCGCCTGCATCCTGAAGCTCACCGAAGCGGGCAAGCTCGATGTGACCGACAAGGTCGCCAGGTACTACCCCGGGCTTACGCGAGCCGGAGACATCACCCTCCTCGACCTGATGAACCACGTCTCGGGCTATCATGATTATTATCCGCTCGATTTCGTGGACCGGCCCATGATGAAGGCGATCGACGCGGACGAGCTCATCCGCCGGTTCGCGGGCCGCCCGCTCGACTTCGAGCCGGGAAGCCGATATTCCTACAGCAACACGGGCTTCGTCATCCTCGGCCGGATTGTCGAAAGGGTCTCGGGCCAGCCGTTCAGCCGCTTCCTTCAGGACCAGATCCTGGCGCCCATCGGACTCAAGCATACCTATTACGAGCCAAACGCGGACCAGCCCGGCCTGGCGCAGGGATACACCACGTTCGCCCTGACCGGCCCCGACAAGACCGTCCCCGAAGCCAAGCACTGGATCGCGGCGGCCGGCGCGATATACTCGACCGGCTCGGACCTGGCCGCCTGGGACCTGGCTTTGATGACGGGCAAGGTGCTCAAGCCGGCCTCGTATGCGCTGATGACCCAAACGCGCCTGCTCACGGACGGCCGGATCAGCTGGTACGGCTGCGGCCTGTCGGTTGCGTACCGTAACGGCCGGCAAGTCTTCTCGCACGGGGGCGCCGTGGCCGGCTTCGTCGCCTCGAATACCGCGGTGCCGAGCACCCGGTCGGCGGCCGTCCTTCTTTCGAACCTCGACAGCGGCGAGGTGAGCGGGATTTACGGCAAGCTCGTCGAGGCCATCCTCCCCGTCCCCGCGGTCAACGCCCCGGTCATCGCCGGGCCGCCCGCCGTCGAGGCCCACAAGCTCATGCTCGCGGCCTACCAGGCCGGAAAGGTCGACCGCGCCCTTCTCGGCGAGGAATTTAACTGGTGGCTCACGGACGCCAAGCTCCAAGCCGCCTCGTTGAAGCTCAAACCCTACGGCGAGCCGACCAAGGCCGACCTCGAATCGCAGAACGAGCGCGGCGGGATGGAGGTTTCAGTCGTCCGCTTCACGTTTGCCAGCGGCGTTTTGCGGGGGTTGATGTACCGCACCCCGGACGGAAAAATCCAGCAGTTCTTCGTGTCGAAGGTCTAGGCCGAAAAACCGCGGTAGCCCCCAGGCTGGGGCCGAAAAGGGCGAAAAAGCCCCGGTATCTTCTCACGAGTCGAATATTTTTTTGCACCTAAATCTGGACCCCGGCGAGCTCCCAAATACCAAATACTGTATATTTTGCACGGCTTCGGGTTCCAGGGGTGCATATGGGGAAAATTCGCGATAAGGCTGGGGCTTGACAAGCGTATGTTATTGACTTATTTTTAGATCAGCCTTGGATGAATTTTTGAAGAGAGGACCCGACTAGCCGTCTCTTCCGTCCCGTCTTTTCTTCGGTCATTTTCCCAAGGCGAGCCTTGCACAGAAGGAGGCCGCTATGCGGAAAAGAAATCTTCAAAAAGCCGTGGCCCTGCTCGTCTGCTTCGCTTTCCTGGGGCTTTCGGCATCCGGCCTCTCGGCCGCGACCACTTCTCAACAGCCTGCCAAGTCCGGCTTCTTCAGCACGCTCCTGAAGCTCCCCGCTCAATGGCTGGTCGCCCTGTTCCCCGGCCTGCGCAACATCATCAACCCCGATCAGCCCACGCAAATTCAGCCGCCCACGTCGAGTTCGATAAAGAATATTAAAACGACGGCTGATATCATGATACTGAGGCCTAGCGGAAAAGACTAGTTCTTGCCGTCTTTATAGATCATTTTCCCTTTTTTCCAGGTAGCTACCACCCCCTAAAGGGGTGAAGTCTGCTTTAAGATATCACCCTACAATTCCCCCCTTCCGAGGATTGAAGAATCACCTCGGCATGATAGGTTAATCTCATAGGATTAAGATTCATAATTACTGTTTAGGACCATGCGGCTAAGACTGTTAATCTCAGCAACTTTATCGTTAATTTCCGCCTTGTTGTTGCTCAGTATGGACAATGTATATGCTGAGTCTAGATCAGAGGCGTTCACTGTCAGGATGAGAGAAGCTATATCAAATCGAAAAGGCGGGGAATACTACAAAGCAATTCAGCTAAATTTAGAGCTTCTCAATTATGCACGAAGAACCTCAAATAATAATATGGCATTAGACTGTTATAACGAGCTAGGTATTCTCTATTGGGACACCGGAAAACTTAAGGAATCCCAGGAGCATTTTGAGAAGGCGTCCCTTCTGGCCAGGGAACAAAAGGACGAATCCGCCTTATTTTTTATATCGAATTCGATCGAAATTTATAAACAATATCAGGAAGCAAAAAGACTTAGGCTTTCAGAAAACAGGACTGAAGCTATCGCCAGATTCGGAATGGCAATCCAACTTTCTAAGAAGATTGGGAGCCTTGATCACTTAGTCAAATGCCAGAGGCAGTTGAGCCTCGTTTACTGGGATATGGGCAACTATGCCGAATACTATAATCTAAACAGCAGCACTCTCATGCTGGCTCAAACCATCAGGAATAGGAGAGAAATAAGCAATTGTCTCAATAATATTGGGATCTATTTTATAAAATTGGAGAGTTATGCCAGAGCAATTAGTTATTGTGAACAAGCCTACACAATCGCGAAGGAGGCTGACGATTTTCAAGGGGAAACCGATTCTCTCAGTAACCTGGGCATGATATATCAAGAAATCGGCGAGTATGAGAAGGCGCTCGACTGTCTATCAAAGTCTCTACTTATTGACGAAAAATTGGGAGACACTACTCAAATTGCCGCTGACTATATCAATCGCGGTATTATATTTAGGAAGAGAGGATTAACCGCAAACAGCCCGCAGGATTATGAGAGTGCTTTCGCGGATCTGGTTTCAAGCCTGGAATTAGCAAAAAAGCTGGGAGATGAGGGACTGGAAGCTGCAATATTGAATAATATGGGTTCGCTATTTTCTGACCAAGGGCAGTTTAATGATGCCTTAGAGAATTATAAAAAGGCTTTCGAACTCTCAGAAAAACTCCAAGACAATGAAAAGAAAAGCAGAATCCTCAATAATTTGGGCATCGCCAGTTATCAACTTGGATATTTTGAAGAATCATCTCGTTTTTTGCAGCAAGCCATTAATCTTGCAACCGAAAATCACGATGGGCAACTACTATGGGAAGCATACTTCGAAAGTGCAAATAGCTACGCTAGAGCGGCTAACTACCAAGATGCACTAGCTAGGTACAAGGTTTCCATCTCATTAATCGAAGACATCCGGTCTTCAATCAAACTCGAGGAATTAAAAGCCAGCTATTTGGGCGCTGACAAGCGAATCGAGGCCTATCAGAACCTGATTGATCTCTTGGCGACCCTCCAGAAAGATGAGCCCCAAAAGGGCTACTACAAAGAAGCGTTCAACTACTTGGAGAGAGCTAAGGCCAGGGCCTTTCTGGACAGCCTGGAAGTGGCGGAAGTTGATATATCTCAAGGAATTAATCCCGTCCTGGCCAATCGCGAAAAAGAGCTCGTGCGGGATATTTCCAAAGCATACGGGAAGCTCTTGTCGCCGGGCTTTTCGTCCGAGGATAAAGCAAAAATATCTGAACAAATTAAATCTTCGGAAGATCAACTTGAAGCGTTGAAACGGGAGATCCGGATGTCGAGCCCGGCTTACGCGGACCTCAAGTACCCGAAAGTCATAACTTACGAGGAAGTTCAACGCGAGCTCGTATCTTCGGGAACAGCCTATTTCGCGTATTCCGTGGGGAAAGAACGATCTCACGCATTTGTGGTCACGCGCGATGGCCTCAAGATCTTCGACCTCCCTGGGAGAGGCGTCCTGCACCAGCAGGTTTCCGCATATCGCAAAGCGATCTCCGATAATCAAAATCGGGATTTTCATCTGGGCCGGGATCTCTTTCAAGAGCTCGTGTCCCCTGGGCTGGAGCCGGGATTGAAAAGGATTGTGTTCGTCCCTGATGATATCCTGAGTCTTTTACCCTTTGAAACACTGCTCACGCGCGATGAATCCAACTCCTGGTTGATCCGTGAATATATGATCAGTTATGCTCCTTCCCTTTCGTCGCTAAGGGTCTTAAAGCAAAGATACATGAATCGGGCTAAGCCGGAAGAAGATCTTTTGGCCATCGGGGACACCAGATTCGGTTCAGAGGGAACCGGACACGGGATAATCCCGACGCCGAACGTTTTTTATGGCCTCGGCTCATCTTCAGGCCTCAGCCTAACTCCCTTAAAGTACTCGGGGCTGGAAATTCAGAACATCTCACGGCTTTTTCGCCAGAATAAAGTGATGATCTTGGAGAAAGAGAACGCGACCAAGCGCAGGCTGCGATCCCTTTCTCTTGCGGATTATAAGATTATTCACTTTGCGGCCCACAGCATAATCGACGATAAAAAGCCCGCACGATCGGCTATTGTCCTTTCCTTCAACCCGGATCAGGCCGAGGACGGGCTTCTTCAGACAAGGGATATTTATAACCTCAAGTTGAACGCCGATCTCGTCACTCTCTCTGCCTGTCAAACGGGTTTGGGACAATTTATCCGTGGGGAGGGAATCGAGGGACTGAGCCGGCCATTTTTCTATGCCGGCGCGTCCTCCGTCCTCATGAGTCTATGGGCGGTGAACGACCAGGCCACGTCACAGCTGATGGAGCGATTCTATCGACACCTCCGTAGATCGGAGTCGTTGATGGAGGCGCTCCGCAACGCCAAGCTCGAATTGATCAGCTCCGGGACTTTATCCCACCCGTACTATTGGGCGGGGTTCATCATCAGCGGAAAGGCAGACTCCCGGACTTTTCCCGGGAGGCGCGATCTTATGGTTATTCTGGCGGGCATGGTCGGGCTCACCCTACTTAGTGTATTGGCCATAGCAACTTATAGACGGAACAGGCTCTGACCTTCTTCATTTCTAAAGAACCATTTTCTTAATGCAAGCCCTCATATCATGTTTATCAAGGAGCCTGTAGAGTTGCCGACGGCTCTTCCCGAGTTTGGAGGCGGCTCTCGTTTTATTCCAATGGCATTGTTCCAAGGTCCTCGCAAGCAGGCGTGACGTTGATTCCGCCTGGGAGATGCCCGGCTCGAGATCAAAGCGCAGATCTTCTGCTCGAATCAGATCGCGATCGGCAAAGACGAATGACCTTTCCAATATGTTTTCCAGCTCCCGGACGTTCCCCGGAAAATCGTAGGACATAATTTTATTCAGGGCATCCGGGGCCAGGATCTTTTGAGTGTTGTTGCGCCGGTTCTCCGTTTCGACAAAGTGCTTCACCAATTCAGGCAGGTCACCTCTCCGCTCCCGCAGTGCGGGAATCTTGATCCTAATAACGCTGATCCTGTAATACAGATCGCTTCGAAAACTTCCATCCTGAACCTTTATCATAAGATCTTTATTCGTGGCGAAGACGAAACGGGCCGTCACCGTTTTCGTCTGCGTCCCACCCAATTTTCTTGATTCTTTCTTGTCAAGCAATCTCAGAATCTTGGCCTGCAGGTGAAGCGCAAGCTCGCCGATTTCGTCAAGAAAAACCGTGCCATTTCCAGCAATATCGAGCAACCCCGCTTTTTCATGGACGGCCCCGGTGAACGCCCCCCTGGCGTGCCCGAACAGCTCGGATTCAAAGAGGCCCTCGGGCAGATTTGAGCAGTTGATTGCCACAAAGGGATAAGACCCCCGGGAGCTCAGTTCATGAATCTTCCTTGCGGCCAGGTCTTTACCTGTGCCGGTTTCGCCGAGGAGCAGAACGCTTTTGTCAGATCGAGCCGCGTGACTCAGGGTCCGGACAACCGCGACCATCACCGGGCTCGTACCAATCAAGACGACGCTCATGTTCCAAAACCGAATCCGATTTATCAAATTGGGGAATATTCCGGCCCCCATAGAGGAAACGGCCGTCCTTGGCTAAATTCTCACAAAATGCCACTCGGTGAGAAAATAATCACCCTCTTGACATCTATACTTATACGATGCGAAATTAGGGGCCTTCTGGACCGCCAAGGATCTTGATGATGGATGCCGAGCGAATAAAGGAAGAGCAATTCGAAGAACTATTGAATAGGTTCGCCAATTTTATCCGGATTCATATTCAAAAGTATAATTTGTATAGATATGGCCTCGATCCTGATGATGTCACGCAGGTCGTCCGTATCAAAATATGGAAACTCCTGCATAGTGAGAAAACCATCACCAATTACCCGTCTTATATAAAGAAGATCGTGAACTCCTCAGTCATCGACCAACTCAGGAAAATTCGAAGAGAAGAGGGGATTTTTACTCACGAAAAACAAGTGGCGGAAAATGAGTTGGCGTACAGCATGGAGACGGCCCGCTTCAGAAGCCTCGAAGAGACCGTCGGCCGGGCCGTTGAATCGCTCATCGAATCCAGGCGTCAGGTTGTTAAGCTGTATTTGCTCAATTTGAGCATCCAGGAAATCGCCGATTATCTCCATTGGAGTACCGATAAAACGAGGAATCTCCTTTACCGGGGTCTCTCCGACCTCAAGAAGGCCCTCAAAGACATGGACATTCATTATGAAGCTAAAAGATGAGGAACTGAGAGGCCTTTATCGGTCCTACGTCACCATGAGGACTCCTGGGAGCCGTAAGGGTTGCCCTTCGCCGGAATGCCTCCTTTCCTTCTTCGTTTCTCGCTCGAGGACCCGGAAGAAACTAAGGATCGTCGATCATTTGACAAATTGTTCAGCATGCGCCAGGGAGTTTGAGCTTCTTCTCGAAATCCAGAGAGAGCAGAATCAGGTGGTTTCCCAAGTCCGAGAAGCCGCGGATTCCGGACAATTTTTCAGCAGACGGGCAGGCCTATTTGACGTGATTGGCCATTTTTGGAGAATCTTCCCCATCGTGGCGGGAGCAATGTTCGTGATCGCCTCCCTTGTCATTGTCGTTCGAGAATCAGGGAGGCCCGGGGATATCCGAGCCACACCTTCTTCTATCCTGTTGATTCAGCCGGACGCGAAACATCCCGCCTCGTTTCCACTAATCTTCAAGTGGGAAGGCGTCAAGGGCGCCGAGACATACATCCTCGAACTTTATGACGAAACTCTGTTGCCAATCTGGAAGAGTCCGGATCTTCTTTCACCTCAGCTCACGATGCCGGAAGACCTGGCCGGTCGGCTGCAACTCAACAAGCTCTATTTCTGGATGATCACGGCTTACCATAAAAAAGAAAAACTGGCCGAATCTGAGCTCACGCAGTTTATTGTCCGCCCGAAAAAAGACTAGTTCGCGCGACGACCGGCTTTTTCATTAACCCAAAGCGCCGACGGATCTCCATTCAACACAAATCCAGCCCAATAATAGGGGTGAGACCGTGCCGTTCTTAGCATGTTTAACTTCGCCGTGCGGAGGGCGGAAATCTTATCCTCGCCGCGGACTAGGCCTTTATAAAAATCTTCCATAAAAACCGCCGTAGACCGATCATTGACAGACCAGATGGAAGATAAAACGGCTCTCGCTCCGGCGTAGAAAAACGTCCTTGTCAGTCCGAGGAGACCTTCCCCTTTCTCCAGGGTCCCATTCCCTGAATGGCAAGCGGAAAGGACGACTAATCCGGCATTCATTCTCAGTCCGTAGATTTCTCTAACCTGCAGGAATCCGTCATCTTCCTGATTCTGGTCCGGGGAGAGGACCAGTGCCGAGCGGAAGGGGTATTTTTCGTCGAACAGCCCGTGACAGGCAAAATGGATAACTTCGTACTTCTCGATAGCCCTTTTCTTAAGAGTCGACTCCGTCGCTGTGTCTCCTATGAATACCGCCTTGTTTTGCGAAGCGAATAACCGGGCGATGCTAAGTACCTCCTGCCGGCTATAGGGGAGACCAGGATAAATGAGGTTGTCACCTGAAGCGATTTCGCCGGGGAAACCAGCAGACGCCGACCCCGGGGGTTCTTCCAATGATCTTCCTTTTCTCTCGATCGGGTCTCCGAAGGCTAGAAGGGATTTTCCGGATTTATGGCGTCGAGGTTTCTCTTCGAGCAACACCAGAGATGTCGATGAGGGGCCGTAGGAGACATTGTATTGTTCCACGAGGTAACTGACTTTGCCATCCTTCCTTATTCTCAGAGTTTCAAACGGCAAATAATGAAGCACGCCGTCGGGGATTATAATCAGCGTATCAATGGCAGGATTAGGATCTTCCATAAGCGGGAATACGAGCTCTCCGGCAATCCTTTCTGCGGCTCGAATTCCCTCAAAAGCGCCCGGGGATGGAGAAGAGAGGATTTTTAAATAAGCCCGGAGGGAGTCCTCCAGTATCGATCGCCCCGGCAGCTTATATAATTTAGTTTTTTGGGGGGATATGTGAAACAGGAATGAGTCCTTGTCGCCAATAAAATACTCCAAAAGGGACGCATGTTCGCTAAGGAGGTTCATTTGCACCTGGGGAAGACTGGAGATGGGGGGAAACAGCATGCCGGCAACATCCCGATTTTCGGTTCTCACCTCGGATATGAGTTTCAAATATTCCTCTTCTTTGAGCTCCAGCTCCTGGGAACGTTTTTCTTTCTCCGGACCCGCCAGTCGAGGATCGGACAATTGCCTGGAGATTCCCGAGATTTCTCTGGATATTTCTTTTTCCCGTTCAACGAATCTAGGATTTAAGCTCTCTTCAAAATTTACCCGCGCCTCGATGAGGCTCTCCACAAACGATCTGGCTTTGGCCCTCTCCATGATTTGGAACAGATCTTCAATCACCGCGTTTGAGGGATTGGCTGAGTAGATGGAATACAGGACGTCCAGGGCACGCTGATAAACGACGAGCTTATCCCGCGTAAAGCTGATTTTAAACATATCGAGAGTGATATGGCTCCTGATCTTTTCAATAATCTCTATGGACCTTTTGTAATAGGAAAGAGCGGTTATTAGTTCTTTTTTCTCTTCATAGCACTGACCGAGTCCGAAATACGCTTCCCACAGTATTTCCTGCAAATTTGAAGCCGCCGCAGCCTTTATTGCATTGTTGAAATATATTATTGCAGAATCACTCGCGTATCTGGCCAGGTTCAAATTGCCCAAATTCAGGTTAATAGCGCAAGCAGCCTCGGCATAATTAACCCCCGAGACTTCAGTCAAGCACAGCTTAAAGTTACGTGCCGCCTGTTCGAAATTCCCCTTTAGATAATATGTATATGCAATATTGTTAAGCGTTTGAATTAGTTCCCTCTTTTCATTCCGATTCAATAATAATCGTCGACCATCGTAGAAACACTGAAGTGCTGCGTTTAGCCCATCAGGTTCATGATAGGTTCGGGCCCTTTTTGTTAGCACAATGCCAAGATGATTTAGATCCAAAACTAAATTCAGATCTTTGCCAAGTATCCTATCTATTATGAGGGCGTTACGATAATGATTTTCGGCTTGGGTTAGGTTGTCAAGCTCGAGGTAGATCCCGCCAATATTAGATGAACTTTCGGCTTGTGTCTCTTGATCGCCCGCCTTCTTCGATTCAGCTTCGGCCTCCTCTAGATACCTCAGAGCGCTAGAATAATCACTCATGCGCTCATAGTAGGCGCCCAAGTTGTTCAGGCATCGCCCCATTTCTTTCCGATGGTTGATCTTTTTTGATATCTCGAGCCCATGATTGGCGCAAGCGTAAAACGCCTGAAAGTCGCCTATCTGCCAATACGTCAGGCTCTTTTGACGGAGGCATTTAAGCGCGAAGTCCTCAATGCCGGTTTCCTCCCCGAGAGCCAGTGCCCGATCGAAGGACTCGAGGGATTTCTGGTTTTGATTTTTAGAGCGGTACTCTTTCCCCAGGTTGTAAAAGTGGACAATCCCCGTGGCAGATTCACAGAAACGCTCATCCAAAACATTTTTTCGCTTCTTAGCGAGTGACAAGGCCTCTTCAAAAAAGCCACCCGCATCAGAAATGTTCCCGAGATCCCAACTCGTAATTCCCGACTTGAGGAGGCAAGTCGCCTCTTCTCCGGGGGTCCTCGTCTTTCTTGATGCGGCGAGTGCTTCGGTGAACACGGCGAAGGCTTTTTCAAAATCGCCAGAGCGCTGATAAGCTTCTCCTCTTGTGATAAGCGCGCCGGCGGACAATGTCTCGGGCTGCGACCCCGGGGCTTGGCTGCTGGCCGGGATGCTCAAGATTCCAGAAATGAAAAAAAGAAAGAAAAGAGCCCCGAATCTCCTCATTCTCCTCACTTGTCCCGCAATTTGTGGGAGAATTATAGGAATAAGGATTACCATAAGTCAAGCCGGTGCTTAAGCAAAGTATCTATATTCGTTATCACAAATTCAGCCGCTCCTATTATCGTTGACATTTCGCCTCCGTGTCTTATACTGACTTGGAATGCGGCCTAACGCGAGGAACCCCATGAAGAAATCCGACATCCTAACCCTCACAGGTGAAAAAGACGCTCAGCCCCCCGATTTTGTCTCACGGCGAAAGTTTTTTCGATATTCGGCGATGAGCGTCGCCGGCCTGGCCCTGGCCCCGCACCTCTCCCCCCAGGAAAAGGTCGCCGAGGAGAGGCCAAAGCCCGTCGCTCGCCCCGAGATCAAGACGAATATCGACGAGGTCCGCTCGATCCCGCGCGTTGCCAGCTCCATGCCCGGGAAATATCCCGGCCGCGTGGTCAAGATCAACACCGGCACTACCTCGAACAGGGGCACCCTCGACATCCCGAAGATCAAGCCCATAATGGACCGCGGCCTGTCCGAGCTCACGGGCGAGAAGGACATCCGGGCGGCCTGGAGGCAGTTCGTCTCCCCGTCCGATATCGTGGGGATCAAGGTCAATCCCATCGGGGGGAAGATCCTCTCGACCAAGCCCGAGGTCGTGGACGTCATCCTCGAGGGCCTGCAGGCCGCCGGCATCCCCAAGGCCAACATCGTGATCTGGGACCGGCGCCACTTCCAGCTCGCGGAGGCCGGGTTCACGCCCGAGCGCTTCCCCGGCATCCGCATCCTCGGCACGGAGATGAAGGGCCCCAACGGCGATTTCTGGGACCCCAAGGACGAGCTCTGGAGCAAGGACAACATCGACCGCGAGGCCCTCCCCTACGTCGCCGAGTCCGAGATGAAATACGACCGGGAGACCATGCCCTACATGATCAACGAGGGCAAGCACTCCTATTTCACGCGGCTGGTCACGAGCGTCTGCACGAAGATCATCAACGTCCCCATCCTCAAGAACGCCGGCCCGACTGTCACCGCCTGCCTGAAGAACCTGTCCTACGGCTCGCTCAGCAACACGGCCCGCCTCCACGCGCTCTGGATGAAGTCCGTGGCCGAGCCCTGCGCCTTCCCCTGCCTCCGGGACAAGGTCGTCCTCAACATCGTCGACGGTCTCCAGGCCTGCTACGACGGCGGGCCCGGAGCGAACCCCAAGTTCATCTACGACTCGAACGTCATGCTCTTCGGGACGGACCCGGTCGCAGTGGACGCCGTCGGCCACGACATCATCGTCAAGGAGCGGATGGCGCGGGGCGTCCAGCAGGTCGAGAACCAGAAGCAGAGCGAATTCCTCTATATCGCCGAGGGGCTGGGACTCGGGATCGCGGCGCGGGATAAGATCAAGGTCGCGGACATAAGCTTGGGGTAAGTCGTAATTCAAGAATCAGGAAAAAACTCTTACATTTCAGGATTAGATCGCTAGCGGCCAGCGCGCTCCGCCGGCGCTTCCCGCAAAAAGTACGTTTGGGCCGTGAATGAGGCGCGGATTGGCGACTCGGCGTCATCGTTCGAAACGGCGGTAAAAGAGAATTTCTTGATCAGCCAGAGCCGCGGCAATTCCTCGATTCCCCCGAAAAACCGCCGGAGGCCCTGACGGCTCCCCGTGGCCTCGATAGAAATGGGCCATTCGCTGGTGAACTCCCCGGGAATTTCGCTTCCCGGGGCGAATTTCGTGATCTTCAAACCCGAATCATTAGCAGCTAGCTGGAATTGTCTCAGGATATCGGCGCTTTCCTTCCCGGCCGGCATGACCTTTTCGAGTTCCTCCAATCGCTTGGTCAGCGCGACAACTGCGTCCGGACCGGATTCGTATCCGGATTTGGAGGGCTTTTCCCCGCCAGTGTCTTTGGCAAGCGCCCGGAGCGCGAATTCCTGGTATTCATTATTCCGGGCCCGTTTCTGGACAGACGACAGGAGATTGACCTCCGTCAGAGCGGGGCTTCGCTCGAGGCTCGAAACATAGTCGGCAACGAGGCCATTGGACGGGGCACGGCCTTTGATCCGGATCCCTTCGGAGCCGTAGACGACCTCTGTCAGCCAAACCGCGGCAGGCAGAGCCGTGCCCAACTCGTTCAGGATCCGCGCCGCCAGGGGACGCTGACCCATGAGGCCCTCGATGAGATTGATCTTGCGTTCGAGCGCCGCGGCCGGTTCCGGGCCGGGCGCGGAAGGTTTGGACGGGCACGCAATCGAGATGAGGCACGCGCTGAGGCAGAAAGCGATATGAAAACGGTTTCTCATCGGTTCCACTCTTCCCCGTCCTCTATATATTCTCCTAGGCTGTCAGATGTCAACGCGTGCCGTCCTCGCCTGCCGCAAAAGCCCTTGTCAAGCGCCCCGCCTTTTGTTATCTTCTTCATGGCACTCCAAGGAGGGATGATGGAAAAAGAAATCGGGCGCGTCACGCATTTCTTCCACAAGATCAATGTGGCCATTATCGAGGTCACGGCCGGCAGTTTGAAGATCGGGGAGATCATCCACGTCAAGGGGCACACCAGCGACTTTACGCAGCCGGTGGAATCGCTACAGCTGGAGCATCAGTCCATCCCGGAAGTTAAGGTGGGCGGCTCAGCCGGCTTGAAGGTGAAAGAGCCGGTCCGCGAAGGCGACCTGGTCTTTAAGGTCGAAGGAGACGCCTGACTTTCCGCCGGATGGACTGCCTTTTCTAACCAAGGAGCGGAGCGAATTTCCCTGCGTAGCCGAAGAGCGTGGCCTCGGGATCGCGGCGCGGGCCTACTTTTTCCTTAACTCCTCGAGCTTCTTCGCGCCGTTGACGTTCTTCGGATTGAGGGCCAGCGACTTTTCATAACTCTTGATAGCCTGGGCCTTCTCCCCGCTCGCCACGTATCCGTCGGCCAGGCTGTCGTAAGCGTTCCAGGAATCAGAGTGGAGCTCGACGATCAGCTTGAATAGGCCGATGGCCGCGGCCGTCTTCTTGTCCGAAAGAAGCATATAGCCGATGCTGTTCAGCCGGCGTTCGTTAACGTTCGGGTCCTTTGGGTCCTTCTTCCAGAGGGCCCGGTAGCCCTCGATGGCCCGCGTGGTGTCCCCCGCCTCGAGCCAATCGGCCGGGGCCTTGACTCCCTCCGCGGCGCGGGTCGCGGTCCTCGTCCCGGGCTCGGACTTTATCGTCACACTGGCTGAGGGAGCGCCTTTCCCCTCCGCGAAGGTATAGGTCACGGGGGCGTCGGTGCGGATGAACTCGGCCGCGGAAATGGGCAGAAGCGCGAAGGCAACCCCGCCGGTCCTCTTGCCCATGAAACGTCCGCCTTCCGCGGTCACGGCGAGGGTGTTATCCGAATCGAGCGTGTATCTCCCGGGGAACGGGGCGAGCGCCTTGGCGTCGAGGGAAATGACGTCATACGGCGTGGGCACGTAGCTCTGCCAGCCGTACTCCTCGGCGACGCCCATGATGATTTCGCTGATGAGGGAAGCGGCCCCCTGGCCGTCGGAGTTCGTCATGATGGCCACACCGTATCCCCCGTCGCGGTCGGCGAGCAGGGAGGCGATGAAGCCCTCGTCCTGGCCGCCGTGGCCGAAATACACCTCGGAGCCGTGGCGCTCGAGGAAGAGCCCGAGCGCCATGTCGCGTGTTCCCTGGATGACGATCTGCGGAGTGACCATGAGCTTGGCCGTCTCTTTGGATAGGACCTTGTTCGATTCCCCGTGGACGGAGCGCCCGACCTCGATCGCGAACTTCGCGAGGTCGCTGGGGGTTGTCCAGAGCCCGGCGGCGGCCATTTCGGGGTAAATGAAGCGCTTTCCTTGGATCACTTTCCCGGCCGCGTTGTGGCCCGAGGCGGCGAACTTCAGGCGGTCGGGGGGCATGGTCCGTTCGTAGGAACTGCCGATCATACCGACCGGCCCGAGGACTTTTTCGCGGAGGATTTCGGGAAAGGGCTTCTTCTCGACGTCCATCATCGCGAGCTGCATGATGGTCAGGCCTCCCCCGGAATAACGCCACGTGGAGCCCGGCTCGATGTCGACGACGATGGGGCCGGAGTTCGCGGGCGAGTCACCCTTGAGGACCTGGATAAGCGTCGGGAGCGGCTCGCCCGTGGCGTAGCCGCGGAATCCGTGCACCGTCAGGCCGGCGCTGTGGCTCGCGATCCGCCGCAGGGTAACGGGTTGTTTAGCCGTGAACGCGTTCTCAGGGAGCTTCCACGAGGTGAGGAACGAGTTGATGTTCGCGTCGAGCGCGAGCTTGCCTTCCTGGACGAGGCGGAGAGCGCCCATCACGGCGACCGGCTTGCTGATGGAGCCCGCGACGAAGATGGTTTTCTCCGTCACCGGCTCTTTTGTATCGTTATCCATCACGCCGTATCCCTTGGCCCACTGGACCTTGTTGTCGAAAAAGACGGCGACGCTCACGCCCGGAACGTTGTAGAACTCCATCCGGTCGAGGATGTTCCAGGTCTTTTGTCCCTTGACGAGAACGGGCGGCAGCAATCCGTTCTCGACGCGGCCGATCCGCGGATCGGCGGCGGACTGGGCGGGGGCCTGGATGTGGCCGGCCGCCAAGGCGAAGGCGATGAGCACGAAAATCACGAGCACGGCGGATTTCCGACGGGCGTGGATCATGATGCGGTTTCCTCCTCGCACACTTCCAGACTAGGGCTCAGACGCGCCCCGCGCATCGCGCCTTTTTAGTATACGCGCGATTAAGTAGAAAGGGTTACATTGTGCTAGAATTGAGGCGAGGGAAATGTTGGGAGCAAGGGCATGAAAAATGCAGGAAAGGGGATGGTTGGCGCCGTCCTGCTGACGGTGGGGTTAGTTGTCTTCGTGAACGGCGTAACGGTGGCGGCCGCGGGGGGTGGCCCGGTCTCGCAGGACCGGCAAAGCCAGCAGCCGCCCGGCCGGAAAAACCTGCCGCCCGACTTCATGGGGATCGCGGGCATCTCGGGCTGGGTCCTTTCCGGAAGTCCAAAGACCTATCCCAAGGCGGGCCTCTCCGACTACGTCGGCGGTGGGGCCGAGATCTTTCTCCAGTACGGATTCCGGGACCTCACGGTCTTTAACCTCGTCCCCGACAAGCCGGCCGTGCCCAGAAAGGCGGTCACCCTCGAGATCTACCGGATGGATTCGCCCAAGGCGGCCTTCGGCATCTTCTCGACAAGGCGCCAGGGCGACGAGCCCGTCTCGCCCGGGATCAAGACTTTCCACTGGCTCGGCCAGGAACAGGCGAACCTCGTCAAGGGCGACCTCTACGTCAATATCCTCGCATCGGGCTGCGCGGAGGCCGAGGTCGGGAATTTCCTGGCCTCCCTGGCTATCAATCTCCCATCGGGAGAGACGCCCCTGCCGGCGGGCTTTTCGTGTCTGCCCGAGTTCAACCTCGTCCCCGGCACCGAGCGCTACATCTGCGGGGATGTCGCCGCGGCCAACGAATCGCCGCTCCTCGGGGCGGACTTCTGGGGCTTCAAGGAGGGGAAGACGGAGGCCTATTCGGCCAAGTACGGCCCCGACCCCTCCAAACTCATCATCCTGAATTTCAAGAAGGATGCGCCGGCCAACATCATGGAGGAAGTCTTCGCCCTGTTTATGGCGTACCATATGGATTTGTCCATCATGAGGAACGTGATGCAGGGGAAAACCGTCGTCGGCCGCTGGTTTCTCTTCGGCTGGAACGGGCCGAACGGCATCATCATCCTCGACGCGCCCGACCCGGAGGTGGCCAGGGCGCGTCTCCAGGAGGCCCTGGACAAAACGGTCAAGCAGATGGGGGAAGCCATCAAAGACAAGACGGAGAAAACGACCTAACCCAAAAACGTGAGAGGAGAACGCGTGAATATCAAGGTCAGGAGATTCCCGCTCAGTACCGGCCTGGCGCTCGTCGCCGCGGTCCTGCTGGTGACGTCGCCGGCCCCCGCGCAGCAGACGCCGGCGCAGGGCCAGGCGCAGACGCCGCAGGCCAAGCCCCAGGCGCCCGAAGTCAAGCCCGCGATCATCGAACAGCCCATGGAGGATTTCACCCTGCCGGCCTATCAAGGGGGGACCGTGACGCTTTCCAAGCTCCGCGGCAGGAACGTCATGATCATCTTCCCGCGCGGATACGCGGCGCCGAACTACTGGTGCACGATCTGCAACTACCGGTACGTCGAGCTGGCGATGCTCGAGCAAGCCCAGCATATCCGGCAAAAATACAATGTCGAAGTCCTGGTCATTTTCCCATACAACCGCGAGACCGTGCAGGCCTGGCTCGAGGCCCTTTCCGGGCAGCTCGAAAAGATCAGGGTCACCAAGAACCCGGTCGACCCCTTGAAGCTCGACGAGGCGGGCAAGCGGCGGATGGAGCGCTGGCGCGAGTTTTTCCCCAAGGACTTCAGCCTGAAACAGGGGGAGATCCTGGCCCCGTTCTCCATCCTCATCGATGGCGACCACGCGCTTTCGTCCAAGCTCGGTCTCTTCCAGACGGAGTGGGGCGGCGGCAAGGTCGACCAGAACATTCCCAGCGTTTTCATCCTGGACAAGAACGGCGTCCTGCTCTTCAAGTACATGGGGCAGAACACGACCGACCGCCCGAGCTACGACTACCTGTTCAAGGTCCTGGACGTCATCAACGCGATGAAGTAGGGACGGGACAGCGGGGGCGGTTTCCGGCGAGGTCTGACCGGCTCCGTAAGCTGCGGATAATAGCAAAAACGTAACCTTTTCCGTCTTGGCGGGTATCCTATTACGAAAAGGTATAGTTTTGCTTGCGGAGAGTGGCCTGAGAAGAAGCTGGCCAAGGAATAAGAACATGCAGGATGAAAATCTCAGAATCCAGGCGGGCCGCCCGGGCGGGGCAAAGACCCTCGCTGCATTCCTTATCCTGACTGCGGGAATCCAGGCGGCTTGTACG
>Ga0315281_10003122_pt1 | contig 24366 bp, 23 predicted proteins | sample YL17G07_0_MG_FD_204540 | JGI IMG/M metagenome (GOLD analysis project Ga0315281, IMG submission 204540) | Sediment microbial communities from Yellowstone Lake, YNP, Wyoming, USA - YL17G07_0 | ecosystem: Environmental > Aquatic > Freshwater > Lake > Sediment | place: USA: Wyoming | collected... | reverse complement strand
TTGTTGCCCGTGCCGATAACGAGAGCATTCGTCGCCGCGCTCCGGTCGTAGACCATGATCATGCGGGCGCGCGCCATCACGTTGCCGCGCCGTTTCGAGTCGCTTTCGGGAATCGTCGCCAGCACGGGGTCAACCATATCCGTAATCGAAAAGGTTTCGCTCGGCACGCCGAGTTGGTCAATGACCAGTTGCGCGTGGGCGAGGGATTCAGGCGACGAGGTTTTGTAAGGCAGGCGCGCGGCCAACACATTCTCTGCGCCGAGCGCCTCGGCGGCGAGGCAACACGAGAGCGCCGAATCAATCCCGCCCGACAGGCCGACGACCGCGCGTTTCAAGCCCGTGCGCGTCACTTCTTCGCGGAGGAAAGCGACGAGAATCGTGCGGGCGAGAGGCGGGTTGATGGAAAGCATTGAGCGATTGGGTGATTGAGAGATTGGTGATTGGGTCATTGGGTCATTGGGTCATTTGTCATTTTTCATTCGTCATTCTTTAGCCTTTATCCCGCGCTCCCCGCTCATCCGCCATAATGCGCTGGATTTCGCGCAGAACCAGCGCGTGGCGCTCGTCGCGCAGGAGTGGCAGGCGGGCGCGAGTGCGGCGGAGTTGAGCAAGGTCGAGTTGCGTCACGGTGAGGGCTTCTTCAAAATACGGCCCTTGCGCCACGAGTTCACCGTTGGGGTCGAAGACCGTCGCGCCGCCCCAGAAGTTCAGGCCGTCTTCGAAGCCCACTTTATTGGTGTGCGCGACAAAGGCGGTGAAGAGGCTGGCGTAAGCGCGGTTGATGTGCTCCACCCACCACGACGATTCCAGTTTCTCCTCGCCGCTGATGCCGCGCCCCGGCGAGGCCGACGAGAAGAGCATCAGGTCCGCGCCGTCGAGCCAGAGCAAATACGGCGGCGAGGCGTGCCAGAAATCCTCGCAGATGAGCAAGCCCACGCGGCCAAAGCGCGTGTCAAAGGCGCGAATAGAATCGCCCCAGGCGAAGAAGCGACCTTCGTCGAACAACCCGTAGGTCGGCAAATAAACTTTGTGATGAACGTGTTTGACTTCACCGTGTGAGAGATAGGCCGCCGAGATAAAGAACCGATGCCGCTCATCCTCGTCCACAAAGCCGACGACTAAATCCATGCCGCGCGCGCGCGCGGCGGCGAGGAGTGGGCGGAAGATGGGATCATCCGCGGTGGGCGAGTGCGCCAGCGTGGGCACGAGGTCCTGCAAGACATAGCCCGTGAGCGAGAGTTCCGGGAAGACGAGCAAGTCCACGCCCTGTTTCGCGGCGTCGTCAATGTAGGCCAGGTGTTTGGCGAGATTGGCGTTCACGTCGCCGAGGGTGGTGCGGATTTGGGCGAGGCCGAGGGTGAGAGTGGTCATGTTGCCTCACCCCCCACCCCCGGCCCCAACCCCCACACCGGTTAGGTAGGAACAGGAGAGGGGGGGAGGGGGGGTGAGGCGGGGTTTGGAGTTTGCAGTTTGGCATTTGAAGTTCTGAGGCCCCACGCGAGGGTGGAGGTGACCAACACCAACGCACTGCCCACGAGGTCGAGCCGGTAGAAGCCGAGGGTGAGGGGCATGGGGTCGGCGCGCGTGAAGGCGAGGGCAAACGCGCCGAGGGCCACGAGGCTGAGGGCGTACGCGCCGCGCGCCCCGGCGGGCCAGCGCCGCGCGCGCATCGTCCACGCCACCGCGAAGGCCGCCAGACTCCAGCCGAGGCCCAGTACCTGCGTCGGGAAACGCAAGACCGTGAGGCCGTAGATATCCGGCGCTGTCAAAGTCAACCATTGGGGCAACTGTCCCGGCGTCACTTCGTAGCCGTAGGCGCAACTGGTCGCGAGGCATCCGCTCCAACTCAAGAGGCCCAATAAAAGAATCGGCCAGGCAAGGGCGTCGAGAATCGGCGCGAGGGGTTCGCGCGCGCGGCGACAATACACCCACGCGCCGAGCAACGCGCCCGCCACCGCCCCCGGCCACGCCAGGCCGCCTTTCCAAATTTCCAAAATCTCAAAGACGTGGCCGAAGTAGTAACCGCCGTTGACGAGAGCGTAAAGCAGGCGCGCGCCCGCGAGGCCGCCCACCGTCGCCGCGAGGCCCGCGTCGAGCCAGCGGGCGCGTTTCCCCAGCGGCGCGCGAAAATAAAGCGCCGCCAACCCTGCCGCAACGCCGAGGTCAAGGAGGAAGGTATAAGTGGCGAGGGTGAACGAGCCGAGGGTGAGGAGGGTGGGGAACACGGTCTTATTTTATCTCAAAGTCGTTTGACTGTCCCCCACAAAACCCATAGAATATCTGTATCCCCTCCCCCAAGTCCTCCGAGTCCACACTTATGCCTGAATTCGCAGTCGAACTTCGTAATGTCAGCAAACGCTTCCCCGGCCCGTCGGGCGAGATTGTCACCGCCGTGAATAACGTGACGCTACAAATCCGCGACGGCGAATTTTTCTCAATGCTCGGCCCGTCGGGGTGTGGCAAGACCACCAGCCTGCGGATGATTGCGGGGTTCGAACTGCCGACCGCCGGGGAGGTGTTCATCCACGACCGGCCGATGGGCCAGACCCCGCCCTATCAACGCCCGGTCAACACCGTCTTCCAAAATTACGCGCTCTTCCCGCACATGACCATCGGCGAAAACGTGGCCTTTGGGCCGGAGATGAAGAATGTGGCGAAAGCCGACATTGCCCCGCGCGTGAGGCAAGCCCTCGAAATGGTGCGCCTCCCCGGCTACGAAAAACGCAAGCCCAAGCAGATGTCCGGCGGCCAGCAACAACGCGTGGCCCTCGCCCGCGCCCTCGTCAACCGCCCCGAAGTGCTTCTGCTGGACGAGCCGCTCGGCGCGCTCGACTTAAAACTCCGCAAAGAGATGCAACTCGAACTTAAGACCCTCCAGCGTGAAGTGGGCATCACGTTCATTTACGTGACGCACGATCAGGAGGAAGCCCTCACGATGAGCGACCGGATCGCGGTAATGAGCGGCGGCGTGGTTCTGCAAGTGGGGCACGCGGGCGACATTTACGAGCGCCCCAACTGCAAATTTGTGGCGGACTTCATCGGCGAGACGAACTTTATCGAGGGCACCGTGCGCGAGCAACAGGGCCGCGCGGTAAGCGTGGAAACCTCGGGTGGGTTGCTGGTGCGGGCCGAGGCGGAGGCCGCGCTCACCGTCGGGCAAAAAGTATTCGTGGCCATCCGCCCCGAAAAGATGCAACTCGGCCCGCGGGAGGCCGCCAATATTTTCCTGGGCCGCGTCGAGGACGTGGTGTACATCGGCACCGACACGCACTACGGCGTGCGGCTCGCCGGAGGCCAGCGCGCGCGCGTGCGCGAGCAGAACACCGCGCCCGGTTCGAAACCCGTCGCGCAACAAGGCGACGAAGTGACCGTGACCTTTGTGGCGGCGGCGGCGCGAGTGCTCACGGAATGAAAAAGTTTTTTCAAGCCTTCCGCTCCAAAGACAGCCAACGCGGCCTGTGGCTCATCTCCCCGGCGCTGTTGTGGATGATCGTCCTGCTCATCATCCCGCTCATCCTCGTCGTCATCTCCTCCTTTGGCCTGCGCGACCCCGACGGCAACGTCATCTACACTTTCTCGTTGAGCAATTACGTGCGGCTGGCCGGGTATAACCCCGCCGGTTTCGATACGCTCTATATTGAAATCCTGTGGCGCTCGCTCGGCCTCGCCTTCCAGACCACCGCGCTCGTCATCCTCGTCGGCTATCCGCTGGCGTATTTCGTGGCGCGCGCCCCGGTCAAACGCCGCAATCTTCTGCTCTTCCTCATCCTCGTCCCGCTGTGGACAAATTTTGTCATCCGCGTCTACGCGTGGATTATGATTTTGCGGACGCAAGGCGTTTTGAATGGCGTGCTGGGTTGGGTGTTGAGTCTCGCGCACATTCCTTTCCAGCCGCTCGAAATGCTCTATACCCCCGGCGCGGTGCTGGTGGGCATGGTCTACGAATTTTTGCCGTTTATGATTTTGCCGATGTACACCTCGCTCGAAAAAATTGAGCCGTCGCTCTACGAAGCCGCCGCCGACCTCGGGGCGAATGCGCTCCGCACTTTCCTGCGCGTCACCCTGCCGCTCTCGCTCCCCGGCATGGTGGCCGGGACGATTCTCGTTTTCATCCCTGTCATGGGCACCTTCATCGTCTCCGACATCCTCGGCGGGCGGCAAGTGATTCTGGTGGGTAATCTCATCCAGCGCCAATTCCTCGACGCCCGCGATCCGGCTTTTGGCTCGGCGGCCTCGATTATCTTGATGATCATGACTTTAATTGTGACCGTGTTCTATACGCGCACGTTTGGGTTCGGCGAAGAGCTTACCTCGGCGTGAAAATCTCTAATCCGCCTCTGTGACGACTGCCGCCTGTCCATGACCCTCCGCCGTTCTCCCGCCCTCACGCTCGTCTCCCTCCTCGTTTACGTCTTCCTCTACGCGCCCATCGTGGTGCTCATCCTGTATGCCTTCAATTCCTCGCGCGCCAATGTCGTCTTCGAGGGGATCGTCAACAAAGAACCGTGCGGCTACTTCTATTGGTTCTGCATTCTGGCGCGCAACCACGAGGTGCTCAACGCCGCGCGCAATACCCTCACGATTGCGTTCATCTCGACGATTATTTCGACCATCATCGGCACGATGGCCGCCCTCGCCCTCCAGCGCTACCACTTCCCGCTCAAGGGCTTCTCCGAAGTCGCGCTTTACATCCCCATTGTCATCCCCGAAATCGTCATGGGCATCGGCATCCTGGTGCTGTTCAGCACACTCTTTCGAATAGTAAACACGGCCCTCGGCCTGACCGGTGACCAGCGGCTGACGATGGGTCTCGGCACGGTCATCCTCGCGCACATCGCCTTCAGCGTGCCGTTTGTCGCCCTCGTGGTGCGCGCCCGCCTGCACGGGTTCGACAAAGCGGTGGAAGAAGCCGCCGCCGACCTCGGCGCGAATGAGTGGGCCACGTTCTGGCGTATCACGCTCCCCATCATCGCGCCGGGCGTGCTCTCCGGGGCCTTGCTCGCCTTCACGCTCTCGCTCGACGACTTCGTCATCACTTTCTTCACCACCGGCCCCGGCTCTACCACCCTGCCCATTTATATCTACGGCCTCCTGCGCCGCATCATCACGCCTGAAGTCAACGCGCTCTCCACGGTCTGGATTCTCACCGTGCTGGTCGTGCTCCTGATCTCGCAATGGTTGCAAAGCCGGGAAGTTTGATAACCGATGGCAAATGGCCGATAGCAAATAGTCAGTAGCGGATGCCCTATAGCAAATTGCTCATAGTTGCTGGTCACACACCAGCGGCTATCAGCCACACGTTATTCGCTGTCCGCCCTAAACCCACTCTGGAGGAAAAACTATGTTTCAACGCTCACCCCTAAAAGTCATCTCAACCCTCGCCGTTCTCAGCCTGCTCGGGGCGGCCTGCGGCGGAGGTGGCACGGCCCAGCCCACGGCCTCCGCCAAAATCGTGGCTCCCTCCGGGTTCGAATGCCCGGCGGCGGAACCGCGCGCGGAAGTCACGTCCAAAGAACTTAATCTGTTCGTCTGGACCGAGTACATCCCGCAGGACATCATTGACTGCTTTAGCCTCATCTACGGCATTAAAGTCAATCGTGACGAATACTCGGCCAACGAGGAAATGTACGCCAAACTCTCGGCAGGCGGCACGGCCTACGACCTCGTCCAGCCCACTGACTACATCGTGAGCCTCATGGTCCGGCAGGGCCTCTTGCAAAAACTCGACAAGAGCCAACTCAAGGTCATGGGCAACTTCGACCCGACCTACCTCAACTTCACGTTTGACCCGAACAACGACTACACCCTGCCCTATCAGGCTGGGACGGACGCCATCGTGGTCAACACCGACAAGGTGAAGAACCTGCCCAAGTCGTGGGCCGACCTGTGGAACCCCGAATACGCGGGCCGCATGGTCTTCCTCGACGACTCGCGCGCGACCATCGGCGCTACCCTGCTCACGCTTGGCTACGACGTTAACACCACCGACGCCAAACAGCTCGACGAAGCCAAAACCAAGCTCGCGCAACTCGTCCCGGGCATTAAGCTCTTCGACAGCGACAGCCCCAAGTCGGCCCTCATCGCGGGTGACGTGGATCTCGGCATGACGTGGACCGGCGAAGCCTTCCTCGCCCAAAAGGAAAAGGCCTCCATTCAATACGTCTACCCCACTGAGGGCGCGATCCTGTGGCAGGACAACTACGCCATCCCCGCCGGCGCGCCTCACACTGATGCGGCTTACGCCTGGCTCAACTATTCCATGCAGGGCAATGTCTTCTGGCTCATGTTGCGCGACTTCCCTTACACCAACCCCAACAAGGCCGCGCTCGACTACGCCAAAGCCAACCAACCGGATATCTACAACCCGTACATCAACTCGCCTATCACCAACACCCCGCCCGAAGAAATCAAGAACGGGCATCGCATTGACGATGTGGGCGACGCCCTTCCGCTCTACGACAAAATTTGGACGGAAGTGAAGGGCGGCAGTTAGCCATGAAAGTTCTTCTTATCGGCGTTGGCGGCGTCGGCGAAGCCATCGCCATCACCGCCCACCGCCGTCCCTGGCTCGAAAAACTCGTCCTCGCCGACTACAACCCCAAGCGCACCCGCGAAGTCTGGCGCAAACTTGGCTCGCCCAAAAAACTCAAGGTCGAGCGCGTAGACGCCTCAAACAAACAGCAAATCATCGGCCTGGCCAAGAAACACCAGGTTGACCTCATCCTGAACGCCGTTGACCCCTCGTTCAACGAAGCCATCTTCGACGCCGCCTTCAAGTACGGGTGCAGTTACATGGACATGGCCATGACGCTCTCCTATCCGCATCCGCAGAAGCCGTTCGAAAAACCCGGCGTCAAACTCGGCGATTACCAGTTCGAGCGCGCCGAGAAATGGGCCAAGCGCAAACAACTCGCCCTCGTCGGCATGGGCGTGGACCCCGGCCTCTCCGATATTTTTGCCCGCTATGCCGAAAAACATCTCTTTGACACCATTGACGAAATCGGCATCCGCGACGGCTCCAACATGATTGTGCGCGGCTACGCCTTCGCGCCCACCTTCTCCATCTGGACCACCATCGAAGAATGCCTCAACCCGCCCGTCATCTGGGAGAAAGAACGCGGTTGGTACACCACCGCCCCCTTCTCCGAACCCGAAACCTTTGACTTCCCCGAAGGCATTGGCCCGGTCGAGTGCGTCAACGTCGAACACGAAGAAGTCCTCCTCGTCCCGCGCTACGTCAAGTGCAACCGCGTCACCTTCAAATACGGCCTCGGCGATGAATTTATCGGCGTGCTCAAGACCCTGCACCTGCTTGGCCTGGATAACAAAAACCCGATTAAAGTCAAAGGCGTCCCGGTTGCCCCGCGCGATGTCGTCGCCGCCTGCCTCCCCAACCCCGCCACCCTCGGCGAGCACATGGAAGGCAAAACCTGCGTCGGCACCTGGGTCAAAGGCGCGAAGGATAACAAGCCGCGCCAAATCTACCTCTACCAATCCACCGACAACGCCGTCTCGATGAAAAAGTACGGCTCACAAGCCGTCGTCTGGCAGACCGGCGTCAACCCCGTCATCGCTATGGACTTGCTCGCCAGCGGCGACTGGCAAGGCGCGGGCGTCCTCGGCCCCGAAGCCTTCGACCCCGACCCCTATCTCGCCCTCATGCCCGGTTACGATTTTCCCTACGGCCTGAAAGAAATTTAATGCCTCCCCCTCTCCCCCCGCAAAACGGGGGGAGACATATCCCCCGAAGCGCAGCGGAGTGGGGAGGGTTGGGGTGAGGGGGGCGCGTTTGGCAAGCCATCTTGTCGGGCATACAATGAAAGCCATGCCCAATCGCCCTGCCATCATTGCCTCTTTAATTTTGACCGCGGCCCTCGCGCTGGTGGTGGCCCTATTGTTAACCGCGCGCCCCACCGCTGTGCCGTTCTCCACGCTTCAACCCCCGCCCGCCGGGACAGTGCGTTACCCGACCGACCGCCAATCTCGACCGGACCTCGGCGGCCCGGCGCTCACTTACGGCACAACCCACTTCCTCATCCACTACACTATCGGCGATAACGCCCCACCCGCCACCGACGCCGACGCTAATCACCTCCCCGATTACGTCGAGCGCATCGGCGCGGGCATGGAATACGCGTGGGAGGCCGAAATCAACCGCATCGGCTTCGCGCCCCCGCCCACCGATGGCGGCCTGGGCGGGGATGACCGTTTCGACATCTACCTCTACCCCATCAGCTACTTCGGCTACTCTGACAGCACGGGCGGCTTCATCGGCGACAATCCGCTCACGCCCGCCTTCCGCGAAGACCGCGCCGCGTTTTCCTACATGGCCTTAGACAACACCTTTGCCGGTTATGCCCGCTTTGGCCTGACCCCCTTCGACGCGCTCGACATCACCTCCGCGCACGAATTCAACCACTCCGTCCAATACGGCTACGACGGCAACGAAGAACTCTGGCTCCTCGAATCCACGGCGGCGAGTATCGAAGCCCTCCTCTACCCGCAGACCCACGACAACGTCGGCTACCTCATCGCTCAGGCCGACCACCCCGACGTGTGTTTGCCGCTCGTGGACACGACTCTCTCCCTCGACTACCATCCCTACAGCCATTGGTATTTCCTCAAGTACCTCACCGAGAACCATCCGCTCGGCGAAAAAATCCTGCCGCGCATTTGGGACGCGGCCCGCGACCTCGACGGCCTCTTCGCCCTCAACGCGGGCCTCGACGGCCAACTTGATACCTACTGGAGCCATTGGATTATCGCCAACCTCGCGCGCCAGGATTGTCCGGCGGGCAAACCGTATTGCATGAACGACGCCACGCTCTATCCGCCCGTCGCCATTGAAGGCCGGATGTCGCCGCTCAATTGGGATGACTACGTCACTTACACCCCGCCCGACGGCGTGGGCAGTTACGGTGTGGATTATATTGACCTCACGCCTTTCAATGCCACGCGCATTCCGCTCGACCTCGCCTTCGTCGGCAAAACGCCCGGGGTCAAGTTCGCCGCGCGGCTGGTGGGTTTCACCGACTCGCCCACGCCCGAGATCCGGGAAATCGTCCTTACCGGGAATCCTCTCGGTGGCACGATTCAATTCGACGCGAAGCAATACAAGCGGCTTTACCTCACCGTCGAGAATCACACGCCCGTCCTCGAAGCCAACTGCGGGCGAGCGCAGGGCGATTACACCGTGTCAGTGGCGCGACCGGGAGGGCGCACCTACTTGGATGCCTCCACCCTCACCGCGCCTGCCCTCGTCATACCCGGCGACAACTTCACGCTCAAGCTCAACCTCCGCGCCCTCCTGCAAGACGAGCCACAAACCGCGCTCACTCTGGCTCTGCCTAACGCGGTGAGCCTGCGCACCGCTGGCCAGTTCGCTATGATTAACGCCTATACCTACCAATGGCAAGGGGCGCTCGCTTCTGCGCCCATGCAGTTCAATCTCGTTGCCCAATTGGATCAGGCCGCCGCGCCCGGTTCCGCTCAGACCATCACGCTCACCCTCGCCGGTTCGCGCGCCCCCGAGGTTTTGGATTTGACGACGACGATCCACGCGCCCCAACCGCTTCTGCTCGTGGACGACGCTGGCCGCGCCGCCGAAAGCGAATCACTGAAGACCGCGCTCGACTCGCTTGGCCTCGACTACGACGTATGGCGCACGGTGGAGCACGGCTCGCCCACCGCCGAGACGCTCGCCTTTTATTCCACCGTCATTTGGAACACGGGCAAGACCGGCGTTGAAACGCTCATCGCCGACGACCGCGCCGCGCTCGCGGCGTATCAGGGCCAACTGATTCTCTTCGGCACCGATCTCGCCTATGACCAGTCCCTCGTAGGCACGCGCGACTCGCAACAATTTCTCGGTCAAGTGCTCGACGCCGGCTTCGATAGCGAAACTTATCAGCGCACGGCCGGAGACCTTGCCCTCACCGCGCCCGACGGCGCGACCTACACCCTCACACTTTCCGACGACGACGTGAGCAACATCACCCTGCCCGACGTGATTTTCCCCGAACCCGGCCAGGCTCGCGCCCGGCTCACCTATCCCGATGGCCGCTCCGCCGCAATTCAATCCAACACCGGGCGCGTGACCTTGCTGGCGTTTGACTTGTCGCAGATCGGGCCGGATGATGAGGCGAGACTGAAACTGGTGCAGGCGTTGTTGAAGTAGGTCACGAAACTATTCGCGACAATTCGCGTAATTCGTGGCAAAAAAGGATAACTATATGGACTACACTCACCTCGGTCGCACCGGCCTCAAAGTCAGCCGCTTATGCCTCGGCACTATGAACTTCGGGCCGCTGACGACGGAGAAAGATAGTTTTGCCATTATGGATCGCGCGCTCGACCTTGGCTTCAACTTCTTCGACACTGCCAACGTCTACGGCTGGAAAGTAGGCGAGGGCGTCACCGAGCAAATCGTCGGGCGGTGGTTCGCGCAGGGCGGCGGGCGGCGCGAGAAGGTCGTCCTCGCCACCAAAGTCTACGGGCGCATGAGCGAGTGGCCCAACGACTCGCGGCTCTCCGCTTTGCACGTCCGGCAAGCGTGCGAGGCCAGCCTCAAGCGCCTGAAGACCGATCACCTTGACCTCTACCAGATGCACCACATTGACCGTGAGAGTCCGTGGGAAGAAGTCTGGCAGGCCATGGAGACACTCGTCCAGCAGGGCAAAGTGTTGTACGTCGGGAGCAGTAATTTCGCGGGGTGGCACCTCGCTCAGGCGCAAGCGGCTGCGCGGGCGCGGAGCTTCCTGGGCCTCGTCTCCGAACAATGTCTCTACAATCTCAAAGACCGTTTGGTCGAGCTGGAAGTCCTGCCCGCCGCGCGCGCTTACGGCCTCGGCGTGATTCCGTGGAGTCCGCTCGGCGGCGGGATGCTGGGCGGCGCGTTGAAGAAAGTGAGCGAGGGCCGCCGCGCCTCGCCGGAACGGCAGAAGGCCATCAAAGCCCACCAACCACAACTCAAAGCGTACGAAGCCTTGTGCCGCAAACTCGCCGAGAAACCGGCGGACGTGGCGCTGGCGTGGCTCCTGCACAACCCGGTGGTGACGGCGCCCATCATCGGCCCGCGCACGCTGGAGCAACTCGAAGGGAGTCTGCGCGCGACCAAGATTAAACTTTCGAAAGACACGCTCGCCGCGCTCGACGAGATCTGGCCCGGCCCCGGCGGCGAAGCGCCTGAAGCGTTTGCGTGGTGAGTGGGTTGTGAGTGGCGCGTGGAAACCACTATCAGTCAGGCATTGAGCGAAGCGAGTTCGGTTTTTACCCGGATAATGTCGGCTTGCAAGTCCGCTTCCATTTCAGCCAGGAGGTCGCGGCCAGCCAGATGCGCTAAATCGGCTTCCAGTTTAAAGTCAACCAGCGCCGGACTCACATCGCGCGTTAAAGCGTTTTCGAGTTTCTGGATGACCCCTTCCAACCGTTTGATTTCACTTTCCAGGCTGAGCAACATCTCAGCGCGGGTCGGGGACTGGGACGATGCAAGTTGGGCGGGTTGTTCCGGTTGCTCGGCAATGGCTTGCAATTTGAGCCAATCATGGGAGGCATAAGCCGCGTTGATTTCAGCCATGCGCTCTGCGCGAACCGCTTTCTCCGCGGGTGTGCTGGCCAAATCGGGGTGAAAGCGTTTAGCGAGCAGGCGATATAAGGTTTTGATTTTTGATTCTGGCACGGTGGCGGTCTGGGGGCGCGGGGGCGTGGGGGGCGTATCTGGTTGAGTCCAAGCGTGTTTATATTGCTGAGTGACATCCTCCGGCACTTCGGGTGAGTTAGCCCGCTCGCCCCACATGGCCCGGCGCGTTGACTGCAAACGGGCTTTGGCTAGGTCCGCTTCCAACGCGGCTAAATGGCGTTGGAGTGGGCCAAGCCGGGTCTCAATTTCTTGATTGAACTGCGTGAACTCCAGCAGTTCCAACTCTAGCGCCGCCACTTGCTCTTGCCGTTTATTTAACTCGGCTTGCAGGTGGTCACGCTCAGGGTCGTCACTCTGGCGAGTTTTCTCTGGTTTGGGCTTACGCTTCCAAAAGTTGAAGGGCATAAGAGTAGTGTATCCCAACCCAACCTGAAAAGTAAAGTTTCAATCCCGCTGGACACTCATTGCCTGCCGTGACCGATAGCGCTTTTTTGCATACAATAGCCCTACCTTCACATGAACAGGAGTTTCCCATGAACAAAGTCTATCGCCAAAAACCCCTCGCCCCCGACGAATACGTGGGCCGCGTGGAAGCCGACGGCAAAGTGTACGAGAGCCGCTTCGGGCCGGACAAGTACGTGGGCCGCGTGGAACTCGACACCGGCAAGGTCTACGAAGCGCGCCTTGGGCCGGATAAATATATCGGGCAGGTGACGCTCGACAATGGCAAAGTCTATCGCCAAAAAGCCTTTGCGCCCGACGAGCACCTGGGTCAGGTGGACGGCGACGGTAAGATGTTCCGCCACAAGCCCCTCGCCGCCGATGAATACATTGGCAAGATTGTGGAGATGACTGCCTACCCCCATGGCGGCGCGGCCTTCCTCCTGCTCATCTGGCCGATGGTGGAGGAACAGATGAAGCTAGAAGCCGAGGAGAAGGCACGGAAGGAAGCAGAGAAAAAGGGGAAATGAGTGTGACTAATGGCCTGGCCGGAGTTTAATTCAGCCGGGGATTTGCCGATTGGAATACATCGCGCATCTTTAGCCGAAACGCTCGCGCGCTTCGGCGCGCCATTAGGTCAGCGCAACCGTTGCGCGCAACATCTGACGCATATCTATGACCTGGCGCAACGCGCCAATCATTTGAAGCGCTTGATAATTTTCGGGAGTTTTATCACGGCCAAATCCGAGCCGAATGATGTGGATGTCATCTTAATTATGGACGACGCTTTCCGGCTCGATGAATGTCCGGCGGAAATCCGCGGTGTGTTCGATCACGCGATTTCACAGGCCCGCTATGGGGCCAGCATTTTTTGGGTGCGCCCCGGACTATTAATCGGCGAGAGCATTGACGAGTTCATCGCCTACTGGCAAACTAAGCGTGACGGCACACAACGCGGCCTCGTGGAGGTGGAACTATGATCGCCAATGACCAGGAATTGCAAGTGACCCAAGCGCGCATCGCCAAATTCCAAAAATGGTTGGCTGATATGCGCCGCACTGCCCAACCTATAGAATTTGCCGCCGTTACCAGCGGCTATCGTCTGGAAATCGAGCGGATGCAAGCCGAAGTGTTGGACTACTTGTTACGCCCACTTGACCCGGCGAATACAGCGGTTGCGCCGTTTGAACCGGTTCAAGCATAACCTCCCTTATCACAAGGACTCCGCCTCCATGCCTAATCCCGACCTTTCTCACATCGCCCCCATCTGGGGCCGCGCCGTGCCCGAGACGCTCGTCGTCGAGCGCGGCGAAGGCGCGTATCTTTACACTGCCGACGGACGCAAACTGCTCGACTTCACCTGCGGCATCGGCGTGACCAACACGGGCCACGCCCACCCGAAGGTGGTGCAAGCCGTGCAAGCGCAAGCGGCCAAACTTCTGCACGGGCAGGCCAACATCGTCTATCACCGACCGCTCATCGAACTCACCCACGAACTCGCGGCCATCCTGCCGGAGCAACTGGACACGTACTATTTCTCCAACTCCGGCGCGGAGATTCTCGAAGGCGCGGTGAAACTCGCCAAGCAGGCTACCAAGCGCCCGAACATCATCGTCTTCAACGGCTCGTTTCACGGGCGCACGCATCTGACGATGGCGATGACGACCTCTAAGACTATTTACCGCGCGGGCCATCAACCGTTGCCGGCAGGCATCTTCGTCGCGCCCTTCCCCTATGCCTACAAATATGGCTGGGACGAGGAGACGACGACGGACTACTGCCTCAAGGAACTTAAACTGCTATTGAAGTCGCAGACCGCCCCGGAAGAGACGGCCGCCGTCGTCATCGAGTCCATCCTCGGCGAGGGCGGTTACGTGCCGCCGCCCGCGCGTTTCATACGCGAACTGCGCGATTTGTGCGACCACTACGGCATCCTCCTCATCGCCGACGAAGTGCAAGCGGGCTTCGGGCGCACCGGCAAGTGGTTTGGCTTCGAGCATTTCGGCATCGTGCCCGACATCGTGACGATGGCGAAAGGGATTGCCTCGGGCTTGCCGCTCTCCGGCCTCGCGGCCTCACGCGAATTGATGAGCAAGTGGCCGCCCGGCTCGCACGGCGGCACGTATGGCGCGAACGCGGTGGCTTGCGCGGCGGCAGTGGCGACCATTCAAGTGATGCGCGAGGAGAAGATGGTGGAGAACGCGCAGAAGATGGGCCTCGTGCTGATGACCGGCCTCCACAAATTGCAGGAAGAGCACCCGGAGATTGGCGACGTGCGCGGTCTGGGCTTGATGGTCGGCACGGAGTTCACCCGCCCCGACGATTCGCGCGAGCCGTGGACCGAGCGCTCGAAAGCGGTGGACAAAGCCGCGCTCGCCGAAGGCCTCCTGCTCCTCACCTGCGGCTCGTACGACAACACCATCCGCTGGATCCCGCCGCTGATTGTAAACGAAGCGCAAGTGAAAGACGCGCTGGGGATGTTTGAAAAAGCATTAAACTCGGCGAAAACTTGACCAACTGCCGGGGTGACAAGGTGAACCGTCACCCCGGCACCCTGTCGCCCGGTCATGTTTCAGTTTGCTTCACCCGCTCTCACTCGCAAATTCATCCTCGCCGGAGGGTTAGGCGCAACGTTGCTTTGCGCCACACTTGGCGGCCTCGCGCTGTATCTCACCCGGTGCGATATGCGCGACTATCTCAACCGCGCCGCGCCGGTGCCGGGCAACCGGCCCGAACAATATCTGTTCGCGTGCGGCAACGTCTGGCACAGCCGGGATGGGGGCCGGGTGTGGGTGCGGATGTCGGCGCGGGGTCTGCCCTTCGAGGCGCGCGACGGCCACCTCGCCGCCGACCGTCAGCCGGGTATCCTTTACCTCGGCCTCCTCATCAACAGCCAAAGTTCTGTGTATTGCCTGAACTGCGCGTGGACAAAACTGCGCCCGGCCATTTACGTGAGCACGGATAACGGGCGGACGTGGACGTTCTCGTACAAGTTCAAACGCGGCCCGGCGGAGGACGGCGGTTTCCTCGGGCTGTTTGCCGACCCCGAGCGCGCGGGCGTGGTCTATGCCGTCATCAAAAACAGCGACGAGATTGCCTACTACGGCACCGGCACCTCCGGCCGGTTCTGGAAACAACTCTGCGCCGAGTATTACTTCACCGGGTCGGGCGGATGCGAACTGCCCGACAGCGTTTTACACTTTCTCAATCGCCCTCTCAGTGGAGAGACGCTTGGACAATAGCATTAGACAGGGGCGCTCTAACACCAGAGGCCAACCTATGCGACTGAAAAACAAAATCGCCTTGATCACCGGTGGCACCTCCGGCATCGGCCAGGCCACAGCCTTGCTCTTCGCGGCCGAGGGCGCGCAAGTGGCTCTCACCGGGCGGCGCGCCGAGAAAGGCGAAGCGCTCGTCGCCGAGATCAAGGCCAAAGGCGGCGCGGCCCACTACATCCGCGCCGATCACTCCCAACTCCCAGACTGTGAGCGCGCGGTGGCTGAAACACTCACCCAGTATGGACGCATAGATATTCTCTTCAACAACGCCGGGATCGTCGTCGGCGGGACGGCGGAGCAGACGAGCGAAGACGGTTGGGCCGAGACCCTGTTGCTCAACGTGACCGGCGTGTGGCGGATGAGTAAACTGGTCGTGCCGCTCATGCGGGCGCAGGGCGGCGGAGTCATCGTGAACAACGCGAGCGATTGGGGCGTCGTCGCCGGCCGCAATTCGGTGGCGTATTGCGCCTCGAAAGGTGCGGTCGTGCAGATGACGCGCGCGATGGCGGTGGACCATGCTCGTGAGGGAATCCGCATCAATGCGGTGTGTCCCGGCGATACGTTTGTCGAGCGGTGGACGGAGAGCGGCTACCACCGCCAGAGCGGCGGCGATATGGCGGCGACGCTGAAAGCCATGGGCGACGCGCTCCCGATGGGCCGCGTGGGTCGGGCGGAGGAAATCGCCAAAGCGGTATTGTTCCTGGCCTCGGATGATTCTAGTTTTATGACCGGGGTGGCGTTATTAGTGGATGGGGGCAATACGGCGATATAAAAAAACACGGACGACCCATTGGTCACCCGGATTGCAAGGTTCTAACCCCTGGAGACGGCCAACTGGTCGTCTCTTTTTTCAGGAGGTCTCCCCCTCCTGCGTCAACCGATTCGCCAATAAAATTGGAATCGCCATGAGGATCACCACCAGCACGGCGACCACATTCGTGACGGGTCGATCGCGAGGCCGAGTAAGTTGGGTAAAAATCCAGATGGGGAGCGTAGCCTGTTGGCCAGCGGTGAAGGTGGTGACGATAATTTCGTCAAACGAGAGCGCGAAGGCCAGCATCCCGCCCGCGAGCAAGGAGGTGGCAATGTTGGGCAAGATGACGTAGCGGAAAGTCTGGAAACCATTCGCGCCGAGATCCATCGAAGCCTCGATGAGCGAGCCGCTGGTGCGCCGCAACCGGGCCACGACATTGTTGTAAACCGTGACGATGCAAAACGTGGCATGGCCCACGACGATTGTCCAAAAAGTGAAGGGGATGTTCATGATCCCCAGCGCCGAGCGCAGGGCAATGCCGGTGACGATGCCGGGCAAGGCGATGGGCAGGACGACGAGGAACGACACCACGTCGCGCCCGAAGAACCGGGTATTGTAGACCGCGAGCGATGCCAGCGTCCCCAAAATCAAAGCCACGATCGTCGCCTGCGTCGCCACGCTCAACGAGAGTGAGAGCGCCTTCCAGAGTTCAGTCTGGCAACTCACGTTGGCAAAACTGCTAAGGATGGACGGCGAACAGTCTCCGACTAGCCGATGCCACGCTTCAATAAACCAGCGTCCAGTGAAGCCGGGCAAGGGGAAAGTAAACGTCTGCGAGTCGGTGGTGAAGGCGTACATTAGAATCACCACAAACGGCAGATTCAAAAAGAGAATCGCGCCAATCGCCGCGAGAGTGAGGCCCCACGAAGCGCGTGGGCCGTCCGGGGTGACCGGCTTAGAGCGCATCGAAAGCACCCAGGCGTTTGGCGACCAAGAGATAAATGATCATGATGATTATAGGGATCACGGTAAACGCGGCGGCCAGCGGAATGTTGCCTGACGTGCCTTGCTGAATGTAGACCTCATTGCCGATAAAGTGGCTCGAGTCGCCGAAGTTGATGGGGATGATGAAGTCCCCGAGGGTGAGCGAGAAGGTGAAGATGGAGCCCGCTACCACGCCCGGAAACGCGAGCGGTAGGATGACCGTGCGGAACGTCTCGCCCGGTTTCGCGCCGAGGTCACCGGCGGCCTCGATGAGCGATTTCGGTACACGCTCCAACGCGGCTTGAATGGGCAAAATCATGTAGGGGAGCCAGATGTATAGAAACACGAGAAACATACCCATCTGCGAACTGAGCAAGGAAGGTCCGCCGATGACCGGCAGATGCAGGAGGCCGTTTAGCGCCCAATCCACGCGCAAAGCTTGAGCGAACCAACCAATGATGCCTTCTTTGGCGAGGATGATTTTCCACGCATACATCCGCACGAGGTACGACGACCACAGCGGCAGAAGCACGGCGAGATACAACCCCGCCTTGGCGCGCGCCGAGGCATACCGCGCCATGTAATACGCAATGGGAAAAGCGATGACGACCGCCGCCAGCGTCACTGCCGTGGCGATGCCGACGGTGCGCGACACGATGATGTAGGTGGTCTTATTGGACAACATTTCGATATAGGTGGCGAGAGTGACCTGGTTCAACACCTTTCCACTGAAGCTATCGAGGTGGAAGAAACTCTGCGCCACGAGCATGAACAGCGAGCCGAGATACACCACGCCCAGCCACGCCAAGAGCGGGCCAAGCAACATCAGCAAGGTTGCCCGAGGGCGCAGGTAGAAAAACGTGGCCAGCCGATTGAGAACCGAGGGGGTGCGCGGGGCGGGAGCGGAGGTAGCCATCGTTTAGTTCGCCTTCTCTGGAATCTGCCGGGCGTGGGCCGTCTGCCACGTCAGCCGCACCGCGCGGCCTTGCGCGGCCCGCACGTCCATCGAAGTCGTGTTCAGGTTTTGCTCCATCACCGTCAATTCGCCGCCGCCATTTAAGTCCACGACAAAGCGCGTGTACATCCCGAGATAAACCACCTCGCGGATGCGGCCCTCCACGGAATGCGAATCGGCGGGGACGGGGGCTGTTGGTTCAGCCAGATGAATCTTTTCGGGCCGGATGGAGAACATGATCGGCGAACCGGTGATGCTCTGCGCCACTGGGCCGCTCACAAGATTGGAGACGCCGACGAAGCCCGCCACAAAGGCCGAGGCGGGATGCTCGTAAATCTCGGCGGGCGTGCCCACTTGTTCGATTTTTCCCTGATTAAATACCGCAATCCGGTCGCTCATCGTGAGCGCTTCTTCCTGATCGTGCGTGACGAAGATGAAGGTGATGCCCACGCGCTGTTGGATGGCTTTGAGTTCAATCTGCATCTGTTGGCGCAGTTTCAAATCGAGCGCGCCGAGCGGTTCGTCGAGCAACAGGACGCGCGGGTGGTTGATGAGCGCCCGGGCGAGCGCCACGCGTTGGCGCTGTCCGCCGGAGAGTTGCGAGGGGCGGCGCTTCGCCATCGCGGGCAAGCGCACCAATTCGAGGATCTCCCCCACCTGCTTCTCTCGCTCCGTTTTCCCCACCTTCTTGATCATCAGGCCATAACCTACGTTGTCGCCCACGTTCATGTGCGGGAAGAGTGCGTAGTCCTGAAAAACCGTGTTCACGTCGCGCTCGTAGGGCGGCAAGCCGGAGACTTCCTGCCCCTGCAATTGGATACTGCCAGAGGTGGGTTGCTCAAACCCGGCAATCATCCGCAGGCAAGTGGTCTTGCCCGACCCCGACGGGCCGAGCATGGTGAAGAATTCGCCGTCCAGAATATCCAGACTGACGTTATCTACGGCTTTGACTTCGCCAAAATGGCGGCTGACATGGGTGAAGCGCACAGCGGGGAAGGAAGGGAGGGGCGGATTAGTCACGGGGTTTTAGAATAAGTCTTTGAGCTCTGCGCTACTACGCCGGTGATGTTGGGAATAAATAGAGGGCGTTCTGGCGAACGCCCTCTATTATATATCCGAGATGAGCTAGCGACTACTTGCTACTCGTAATGTCGCTATAAGCCTTCGTCCACTCACTGTACGGGATGCAATTGCTCTGACCATTGCCGCAATCGGCGATGGGAGTCTTCCAAAAGGAAATCTTGTCGAAGTTGTCAATGCCGTTGGTCTTGCAACCCTCGGCGCCGAGCAGGTCGTTGCCGGCGCACGCATCGGGCGTTACCGGCACCGAGCCAAACCATGAAGCCAGATCGCCTTGCAGTTTCTTGTTGAGCGACCAATTCAACCACTTATACGCACAGTTGGGATGCGGCGCTTTAATGTGCATCATCGTCGTGTCCGCCCAGCCGGTCGCGCCCTCACTCGGGAAGACGCTGGCGATGTCCGGCTTGCTGGAGTCGGTAGCGTGCGCGGCCACCAGGGTGTTCACCTGATACGGCCACGAGGTCGCGGCGGCTACGCCCTCATTGGTGAAGTCATCAATCTGGCTGGTGGCATCGGGCCAGTAGCGCTGGATGAGTTGACGCTGGCCCTTGAGGAGTTCCACGGCCGCGTCGAACTGCGGCTTGGTCAACTCGTATGGGTCGGTGATGCCCAGTTCCGGCTTGTGCGCCTTGAGATAGAGCGCGGCGTCGGCGATGTAGATCGGGCCAATGTACGCCTGTACGCGGCCTTTGTTGCTCTTGCCGTCGGGCAGGTTCATTTCCTCGAAGACCACGTTCCACGAGGTTGGGGCTGTGCCGTTGAACGCCGCGGTGTTGTACATCAGCACGTTGGGGCCCCACTGATAGGGCACGCCATAGTGCTTGCCGTTCACCGTGTGCCAGCCGCCGTTCTGCAAGCGGCTGTCAATCCGGTTCCAGTCCGTGATGAGGTTAATGTTCACTTCCTGCACGGTGCCGCCGTAGACAAGGCGCAGGCTCGCGTCGCCGGAGGCCGTCACCAGATCGAACCCACCCTGGTTCATCAAAGTCACCATCTCGTCCGAAGTGTTGGCAACTTTGTCTTTCACGACGCAACCGGTGTCCTTTTCGAACTGCGAGACCCAGTCGTAGTTCGCGTCGTTCGCGCCGCGCTCGATATAGCCCGCCCAAGCGATAATATCCACCTCGCCCTCGCCCGCGCCAATGGATTGCGCCATGCTCGGGGTGGGCGTGGCCGCCGGGGTCGCCGCGCCACCGCACGCGGCCGACACCAGCGCTAACACCATTGCCAATGACCATAGAGCTTTCTTTTTCATGCTTCTCCTCCTCTGAGAGAATTGGGATGATCAGGGCAGATTTTATAACAAGCGCGGCAAAAAGGGTAGCGTGGTAGTATATTGGCTTAATGCTCCCCGCCCACCTCGTCCGTGACCACGCCCGCGCGCTCGGCTTCAACCTCGTCGGCCTCACCCCGGCCCGCCCCGCGCCGCACCTCCGCGCCTACTTCGCCTGGCTCGACGCGGGGATGCACGGCGAGATGGGTTACCTCGCCCGCCCCGACCGCACGGCCCGCCGCCGTGATTTGAACGCCATCCTTCCCGGCGTGCGCTCACTCATCATCGTGGGCCTCGACTACCGGACGTTGAACCTGCCCTCGGAGTTTCTCGCCGATCCCGGGCGGGGGCGCTTCGCTACGTACGCCTGGGGCCGCGACTACCATACGGTCATGCTCGCCCGGCTGGAAGAGCTGGCGCGCCGATTGCGCGCGGAAAGCAAAAGTGAAGTCCAACAGCGCGCCTACGTGGACACCGGCGCACTGCTCGAACGCGACCACGCCCAGCAAGCGGGCCTCGGCTTCATCGGCAAAAACACGCTACTGATTAACCCCCGGCGGGGCAGTGATTTCTTTCTCGGCGAGATTCTGACGGACGCGGACTGCGACGCTTACGATGAACCCGCGCGCGAAACCCTGTGCGGGACGTGTGCCCGGTGCCTTGCGGCTTGCCCCACCCACGCCTTTCCCCAGCCCTACGTTTTGGACGCGCGCCTGTGTATCAGCTACCTCACCATCGAGCATCCCGGCTGGATCGAGCGCGACTTGCGCGCGAAGATGGGCAACTGGGTTTTCGGCTGTGACGTGTGCCAGAGCGTCTGCCCGTGGAACCGCTTCGCGGTGCAGACGCTGGAGACCGATTTTTTCCCCATCGCCCCGGACCGCGCCGCGCCGCCGTTGACCGAACTTTTGGCGCTGACCCCGGCGGATTTTGACGCGCGCTATCGCGGCACGCCCGTTCACCGCCTCGGCCTCGACCGATTGCTCCGCAACGCCTGCGTCGCCGCCGGGAACAGTCAGCGGCTTGAGTTGCTGGGGGCGCTCGAAAATCTTTTAGGCCACGCCTCCCCGCTCGTGCGTGGGCACGCCGCGTGGGCGCTGGGCCAACTCGCGGGGGTGCGCCTCGCCCCGGTTTTGCAAGCCCGCTGGGACGTAGAATCGCATCCGCAAGTCCGGCGCGAAATCCAGTCAATTATTACTCATTGACCAAAACTCAATCTTTGCTACACTACTTGTAGAGTTCACAGGCAGGCGTACATGGACATCGCCGTTATTTTCATTCTCGCCCTCTTCGTCGCCGTCATTGCATTTGTGGCGGGGCGCTACATCCGCTACCGGACCGGCGAAACGCCGGAACCGCCCGAGCAGCCCAAGAAAGTGCCGGCCGTCAATAAACTCCCCGCACGTCTATCCGCGCCGATCGCCAGCGGCGATCGCGAAGTGCAGGTCGTCGTTGGCTGGTTGCTCAGCCAAGCCTTTGAGCAAACCGGCGTCAAAGTGGCCGACGACAAGGTGGCTTATCAGCGCATCGTCGAAGCCGCCGAGAAAGCGGTGAAAGCGCTCAAGACGGAAACGACCACCACCATCTCCCTGCCCTTCCTCACCGCCGATGCCAGCGGCCCCAAACATTTTGAAACGCAATTGACGCGTGAAGTGATTCAGGAGCTGGCGCGGTATTAGCCTGTTCGACAGCTGAAATTTCCGCCCAGCAGGTCGGGCGGAGGGAAATATGTCGAACAACGTAACTGCCAATTGGAAGCCACACAGGGCTTGACTTTTAACACGGTATCCCAGCCCGCGTCATTGCGAGGAATGAAGAAGAGTTGCTCATGCAAACGGTGACGATTTCCCAAATTACAGAAAGACTTCGCACTTTGCCCGACGAAAAACTCGCTGTGGTCTACGATTTCATTTCCTATCTGTCTGAACGGGAGTTAAGCGAAATTCTCCACGAGACAGCGACGAAAGCCATGGAGTTCATGTTTGCGTCTGAGGCGGTACTTCGCCGCGATTGGGATAGGCCAGAGGAGGATGCGGCGTGGGCAAGTTTGTAAAAGGCGATGTCGTAGTCGTTCCCTTCCCCTTCTCGGATTTAACAGCCAATAAGAAACGTCCGGCTTTGGTAGTTGCTCCTCTGGCTGGAGATGATGTAATTCTTTGTCAGATTACCAGCAAGGCGACAAGCGATAGTTATGCCATCGCGCTATCCGATGGGGATTTCCAAACAGGAAGTTTACGCCAAGACAGCAATATTCGTCCCAATCGGCTGTTCACGGCGGACTCTAATATTATCTTGTATCGTATTGGTATCTTGACCACAATGAAAATCAAAGAGGTGATTGACAAGATAGTTGAGATTTTGAGAGCCTAAGTCAGACTGGCGCGGTATTAGCCGATAGCAAAGGGCTGATAGCAGATAGCAAAAAACTCCCGTTGAGGATTCTCGGCGGGAGGTTTTTGTTTGTCACTATACCTTTGGGGCTGTTACCGGCTGACAAGTGGCAGATACAACTTCCGCTGGGGCGCACCAATCACTGTCAACGTGAAGGAGGCGCTGGCGGTCGTCAGGCCATCACTCACCGTCACCGTAATCGTTGTCATCCCGACTTGATTGGCCGCGGGCGTGATGGCTACGGTGCGGCTCGCCCCGCTCCCGCCCAGGATGATGTTTGCATTCGGCGCGAGCGTGGTATTGGCCGAAGTCGCCGTCACCGTAAGCGCGCTGGCCGCTGTTTCTACATCGCCGATGGTGAAGGTGATGGGGCCGGTGGAAGCGTTCACCGTGATCGTCAGGTTGGCGATGTCCGAGATGGTCGGCGGGTCGTTCACCGCACTCACTGTAATCGTCACCGTCGCCGTGTTTGAGTTCGCCGTGCTGTCACTGGCTTGATAGGTGAACGTGACCATACCGTTGAAGTTCAGCGTGGGTGTGTAGATGAACGAGCCGTTGAGGTTGAAGGCCAGCAAGCCCGTCAATGGGTTGGTCAGGGTCAGGACTATTAGCGGGTCCAAGTCCGCATCCGTGTCATTGCTCAACACCCCCGACGCCGTGACCATCAGGGGCGTGTCTTCGGGGGTGGCGTAAGCGTCGTCCACCACTATCGGTGTGCTGTTCGGGTTCAGGACCTCGTCATAGCCAATGTCAAAGCCGCCTAGGGAGGGGCGTATGTCGCCCTCGAAATCGCTCGTCACGCTCACGTCCGTGCCCGCGTTCACCGCCGCGCTACTCGCACGCAAGTGATAATCGTCGCTCGCCGGATTGACGAACCGCGGATCGCCCGCCACATCGTTGCCGCCGCTAGTGACCGCGCCCAACAGGTTTACATCATTACCGAAGAACAGGTTGTAGCTCTCGAAGACTGTTCCGCCTGTGCGGCTGAGGCCCACCGTATGGCTGGCGATAATCGTGTTCGTAATGCCCACCGTGCCATTGGTCACAAAGAGCGCCGCGCCGCTGACAAGGGTCGGGCTAACAATAGTCGTGTACAGGATCTCCACATTGCCAGAGGAAGCGAAGTAAAGCGCCTCGCCATTGCCCCCCGCTACATTGCGGGCGAAGAGCGCATTGACCAAGCGGCTGTTACCGTTGGTGTGATATACCCCGCCGCCGTTGTAGGCCGTGTTGTTGAGGAAGCTCGTGCCCGTCAGGGCCAGTGTACCCGCAGACAACCCGCCGCCGTAACTGCCGGCGCTGTTATTCTGGAACATACCGCCAATCAACGTTGCCGCGGTCGCCGCTGCACCGCCGCCGCCGACACTGGCCGTATTGCTGAGGAACTGCGTACTCGTCAGCGTCAATGTGCTGTTTGCGTACAGCCCACCGCCGTTATCGCTTGCGCTATTATTCTGGAATACGCCGCCGGTCAGTGTCGCCGCGGCAAGCACAAACGCCCCTCCACCGTCACCAGCCGAGTTACTGAAGAACTGCGTGTCCGTCAGGGTCAGCGCGTATGCCCACAGT
>Ga0315281_10003121_pt1 | contig 24372 bp, 20 predicted proteins | sample YL17G07_0_MG_FD_204540 | JGI IMG/M metagenome (GOLD analysis project Ga0315281, IMG submission 204540) | Sediment microbial communities from Yellowstone Lake, YNP, Wyoming, USA - YL17G07_0 | ecosystem: Environmental > Aquatic > Freshwater > Lake > Sediment | place: USA: Wyoming | collected... | reverse complement strand
GACCGCGAAGGCCCCCACGAAGGCATCGCCCGCGCCCGTCGTGTCCACAGCCTGCACGGGGACGGCCGGCACCCGCGTCACGCTGCCGCCGGCACCCACCAGCGCGGCCCCCCGCGCGCCAAGGGTGACCACGAGCCGCGCCCCGGTGCGCGCCGCGTACGCCGCCAGCGCCGCGTCCGAGAGATCCTCGCCCGTGCCGGCGAGGATCGCGAACTCCACCTCGTTCGGGATGAGCCAATCGGTGACCGCGAGCAGTTCCGGGAGGATCGGCGCGGCGGGCGCCGGGTTGAGCAGCGTCACGGCACCCCGGGCGCGGGCAGCGGCAAACCCCGCGGCCGTCACTGCCTGTGGGATCTCGAATTGCCCGACCGCCACATCCACGCGCGCCGCCGTCACCACGGCACGGGCCGCGTGCTCCGGCGTCACCAGGTCGTTGGCGCCCGGGACCACGATGATTCGGTTCGTCCCATCGGCCTCGACCCAGATCGGCGCCACGCCGCTCGATCCCGCGACACGCATCACGCCGGATGCGTTCACCCCCAGCCGGGCGAAGTTCTCGAGCGTCCAGGTCGCGTAGAGGTCGTCGCCGAGCGCCCCGACGAACGCGACATCGGCACCCAGCAGCCGCGCCATCACCGCCTGGTTGGCGCCCTTGCCCCCGAATCCGGACTGGAAGCGATCGCCAATGACGGTCTCGCCCGGGCCCGGCGCGCGTCGCGTGTAGGCGACCAGGTCGATGTTCATGCTCCCGATCACCACGACTGCCGCCGGCCCGGCCGAATCCACGACTCCCACGCACGCCCTCCATGCTCAAGCGAACTCGAACACGATACCGTGGCGGCATGCAAGTTCGACGACTCATGGCGCTGGTCCTCGCGATCGGGTTGACGATCCCCCTCGCTGCATGCGTCGGCTTGCCGACCGCGCCCTCGCCGGCCGCGCCCTCGCCGGCCGGACCGCCGCAGGTTCACAAGATCGCCATCGCCTACGACATCTCCGGGCGCGGTGACGGCGGCTTCAACGACCTCGCGTACAACGGTGCGAAGCAGGCCGCCGACGCGCTCGGCGTCGAGCTCAAGGAGGTCACAGCCAAGCTCGACGACACCGATGACGATCGCGCTGAGCGTCTGCGCCTCTTGGCGAGCGCCGGCTATGACGCGATCATCGGGGTCGGATTCACCTACGCCGGCCCGATGCAGACCGTCGCGGCCGAGTTCCCCAACACCCGTTTCGCGATCGTGGACGACGCCACCGTCAGCGCCCCGAACGTCGTGGACATCCTGTTCGCGGAGCACGAAGGCTCGTTCCTCGTCGGTGCGGCGGCCGGACTCAAGACGACCACGGGCAAGGTCGGCTTCATCGGCGCGGTCCAGATCCCGCTCATCCAGAAGTTCGAGGCCGGCTTCACCGCCGGGGTCAGGTACGTCAACCCGACGGCCGTGGTCGAAGTCACGTACCTGAGCCAGCCGCCCGACTACTCCGGATTCGGCGATCCGCCGCATGGCAAGGAAGCGGCCCTCGGGATGTACGAGAACGGGGTCGACATCATCTTCGCGGCTGCCGGCGGCTCGGGCGCCGGGGTCCATGAGGCCGCCGCGCAGACCGGCCACTGGTCGATCGGGGTGGACGCGGACGAGTACAAACTCGAGCCAGCCGCCGTCCGTGGCCACATCCTGACCTCGATGTTGAAGAACTCGAATGTCGGGACCTTCGCGTTCGTGATGTCGGCCGCCCAGTTCTCGTTCAAGGGCGGCATCCAGACGTTCGGCCTGGCGAACGGCGGCGTCGGCTACGCAACGTCCGGCGGGTTCATCGACGACATCCGGGCGCGGCTTGACGCGTATGCCGCCGACATCGTGGCCGGCAAGATCGTCGTTCCCCAGGCGCCCTGACGGGCGCGCCCGAGCGCCTCCCCACCCACCCGTGAACCGACTGCGCGGCGCCGGCCTCCTCCTCATCGCACCCGCGATAGCGCTTGCCCTGGCGCTCGTCGTGGCGGTCCTGGTGCTCGCCCTCGCCGGCGCCAACCCGACGGCGATCCTCGCCGACGCGCTCGCCTACGGCCTCCGCCCGACCACGCTCATCGCCGTCGTGAACAAGGCGATCCCGTACTACCTCGCGGGGATTGCGGCGGCGATCGGGTTCCACCTGCGGCTCTTCAATATCGGGATCGACGGGCAGTACCGGCTCGCCGCGTTTGCCGCCGCGGTGGTCGGCGCGGCCGTCGCAATCCCGGCGCCCCTGCACATTGCACTGGTCGTCACCGTCGCCCTGGTCGTCGGCTGGGGCTGGGCCGCGATCGCCGGGCTCCTCTACGTCCGGCGCGGGGTCAACGTGGTGATCTCGACGATCATGCTCAACGCGATCGCGACCGGAATCATCGCGTACCTGCTCTCGCCCCAGCGGCTCGCCCAACAGGCCGCCGGGAGCAACAACATCACCACCGCCACGATCCCGGAATCGGGTTGGATCCCGGGTCTCCCGACGCCGGCCGGTGCCGTCAATGGCCTCTTCGTCCTCGCGATCCTGGTCGGTGCCGCCTACTGGCTCGTCCTCAACCGGACCACGATCGGCTTCGAAGTCCGGGCGATGGGCCTTTCGGGCCGAGCGGCCACGGTCGCCGGGATCCGGGCAACGAGACTTGCCCTCCTGACGATGGCAGCCTCGGGCGCCGTCGCCGGCCTGGTCGGCCTGCCCCAGCTCCTCGGAGCGTCGCACCGGTTCGGGCTGGACTTCCCGGCCGGGCTCGGGTTCACCGGGCTGTCCGTCGCGATCCTCGGGCGCAACCATCCGATCGGTGTGGCGATCGGGGCGTTCGTCTGGGCGTTCCTCGAGCGCTCGGCGCAGGTCCTCGATCTCGCCGGGGTCAGCAAGGAGGTGGTGACGATCCTCCAGGCGGTCATCGTGCTTTCGATCGTCGTCGCGTACGAGGCCGTTCGGCGGGTCCGGGCGCGGCAGGAACGCCGCTACGTGGCGCAGGCCGTCGAGACGTCCCCTGTGATCGAGGGGGCGTCGGCATGACCGCGGCGGTAATGCGTGCGGCCGCATCACGGCCGAGGTGGCTCGCCGGTCCGATCGCCCGTGTCGCGGTCGGCTTTGCCGTCCTGTCGCTGCTCAGTGGGGCGTTCGATGCGCCGGACCTGTTCTCGCGCGGAGGGATCGCGGCGACGCTCCGGTTCACCGCACCGATCCTGCTCGCCGGCCTCGGGGCGGTCTGGGCCGAGCGCTCGGGCGTCATCAACATCGGGCTCGAGGGGATGATGATTGTCGGGACCTGGTTCGGAGCCTGGGCCGGGTACCAGTGGGGCGTCGGGGCGGCGCTGGTCGCGGGCGTTGCCGCGGGAACCGCGTTCGGGCTCGTGCATGCGCTGCTATCCGTCACGTTCGGCGTCGACCAGGCGATTTCCGGGCTGTCGCTCAACCTCCTCGCGGCCGGCCTGACCCGCTTCCTCTCGTCGATCGCCTTCGTCGGGATCCCCGGCGGCTCGATCACGACGTCACCGCCGGTGCCCGACTTCCCGACGATCAGCCTGCCCGGCGTGGACTGGCTCCTCGCGCCGGTCGACCGCGCGAACGTTCCGATCCTGTCCGACGCGGCCGCCGTCGTCCTCGGCCTCCTGACCGACGTCTCCGTCCTGACGGTCGCCGTAGTCGCCCTCGTACCGATCACCTGGTGGGTGCTCTGGCGGACGCGACTCGGGCTCCGGATCCGCGCGGTGGGGGAGCGCCCCGAGGCCGCCGACAGCCTTGGCGTCCGGCCATGGCACTACCGGTTCCTCGCCCTCGGGGTGTCAGGCGGACTCGCCGGCCTCGGCGGCGTCTACCTCGTCACCGTCGCATCCAGCCTCTACCGCGAGGGCCAGACCGCGGGCCGTGGCTTCATCGGCCTCGCGACCGTGATCTTCGGCAACTGGAACCCGTGGTCGGTCACGCTCGGATCACTCGTCTTCGGGTTCACGGACGCCCTCCGTACGCGGCAGGAGCTCACGGTCGGCGTGCTGCTCGTTGGCCTGGGAGTGCTGTGCGCGTTGGTGGCGGTCCGGCGCGGCCTGGGGCGCAATTGGCGGGGCTCGCTGCTGTATGGCGTCCCTGCCGCGGCGATGCTCGCCTGGTTCTGGTTCGTCCGGGTCGTGCCGTCCGAGTTCGTCAGCTTCGCGCCGCACCTGACGACGCTGCTGGTGCTCGCCTTCGCGCGGCAGCGGCTTCGACCCCCGGCGGCGCTGGGGGAGCCGTTCCGGCGCGAGGACACCGGCTGACGGTCAGTCCACGTCCTCGGTTGCGGCGATGACGCTGTCCTGGATCCGGTGGAGCGTCTCGATGTAGGCGCCCACTTCAGCATCGGTCAGGGCGCCCATCCAGGCCTTCTCGTGGTGATGGATCAGCGTGCGCAACTGCTGGAGCACGACCAGTCCCTCGGGCGTGATCTCGACGACGAGGCTCCGGCGATCGTCCGGGTTCGGGGATCGCGTCACGAACCCCCGACGCTGGAGGGAGTCGAGCAGCCCGGTCACCGTTGCCCGGGTGACGATGAGCCGCTCGCCGAGCTCCGACGGCGACATCGCCCCGCGATCCCGGAGGAGCCCGAGCACCAGGCCGCCGGCCGCGCTGACATTCAGCGGGCGGAGGAGTCGCCCGATCCGGTCGAAGACGAGATCGGCGGTCTTGATCGTGTTCATGACCGCTTCGGTCGCCCGGACGTTCGCGTCCGGCGTCTGAGCGTAGTAGTCGTCGGGCATCTCGATCTTCGCCATGCCGGCCATGATAAGGGTATTGACAATACGGCACCTTACTATATAGTTAGGTCCCTAAGGACCGGACCAAATGGGGCTGGTCCATAACAAGAAGCGAGGCGTTCCGCAATGGCCAAGGTCATCGTCCAGCACCACGTCGCCGACTACGACACGTGGCTCCCGATCTTCATCGAGCACGGTGCGGTTCGCCGCCAGCACGGCGGGACGGGGCACTCGGTGACCCGCTCCGTGGCCGACCCGAATTCCCTCGTCATCGTCAACGAGTTCGCCACGCTGGCAGGCGCGACCGCCTTCTCGCAGGACCCGTCGCTGCCCGAGATCATGCACCGCGCCGGTATCGACGGCCAGCCCCAGGTCTGGATCGTGACCGAGGCAAACGACGCAACGTACTGAACGCCGGGACCGGGCGGCCCTCCCGAGTGGTCGCCCGGTTCGCTCCCTGCGCTGGTGGGTGCCTCGCTTGACGCCCTCCCGGACTCCCGCCTAGACTCCGCGCCTGAATTGAATACGAGGGCAGTGAACGGGACGAGTACCCGTCGCGATGTCGGCAGAGAGATCCGGTGGCTGGTGGAAACCGGAGCGACAGCGGCAGGGAATGGACCCGGGAGCCTCCGGACCGAACGGCGAACGCCGCGGGATCAACCCGCCACGTGACCCCAGTAGGCTCCGGCGCAGAGCGCCAGCGATAGAGGGCAGCGCCGATCAGCGGCTCAAGGGGAGTGGCCCGTCGGTAAGAGAGTGCGGCAATCGCCGAATTTGGGTGGCACCGCGGAAGGCACGACCTTTCGTCCCGGGAGGACGAAGGTCGTTCTTGATTCTCGGGCGAGACCGCCCGAGCGGCGCAGACCAGAGGCGATGTCGACGATGAACAGCAGCATGGACCCGCTCAGCCTGGCCGAGGCGAAGCGCCTGTCGGCGACCGCCGACACGGTCCTCCTGCGCGCCACCCGGCCCGCGGACCTCGAGACCCCGATCGGCGCCTTCCTGCGCCTGGACGACGGGACCACCCCGGCCTACCTCCTCGAATCCGTCGAGGGCGGCGAGCGCCTGGGCCGGTACTCCTTCCTCGGCGTGGGTCCCCGGCGGCTCCTGGAGGTCCGGAACGGCCGGGCCCGGATCCAGGATCGGCCGGTCGGCGTCACCGAGTACGCCCCGGACCTCCCGATCCGCGACTTCGAGGCGCTCGATCCGCTCCACGCCCTCCGCGACTTCGTCCCACGCCGGACCGTGGCACCGCGCGAGGGGATGCCGCGCTTCACTGGCGGCGCCGTCGGCGCCCTGGCCTACGACGCGGTCTCGATCTTCGAACCCTCGGTCCTGATGCCGCCGGCCGACCCGGTTGGCGTCCCAACGGCGGCCTTCATCGAAACCGACCTCGTCCTCGTCTTCGACCACCTGACCCACACCCTCTCGGCGATCGCCTCGCTGCACACGAACGCGCCTGACTTCGAGGGCCGCTACCGGATCGCCGAGGCGGCGATCTTCGAGGCGCTCGAGCGAACCTCCCGACCCTCCGCGGCGGAGATGGCCGGGAGCCCCTCCCGGGGCGGCTCGGCCGGCTCGTCGAGTGGCGGCCCCGGCACTCCGAACGGCGGCGCCGATCGGCCCGCGGCGCCCGCTCTCGCGGCCATGACCGGCATCGACGCCAGCCTCGGACGCGACGAGTACATCCGTGCGGTCGAGGTCGCCAAGGACGCCATCGCCGCCGGCGAGGCGATCCAGGTCGTGCTGGCCCGGCGCCAGTCGTTCGATCTCCCGACGGACCCGGCCACCGGTCGGCGGCTCGACGGCATCGGCCTGTACCGGAGTCTGCGGAGAGTCAACCCGTCGCCGTACCTCTTCTTCGTCCGTGTCCCCGGCTTCGAGGTCGTCGGCGCCAGCCCGGAGCTCCTCCTCCAGGTCGAGAACGACAAGCTCACGACGCACCCGATCGCGGGCACGCGGCCTCGCGGCGCCGACGCGAAGGAGGACGCCATCCTCTCCGAGCAGCTCCAGCGCGATCCCAAGGAGCGCGCCGAGCACGTGATGCTCGTGGACCTCGGCCGCAATGACCTCGGCCGGGTCTCCCGGCCCGGGACCGTGACCGTCAGCAAGTACATGGAGGTCGAGCGCTACAGCCACGTGCTCCATCTCGTCAGCCACGTCGAGGGTCGGCTCAAGCCCGACCTCGATGCTCTCGACGCGCTGCGATCCGTCTTCCCGGCCGGCACACTCTCGGGCGCCCCGAAGGTCCGGGCGATGCAACTGATCGCCGGCGCGGAGAGGGAGCGGCGCGGGCTCTACGGCGGCGCGGTCGGCTACCTCGGCTACGACGGCAACCTCGACACCGCGATCACCATCCGGAGCGCGGTCCTGAAGGACGGTCGCGCCCACATCCACACCGGCGCCGGGATCGTGGCCGGGAGCGTCCCGGAAAAGGAATTCGAGGAGACCGAGCACAAGGCGGCGGCGCTCCGCCGGGCGATCGAGCTCGCCGCCGGCGTTGCCGAGACGCCCAGGCCGCCCGGGGCCGATCGATGATCCTCGTCATCGACAACTACGACAGCTTCACGTTCAACCTCGTGCAGGCCCTCCAGGCGTCCGGGGCCGAGGTCGTCGTCTTCCGCAACGACAAGATCGATCGGGCGGGGATCGAGGCCCTGGCCGACGATCCGGAGACCCACCTGCGGGGAATCGTCATCTCGCCCGGGCCGGGCGATCCCGGCGATGCCGGCGTCTCGATGGACGCCATCCGGGTCGCTGCCGAACGGGGGATCGCACTCCTCGGCGTCTGCCTCGGGATGCAGTCGATGGCCGCCGCCTACGGCGGGCGGATCGTGCGGGCGCCGACGCTCGTGCATGGCGAGGCGTCCGAGGTCAGCCACGACGGCGCGGGCCTGCTGGCCGGTATGCCGCCCGCCTTCATGGCCGCCCGCTACCACTCGCTGTGCATCGACCCCGAGACGCTGCCCGAGGGGTTCCGGGTCACGGCGATCTCCGAGGCGGACCGGGTGATCATGGGGATCCGTCACGTCGCCCTCCCGATGGAGGGGGTCCAGTTCCATCCCGAGAGCGTGCTGACGCCCGACGGGCCGCACCTCCTCGCCAACTTCCTCCGGCTCGCGGGGGAGGGCGAGGCCGGACTGCTCGACGCCGCTACCGGTTCGTTTGCCACGGCCGGCCTGACCGAGGGTGGGCACGCGCCCGCGGAGACCGACCGATGAGCGAGCAGGTTCGCGCCGCGCTGGCGACCGTGATCGAGGGCCGGACGCTCGATTTCGACGCCGCGCGACTGGCGATGGGCTCGGTGATGGACGGCGAGGCGACGCCGGCCCAGTTGGCCGCGCTCCTGGTGGCGCTGCGGATGCGTGGCGAGACGGTCGAGGAGCTCGCCGGCTTCGCCGCCGCGATGCGCGAGCGCGTCCTGCGCGTGGAGGCCCCCGAGGGGACGATCGATGTCGTCGGGACCGGCGGAGACGGCTCGAACACCTTCAACATCTCGACGACCGCGGCGCTTGTGGTCGCGGCGGCGGGGATCCCGGTCGCCAAGCACGGTAACCGCGCCATCACGTCGCGTTCCGGTGCGGCCGACGTCCTCGACGCGCTCGGGGTCCGGATCGACCACGACGCGCTGTCGGCCGCGGCGGACCTCCGGGAGTTCGGGTTCGCCTTCCTGTTCGCGCCGGGCTTCCACCCGGCGATGCGCCACGCCGGCCCAACACGTCGCGAGATCGGCGTCCGGACCGCGTTCAACCTGCTGGGCCCGCTGACCAATCCCGCCGGTGCGCGGCGGGCGCTCGTCGGGGTGGGGGACGCGGCGGCTGCGCCGCGTGTCGCGGAGGTCGCCCGGCGGCTCGGGACGGACCGGACGCTCGTCGTCAACGGCGCCGGGGTGGACGAGCTGCCGCTGGACGGCTCCGGGGTGATGCGCGACGTGACACCGGACGGGATCACGGTCTCGAAGGTGGATCCGGGCGGCCTCGGCCTGCAGGCCGCACCGACGAGCGACCTGCGTGGCGGGTCGGCGGACGAGAACGCGGCGATGACTATGGCGATCCTCGAGGGGGGCGGTGGCGCGCGGCGGGATGTGGTCCTGCTCAACACCGGCGCGGCTTTCCTCGCCGCGGGCCGCGTGGCGAAGCTCGCCGAGGGGATCGCGCTGGCGGTGGAGACGATCGACGCCGGGGCCGCGCGGCAGCTCCTGGAGCGGCTGCGGGATTCGCGGCGTGCCCACGAGGTCGCAAAGGCCGAGGTCGCCACGGCGACAGCCGACGGCACCTCCGCCGGGGGGCCCGCGTGACGAACGGACCCGCACCCAAGGCTCGCGGTCGTGCCGGTGTCGTTGCGGAGATCGCGGCCCGGCGCCGGGTCGACGTCGCGGCGGAGCTGGCCGGGATCGACCGCGCGGAGCTGCGCCGTCGCGTCCGGTCCGCCCCGGAACCGAGACCCATCGCCGAGCGGCTTGTGGCGCCGGGGCTCCACCTGATCGCCGAGATCAAGCGCTCGTCGCCGTCTGCCGGGGCCATCGCAGCGGCGGGGGACGACATCGTCGCCCGAGCGACGGCATACCAGCGCGGCGGTGCGGCCGCGATCTCCGTCCTCTGCGAGCCGCACTGGTTCGGGGGTGCGGTGATGGATCTCACCGCCGTCCGGGCTGCCGTCTCCGTCCCGGTGCTGGCCAAGGAGTTCGTCGTTGAGAGCCGGCAGCTCGAGCTGCTCCGGGCCGCCGGCGCCGATCTCGTCCTCCTGCTTGCGGTGCTGCACCGCGGGCCGCGCCTGGCGCGTCTCGTCCGGCGCGCGCTCGACCTCGGGATGGAGCCGCTCGTCGAGGTCCACGACGAGCGCGAGCTCGAGGCCTCCCTTGCTACCGATGCTCGCCTGGTCGGGATCAACAATCGCGACCTCCGCTCGTTGCGCGTCGATCCCGAGCGCGCCGCGACGCTCCGGGCACTCGTGCCCGAGGACCGGCTGGTCGTCGCGGAGTCCGGCGTTCGCGAGCCCGCGATCGTCCGGGGCTGGCGCGCCCTCGGGTTCGATGCCGCCCTCGTGGGTGAGGCGCTGGTCCGTTCGTCCGACCCCGCGGCTGCCGCCGCGGCTTTTGTCGCCGCGGGCCGCCCACCAACCGACCCCGCGAACCGGGACCGCGTGCCGTTCGTGAAGATCTGCGGGGTCACCGATGCGGCCGGGATCGAGGCCGCCGTCCGGAGCGGTGCCGATGCCGTCGGCCTCAATCTCGTCCCGGGGACGCCCCGTGCGCTCGAGCTCCGCGAGGCGGCCGCGCTGGCCGCGCATCTCCGGCGGATCGCTCCGCCCGGCGCCCGCCCGGCGATCGTGCCGATCACCGTGGACCTCTCCGCCGAGGAGCTCAACCGGATCGGCGCCGCGCTCGACGCCGACGCAATCCAGCTGAGCGGCCGCGAGGCCGTTGCCGTGGTTGCGGCACTCGAGCGGCCCGCCTGGAAGGTGCTCCACCTGCCGGCATCCGCCGACGGCGCCGCGCGTTCCATCGCATCCAAAGTGGTCGCCACGGCCCATGGCTACCTCGCTGCCGGTGCGGCGCGGATCATGCTCGACACGGCCGGCGGACCGCACCCCGGCGGGACGGGCGTCCGCGCCGACTCGGGCGTCGTTGCCGCGATCGCTCGCGAGATCCCGGTGACCCTCGCCGGCGGCCTCGATCCAGCCTCGGTCGGCCCGGCCCTGCGGAGTGCGCCCGTCGTCGGCGTCGACGTCACCTCCGGCGTGGAGGCGCCGCGGAGGCCCGGCAAGCGGCCGGCAAAGGACCCGCTCCGGGTCGCGCTCTTCGTGAAACGGGCTCGTGCTGCCCGGATCGACCGCCCAAACCTCGCCGTCCGCCCGACCCCCGTCCATCCCGGTCTCCTGGAGGTGGATGATCACGGCCGATGGGGGATGGAGCGCGACTTCGGGGGCCGGTATGTCCCCGAGACGCTGATGGGCGCGCTCGAGCAGCTCGAATCCGCCTACGACGCCATCCGCCACGACCCGCGCTTCTGGGCCGAGCTCAACGAGCTGCTCGGACGGTTCGCCGGCCGGCCGACGGCGCTCTATCGCGCCGATCGGCTTGCCGAGGCCGTTCACGCGGAGGCGATGCGTATCGCGGCATCAGGACGGGCGGTGGCATCGGGATCAGCGCCGGCGCCATCCGTGCCCGTGCGGCGCGGCGTCCCCGCTGAGCTCCCCCGGATCCGCCTCTACCTCAAGCGCGAGGACCTCGCCCACACCGGCGCCCACAAGATCAACAACGCGCTCGGCCAGGCGCTCCTGACGCGACGGCTCGGAAAGACGCGGGTGATCGCGGAGACCGGTGCCGGCCAGCACGGGGTCGCAACCGCGACGGCCTGTGCCCTGCTCGGCCTGCCGTGCGTCGTTTTCATGGGCGAGGAGGACATCCGCCGCCAGGCCCCCAACGTGCTGCGGATGCGGGCGCTCGGTGCGGAGGTCCGCAGCGTCACCTCGGGGACCGCCACGCTCAAGGACGCAGTCAACGAGGCGATGCGCGACTGGGTCACGAACGTCGCCACCACGCACTACGTCCTCGGCTCCGCCATGGGCCCGCACCCGTACCCGACGATCGTCCGCGATCTCCAGCGGCGGATCGGCGATGAGGCCGCCGTGCAGCTCCGTGACGTCGAGGGCCAGTTGCCGGAGATGGCGCTCGCCTGCGTCGGCGGGGGATCGAACGCCATCGGGCTGCTGGCCCGCTTCATCGGGGAGCCGTCCGTCCGCCTCGCGGTCGCGGAGGCCGCCGGCGACGGTGTGGCGACCGGCCGGCACGCGGCGGCCATCGCCGGCGGGACGCCGGGGATCCTCCACGGCTCCCGGTCACTCATGCTCCAGGACCGCGACGGCCAGGTCGTCGAGGCTCACTCCGCGTCGGCCGGCCTTGATTACCCGGGCGTCGGGCCGCAGCTCGCTGCGCTCGCGGAGGGCGGCCGGCTCGAGGTTGCGACCGCCACGGATCGCGAGGCGATCGCCGCCATGCGATCCGTCACGCGGACCGAGGGGATCCTGCCGGCCCTCGAGACCGCGCATGCGGTCGCCGCGCTCCCCAAGCTCCTCGCCGGGATCGAAGGCTCGGGTCAGCGGCTTCCCGACGGTGCCCTCGTCCTCCTCGGCTTCTCCGGTCGTGGTGACAAGGACATGGCGGCGCTTGAGCGCTTCGCCGATGTCCCCGCGTGGGAGGGCGTCGGGTGAGCCGCGAGGCCGTGCCCGTCATCGCCGCCCACACGAACGCGACCGCCGGCGCGCGCCGGATCGCCGCCGCCTTCGCCCGTGCTCATGAGGGAGGGCGCGCCGCCCTCATCCCGTACGTCGTCGCCGGTTACCCCGATTACGAGGGATCCTTTGCCGCCGCCTGCGCCGCGATCGACGCCGGGGCCGACCTCCTCGAGGTCGGGCTGCCGTACTCCGACCCGCTCGCCGACGGGGCGACGCTCCAGCGAGCCTCGCAGGGAGCGCTCGCTGCCGGGGCGACCCTGGATCACTCCCTCGCACTCGTCGCGCGGGTGGCGGCAGCGCGGCCCGGTGTCCCGCTCATCGCCATGGGCTACGCGAACCAGTTGATCGGTGGCGGCGACGGCCGGAATCGCGCAGTGGCGCTCGTGGCAGCCGGGGCCGCCGGTGTCATCGTGGCCGACCTGACTCCTGACGAAGGCGCCCCGTTCGAGGTCGTGGCCGCCGAGGCCGGTCTCGCCGTCGTCTACCTCGTCGCGCCGACGACCTCGCCGGAACGGCGCGCCGCCGTCGCAGCGCGCAGCGGTGGCTTCCTCTACTGCGTCTCCCTCGTCGGCGTCACCGGCGCCCGGACCAGCCTCCCGTCGAGTGCGCGAGGGCTCGTGGCCGACGTCCGGGCGGTCTCGCCCGTGCCCGTCGCGGTCGGATTCGGTGTCTCGAAGCCGGCCCACGTTCGCGCGCTGGCGGCGGCCGGCGCAGATGGCGTGATCGTGGCGTCGGCGCTCGTCGATGCGCTCGGGCCGGACGGGCGGGACGTGGACCGGATGGGCCGTCTCGTCGCATCGCTGCGGGCCGCCACCACGATCGGGGCCACCACCGCGCGGTAATCTGCGACGATGACCACGCGCATCGCCGTCGCCCTCGAGATCACGCCGAAGAAGACGTTCGCGACTGCCGTCGATTGGCCCGGCTGGTCTCGCGCCGGGAAGACCGAGGCCGACGCCCTGGCGGCCCTCGTGTCGTACGCGGATCGCTACGCGCTCGTCGCCGCGACTGCCGGGGAATCGCTACCGACCGACGACCTCCAGTTCGATCTCGCCGAGTCGGGACCGGGCAACGCCACCACCGAGTTCGGGGCTCCGGGCCGGATCGCCGATGCCGATCGGCGCTCGACGACTTCCGCTGAGGCCGATCGACTGACCCGCCTCGTTGCCGCCGCTTGGGCCGCCTTCGACGCCGCCGCAGCCACAGCGCCTGCGGAACTTCGGAAGGGTCCCCGTGGCGGTGGGCGCGACACGGCGAAGATCGTCGAGCACGCGCTCATGGCCGACCATGCCTATGCCCGTGAGATCGGCCTCCGCCCGCCCGGGCCGAGCGCCTCCGATCCCAAGTCCGTCGCCGCGCTGCGCGATGCGATGCTCGCCGTCCTCCGTACCCCGTCCGACGGTAATCCGCTCGCCGGACGAAAGTGGCCCGCCCGCTATGCGGCCACACGCATCGCGTGGCACGCCCTCGACCACGCCTGGGAGATCGAGGATCGGAGCGAACCGGGATCGGGGTGAGGCGCCCGCCCGCCCGCCGCCGCCGCCCGTGGCTCCCGGGTCGCCGATGCCGAAGCCGCACCTGGACAGCCGGGCGACGCCCGCGCAGGCTCCAACCGTCACCCCATGTCGAAATGAGAAGTCGCGGGGGGAACAGGCCTCGGCCGCAGCCGAGGAGCCATGGCCGAGAACCCTCAGCCCGCGAGCGACCTCGGAAGGCCGACCGCGAGCCCGGCTTCGTCGCGCACGGCCGCCGGAGAGACGCCGGCGCGCAGCAACTCCCGCACCGCCGTCGCGCCGTCCGCCTTCGAGAGCTTGCGACCGTCGGCGCGCCGGATGAGCGGGTGGTGCAGGAAGCGCGGCGGCGTGGCGCGCCCAAGGAGCCGCCCCAGCTGGATCTGTGCCGGCGTCGCGTCGAGGAGGTCAGCGCCGCGGATGACGAGGTCGATGCCGTGGCGGAGGTCGTCCACAACCACGCAGAACGCGTAGGTCCAGTTGCCGTGTCGGTCGCGGATCGGCAGGTCGCCGCCCGTCGCCGTCGCGGCACCCACCTGCGCCCCGAGCGCGAGATCGGCCCAGGTCTCCGCTCCGCCCCCGAGCGTGACGCGCCACGCGACCCCGGCCGCGTCACGCGCGAGCCCCCGCGTCGTGCACGCGCCGGGGCAGCCCGGGCCTGACCACTCCCGTCCGAGGGCCGCCGCCCAGTCTCCGAAGGTCGACCGGCTGCAATCGCAGGCGTAGACGAGGCCACGAGCATCCAGCGCCGCGACCGCCGCCTCGTATGCCGCCCCGTTGTCCGACTGTCGGTACGGCGACGGGTCCCCGGTCCGCAGCGAGGCGATGGATGGCAAGTCCGGGACGAACCCGAGTGCCTCGAGATCATCGAGGAGCGCGGCCTCGAATTCCGGCCGGCAGCGCTGCCGATCGTGGTCCTCGATCCGCAGGATCACGGAGCCGCCGATCGCCCGCGCGACATCCCAGACGACCAGGGCATTCGCCACGTGACCCAGGTGCAGGTATCCCGTCGACGCTGGCGCAAATCGCGTCCGGAGGCCCGAGGGCAACCCCGCGATGGCCGCCGCGAGCCGCGCACCAAAGAGCGGCTCAGTCGCCGTCGCCGGCCTCCGACACCCGCTTGCCGCGCCGCCGATCCGCAGCCTCGATTCCCCGCGTCGCCGCGATCAGCCGTCGGTACAGCGCCAGGAGATCCGCCTGGGGCATCGGCCCTTCGTTGGCCATGGCGACCCGCAGCAGAACCTCCCGCTCGCGATCGGCATCCCGGATGGCGCGCCGTCCGGCCACGGCCTTGGCCTCGCCGATGCTCCGCGCCAGTGAGGCGCGCTGGTTCAGGAGCGCGACGATCCGCTTGTCGAGGGCGTCGATCTGGCGTCGGAATCGCCGCAGGTCGGCGACCGCCTTCGCCCGCTCGGCCGCCGCCGCTGCCACGGAACCCACGCCCGAAGAGGAAGCGCCCGCCTCGGTCTCCCTGCCCGGCCCCTCGCCCTTACGCCGCGCCACGATCGTCCCCGAAGTCGGCGGCGATCCGCTCGAGCGCCAGGTGGTACCCGCGCGCCCCCTGCCCCACGATGGAGACCAGTGCCACGTCGGCGAGGAAGTTCACGTGCCGGAACGGCTCGCGCGTTGAGGGGTCGGAGAGGTGGACCTCGATGAACGGCCGCTGCACCCCGAGGAGGGCGTCGCGCAGCGAGACCGAGGTGTGCGTCAGCCCGCCGGCGTTGACGATCGCGACATCGAAGTCACGCCGGTGCAGCCGGTCGATCAGCACGCCCTCGTGGTTGGACTGCAGGAAGTCGACCTCGAGCCCCAGCTCCGCGGCGCGGGCGGCGATCCCGGCATGGATCTCGTCCAGCGTCTCGTAACCGTAGATGTGCGGCTCGCGGCTCCCGAGCAGGTTCAGGTTCGGACCCTGGAGGACGAGGACGCGGGTCATGCGGGGTCTCCGGCAGCGGTTGGGGTGAGCAGGCCCGCCGCGACATCGCGGACGAGCTCGTCGGGGATATCGTCGCGGATGATGGGGCCGGACCCGGTGGGGAGCACCCAGCGAAGTCGCCCGGCGCGGTGCTTCTTGTCCGTCGCGAGCGGCTCCAGCACGGCCGCGAGGGAGTAGGGGAGCCTTCCGCCACCGAGGCCCAGCGCGTCCAGCAGCCGCTCCACGCGGGCGGCTCGCTCCGGCGGCGTGACCCCGGCCGCGACGCCGATCCGACAGGCGGCCCGGAGCCCGTACGCGACCGCCTCGCCATGCCGAAGGTCCCGATACTCACCGGCCGCCTCGAACGCATGCCCCAGCGAATGCCCGAGGTTGAGCGAGATCCGGCCCGCCGCCTCCTTCTCGTCGGCGACGACCACCTCGACCTTGGCCCAGGCGCAGCGCTCCACGAGCTCGGCCACGGAGCCGTCCGCATCGGCCGCCGGGTCGCCGGCAGCGATCGCCGAGCCACGCGCCTCCAGGAGCTCGAAGAGCCGCTCATCGCCGAGCGCCGCCATCTTGACCGCCTCGCCCAGGGCGGCCCGTCGCTCCCGCTCCGGCAGCGTCCGGAGGAATGCGATGTCGATGACGATCGCGGCGGGCTGGTGGAACGCCCCGACGAGGTTCTTGCCCTCGGGCAGGTCCACGCCCGTCTTGCCGCCGATCGAGCTGTCGATCTGCGCGACGAGCGTGGTCGGCACCTGGATGAATGGAACGCCGCGCAGGTACGTCGCCGCGATGAACCCGGCCGTGTCGCCGAGGGCGCCGCCACCCACCGCCACGAGGGGTTCGCTGCGCTCGACGTGCCGCCGTGCCAGCTCCCGCGTCGCGGTCTCGATGACCGCGAGCGTCTTCGCCTTCTCGCCCTGTGGCAGGAAGACGAGTTCCACCGGCAGGCCCGCGGCCCGGATCCCCGCCTCGACTACCGCTCCGACTGCGCCCCAGGCGCCCGGCTCCGTCACCACCAGTGCCCGCCGCGCGCCCAGCCGGGCCAGCTCGACCGCGACCGTCGAACCCGCGATCCCCTCGCCGATGACGACCCGCCCGATCTCCGTCTCGGCGAGCAGGAGCGTCGTGCCGCCGCTGCCGCGCGCCGCGACCATCTCGCCCGCGACGCGATCCACGGCGTCCACCACGGAGCCGACCTCGGCCATCCCCGCGACGCGCGTCGCCGCTGCGTAGAAACGACCGCGGGCCGCGGTCAACTCCCGCAGCACGCGCGTGGGGTCCCGGCCGGCGATCAGGGGCCGGACGTTCGGGCTCCGACGCAGTCGCTGCGCCAGGATCTCGGGCCGGCCGTCCAGCCAGACGGGGACGCGCCCGCGAAAGAGGTGCCAACGGTTGCGCGGGTCCACGATCGCGCCGCCGCCCGGCGCGATCACCCGTCGGATGGCGGGACCGGCGTCTGGCTCGCCGAGCGCGGCAATCGCCGCCCGCTCGCGGGTCCGGAACCCCGCCTCACCCTCGTCGGCGAAGATCTCCGCGATCCGGACTCCTGCCTCGCGTTCGATGGCCTCATCGAGGTCGATGAAGGCCGCGTCGTGGCGAGCTGCCAGACGCCGTCCGACGGCGCTCTTGCCACTGCCCGGGAGTCCGACCAGGACCACGTCCATGGGATCCCGCGCCCCTAGTCGTCGCCGCCGGAGCCGGCCTCGTCGCCACCTGGATTCCCCGGCCGGCCGCCGATCATCGGGGCGGGCGGCGTCGACGCCATCAGCGCGCGGTGGGCCACCATTCGTTCCCGGATCACGTCCATCCGGTCACCGCCGAGCGACTCCACGATGAACCGGGCGAGCGTGAGCAGCACCATCGCCTCACCGATCACGCCGGCGGCCGGCACGACGCTGATATCGCTCCGCTCGTAGTGCGCCTTGTCGACCGGCAGGCCGGTGATGAGGTCGGCGGACGGGAGTGGCCGCGCCAGGGTGGAGATCGGCTTGACCGCGCCACGCACCACGATCGGTTCGCCGTTGGAGATGCCGCCGGTCAGACCGCCGGCGTTGTTGGAGCGGTGGATCCAGTGACCGTCCTCCGCCCGCCCGTCGATGACATCGTGGACATCCGAGCCGAAGCGCCGTGTCTGCTCGAACCCGAGACCGATCTCGACCCCCTTGACGCTGTTGATGCTCATGATCGCCGCGGCGAGCGCGGCATCGAGCCGGCGATCCCACTGGATGTACGAGCCGAGCCCGATCGGCACCCCGTGGACAACCACCTCGAAGACCCCGCCGATTGTGTTGCCGGCGGTCCGCGCCTCATCGATCCGGGCGACCATCCTTACCTCCGCGTCCGGATCCGGGCAGCGCAGCGGCGTCTCCTCGGCCTCCTCGCGGGAGCGGGTGCAGTTCGCCGGATCGAGCGCCACCCCGCCGACCTCGGCGGTGAACGACCAGACCTCGATCCCGAGCTCGCGCAGGAACGCCCGCGCGACGCCGCCGGCGGCAACCCGCGCGGCCGTCTCCCGCGCCGACGCCCGCTCCAGCACGTTCCGCACGTCCGAGTGCCCGTACTTGAGGGCTCCCGCGAGATCCGCGTGGCCCGGCCGGACCCGCGTCACCGGCGTCGCGCGCTTCACCCCGTCCGCGACCGCGCCCTGGAGCGCGGCGGCCTCATCGTCGGTGAGGGGCGCGGCCGTCATCACCGATCCCCAGTTCTCCCAGTCGCGGTTCCGGACCAGCAGCAGGATCGGGGAGCCGAGGGTCAGCCCGTGGCGAACGCCCGCGACGATCTCCGCCCGGTCCGTCTCGATCGCCTGGCGGGCGCCGCGACCGTAGCCCTTCTGGCGCCGCGCGAGATCGACCGCGAGGTCCTCCGCGGTCAGCGCGAGGCCGGCCGGGACGCCGTCCACGGTGACGCCCAGCGTGGGGCCGTGGGATTCACCCGCGGTCAGGAAGCGGAAGGCGTCCGCAGTCATCGCGCTCGTCGACCCGATCAGCCGGCCGTCGGGGTGGCAGTCTCTTCGCCCGTCGGCTCCTCGCCCGCGGGTTCGCCCTCGGCGGAACGCAGGCCCCCGGCCCGGGCCGCCGCAAGGGCCTCGCCCATGACGTCGAGCGGAGCGGCCTGGCCGGTCCAGAGCGTGAACGCCGCCGCGCCCTGGTGGAGCAGCATCGTCTCGCCGTCGCTCACGGTGCAGCCGGCTGCCTCCGCATCGCGCAGGAGCCGGGTCCGGTTGTAGATCAGGTCGAGGACCAGGAGGTCCGAGCCCAGGATCCCCGCCGGGAGCGGGCTCACGTCGCTGGTCAGGCCGATCGAAGTCGCGTTCACGAGCACCTTTGTCTTGACCAGCTCGGCCTCGATGATCGATTCGTGCCAGGGCATCGCGCGCAGCTCCATGTGGGCGGCGCTCCGCGAGAAGTGCTTGACCAGGCTCTCGGCCCGGTGCAGGTGTCGATTGAAGACCACGATTCGCAGGAAGCCCTGGCGGATCAGGCCGTAGACGACGGCCCGGGCGCCACCCCCGGCACCGAGGACCACCGCGTGACGCGGCATCTTGTTTCGCCCGACGAGCTTGTCGAGCGCCGCGCTGAAGCCGGGAACATCGGTGTTGTGGCCGACCAGTCGCCGGCCCTCGCGCGTGATCGTGTTGACCGCGCCCGTCACCTGGCCCTCCTCGGTCAGCTTGTCCATCAGCGCGACAACCCGCTCCTTGTGCGGGATTGTCACGTTGGCACCCAGGAAGTCGCTCCCCCGGATCTCCTCGATGGCATCGGCCAGGGCAATCGGCGCGCGGTCCCAGAGCTCGTACTTCGCGTCGATCCCGCGGGCATCGAAGGCGGCCTGCTGCATCGCCCCGGAGAGGGAGTGGGCGACCGGATGGCCGATGAGGACGACCCGTTTCGTCATGCTCGGATCCTTTCGAGGTCGTGGAAGAAGGCAGGGTAGGAGATGCTGGCGCTCCCGGGCCGGTCGATCGTCGTCCGGCCGGAGGCGATGAGCCCGGCGACCGCGAAGGTCATGGCCAGGCGGTGGTCGTCGAGGCTCTCGGTGGGCGCCCCGGAGAGGGGTGTCGGCCCGTCGATGACGAGGTCGTCACCGTCAACGGTGACCTCGGCGCCCAGCGCCCGAAGTCCGGTCGCGATCCCCGCGAGCCGATCCGATTCCTTGTGGCGAAGCTCGCCGGCGCCCCGGAACCGCGATCGACCGCGGGCCTGGGTGGCCGCGAGGCAGAGGATCGGGACCTCGTCGATCGCCGCGGCGACATCCTCGGGGCTCGCGTCGATCGCCGTGAGCTCCGACGACCGTACCGTCAGGTTGGCAACGGGCTCGCCGACGTCGCCCCTGGTGCCCGCGCCGCCGCCCGCCGGCGACTCCTCGATCCGCGCGCCCATCCGCGCCAGGAGATCGATCACGGCGCGTCGCGTCGGGTTCACCCCGACCCCGCGGATGGTCAGCTCGGCGTCCGGGTGGATCGCCCCGGCGACCAGCCAGAAGGCGGCCGCGGACGGATCACCCGGGACCCGTTCGTCGATCGCCTGCACGGCCGTACCTCCATCGATCTCGATGATCGCTCCGGCGCCCCCGTCCGATCGGGACCGGACGTTGATCCCGCGCGCCCGGAGCATGCGCTCGGTGTGATCCCGCGTCGCGACGCGCTCGCGCACCGTCGTGGTTCCGTCCGCCCGAAGCCCGGCCAGCAGGATCGCCGATTTCACCTGCGCCGAGGGAACCGGCGTCGTCCAGTCGATCGGCCTGAGGGGCGCGTGGCCGGTGACGATCACCGGTGGGAGGGAGTCCTGGTCGCGGGCCGCGAGCGTCGCCCCCATGGCGCGCAGCGGCTCGATGATACGAGCCACCGGACGCTGTCGCAATGACGCGTCACCGTCCAGGGTGACCGTCACGGGAGAGCCGGCGAGGATTCCGGCGAAGAGCCGGAGGCTCGTTCCGGAGTTCCCGCAGTCGAGGACCGCATCGCTCGCGCGGAGGGCGTCGATGCCGGAGGAGACCACCCGGTAGCGGACCGTTCCGCCGCGCTCGTCGGCCCGCTCGACGGTCGCCCCGAGCGCCGCCGCGATGCCGGCGGTCGAGCGGACATCGGCCCCGTCGCCGGCGCCCGTGATCTGGCTCTCCCCGCGCGCGAGGAGCGCGAACATCAGCGCCCGGTGGCTGATCGACTTGTCCCCGGGCACGTCGAACGTCCCGCGCAGGCGGGTCGCCGGGACGATGACCGCCGGCCCGGTGGTTGCTCCACCGGCTGGGACCGCGTTGCCGTGCATCGCGGCTAGTGCTTCGACAATCCGCCGGCGCCGATCCCCAGCGCGGCGCCGCTCACGAGCGGGTCTCCATGGAGCGCCTTGACGAACTCGTGAATCGGCACGATGGCCGCCATCAACTCCGTGAACTGGGCGGGGTTGAGCTGCTGCTCCGCGTCCGAGAGGGCGGCCTCCGGGTTCGGGTGAACCTCCACCATCACCCCGTCCGCGCCCACGGCGACGCCGCCGATCGCGAGTGGCTTCACCAGCCAGCGCTTCCCGGTGGCGTGGCTCGGATCCACGATCACCGGCAGGTGGGTGAGGTGATGGAGAAGCGGCACGGCCGCGAGGTCCATCGTGTTGCGGGTGTACGTCTCGAAGGTCCGGATCCCGCGCTCGCACAGGATCACGTTCGGGTTGCCGGCGGCCACGATGTACTCCGCGGCCATCAGGAGCTCCTCGATCGTCGCCCCGAAGCCGCGCTTGAGCATGACCGGCCGCGCCACCCGGCCCGCCGCATTGAGCAGCGAATAGTTCTGCATGTTCCGGGCGCCGATCTGGAGGATGTCCGCGTACTCCGCGACGATGTCCACCTGGTTCGGCTCCATGACCTCGGTGATCGTCGGCAGGCCGGTCCGATCCCGCGCCTCGGCGAGGTAGCGGAGGGCCTCCACGCCCAGACCCTGGAAGCTGTAGGGCGAGGTCCGCGGCTTGAACGCGCCGCCGCGCAGGATCGTGGCGCCGGCGGCCTTGACCGCGTCCGCCGTCTCGAAGAGCTGGTCGCGGCTCTCGACCGAGCATGGGCCGGCCATGATTGTCAGACCGCCGTCGCCGATGACGGCATCGAGCACCCGGATCACCGTGTCCTCGGCGCGGAACTCGCGCGAGGTCAGCTTGAATGGCCGGGAGATCGGGGTGATCGTCTCCACGCCCGGGAGGGCGCCGAGGTGGCTCATCAGCTCCTGGCGTCGCGGGCCCACCTCGCCGACCACGGCGATGACCATCCGATCCGTGCCCACGTGGTCGTACGGGATCATGCCCTCGGCGAGGATGCGGCTCTTGACGCCGAGGATCTCGGCCTCGGAGGCGGTGCGGGTCATGACGACGAACATCGAGCGTCCTTCCTGTGGGACGGCCGGACCGGAAACAAAAAAGCAGAGGTCCTGCACCTCTGCTTCGCCCGGCACGACGCCTGTCCCCGGCCTCTCAGGCCGGAAACGATCATGCCGGGTCGGTAAACGAATAGGGGCGAGTCATCTCAGTCCCGCGACGGTAGCGGAGGGGCGCCCCTGGTGTCAAACATGAGGGTTCCAGCGCTGGTTGTGCCACGCAACGTGACACGCGGCCGCCCTACGTTCGACCCATGACGCATGCGAGTACCCTGCCAGGCATGTCCGCTGCCATCACCGCCCTCACGACCCGGGCTGATGGCACGACCGACGACCCCCGGACCCCCGAGGAGTGGGACGCCTGGGTCTCGGCGAGCACAACGCGGAACCGCTTGAAGGGCGACCCGCTCCTCGACTGGCTCAATCGCTACGGCGCCGCCAACGGCTTCCAGCGCGACGACGAGCTCGAGGGCAGTGACCCCCGGACGGACTTCCTCGCCTTCATCTTCGCGCAGGGCCAGCGCTTCGAGGACGGCGTCCTGCGGCTCATCGGCGAGCGCTTCCCGATCACCCGGATCGCATCTGGCCCCGGGGACTCCCGGAGTCTGGAGCGAGTCGTCGAGACGATCGAGGCGATGGCGGCCGGCGCCCCGATCATCGCCCAGGCGGTCCTGCGCAACCCCGAGAACCGGACCTACGGGATGGCCGATCTGCTCGTCCGTTCGGACATCCTCGACAAGCTCGTGCCCGGGACCATTGAACCCGCGGCCGCCCGCGTGGGCGCGCGCAACCTCGGCGCCGATACCGCCTGGCACTACCGGGTCATCGACGTCAAGTTCACGACCCTCGATCTTGATGCCGACCGCGGCATCAAGGCGTACCGCGCCACCCCCGCGATGGCCCAGGTCTGGGTCTACAACGAGGCGCTCGGCCGGATCCAGGGCTACCGACCGCCGTCCGCCTACCTCCTCGGTCGCCGCACGAAGGCCGGCCGGGCGCAGGGCGAGGGCTGCTTCGACCGCCTGGCCCGGGTGGACCACGACCTGATCGGCGACGCGCAGACCGGCGCGACTCTCGCCGCGTTGACGGGCGATGCCATCGCCTGGATCCGGCGGCTCCGGGCCGAGGGCGCGGCGTGGCGGGTCCTCCCCGAGCCGTCCGTCCCCGAGCTCTATCCCCACGCCCGGTCCGGGAACGATGCGCCATGGCACAAGGCAACCGCCCGGATCGCCGCCGAGCTCGCCGAGCTCACGCTCCTGCCCGGGATGACGCCGCCGCGACGGCGGGCGGCCCATGCCCGCGGTCTCCGGCGCTGGGACCAGCCCGGCGTCAGCGCCGCGACCCTCGAGGTGCCCGAGAAGCAGGCCGCCCAGTGCGACGGCGTCCTCGCGGCTAATCGCGGCGCGGGTCCGGCGGTCCTGCCCGAGCGGATCGCCGGGGTCGATCCGGCCTGGCGGACGGCGGCGCCTCTCGAGTTCTACGTGGACTTCGAGACGGTCTCCGACCTCGGCGACGACTTCTCGCGCCTGCCGACCACCGGCGGCCAGACCCTGATCTTCCAGGTCGGTTGCGGCCGTTGGGAGGCCGGGGCGTGGCAGTTCGCGCAGTGGACCGTCGACCGGCTCACCGAGGCGGACGAGGGCACGATGATCGCCCGCTGGATGGCCCACATGGACGCCTTGCGTCGCGAGCGCGGCCTCGAATGGGACGATGTCCGGCTGGTCCACTGGTGGAAGGCCGAGACCGCCTCTCTCGACACGGCCTACAACTCGGCGCGGAAGCGCCACGGCGACCCAGGCTGGCCGGTCCTGCCCTTCTTCGACTTCCTGACCGAGGTCATGCGCGCCGTGCCGGTGACCATTCGCGGGGCGTTCAGCTTCGGCCTCAAGCCGCTCGCCAAGGCGATGCACGCCGCAGGCCTCATCGAGACGACCTGGGGCGATGGCCCGGCCGACGGGATGGGTGCGATGGTCGGTGCCTGGTGGTGTGACGCGGAGGCCGCCCGGACCGGTGTCACGATGCCCGAGTTGCCCCTGATGATCGACATCGGCCACTACAACGAGGTGGATTGCCAGGCGATGGCCGAGCTCGTGGCCTGGCTCCGGGCGAACCGCTGAGGGTCGTTTCGCGGTGCCCCGATCGAGCCGATGAATGGGCGAGGGCCCGAACGTGAGTGGGTACCGGGCGGTGCGGCGATCTGGGCCAACCGCGTCACCGGCTAGCTTGCTGCACGTGCTCAGGATCTCGACGGTTCGGCCACTCGAAGATCGTCGAGTTGAGTTGACCCTCACCGATGGCTCAGTGGCCCAGCGGGACTTGCAACTCCGGACTGAAGTGACGCCATCGCCCTGACCTGCGTCGAGCAGCTCCGGGGTCGTGGCCCATCGCGCCACCCGTCCCGGCGGCTTCGATGCTGTACACTCCGCGGCCGATGGACGTCGTTTCGATCAGGTGCCGGATGCCCGAACCGCGCGGGCAGGCGAGCTTCCATCAAGCACGGAGAGGTCGCATAGAGGCCTAGTGCGGCGGTTTGCTAAACCGTTATGGGGTTACACCCATCGGGGGTTCGAATCCCCCCCTCTCCGCCAGATATCGTCGGCATCGCGTGCGCCCGTAGCTCAG
>Ga0315281_10003120_pt1 | contig 24372 bp, 12 predicted proteins | sample YL17G07_0_MG_FD_204540 | JGI IMG/M metagenome (GOLD analysis project Ga0315281, IMG submission 204540) | Sediment microbial communities from Yellowstone Lake, YNP, Wyoming, USA - YL17G07_0 | ecosystem: Environmental > Aquatic > Freshwater > Lake > Sediment | place: USA: Wyoming | collected... | reverse complement strand
GAATGGCGCAAGTTGGCGGAGACCTTCCGCCAGATCCACCGCGACGTGCCCCGCCATCCCCGCGGCGGGGACAGCCTGTTCAGCGCCGGATTGTGCTTCCGGGAGGCATTTCAGGTCGGCGCTTCCCCGGCCGACTTGCAGCGGGCAGAGGAGACCTTTCAGCGGTTCGTGACCGAATACCCGCGCCATGCACTGGCCGATGACAGCCTGATGCACCTGGGCGATATCCAGGAACAAGACCGGGCCGATGCCGCGGCCGCCGCGGAGGTATTCCGACGCGTCGTGGACGACTACCGCAACGGAGACCAGGCGCCCCTGGCGCGGGAGCGGCTGCGCGCCTTGCAACGCAAGCTGGCCCAACAGGAGCCCTTGCCGCGGCCGGATCCGCCCGCGCGGCAGCCGGTCCGTCTCCAGACGGTCGCGGCGCCGGTCAGGAGCGCGGTTGCCGCCGAGGGCCGGGCCAATCCCGATGCGGGGCCGCCTCCCGTTGAGCAGGTTATCGCGCGGCAGCCCGCAATGCTCAAGCGGGTGCAGTTCATGTCCGCGCTCCAGTTCACGCGCGTGATCCTGACCACCAATCGCCCGGTCGGATTCCACCACGAACTTGAAGGGGGCAAGCCGGGCGGCCCGGCCGTGGTGCTGCTGGACTTCGACGCCATGCAAGTCGAGCCTTCCGTGGCGGAACGGGTGCAGGGCAGCGACGGCCTGCTGCGGCAGGCGCGGATCGTCCGGGCCCCGGATGGACCGGTGCGGGTGGCACTGGAGGCGGGCGCACTGAAGACCTATGAGGTCAAGCAGTACGACCTGCCGAGCGAAACCAAGATCGTGATTGACCTGTATCCCCGGCCCGTGGCCAAGACTCGGCCGCCGGCCGTGGCGCACGGGCCGGCGGACGCGCGGGCCCGGGCCAAGCGCGTGCCCCGCGGTCCGGCTGTGCCCATCGCGCCGGAGGCGCTGCAAGCCAGCCTGAGGACCTCCCTGGGGCTCAAGATCAGAAGCATCATGCTGGATCCCGGACACGGGGGCCACGATCCCGGTGCAACCGCTTTCGGGCTGGTGGAGAAGGATCTGGCGCTGATCATCGCCGAAGACCTGAAGGCGGTGCTGCAGCGCGAGCATCCCGACTTGCGGGTGGGCATGACCCGGGAAGACGACCGCTTCGTCCCCCTCGGCCGCCGGCCGGAGTTGGCCAAGAGCTTCGGCGCGGACCTGTTCGTGTCCATCCATCTCAATGCCCACACCATCGAGCGCTTCCAGGGCGTGGAGACGTACTTCCTGAACCTCACCAGCGACGCCTCCGCCCTGCAAGTGGCCGCCCGCGAGAACGCGACGAGCGAGAAGCGAGTCGGGGATCTCAACGGCATTCTCTTCGATCTGATGCGCGATACCAACATCTTGGAGTCAAGCAAACTGGCGGCGGCGATGCAGACGTCCCTGGTGGAGGAACTGCGCGGCTCCCATCAGGTGCGCGATTTGGGTGTCAAGCAGGCGCCGTTCATGGTACTGATCGGAGCGGAAATGCCCAGCGTCCTGGTCGAGGTCGGGTTCGTCACCAACCCGGAGGAGAGCGGGCGCCTCAAGGACGCCGGATATTTACGCTCCATCGCCGAAGGCATCCATGCGGGACTGCGCAAGTACATCGAAGATCGGGATGTCGCGCAGCGTCCCCGGCCGGGCCACTTGGTCAGCCAGAATAGCCGCTAATGACCGCTGCATAAGAAATGTCCGCTCGTTCGTCCGCAAACCCGCACTGGGCTTGGTTTCGCGGCATGGAGCGTGGGACATTACTAACGCGGTTGTCAATAGCCGAGCCCACTGGCGCCGGGCCGATGCGGGCAGGTCGGCGCCAGCGGCGCTGTTGCTGGCCGTGCTGGTCCTGATTGGGCTTGCCGCCGGGTGCCGCAGCACCTCCACGATCTATAGTCCGGTGGATGCCTACGACCTGCGGGGGCGCAGCCTCCTGATCCTGGAAGCATCGCCCCAACCGCCCCTCCCCGATCCGGTGCTGATGGAAACCCTCGCTCACATCGAGCAGGGCCTGCTGGCCTCGCCCTATGTCGCCCGCGTGGTGTCGCGCGCGGCGTTTCAGCAATCCAACGCGACGGACTTTGCCCTGCGCGGGGACTATGCGCGGTTCTCGGATACCGTTGCGGTCGTGGGCTTCGCCGAGCGTGAGCAGTCCCAGCGCCTGGGCCGGCATGAGGGCGTGGATCTGCTCGTGAGCGCCCAGGCGTTCTACACCCCATGCGGGGTGTGCGAGCACGGCGACCAGGTTGCGGTGGTCTTGCAGTTGGTGCAGGCGGAGACGGCGACGCTTCAGTGGCGGGCTACCCTGACCGCGCCGGTGGGCAAGAGTCAGGACGACGTGGCGCTGGCGGTACGAGAGTTGGCCGAGAACGTCCTGACGGCGCTGCATGAGAGCATTGGCCCAAAGTGGCACCGCGAGCGCTTCCGGAACTTGTCCCGAACCGCGGCCCCCACCCCCGGGCCGGCGCCAGCTCCGCGCGCCGGCTAGTCCTCCGCGCACCGCTCCGGCACGGGCCGCACGGTATGCGGCTGGCTCGCGAGCGTGCGAAGCGCCCCGGACGGGTGCAAGCCCGTCCGGGAAATCTACCGCGGACCGTTTGACTGGCTAACCGTTGGGAATGATGAAAGCCCCCGCCAGCCCGCGATCCAGTTTGCGCAGGCTGTCCAGCGCACGCTCGGCCTCGGCCCGGGTCGGGTAGCGCCCGGTGATCAGCACGCGCAAGCTGTACGGCACGGCCTTGAGACGATGACTGAAGACGATCTCGCCGCCGTAGCGCTGGTTGAGATTGTCCTTGACCGCATTGGCGCGGGAAAGGTCCGTGAAGGTACCCATGGAGATGCGGAAGGCATTGCCCTCCTCCACGACGAAGGCGTGGCCCTCCAGTTGGTGTTCCCGATTGATCCGTTCCGCCATGTCCTGGGCCGATTGCCGGCGCGTGTAGGCCGTGCGGGAGTAGATCTCCAACGCCTCGGTCTGGGCCGAGCGCTCCTTGAGCGTGACGCGGTGGTTGTGTTCCTGCAGCAAGGCGCGATAGGCCGCCACGCAGGAGTCGAACACACAGGTCGCCACCTGAATGCCGAAGGTGGGCCCCTTGTACTCCTTGTGCACGGGCGGCGGCGGCTCGGGCCGGGGCGCGACCCGGGGCGCGTGTTCCACGACCGGCGGGGGAGGCGGCGCTTCCGGCTTGTGGGCCTTCTTGGGGAAGAGCGATTCGGTGTCAATCGTCGGCCAAGGCAGTTTCCCCTCGCCGGCGATATAGGTCAGGTAGAACCAATATCCGCCGCCGCCGAAGACCCCCAGCAGCAATAGGTACACGATGAGTTTGCGCAATCGGCCTGGCTTTCCTTTGGCTCTGGGTGGCTTGGCTGCTTTGGGCTTGGGCGCGGGTCTTTCCCTCTCCACAGGAGCGGCCGCGGCCGCGGCCGGCGCAGGTGCGGCCGCCGGTTTTTCCTCCTGCACGACCTCCAGATCGTCTATGGTCGACAGGTCCTCGAAGAAGGAATCCAGTTCGGAATCCCCCCCGCCCCCAGCCCCGCCGCCTCCTTCCTTGCCGAGGACATCATCCAACTGGCCGGAGACCCCTGCCGCTCCGCCTTCGCCCTCTGAGAGAATATTGTCGAAATCCTCAAAACCTTCAAGCTTGTTTTCCGCCATGACGAACCTACGTTTTTGTGCACATCCATTTGCGGATGCCCGTACCTGGGCTCAAAACGCATCAGGTTCTATGCACAAAAAGTACCGCCGCATCTAGGGTGAACGACCCAACCCCCGCAGGCTGATCAATTTTCAATCTAATAATTTGTTATGATGGAGTTTTCTCTCATATCTGTTTGCAAGTTCTTCATCCGGTGCGAACTTTTGTCATGGCTTGGCGGGGCGCCCGCCCGCGCTCCGCCAGCGGCGGTTATTCCGCTGCTCTCCCCTCCCCTGGCGCGACCGAAGCGTTTTGGCCTGAATTGCGGCGGTCTGAGGCCAACACAGGCTGGCCACAATGCGCCTTGGGGAGTGTCGCAAATGCCGATTAGGCCTTCAGGATCAAAAGCCTAGGGAAATTGGACCTAGTTACCACTATCACCTTTCAGCATGCTTTGCCACCTCGCCCTCGGGTGGTCCGGGCGGCAAGCCCCACGCCGGCAGCGCCACCGACAACGCCGCGGCCAGCACCAGCGCACCCCCGGCCAGCGTCTTTACGGACGGGACCTCTCCCAGCAGCCACACCCCCAGCAGTACGCCGTAAACCGGCTCCAGCGCGCTGACGACGGCGGCCACCCCCGCGGGGACATGCCGCAACGCCCGGATGAACAAGCCGTGGGCAAGGGCCGTGCAGACGATGCCCAGCAGGGCCAGCAGCAGGAGATCGCGCGCGCCGAGGGGGCGCCACAGCGTCGGCACCCAGGGCGCCAGCAGCAGCGCGGCCGCCGCATCCTGCGCCCACGCCAGCGCGATCGGAGCGAAGCGCCGCACCAGCCGGCGGTTGAGCAGCGCGAGCACGGCAAAGGAGAGCCCGGAAAGCACGCCCCAGGCCGCTCCGGAAAACCCGGCGCGGGCCGGGTCCCATTCCGGCACGATCGCCGCGACCCCGGCCAGGCTCAGGGCGGCGGCGGCGAGCGTCCTCAGGGACAGCCGCTCCCGGAACAGCAGCGGCTCCAGCAAGGCGGCGAACACCGGCGCCGTCGCATAGGTCAACAGCGCCACGGCCAGCGTGGACTCGCGGATGGCGGTGAAGAAGGCCCACCAGTGGAACGCCAGCACCGCGCCGCAGGCCGGCAGCAGCAGCCACTCGGGGCCCTGGGGACGCGGGAAGATGGGCCCCGCCCGGCGCGGCAACACCAGCAGCGGCAGCAGGGCCAGCGCGGCGACGGTGGCGCGTCCGAACACGATTACCACCGGGTGGGCGGGCACCCACCGGGCGAACAGTCCCGCCAGCCCAAACAGCAGCACCGCCGCGTGCAGCGCCAGGAGGGATCCGCCTTGTGGTCTCATCGGTCACCCGGGGAGGTTGACAATTCATGGCGGAAGCGCGATAGAGGATCCGGGGGCCAATTGAACCCGTCTAGGTCCATTGGACCGTCGCTCCTTGTGAGCAACTGGCGCACCCTTCGGGGTAGCGCGTGGGAGGATTGGCCCCTACCCCCCACTTCCTTCGCCGTATGGCAGACCGCGCCGCGCGGAGCGCCCAACCGTGGCGCAGCGGCGGCTTCCCTTGCCGCGCGAAACTGGTATAACCGGAACCTGGACCTTGTGGCCGCCCTGCGGCGCGCCCCACGCACTTCCCGCAAGGGACAGACCCCCAGCCACAGCCGCCCGACGTGAAATCCGCCAAGACCGTTCGCCAGGAGTTTATCGCCTTCTTCGAGGGCAAAGGCCACCGCTTCGTGCGCTCCTCCCCCGTCGTCCCCCAGGACGACCCCACGCTGCTCTTTGCCAATGCCGGGATGAACCAGTTCAAGGACATCTTCCTGGCCACGGGGACGCGCGACTACAAGCGCGCCGTCAATTCCCAGAAATGCATCCGCGCCAGCGGCAAGCACAACGACCTGGAGGACGTGGGACGGGACAACTACCACCACACCTTCTTCGAGATGCTGGGCAATTGGTCCTTCGGCGACTATTTCAAGCGCGATGCCATCGCCTGGGCGTGGGAGCTGCTGGTGGGGCAATGGGGACTGGATGCGAAGCGCCTCTACGCCACGGTGTTCATCGGAAGCCCGGACGAGGGACTGGAGCCGGACTCGGAGGCCGAGGCGCTCTGGTTGGAGCTGACCCCGCTGCCCCGGGAGCGCGTGCTGCGCTGCGGCAAGAAGGACAACTTCTGGGAGATGGGCGAATCCGGCCCCTGCGGCCCCTGCTCGGAGGTCCATTACGACCTGGGGCCGGGCACATGCCCCAAGGCGGAGCAAGGCGGCCATACGTGCGCCGTCAATGTGGAGGGCTGCTGGCGCTTCATCGAGCTGTGGAACCTGGTGTTCATCCAGTACAACCGCCGCCCGGATGGCCGGCTCGACCCCCTGCCCGCCCGTCATGTGGATACCGGGATGGGGCTGGAGCGCATCTGCCGCGTGCTGCAGGGGGTGGACTCCAACTACTCCACGGACCTGTTCACCCCGCTGCTCAAGGCCATCGCCCAGGTGACCGGGCAGAAGGACACCGGCGGCGAGGTGGGCGTGGCCTTCCGCGTGATTGCCGACCACCTGCGCTCCCTCTCCTTCGCCATTGCCGATGGGGCCCTGCCCTCCAACGAGGGCCGGGGCTACGTGCTGCGGCGCATGTTGCGGCGGGCCGCCCGCTTCGGCAAGGTGCTGGGCATGAGCGAGCCCTTCATCCACCGGCTCGTGCCGGCCCTGGCGAAGGAGATGGGCGCGGCCTTCCCGGAGCTCAAGTCCCGCGCGGACCACGTGGCGCGGGTCATCAAGGCGGAGGAGGAAAGCTTCGCCGGCACGCTGGACCGCGGCCTGGAGTTGTTCGCTCGCGCCGCCGCTCCGCTGGGGCGGGGCCAGGTCTTCCCCGGCGCGGAGGCCTTCCGCCTCTATGACACCTACGGCTTCCCGATTGACCTGACGCGCATGATGGCCGAGGAGCGCGGGCTTAGCCTGGACCTGGCGGGCTTCGAGCAATTGATGGAGGAGCAGCGCGCCAAAGGCAAGGCCGCCGTCCAGGGCGCCGTCGAGGCCGGGGATTGGACGCGCGTAAGCGAGGGGCCGGACTCCCGCTTCGAGGGCTACGACACGCTCCGGCTGCAAGCCACCGCACGGGCCTGGCGGCGGGACGCGCAGGGGCGGCTGCTGCTGGTCTTGGAGCGCACGCCGTTCTATGCCGAGGGCGGAGGGCAGGTGGGCGACCAGGGCCGCATCCACGGGCCGGCGGGCGAGTGGCGCGTCCTGGACGTGCAGAAGGAAGGCGACCGCATCGTTCACATCTGCGAGGGCGCCGCCGCGCCGGACGCACGGTCCGTGACCGCCGAGGTGGATGCCGCGCGCCGGGGCCGCACCACGCTCAACCATACGGCCACCCACCTGATGCACGCCGCCCTGAAGGAGGCGCTGGGGCCGCACGTGAACCAGGCGGGCTCCGTGGTGCATCCGGACTACCTGCGCTTCGACTTCACGCACTTCGAGAAGCCATCCGACGAGCAAATGGGGCGGGTGGAGCGGCGCGTGAACGAGATGATCCGGGCCAACCGCGCCTTGCAGGTCACGCAGAGCGGCTACAGCGAGGCGGTCAGCAGCGGCGTGACCGCCCTGTTCGGGGAGAAGTACGGCGACGTCGTGCGCGTGGTGCGGGTGCCGGAATTCTCCGCGGAGTTATGCGGCGGCTGCCATGTGCGCGCCACGGGGGACATCGGCGTGTTCACCATCGTCTCCGAGGGCGCCGTGGCGGCGGGCGTGCGCCGCATCGTCGCCCTCACCGGGGAGGCCGCGGAGCTGCGGCTGCGGGACAACACGCGCGCGCTGGAGCAGGTGCGCCACCTGCTGGGCGCGCAGCCGGAAGACCTCGTGCCGCGCCTGGAGCATCTGCTGGAGGAGCGCAAGCGCCTGGAGCGCGAGCTGAAGGCCCTCAAGCGCGAGGGCCAGGCCGGTGGCGCGGAGGCCCTGCTGCGGGAGGCCCGCGTCATGAACGGCGTTAGCGTCCTGGCGCGCCAGGTGGAGGTGGAGTCGCTGGACGAATTGCGCGCCCTGGCCGACACCCTGCGCAAGCAGATGCGCCCCGGCGTGGCGCTGTTGGGCGCCCTGATCGGCGGCAAGGCTTCCCTCCTTTGCGCCGTATCCGACGACTTGGTGAAGGCCAAGGTCAAGGCCGGGGAGATCGTCAACCTGGTGGCCGCATTGGCCGATGGCCGTGGCGGTGGTCCACCCCACATGGCGACCGCCGGCGCCAAGGACCCCGATAAGCTGCCCCTGGCCGTGCAACAGGCGCCCGAGCTGATCGGCGCGTATCTGGCGCGCATGCGGGCCGCGGGCTAAGGGCCCCAAGCCGCGGCGGTGCGCTACGTTGGGAGGCCGGACTCCGCGGCGCGGGGCGGCTGCTCGCGCTTGCGCCGGGCGACCACCTCCCCGGACAGGAAGCGCACCAGCTCCTCCACCCCCTGTCCGGTGACGGCGGAGATGGGGAAGATGCGCTCGCCGGTCGCTTCGGCCAGCGCCGCGCGCAAGGACTCCACGTCGGCGGGGGGAAGCAGGTCGGTCTTGGTGAGCGCCAGCGCGCGGGGCTTGTCCAGCAGCGGCGCGGAGTAGAGCCGCAACTCCTCCAGCAGCACGCGATACTGGGCGAGCGGGTCGTGGCCTTCCGGCCCGGCGCACTCCACCATCAGCAGCAGCAGCGCCGTGCGCTCGATGTGGCGCAGGAAGCGCACGCCCAGTCCCGCGCCCTCGTGCGCGCCGGCGATGATGCCGGGGATGTCGGCCACGACGAAGCTCTCGTAGCCGGCCGTCTTGACCACGCCCAGGTTGGGCACCAGGGTGGTGAAGGGATAGTCGGCAATCTTGGGCCGGGCCTGGGAGATGCGGCTGATGAGGGTGGACTTGCCCGCGTTGGGCAGGCCCACCAGGCCCACGTCGGCCATCAGCTTGAGCTCCAGCAGCACCCGGCGCTCCTGGCATGGCTCGCCCAATTCGTATTCCATCGGCACGCGGTTGGTGGAGCTCTTGAAGCGGGCGTTGCCCTTGCCGCCGCGCCCGCCCTTGAGCAGCAACTGCGGCCGCTCGTCGAGGATCTCCAACAGCACTTCCTCCGTCTCGGCATCCTTCACCACCGTGCCCACCGGCACGGAGACCACCAGCGTTTCCGCGCCCCGGCCGTGCATGTCCTTGCTCCTGCCGTGGCCGCCGTCCCCGGCCTTGAAGTGGCGCTGGTACTGGAAGTCCAGCAGGGTGCTCTTGCTGTGCGTTCCGGCGAACACCACGTCCCCGCCCTGGCCGCCGTCCCCGCCATCCGGCCCGCCGTGGGGAATGTACTTCTCGCGGCGGAAGGAGCAGCAGCCGTCGCCGCCGGCGCCGGACTGGACCTGGATCCTGACGTAATCAACGAACTTCATGCAGCGCCTGGAGGCGGAGGTGTGGGGCGATTCGGCGGAGCCAAAGCCGCGACATCATCGGAGCGGTGCCGCTGCCTGGGCCGGGCTTAGGCGCCCTGGCGGGGGTCGCGGTCAAAGAACAGCTTCACCGGGGCCGCGCCCTCGCCCGGCTGGGCCCCGCCCAGCTTCTCGGCTCGGGCCAAGCAAAGGACGGCCCGCTCCTCCTGGCCCAGGTGGCGGTAGAGCATGCCCAGGTTGTGCCAGCCCGTGCCGGAGGAGCGATTCACCGCGACGCAGCGCACGTAGCAGCGGCGCGCCAGCAGGGTGCTGCCCTGGCGCAGGTGCATGGTCCCCAGCCAGTTCCAGGCCTGGGCGAAGCGGCGGTCCAGCGCCAAGGCGCGCTCAAAACCGTCGCGGGCGGCGCCCCACTGGGACTGCTCGGCCAAGCTGCACGCCAGATTATACCAGATCTTGGACTCCTCAGGGTGCAGCGCCGCCGCCTCGCGAAAGGCCTGCTCCGCGTGCTGGAAGTGCCCCTGCCGGAAGCGGATGTTGCCGATCTTGAAGCGGGCGCGGAAGTCCTGCGGGTCCAGCGCGGCGGCCTTCTCGTACGCCTTGAGCGCGGCGGCCAGATTGCCGACCAGGTATTCCGCGTCGCCCACCAGGGTCCAGTAGCCGGGGTCGCGCTCGGCGTGGGCCGCCAAATGCTTGAGATGCTCCAGGGCGGCTTGGCCATCCTGGCGCTCCAGGCACTGACGGGCCAGCATGCGGCGGCGCTCCAACTCGCCCGCTGTGCCCTCCACTTTGCGCAAGCAGGCCGAGGCCTTTTCGCCCATGCCGGCCAGGTCATAGAGCCGGGCCAGCTCCAGCCAGCCCTGCTCGGGCAGCAGCCCTTGCCGCATCAGGCTTTCCAGCCGCTCCAGGAACGGCCCGGCCCGGCCCGCCGCCTGAAAGGCGGGGAAGTACGCCTCCCACTGACCGGGCAGGTGGGCCCACAGGTCGGCCAGGTGGTCCAGGCAGTCGGCGGCGCGGACGGGGTCCTTGGCGGCCAGGAAGCGCTGGGCCAGCGGCCACCAGACCGAGGTGTCGTTGCGGTTCATGTCCGAGGCGCGGCCGAAGCGCTCGTAGGCCACCGTCCACTGCTCGCGCCGGTAGGCCAGATCGCCCAGCACCTGCCACAAGTCGCTCGCCCAGGGCTGGTGCGCCACGACGGTAATGAAGCAAGTCTCCGCCTTCTCCGGCTGGTCGTGGTGCATCAGGCGCTGGCCCAGGTGCTTCCACAACTCCAGCACCTCCTGGGTTGCGGACTGCACCTGACCCATGTGGCGGAAGGCCTCCTGCAACAGTCCCTGCTTGAGGTAGATGCGGGTGGCGAGCAGGCGCGAGCCCTCGTCGTGGGGGTCGAGCGCCAGCACTTGGCGCAGCCGGTCCAGCGCCTCCTGCTGTTCGCCCAAGCGCTCATGCACCAACGCCAACTCGCGCAGCAGCGCCCGGTCCTGCGGCAGGGCAGCCACCAAGGCCAACAAGGCCGTCTTCCAGGGGATGGGGTTGGGGTGGCGCTGGTACCAGCGGCGCAGAAGCTGCCACGCCTCCAGGTCCTGGGGCGTCAGCTCCACCGCCCGCCGCAGGCAGCGCTCGGTGTCGGGATGGTCTTGGCCCAGGTAGAACTCGCCCAAGTTGTACCAGATGTCCGGGTCGTCCGGATCGTGCTGAGTGCCGTCGCGGTAGGCTTGCTCCGCGGCTGCTGGATTCCCGAGCCGGGCGAACAAGTTGCCTAGATTGTTCCAGGCCTGAGCCATGCCGTTGTTGACCTGCAAAGCCTTGAGGTAGGACTGCTGGGCTTCCGGCAGGAGGTCCTGGTGGAACTGTACCAGACCGAGGGCGTTCCAGGCCTCGGCATCCTGCTCATTGACCACCACGGCCGCCTCGAACATCTCCCGTGCGCGCTCCAGCTCCCCGCGGTCGTAGTAGATGCGGCCCATGTGCACCCGCACCTGCCATTCGGCCGGGTTGATCGCCAGCGCCCGTTTGTAGCATTCCAGCGCGTCGTTGCCGCGGCCCAGTTGCTCGTAGACGCCGCCCAAGTTGCCCCAACATTCCGCATCGGTATCGTTGTGCCTCAACCCCTGGCGATAGGCTTGTTCCGCGTCGCTCCACAGGCCCTGGGCGGAGAGGGCCAGGCCCAGGTTGTAGTAGCCCTGGAAGAACGAGGGCTTGCGCTCGACCGCCAGCCGGTAGCTCCGCACCGCCGCGGGAAAGTCCCCCAACTGGCTGTACAACAGACCGCTGTTATAGCAGGGAATAGGATTGTCAGGATCGGCTTGTTGCTCCGCCAGGGACGCCCGCAACTGGGAGACCAAGCGCTCCACCCGCGCCTGGGCGTCGGCCTGTTCAGCAGCCATGGATCCGTCTCGGGTGGGTGGAGTGGAATTTCTGGGCCAGAACAAGATAGAGGACGGACCCAAGCTCCGTCAAGGCAAGAGCGAGCGCCGCAAACCCCGGCTAAGCAATCCCTCGATCAAGCAATCCTACCGATGCCAGGCATCCACAAAGGGAGCAACTCTTGCCCGCCTGGATGCGGGTGCCCGCGCTATCCCCAGATTTCCGAGCTTACCCGAGATTTCCGGCGGTGGCGCCCACCCCTTGTTCCCATGCTCCGGAGATGTGGCGGCCCGATCCGGCGCGGGCGCCCCGGCGCCGCTCCGGTTTTGCGTTGGGGCCGCGATTGGCGTAGCATTGTCCATTCAACGGCAAGCAGTCCCGGCGCGCGCAGGATTCCAGCCGCCGGCACGACACCGCATCCGGGAGGCGAGAAGGCCATGTTCGGTATTGGCATGAGCGAAATGCTGTTGATCGCCGTCGTCGCCCTGGTGGTGATCGGCCCCAAGCACCTGCCGGACGTCGTGCGCACCGTGGGCAAGCTGTTCGCCCAGGTGAAGCGCACCACGAACGACCTGCGCGACCATGTGGACAAGGAAGTGCGCCAGTTTACTGAAATGGAGGAAGTGCAGGAGTTCAAGCATTCGGTGGAATCGGAACTGCGCACGGTGAACTCCACCGTGCGCGACTATGTGCAGCACGAGGTGTCCCAGGCGGAGCGGGAATTCGATGCGAAGGAGAGCGCGGCAGTGCCGCCCGCGCAGACGCCGGACGAGACCGCCACGGCGGACGCGCATTCCGCACCGCCAGCGGCCGCCGGCATGGACCCCAGCGCCCTGCCGGAGGCCGGAAAATTGCCCAGCTAGCCCGCACGGAGGGCGCAGCCGCAACGCGATCCCCATGAGCCGCGAGCGAGAAAAACAGGTGGCGGCGGAGGCCGCCGCCGATCTGGTGCAGGATGGCATGACCGTCGGCCTGGGCACCGGCAGCACGGCCGAGTTCGCCCTGCGCCGCCTGGGCGAGCGCGTCCGCCAGGGGCTGCGCATGCGCGGCTTGCCCTCCTCCCGCCGCTCGGAGGCGCTGGCGCGCGAACTCGGCATCCCCCTGGTGGACTTCTCCCAGGCGACCGCGCTCGACATGACGCTGGACGGAGCGGACGAGTTCGATCCGCAGCTGAACCTGATCAAGGGCGGCGGCGGCGCCCTGTTCCGCGAGAAGATCGTGGCGGCCGCCTCCCGGCGGCTGGTGATCTTCGCCGACGCCTCCAAGCGCGTGACCTGCTTGGGCCAGTTCCCCCTGCCCGTGGAAGTCAACCCCTTCGGCTGGCAGGTCGTTGCGGAGAAGTTGTCCCGGCTAGGGACGCGCCCCGCATTGCGTCAGGCTCAGGGCCGGCCCTTCGTTACAGACAACCAAGGCTACATTCTGGACTGCCCGTTCGGGTCCATCCCCCATCCGGATGCGCTCGAGCGGGAACTCGCGGCCATTACCGGCGTGGTGGAAACCGGCCTGTTCGTCGGCATGGCCGACACGGTGTTGGTGGCGGAGGGGGAGCGCGTCGAGACGCTCAGCCGACGGAAGTAGACCGGCCGGGCGGATTCCTGCGCCGCTACAGCAGGATGTGGACCCGCTCCAGGAAGGCCGGGGGGAGCCGCGCCTTGAGCGTCTGGAGGATCAGGCTGCGTTCGTAGCGCATGGAGAAGTGCTTCAGGACGATGTGCGGGTTCTGCAGGGCGTCGGGACACTCATTGATGAACGTCACCAGGTCATTGAGGTGGGTGTGCCCCCGTTGGTGGGCCAGGGTCAGGTCGTCGTCCAGCAAATAGGTCAACTCCAGGAACAGAATGCGGGACTGCCCGATGTGGCGCTCCCGGTAGAGCGTTTCGATGGTGCTGTCGCCGATGAAGGTGAGGCGCGGCACCCAGACTTCCTGCTCGAACTCAACTCCCTGGCGCCGCAGGCCGGCCAACTCCGGGCCACTGCGGTTCTGATACTCGGCTTTCAGCTTCTTGCGCACATCAAACAGCGTATAACCCAGCGAAGGCAGGGTATGGGTGACGGCGAAGGTCTTGGCGGCCAGTTGCTTGTGCAGCCAAACGACATCGCCGGGGCGCAAGGGCTCGAAGTTGGGCGGGCGGTACCGGGGGTCGCGCACGTTCTCCAGCATCTTCCATGCTTGGGCCAGGGTCCTGAAGCCCTCCAGGGTCTGGTGGGGCACATAGTAGGTGGCCGGCGCCATGCCCAGCAACCTCCGCAAGGATTCGTGCCGCAGCAGGCAGCGGGTGTGGTCCCCATGCGCGTGGGTGACGAATACCCGCTCCAGCGGCACCGCGCTGAGGGGGCAATCCCCCATGTCGAACGCGCAGTTCAACTCCGGCACCAGGGCGTAGGTGGAGAGCGCCGAGATGGAAAACGCGGTGACGGTTTCCTGCTCGAACTTCAGGACGATGGGTTTCCCCGGGTTGTGGTGCGAGGCGACCATGCGTGCCGGGGTGGTAGATGCAGAGGAACTGGGACCCAAAGCGGCTTACGCTAGCATCGGCCCGGATTCCAGGCAAACCGTTGGCTCGGCGGCGCGGGAAACAGGAAGCGTATAGCGCAATGGGCGGCGAGTCTGGGACAGAGCCGGTAGGGGTACCGGGACAAGAATCCGCGCCGGCGCGGCGAGGGGGGGAGGGGGGGATCGCCTCGGCCGCGCCGGCGCAGGATTAATCGGGAATAGCCGTCAGCGATCGAACAGGGGCTCGAAGCCGCTGTCCCACTGCCGCCCGACGACCACCCGCAAGTCACTCTCCTGGGGAGGCAGCTTGCGGATCAGTCCGCCATGGAGCTGAAAGCTCCGGATCGCGTGCGCGATCTGCTCGTGCGTGATTTCCTTCAGTCCCGCCCTTCCTTTGGGCTTTTGGGGCAGGAACCTCCGGGACATCTTCGTCTGGCCTTTCATATCAATTCCTTGGAGCATACTTCCCTTCCCTCGGTCAATCTATGTATCAATTTAACGTATATCTTTGGCGAACGCAACAAAAAAACGACTCGCAAGAATACTAACGTATCCGGTCAAAATTGATCGTAGTTCTTGCTACGAATTCACGACTTTCCACGATTTCAACACAAATGGAGCACATTCCGTCCGACCCCCGTTGTCCCGGCCGCCCGACCTGTGGCGAAAACGACACCGCAGGCAGACGGGTTTCTATTTGGAAACCCAGGTCGAATCGGGTCGTGGCGCCGTGCGATGAGGTCACCCCCGGGGGACGGAGCGGTGCCTTCTCGCAAAGATTGGGCTTGCATTGTCGGAGCGACTGGGGTACATAATGCTTTTAGCCGAAATCATTGCCGATGACCGGCCCACTCGCGAGAAACGACCGGAATGCAAATCGTTGTCGCTCGGCACGTTTTATTTCTTTGCGCTTTTCCCATGGCTTCACGATTCCCTGACCCGGTCCTCAGCGCCGGGCCCTGGGCAAAGTCTGTCCCGCGTGTGGGTGGGGGCGCCGTCCCCAGGGCACGTCCCCAGGGGTGATCGGCGTTGACGTCGGGCCCGCCGGGCTCCGCGCCACGACCGGTTTGGGCGCCTCCGCGCCCGCCGCCGACGGCTGCTCGCCGGCCTTGGCACCGAAACCAGGATTGCACCACCGCAACCCCAAGGATGTCCATGCAGAACCCTTATGAACGACAGGATCGCATCCGCTTTTCCTTTGGGCGGATTTCCACCCCGCCCATGCCCAACCTGCTCAACATGCAGTTGGAGTCGTATAATCGGTTTCTCCAGAAGGACATGCTGCCGGACCAGCGCAAGAACGAGGGTCTGGAGGCGGTATTTCGTTCGGTATTCCCCATTTCCGATTTCAGCGGCAGCACCACGCTGGAGTACGTACACTACCGGCTGGGCGAGCCTCAGTACACCGTGGACGAGTGCCGCATCCGGGGCGTGACCTTTTCGGCGCCGCTGCGCGTGGCCTTGCGCCTGATCGTTTGGGAGAAGGACACCGAGGACAACGGCAAGCACATCCATGACATCAAGGAGCAGGACATCTACCTGGGCGAGTTGCCGCTGATGACCGACAAAGGGTCGTTCATCATCAACGGCACCGAGCGCGTCATCGTCAGCCAAATGCACAAGAGCCCCGGGGTGTTCTTCACTCACGACAAGGGCAAGACCCACTCCAGCGGAAAGATCCTCTTTTCCGCCCGCATCATCCCGCAGCGGGGTTCGTGGATAGACCTGGAGTTCGACGCGAAGGACCTGCTCTACGCCCGCATTGACCGCAAGCGGAAGTTCCTGGCCACGGTGCTGATCCGCGCGCTGGGGCATACGGAGGAGGAGATTCTCGCGCGCTTCTACCAGGCGGAGACGGTTGACCTTTCCGGCGCCATCGGCAAGGAGGCGGAAAAGCGCGTGTTCAGCAAGGTGGTGCATGCGGAGGTGACGCTGAACCAGCGGGCGCTGATCGACATCGTGGATCCGAAGACCAAGGAAATCCTGGTGGGTGTGGACCGCAAGATCACCCGGCAGGCCCTGCGCCGCATCCAGGCCGCGGGCCTGACGCGCATCCCCGCCGCGGTGGAGGACGTGGTGGGACACTACCCGATCCGCAATGTGGTCAGCGCGGAGGGCGAGGTGCTGATTCCGGCCAACACCGCCATTACCCATGCGCTGCTGGAGACGCTGCTGGAGCACAAGATCGGAACGCTGGACCTGATTTATGTGGGCGACCGCACCATCGGCCAGTCCCTGCGGGAGACCCTCGCCCAGGACGGCATCCGCTCCGCCCAGGAGGCGTTGATCGAATTGTACAAGCGGCTCAAGCCCGGCGATCCGCCGACGCTGGAGACCGCCCGCCTGCTCCTGAACAACCTGTTCTTCAACGAGGACCGCTACAGCCTTTCGCGCGTGGGCCGGCTGAAGACCAACAAGAAGCTGGGCCTGGACGTGCCCCTGGACAACACCGTCCTGAGCAAGGACGACATTCTGCGCACCGTGGATTATCTGCTCAAGCTGCGCGAGGGCGTGGACGGCACCATTGACGACATTGACCACCTGGGCAACCGGCGCGTGCGCAGCGTGGGCGAGTTGCTGGAGAACCAGTTCCGCATCGGGCTGGTGCGCATGGAGCGGGCCGTCAAGGAGCGCATGAGCCTGCAGGAAACCGAATCCATGATGCTGCACGATATCGTCAATGCCAAGCCCGTGGCGGCGGCGATCAACGAGTTTTTCGGCAGCAGCCAGCTTTCCCAGTTCATGGATCAGACCAACCCGCTGTCCGAGATCACCCACAAGCGGCGCCTTTCCGCCCTGGGGCCCGGCGGGCTGACCCGCGAGTGGGCGGGCTTCGACGTGCGCGACGTGCACTCGTCCCACTACGGCCGCATCTGCCCCATCGAGACGCCGGAGGGCCCCAACATCGGCCTGATCGCCTCCCTGGCAACCTTCGCCCAGATCAACGATTTCGGGTTCATCGAGACCCCGTATCGCAGGGTGGAGAACGGGCGGGTGACCAAGGACGTGAAGTACCTTTCGGCCATCGAGGAGGATCAGTTCAAGATCGCCCAGGCCAACGCGCCGCTTTCGCCCAAGGGTGAGTTCCTCAACGAGCTGGTCTCCGCCCGCCACAAGGGCGAGTTCGAGATGATTGGCCGCGCCGAGATTGACTACATGGACGTGGCGCCCCACCAGTTGGTGTCGGCGGCGGCCTCGCTCATTCCCTTCCTGGAGCACGACGACGCCAACCGCGCCCTGATGGGCTCCAACATGCAACGCCAGGCCGTGCCGCTGATCAAGCCCAGCGCCCCGTTGGTGGGCACGGGCATGGAGCGTAAGGTGGCCGCGGATTCCGGCGCCTGCGTGGTGGCCCGCCGCTCCGGCGTCGTTGACCGGGCGGACTCCGCCCGCATCGTCATCCAGGCGGATGTGGACCTGGAGACCGCCGAGCCGGTCGCCTCCGCCAACGTGGACATCTACCACCTGGCCAAGTTCCAACGCTCCAACCAGAACATCTGCATCAACCAGCGGCCCATCGTCCACATCGGGCAGCGCGTGGAAAAGGGCGACATCATCGCCGACGGGTCCAGTTGCGAGTTGGGCGAGCTGGCGCTGGGGCAGAACGTGCTGGTGGCCTTCATGCCCTGGAACGGCTACAACTTCGAGGACTCCATCCTGATCTCCGAGCGCGTCGTCCGCGAAGACCTGTTCACCTCCATCCACATCGAGGAGTTCGAGGTGGTGGCCCGCGACACCAAGCTGGGCAAGGAGGACATCACGCGTGACATTCCCAACGTGAGCGAGGAAGCGCTGCGCAACCTGGACGACAGCGGCATCGTCCGCATCGGCACCTACGTCAAGTCCGGCGACGTGCTGGTGGGCAAGGTGACGCCCAAGGGCGACACTCAGCTCAACCCGGAGGAGAAGCTGCTGCGCGCGATCTTCGGCGACAAGGCCGGCGATGTGCGCGACACCTCGCTGCGCGTGGCCCAAGGCATCGAAGGCGTCGTCATCAACGTCGTCACCTTCAACCGCAAGGGCGTGGAAAAAGACGGCCGCACCAAGGAGATCGAGAAGGGACTGCTGGAACGGTTCGAGAAAGACCACCTGGACGAAACCCGCATCGTCCGCCACAACATGCTCAAAATCTTGGCGGACATCGTCAAGGGCCGCAAGCTGCAATACGACGTCACCGCGGCGGACACCAACGCCCTGCTCTTCAAGAAGGGAGCCGTCATCACCCAGGAGGTGATGGAGAAGGTGCCCATGAAGAGCTGGCCCGACGTGCACGTGGTGGACGAGGGCGCGGACAAGAAGATGGCCCGCATCGTCAAGAACGCCCTCTCCCAAATTGACCTGCTGGAGAGCATCTACCAGGACCGCTGCGAGAAGGTCATGCGCGGGGACGACCTGCCCCCCGGCGTGATCCGCATGGTCAAGGTCTATATCGCCGTCAAGCGCAAGCTCTCCGTGGGCGACAAGATGGCCGGACGGCACGGCAACAAGGGCGTGGTGTCTCGCATCGAGGAGATCGAGAACATGCCCTACCTCGCGGACGGCACCTCCGTTGACATCGTGCTCAACCCGCTGGGCGTGCCTTCGCGGATGAACGTGGGCCAGATTCTGGAAACCCACCTGGGCTGGGCCGCGAAGGAATTGGGGAAGAAGGTCGAGGCGATGCTCGTGAACAACCACCCCATCAAGAAGATGCGCAAGTACTTCGACGACGTCTACGAGTCCAAGCTCATCAAGGAGTACTTCAACTCCCTCGATGACGAGGCCTTCATGACCAAGGCGCACCAACTGCAGAAGGGCCTGCAGTTTGCCACGCCCGTGTTCGATGGCGCGCGCGAGGAAGACATCCAGCGCCTGTTCACGATGGCGGACCTCCCCGTATCCGGCCAGGTCTTCCTGAGAGACGGACTCTCCGGCGAACGGTTCGAGCAGCCGGTGACCGTGGGCTACATTTACATGATGAAGCTGCACCACCTGGTGGACGACAAGATCCACGCCCGCTCCATCGGCCCGTACTCCCTGGTCACCCAGCAGCCGCTGGGCGGCAAGGCGCAGTTCGGCGGCCAGCGCTTCGGGGAGATGGAGGTCTGGGCGCTGGAGGCCTACGGCGCGGCCTTTACCTTGCAGGAGCTGCTCACGGTGAAATCCGACGACATCGTCGGCCGCAACAAGATCTACGAGGCCATCGTGAAGGGCAACTACATCCTGGAGACCGGCATTCCGGAGTCCTTCAAGGTGCTCACCAACGAATTGAAGAGCCTGTGCCTGGACTTCGTTCTGTTGCGCTAGCCGGCTATCGGCCTGCGCCGCTGCCACCCATGCGCCCGGGCCGATCCACCTCCTTCAGCCGGCCCTGAGGGGCCGGTACCCAAAGCGCGCCCAATCTGAGAGGTTCCCTTGAAAGCCCTGAACACGATGGTGAAGAAGCCGCAGACGCATTCGGACTATTCGGCCGTCCAGATTCGCATCGCCACCGCGGAGGACATCCTCTCCTGGAGCCACGGCGAGGTGAAGACGTCGGAAACCATCAATTACCGCACCTTCAAGCCGGAACGCGACGGCCTGTTCTGCGCCAAGATCTTCGGGCCCATCAAGGACTATGAGTGCATTTGCGGCAAGTACAAGCGCATGAAGCACCGCGGCATCACCTGCGAGAAGTGCGGCGTGGAGGTGATCGAGTCCAAGGTGCGGCGCGAGCGGCTGGGTCACATCAAGCTCGCCTGCCCCGTCTCCCACGTGTGGTTTCTCAAGGGCGTGCCCAGCCGCATCGGCAACCTGCTGGACATGACCCTGCGCGACCTGGAGCGGGTGCTGTACTTCGACGCCTACATCGTGCTGGACCCGGGCAGCTCCGAACTGGCCGAGCGGGACCTGGTCGAGGAAGAGCGCTACCGCGAACTGGTGGACAAGTATCCCGACCTGCGCGTGGGCATGGGCGCCGAGTCCATCCGGGAGCTGTTGTCCCGGCTGAAGCTGGATGAGTTGAGCGAGCAGCTTTACCAGGAAATGCGGGACGTGGGGTCGGAGGCCAAGCGCAAGAAGGTCATCAAGCGCCTGAAGATCGTCGAGTCCTTCCGCAAGTCGGCCAACGATCCGATCTCCATGATCCTGGAGGTGATTCCCGTGCTCTCCCCGGAACTGCGGCCGTTGGTGCCGCTGGAGGGCGGGCGCTTCGCCACGAGCGACCTGAACGACCTCTACCGGCGGGTGATCCATCGTAACAACCGCCTCAAGCGGCTGCTGGACCTGCGCGCGCCGGAGCTGATCGTGCGCAATGAAAAGCGCATGTTGCAGGAGGCCGTGGACGCCCTGTTCGACAACGGCCGCCGTGGGCGGCCCATCATGGGCACCAACAAGCGTCCCCTCAAGTCTTTGAGCGATATGCTGAAGGGCAAGCAGGGCCGCTTCCGCCAGAACCTGCTGGGCAAGCGCGTGGACTACTCCGGCCGCACCGTGATCGTGGTGGGTCCGGACTTGAAGCTGAACCAGTGCGGCCTGCCCAAGATCATGGCCCTGGAGCTCTTCAAGCCCTTCATCTTCCACATGCTGATGCAAGAGTACGAGGTGCCCACCATCAAGGTGGCCAAGAAGCTGCTGGAAGAAGGCCGGCCGGAAGTGTGGGAGGTGCTGGACGAGGTCATCGTGGACCATCCGATCCTGCTCAACCGCGCGCCGACGCTCCATCGCCTCGGCATCCAGGCCTTCGAGCCGGTGCTGATCGAGGGCAAGGCAATCCAGCTCCATCCGCTGGTCTGCACCGCCTTCAACGCCGACTTCGACGGCGACCAGATGGCCGTCCATGTGCCGCTCTCCATCGAGGCGCAGTTGGAGGCCAAGGTGCTGATGATGTCCACCAACAACATCCTCTCGCCCGCCAACGGCCGCCCGATCATGACCCCGACCCAGGACATGGTGCTGGGCCTGTACTGGATGACCCGTGAGACGGAGGGGGCCACCGGCGAGGGCAAGTTCTTCGCCTCTCCGGAAGACCTCCAATTGGCCTATGACCACGACAAGGTGAACCTGCACGCGCGCATCCGCATCCGGATCGCCGGGGAAATCGCCACCACGACCGTGGGCCGGGTGCTGCTGTATACCCAGGTGCCCAAGGCCGTGCCGTTCTCCTACGTCAACCGGCTGATGAAGAAGAAGGAGTTGGGCACGCTGGTGGATACTTCCTACCGCCTGGCGGGCAACGTGGAGACCGTGCGCATGTTGGACGCCCTCAAGCGGCTGGGCTTCGAGCACGCCACCCGGGCCGGCTTCTCCATCTCCATCAACGACATGACCATCCCCGCCAACAAGGAGGCGATGCTCACGCAGGCGCAAACCGACGTGCTGGAGGTGCGGCAACAATACGTGGACGGCCTCATCACCGAGGGCGAGCGCTACAACAAGGTGATTGACATCTGGGCGCGCCTGACCGATCAGGTCGCCGAATCCATGCTGGACAACCTGCGCAAGCAGAGCGCGGGCCGCAGCGGAGCGGCCAACTCCATCTTCGTGATGGCCGACTCCGGCGCGCGGGGCAGCACGCAACAACTCAAGCAGCTCGCCGGAATGCGGGGCCTGATGGCCAAGCCGTCCGGTGAGATCATCGAGACGCCCATCACGGCCAACTTCCGCGAGGGCTTGAGCGTGCTGCAATACTTCATTTCCACCCACGGCGCCCGCAAGGGGCTGGCCGATACCGCCCTCAAGACCGCCAACTCCGGCTACCTGACCCGGCGGCTGGTGGACGTGGCGCAGGACGGCGTCATCACCGGCTATGATTGCGGCACGCTGGAGGGCATTGACATGACGGCCCTGATCGAGGCCGGCGAGATCATCGAAACCCTGGGCGAGCGCGTCCTGGGCCGCGTGGCGCTGGAGGACATCAGCGACCCCTACCGCAACGTGCCGCTGGTGAAGGCGGGAGACGAGATTGACGAGGACAAGGCCCAGGCCATCGAGAACGCCGGGATCGAGAAGGTCCGCATCCGCTCCGTGCTCACCTGCACCATGGAGCAGGGCGTCTGCTGCCTGTGCTATGGGCGCGATCTGGCCCGCGGCCGGATGGTGACGATGGGCGAGGCCGTCGGCGTGATCGCGGCGCAGAGCATCGGCGAGCCGGGAACGCAGTTGACCATGCGCACCTTTCACATCGGCGGCGCGGCCAGCCAGCGGGCCGAGGTGAGCAAATGGGAGGCCCGCTTCTCCGGCAAGCTGGACTACTCCACCGCCCGCGTGGTGAAGAACCGCGAGGGCCGCTGGACGATCATGAACCGCAAGGCGGAAGCCCGCATCATTGACATGGAGGGCCGCGAGGTGGAAGTGCGCGCCCTGCCGGTGGGCGCGGTGCTGCTGAAGGAGAACGGCGCCCCCATCAAGCGCGGCGAGGCCGCGGCCGAGTGGGACCCATTCTCCGTGCCCATTCTGTCCGACGTGGCCGGCGCGGTGAAATTCACCGACATTGTCGAGGGCCGCACCATGCGCGAACAACTGGACAAGGATACCGGCCTGTCGCGCCGCGTGATCCTGGAGCCGTCCGACACCGACAATCGGCCGGAAATCTCCGTCCGGGACGCTTCCGGCCGCCTCATCAAGAACCCCGAGACCGGGCAGCCCGCCCGCTTCTTCCTGCCCGCCAAGGCCGAGTTGATGGTGGAGGAGGGCGGCCAGATCGTGGCCGGCGCCGTTCTGGCCAAGATTCCCCGCGAGATCCTGCGGAACCGGGACATCACCGGCGGTCTGCCCCGCGTGGCCGAATTGTTCGAGGCCCGTATTCCCAAGGACCCGGCCATCATCTCCGAGATTGACGGCGTCGTGACGTTCGGCAAGGACGTCAAGCGCAAGCAGAAGGTGATCGTCACCCCGGAACATGGCGATCCGAAGGAATACCTGATCCCCCGCGGCAAGCACATCATTGTGCATGAGGGCGACTACGTGCGCGCGGGAGAGCCGATTGTTGACGGCCCGGCCAATCCGCACGACATCCTGGCCGTGCTGGGCACCAAGGAATTGCAGAAATACCTGGTGGACGAGGTGCAGGAGGTCTACCGCCTGCAAGGCGTGAGCATCAATGACAAGCACATTGAGGTCATCGTCCGGCAAATGCTCAAGCAGGTGAAAGTGGTGGATCCGGGCGGCACCACCTTCCTCATCAATGAGCAGGTGTCACGCCGCGCGTTCGACCGCGTGAACGGCGACGCCATGGAAAATGGGATCCAGCAGGCCACGGCCAAGCCCGTGCTGCAAGGCATCACCAAGGCCGCCCTGAGCACGGACTCGTTCATCTCCGCCGCCTCCTTCCAGGAGACGACGAAGGTGCTCACCGAGGCCGCCATCAATGGCAAGACCGACAGCTTCCGGGGGCTGAAGGAGAACGTGATCATGGGCCGGCTCATCCCGACGGGCACCGGCTTCGTGGATTTCCGCAAGATCGGATACGAGGTCTCGGAAGAAGCCCAGGCAGCGGCGGAGGCGGGGGAACTCGCCGCATCCGCCGGAGACTAGACGCGGCAAGGGAGCGTGCCCTTGGCGTTCCGCGGCATTTGGACGGCGCCCCTCCCGCCCGGACGGGCAGAAGGGGCGCCGTGCCCTCCCGAAGTCCCGATCTTGGCCAACCGGCCCGTGCGATTCTAACGCCGGGCAAAGGCGGAAATACCTCCTTGCCCACCCGCTCCAGGGCTTCCGGTAGTTCGGGAAACGAATTTCCAGCCAAATCGACGGTGAAGTGTGAAACCCCTTGGCGTTCGTATGCGTTTATATCCTCGATCATCTGGGCGGCAGAGCCTGCCATTGGCTGGCGGACGGCGGTGGACAAGAGGAGCGGACACCGGAAATGGATGGCAATGGTGGCGGGGTCCCGCTCGGCGAGCCGGTACAATTCCGATCGCTTGGCTCCCAGTTCAGTCGGGGTCAGACCGGCGGGAGGGCGCAGGCCGATGGGGTGTCAGACGTCCCCAAATTCCACGACCCGGCGCAGCGCCCTGGACGTGTGGCTTCCGATCCAGACCGGCAGTCCATTGCGCTGAAGCGGTTTGGGGGAGAACTCCAGGTTGGCGCAACGTTGGAAGCGGCTTCCGGAAGGCGTCGGCTTTGCGCCGCACGCTGGCGTCCGGATCATCGCGCGGCGGGGACTTTGTCAAAGCCCGCGGGATGGGGTAAAACCCGTCGGCAGTGGCGCGGTCCCCCCACAGGCGGAACCATTGGCGGGGCGCTGCTCCAATGAACCCAAGCCGATTTCCAAGGCCGCTACGCATCACATCCTGGCAGCCGTCACGCGCGCCCAGGGCGCAGCACTCTCATTGAGACAGCAACCATGGCGACAACGATTCCCGGGGGCATGCAGCCCACCGCTCCCGTTTTGACCCAGGGGCAGCAAGACGCCCTCTATCAGTCCCTATTCCAGGCGCTGGCCGCGGCCAAGGTGCAGGAACTCAAGAAGATCCGCAAGGATCTGATGACGTGGCGCAGGGG
>Ga0315281_10003119_pt1 | contig 24382 bp, 26 predicted proteins | sample YL17G07_0_MG_FD_204540 | JGI IMG/M metagenome (GOLD analysis project Ga0315281, IMG submission 204540) | Sediment microbial communities from Yellowstone Lake, YNP, Wyoming, USA - YL17G07_0 | ecosystem: Environmental > Aquatic > Freshwater > Lake > Sediment | place: USA: Wyoming | collected... | reverse complement strand
TCGGAAGGATCAACGTGTCCCAAGGATACACGACGCCCCTGGCCCAGAAGGAGTACGAGGTGTTCAGGAAGACCGTGCAGGACCTGGGAGTCAAGGGACCGGTACATCACACGCTTGCATTCCACTGGGCAAGGGTCATCGAACTGCAGTACGCCACGGAGAGGATGCTCGAGCTGGCGAGCGATAAGAGCATCACTAGCGACGACATCCGCGGGCCGTACAAGGAGCCGAAGGAGGGCGTGGGGATAGTCGAGGCGCCGAGAGGCACCCTGATCCACCACTACGCTTCGGACAAGAACGGCCTCTGCACCAAGATCAACATGGTCGTCGCGACGACCAACAACTACGCTGCCATCAACACGAGCGTGCAGAAGGCGGCGAAGGCGCTGATCAAGGACTGGATGGTCTCGCCCGGGCTGCTGAACAAGGTCGAGATGGCCTTCAGGTGCTACGACCCGTGCAACTCTTGCGGGACGCACTCGCTGGACGGCGGACCGGCCCTCGAGGTCACGGTGAGGCGGAAGGACGGCTCGGTGCTCGCGACCCGAAGAAACTTCTAGAATTTCTTCACGAGGGGGATTCTCCCCCTCCATCAAGTTCTCTTTATGAATCGATGTTGCCCTTCTTCAGTGCCTTCTCAAGTGTGCCCGAAGGGTTGACCCGAGCGCACGCATGAGAATGATGAAAGAATCCACCATGAACATATAGCTGTAGAAAGGGACCAGCAACCAGTATCGAAGTCTTCCAGATTTCCGATCTTGCACGTCCTGTATTCCCCGTTCGCTCGACTCCATCCGAGTGAGGATCAGTGTGCGCTGCCGAGTCATGGAATCACAATTAAATCTCACGTCGCCTTAGATATAAGTATTCTCGCGAGGACTCCCCACCACTTCATCGCTCGTCTGCAATAGTCAGATAGCTACTAACCCTGCAATTTGCGGAGACGCATTGGCGGACCCTCGTCAGAATTATTATGACCTAGACCCTTCGGATTCCTGTGAAAGTGCTCGTCCTAGGCGTGGGCAATCCAATCCTTTCAGATGACGGCGTGGGCATCCACGTCGCCCGCGAACTCATGAAGCGGAAGCCGTCTGGAATAGATGTTGAAGAATTGGCGGCTAGCGGCCTAGAACTGCTTGATGTCGTCCGCGGTTACGACAAGGTGATCATCATAGACGCGATCCAGACGACGGAAGGGAAGCCTGGCGAGCTGCACATCCTTGAGGAGAAGGACTTCGAGAAGTCCATCCATGGGTCATCTCCGCACGGAATCAACATCGCCACAGCTCTCGCCCTCGGGAGGAAGCTCGTGCCGAAGGAGATGCCAAAGGAAGTGGTGTTCTTCGCGATAGAGGCGGAGGACCTGGTTAATGTCGCCGAGAGACTCACTCCGAAGGTGGCGAAGGCGCTGCCTGGAATCGTGGAACAGATAGAGAAAGAGTTGATGTGATATGGCAAAGAAGGACCTGAGCAAGGAATTGCAGGAGCTGTACTTCCCATCGGCCAAGGAGCCGATGTTGGTAAAGGTGCCCAAGATGAACTTCATCATGGTTGACGGGCAGGGAGATCCGAACACTTCGAAGGACTACATGGACGCGATAGGCGCCCTCTACTCCGTGGCTTATACCGCCAAGTTCACGCTGAAGAAGAGCGCGAAAGGCAAGGACTTCATCGTCATGCCCCTTGAGTCGCTCTGGTGGACCGACAATCCCGAGAACTTTCTGAAAGGCAAGAAGGAAAAGTGGCACTGGACCGCGATGATAATGGTGCCCAAGCATGTGACAAAGAAGATAGTGGCCGACACGATTGTGCAGCTCAAGAAGAAGGGGAAGGACAAGGAGCTGCCCGCGCTACCGAAACTGAGGCTCGAGGAGCTCGATGAAGGGTTGAGCGCTCAGATAATGCACATTGGACCATACTCGGAAGAGCGACCGGACATCGAGAAGCTCCACAAGCTCATCCAAGAGAGCGGGCACATGATCGTCGGCAAGCACCACGAGATCTATCTCGGAGACCCAAGAAGAACCAAGCCGGAGAAGCTCAAGACTGTCATCCGCCAGCCGATGAAATGAGCCATTGCCGATGCAATAGTCCTCTGATCGAATACTCTAACATATCCTCGGCACCGGATCCCCGACCGGCGGCTCAATCACTCTCTTCCCGCCGGTGTGCGTCTCCATCATCACACCTCGGACATCCTTAGTCGCCTCGCCGATGATCCTGGCCTTCTTCCCTTCCGGCCTGGCCCTGATTGCCTTCAAAACAGCCTCGGCCGTCTCCGGAACCACGGCAATGATGACCTTCCCCTCATTCCCCACCTCGAGTGGGTCTATCCCCAGCATCTCACAAGCTGACAGCACGGCGTTGTCGATCGGGATGTCCTCCTCCCTGACCACGATGCCCACCTTCGACTTGTCCGTCCACTCGTTGAGCAGGTTCGCCAACCCGCCCCTAGTAGGATCCTTCATCGCGGTGATACCGCCGACATTCAGTCCGGCGGCGATCAGATGGTTCAGAGGCATGGCGTCGCTCTTGACTGTTGTCTCGAAGCCGTATCCCTCCCTGAAGGATAGAATCGCCACGCCATGATTCCCGAGCGCCCCCGAAGCTATCAGCACATCTCCCGCCGCAACGGCGGAATCGTTCGGCCAGTTCCACTTGAACCTCCTTTGCTTCCTGACCTCCCTGATGTCGTGATCGAGAGCCTTTGACCTTCTGCCTATCCCGCTTGTGTTGATGAAGAGTCCATCAATCGCGCCCTTCTCCACGACCTTTGTATCCCCGGTCACAATCCTCACATCGGCCTTCTTCGCCGTCGCGCTGATGCTCCTCATGATCCTGTGCAGGTCCTCTCCCGGGAAACCTTCCTGTATGATCATCGCGCACGAGAGCGCGATCGGGGTGGCGCCCATGACCGAGAGGTCGTTGACCGTCCCCGCCACGGAGAGCACACCGATGTCCCCGCCGGGAAAGAAGAGCGGCTTGACGGTGTACGAATCAGTGGTGAAGGCTATCCCCTCCACGATGGCCGCATCGTCCAAAGCCGCTAGAGGTATCTCGCCGAAGTCGTGGTCGAGCTCTTTGAGCACGAACTCGCGGATGAACTCCTGCATCCGCTCGCCACCGGCGCCCTGGGACATTGTGATCTTCGCCATGGATGCTCCGTTGACCTCGCCAAATGGGTGGCCGATAATAACCTTTGCGGAGTATTCGATGCGCCCTAAAGGAATGAATTGGCGGAACAAATCGGCGGTACGGACAACCTTCTTCATCCATTCGCCGATGACATTTTTCTATGCAAGCAGCAAACTATCGGACCAGGACACGGATCGATGGCTTCGTTCAAGTCTTGCTTTGGCGGCGGCTCAGAGCGACGCCGAGAACCGAGGCTATCATCTCCATCCACCTAATCGTGTTGACATCGGGCAACTTCCCCGTGAGGGTCCCAGAGGCCTCGATCCAACCCACAAGATCGTCCTTCCCGCCGAATATGTGGATGTCCACGTAGTCCGCCTCTAGGCAGTCCTCCGGGGAACGACGCGATGAATTTATCAGCGCAGGCCTGTTGAAAGTCGCCTCCGCTCCATCCGTGTACGGCTTGTCCTCCTCCAGAAACAACATAGTCTGGTGGCTTATCATCCGGCCCGGGTACTTGCCAGTGCCATCGAAGTCCTCGCGCTTGAATGTCTCGCGCTGCCGCGCCTTCATGGCATCTTCCCTGAGCCCTGCGAACGCATTGTACCGATAGAGGCCGTCAATCCCGCTTCTGGTTCCGATTGCGACCCATCTGAGCCTGAACTGCTGGTGGACCATCTTGACAGCCTTGTCGAGAATGTCTGCAGTGTTCAGCTTGTCCGAACGGGCGGCCGCGAGCAGTTCCTGTATGGCCTCCATGATCTTCTGCGTGGAGTCTGTGGACCATTGCGCGTACTCCATCCGCATTCCGCGAGCGATCTCTTCGGTCGTGAGCCGTTCGGTTCTTGCGGCGTAACTCACATCGTGCATAGAGGGGGTCGCCGGTTTCGGATCGATGCCATCCCTCGGCCTAACCCCAGACCCCACCACCCCGAGAGCTTTGCCGCATATTCGGCACGGCCCGTGGGATCTGATGTTCTCCGCTCCACAGAACTGACATTTCATGAAGAGCCCCTAACCGGACAATCAACGCATCAATATCATTTAACCATTTCCGGTGGATCATCGAGATGTTGAGAACCCTCGGTACGCATCTTCCCGATCACATCGCCTTCCGCTCACACGTCCCCGATCATTGTGAATGGCGGGTCAGGAAACTTGATTACGTCCGAGCTTGTTTCCCCGGCGATGCTCACGGGTGCAATCCTCTCCGGAGGCAGGAGCGTACGGATGGGCCACGAGAAAGGGCTCACCTTGCTAGGTGGGGAGCCATTCATCCTCCACGTACGCAGAGCTATGGAAGGGCTCATCGACGAGGTCATCGTGTCAGTTGCGAAAGATATGGCGAAGACCTATGCCGAGGCCTTGGGCGAGCCATTCATCATCGTGGAAGACGAGGCCCCCGGCCTCGGGCCTTTGGGTGGAATCATCCCAGTCCTTTCTTCCGCGAAGAACCGGTATGTGCTGTTCTCGCCCTGCGACACCCCGTTCTTGAGACCGGAGATTTGCACGCTTATCGTGTCTGGCATGCATGGCGCGGACGGCGTGGTGCCGAAGACCGGCAAGACCCACTACGAACCTCTGCACGGGATGTACAAGAAACAGCCGGGGCTGTCCGCATTCGCGGAGGTCCTCAGCAAAGGGGACGGCAGCCCTCAGTCCGCCTTCTACAAGCTGGACCTCAGCTTCATCCCTGAAAAGAAGCTGCGGGAGGTCGACCCTGAACTTGAGAGCTTCTGGAACATCAACACGCCGAAGGACCTCGAGTTCGCTGAAAGGAAGCTCAGGGCGAAGCATTAGAGGACCCTGTCCCATCTAGCCCAAAAATGCGTGGACATCAACCGTGCTGCCGAACGATCCGATAATTGCCAGGGATCACCGACAGTTCGAATCGGGCTCCCTTTCCGGGGTGCCGGTCTCCTCAATCGTCAGGAGCATGAGAGGGAAGGAGTCTGAGATGCTGAGCGCGAAGGGTTTGTTGCCCAAGAGCGAGCGACCAGTGGTCGGCGAGAACACGACGCTGTACCTTTGATCCCGAGTCCATCTGCACTTGATGATAACCAATATAAGTCCTGTTTGTGTTAGTCCGCGACATGAGCAAGGTGGCAGTCCTTCGGACCTCTCCATCTAGCGTTCTAGATGACTATGCTAGGTTGATGCGAAGCATCTCCTACGAAAGCGCGATTCCGAAGCATCGGAAGACGATAATCAAGCTCAACTTGTCTTGGACACTGTTCTTCCCCGCTTGCTCCACTCCGCCGTGGCAGCTAGACGGTGTGATGGCGACTCTGATCGAGGACGGCTACACCGACATCGAGGCCGTCGAGAACAAGACCGTAGTAACGAAGCCAACAAAGGGTGCCATTAACAACAAATGGATTCCCGTGCTCAATAGGCATGGGAGGAAGTTCACTTCGCTCACGGATGTTGAGTGGGTCACCTACAAGCCAAAGGCGGAACTGCTTGCGCTCGACAGCAAGGTGTTTGACAGGGTCGAGGTCCCCAAGATGATGATCGGCGCGAACATGCTGCACCTCCCGACTCAGAAGACCCACGGACACACGACCACAACAGGTGCCATGAAGAACGCCTTTGGTGGTCTACTGAAGGAGGTCAGGCACTACTGTCACAAGTACATCCACGAAATCCTCGTTGATCTGCTAACGATCCAGAAGGAGATCCATCCAGGCATCTTCGCGGTCATGGATGGCTGCGTGGCAGGGGACGGAGCGGGTCCAAGGACGATGGAGCCGAAGATCAAGAACTACATCCTCGCGAGCGACGACCAGGTGGCCATCGATGCGGTCAGCGCCAAGATGATGGGTTTTGATCCAATGAGCATAGACTACATCCGCATGGCCCACGACAAAGGCCTGGGTGTCGGCGACCTCGGGCAGATAGATATCATCGGTGAGGACATTTCGGGCGTGAACTACGGATTTCACGTTGCACGGAGCCCTGTCATCTATGGCGACCAGATGGTCAGGAAGGGCCCACTCAAATTCATAGACCCGCTAATGCACACCGGACTCTTCATCATCCCTCGCCTGCTCTCTGAAGCCTACCACGACTACTACTGGTATCCGGTGAAGGGAAGAAAGATCGTCCGGGAGTTCATGTCGACGGAGTGGGGGAAGGTATTTGACTCCTATTGAGCAGCCAGCATGTCGCTCTGCTCACGCAAGGAGATAAGTACCGTCAGGACGTTTGCGGGATAACATGGAGGGCAGCGCTGATGGGAAGGTCTCCGCCTACTTGGAGATCATCCGGCCAAAACAATGGTACAAGAATCTGCTCTTGTTCGTCGGCATAGTATTCGCGCACAAGCTAGGCGAGTTCAACCCACTGCTCTATGCGATCGTTGGTTTTGCGTCCTTCTGTGCCCTCTCAAGCGCAGTCTATGTCTTGAATGACATAGTCGACAGAGAGAAGGACAGGGCGCACCCGAGGAAATGCCGGAGGCCGATTCCATCAGGCCGGATCACTGTCGCTTCCGCGGCGGTGTATGCCCTTGCTTTGGGAGCTCTTGGCCTCGTAGGGTCTCTCATGCTCGGCTTCACTTTCGTTCTCGTCTCGCTTGCATATCTAGCGGTATCCGTATCCTATTCGATTTACTTCAAGAGCGTCGTGATAGTTGATGCGCTCGCAATCGCTGCCGGCTTCGTGATCAGGGCATATGCGGGTACCGTCGCCATCGATGTGCCGATTTCGCCCTGGCTCGTGATCTGCGTGTTCTTCCTTGCCCTGTTCCTGACTTTCGGCAAGAGAAGGCAGGAGCTGGCTCTCCTTGGCAATCAAGCGGAGAACCATAGGGAGATACTGAAGCACTATTCACTTCACATGGTGGAGGACATGATGGCCGTCTCCACCTCCACGCTGATCCTGTCGTACGCCATGTACACCTTCCTCGCGACGAACGAGTACATGATGCTCACCATCCCGTTCGCCATATACGGGTTGTTAAGATACATGTTCCTCGTCCACATTGCAGGTAAGGGTGGTGAACCCGAGCTGATATTCAAGGACCTTCCGAGCGTGATCAACCTCGGGCTCTGGGTTCTTGTCGTCATTCTGATCATTTATTTCGCCCCTCATGAGGGCCCGTTGATCGGGTGATAGGCCTTGAAGCTAGATGTCCACGTGCACACGCGCTACTCAGGCCATTCGCTCCTGAAGCCGGAGAGTGTTGTGAGAATAGCCCGTAGGCGCGGTCTGGAAGCCGTCGCGATAACGGACCATAACACGATTGAGGGCGCTGTCGAGCTGTCGCGCGTGTTCCCGACCATCATAGGCGAGGAGGTAACCTGCGTTGAGGGGGATGTCATCGGATTGTTCCTCAGGGAGCGGGTCGGCAGGGGCCCCGCACTGGAAGTCATGGACGAGATCCGCGCACAGGGCGGGCTCGTGATGATCCCGCATCCGTTCGACACCCTGCGCAGGGAGGCTTTGAACGATGTGGACATATGCGGGAAGGGGGATATCATCGAGGTGTTCAACTCGAGGGTCGTCAGATCCGCCGACAACCTTCGCGCGGGAGCGTTCGCTAAGGAGAGGGGGCTTCCAGCTATTGTTGGGAGCGACGCTCACACATCAGTCGAGATAGGCCGTTCTTGGATTGAAATTGATTCGATCGATGACCCGAAGTCATTCATGAGCTCGTTGAGGAGCGCTGAGTTACACACCAGAAGGAGCCCTGTTCTGGTTCACGGTCAGACCAGGCTGCTCAAACTCATGGAGGCGTTCCGCTGAAAGTGTCCCACTGGCGCAAGATGGTCGTCATGGTGGTCGCCGCAGCCATTCTCTACTTCGTCCTTCTGGTGCTCTCAGATCTGAGTGAGGTCGCTGCGGCGGCAGTTCGATTCAAATGGCTCTACCTAATCCCCGCTCTGGCCCTCGCGGCCGGAAACTACCTGGTTAGGTCTGAGAGGTGGCATGCCTACCTCAAGGAGGTCGGGCTCGGTCTTCCCAGGCGGAAGAGCTACTGGTTGTTCCTTTCAGGTCTTTCGATGTCCATTACCCCTGTGAAGGCGGGGGAAGCGCTCAAGGCCCTCCTTCTGAGGCTGGAGAACGGCGCCCAAGTCGAGAGGGGCGTGGCGGTGGTGTTCGCCGAGAGGATGTCTGATATGACAGGCATGGTCTTGCTAATTGGGATTGGCTCATTCGCCCTCTCCTATAGCCTTGTGCCTCTTTCGCTCGTCGTGGTTGTCATGGGTGCGATATTGCTGGTCCTGAGTTCGGAGAGGGCGAGCGGAAGAGTGGTCAGGACTCTCAAAAGCAGGAAGAGGCTGAGCGGAATAGGCGCGATGATCGAAGGGGCATTGAGAGATGCAAGACAGCTCCTAACCGGGTGGAACCTCGTCAAGGGCACGTTATTCGGGGCGGCCGCGTGGGCACTAGAATGCGTGGCGTTCTTCCTCATCGCAGTCGGTTGCCGGATAGAAGTGGGACTCCTGGAATGCATCTTCATATACGCCTTCTCCTCGGTCGTGGGAGCAATAAGCATGCTCCCGGGGGGCATGGGCACGACTGAAGCTACCATGGTCGGGCTCCTGATTGCGCTTTCCGTGATCGCACCAGTGGCGTCATTTGCGGTGATCGTCACGAGGATGTGCACTCTCTGGTTCGCCGTGGTTGTGGGAACGCCCTTTGTGCTTACGTATATGAGCCGCTCGCGCGAGGCGAAAGCTGCATGGTTCGATGATCAGTTGGTGTCCTGACCGTTCGCAGTGGTGGATGTAGGCTTTGCGCAACGTCGAAACCCCGTTGAGTCATTGCGCCTGCCCAATCCTCGACGGTCGTGTCTATCTGTGTTAAATGCCAGGCAACTCCCTGATTCCGTTGCCGAGCAATGAAACCGCGTTGCCAGTCAGGAAGTAGAGTGCCAAGAAGGCCCAGATGAGCCCGGGAGAAATTTCCGTGCGGGCGCACGGACTTGATGCTAAGAGACGCGACCCTGAAGTTCGTCCAATTACAGAACGATGCTTGGAGCTGACTCAAGGGGGTGGATTATTCAACCCAGTCTCGCTGAGCAAACATATATATTGCCTGCTGATACGTGGGCGCCCCAGTCTATCGAGTGCTTTCGCACAGCGGCTTGGTCGTCGATTGCACGAAGGGCATCTGTAGATTCGTTCGGAGCGTAGTGACAATATGATTGACATTGTCTACAACCTATTGATCCTTGCTCTTGTCGTCGTCTGGCTGCTCAAGGCGCAATTCCAGAGAATCAGCGCCTTGGCCCCATGGTTCCGGAAGCACCGCATTGCTGTATTGGTCACTCTCTGGATATTGTTCTCATTTTATGTTGCGTACAACGTATTGAATTTCCATTACTTGACGGAGGTGACGGATGTCGATGATGCGGTCGACGCGGCTGTCGTCAATCTGCTGAACGGCACGAACCCCTACAAGGAACCTGTGGTTCCGAGATTCAATGAAATGGGGCACTTCTCGCTTATTGGCGGAGGTGACAACAAACCTACTTGGTCCTATGGACCGTACCATTACCTTCCCCTTGACCTGATCGTCTATGCGGGAATGTACAAGCTTCTGGGCTTTGTCGGACTCCCAATGTGGTTCGTGATTGCCAATGTTGTCTTTTCCTGTATAGGTCTGTATCTCCTTCGAGGGGTGCTGAAATCCGATTGGCGCTACTACGTCCCGGTCGCGGGCATGGTCGTTCTCTTTCTGTCCCTCACTAATACCAGTCTGACCTTGTTGCTAATCTGCGCGGCAGTGAGGGTGCGCGAAACACCTCTGGCTCAAAGAGAGTACCTGTCATTGGTCCTCATGGGACTCGCGTCACTCACGAAGATATTCGCGATTGTGCCATTTGCGGTTCTTGCGCTGTACGGTGTGAAATCTAGCATTTCTGGAAGGGAATGGGGCAGATTCGGTAGGATTCTTGCCAGCCTCGGGATCTGCGCTGGAATCGCTGCCGTTCTGCTGGTACCCTTCGGTGCGACGAACGTCATCAACTCGACAGTATTCGTTTGGTCCGCCGGAAGCGCAAGCGGGGACACGCCACCCGTGGGGGGATCACTTCTTGGAGAATTGATACCTGGCAACGAGTTCTATCCGCTCGTGAGCATAGGCTGTGTTCTGGCTGCACTGGTTCTCAGCTTCCGATTCAGATGGCCCGTCGACCGAATTCTCCTTGTGTTTGTGGTACTCTTGCTAGTGATTGCGAAAAGCTCATACTCGCCCTTGTTCTTGACCTGGCTGTTCCTGACTCTGCGCATCCGCGATCTGTCCCTCGAATGTCCAAAGAGGAGCACAGTGTCTAGAGAACCCGGGTCAGATGCGGGCATTCGGCTTTCAAGTGCCAAACCAGAATGAGTCTAGTCTTCTCCTTCGCCGGACAATGACCAGTCCGTTGTTGGCTGCCTGGGTCGAACCTTCCTTTTGGCGTCTCCATCGCCAGGGAACATGCGTCTGGCGTCATTCGGGCCAGAAGTCTAGAAGGCGCTGAGGGGGAGATTTGAACTCCCGAGGCGCAGAGCGCCACGAGCTCGCTGGCAATAGCCACTAGATTCCAGGCTCGCGCCTTACCGAGCTGGGCCACCTCAGCTTTCGCACCTTCAAAAAGGTGTCCGTATTTAAGGGTATTCGCGACGAGAGACAGGCCAGAACACCGGCCAGGTTCACTTCTTGCCAGTTCTGAGAACCCTTGCAATCTCGTCCAGGAGTTCAGGTCTTGTGTCCCTAACTGTTGGTCGGAACCTGCGGGCGACTTCGATATCGGCGAGGTCGACTTGTCCCGTCACGATGTCCTGCTCAAGATCCTTACCTCGCGCGAGTTCCTCGCCTCTGGGGCCGAGCAGGACACTGCTGCCTCCGAAGACTAGGCTCCCGTGTACACCGACCAGGTTCGTGTACGCTAGGAAAATCGCGTTCTCTACCGCTCGCCCTGGCATCACTCGCCTAAAGAACGGTCTAGATGTTGTCGGAGCGGCTGAGATGTTGACGAGTATCTGTGCGCCAAGCAGTGTCTCGAGCTTTGCCAGCTCTGGGAAGAACATGTCGTAGCATATCATCAACCCGATCTTCGCATGCCTGCCCTCGGCTACGACTGCGTTCTTGCCGGGCGTGAAGAAGACCTTTTCCTCGAACGGACCGAAGGTCGGCAGATACATCTTGTCGTACTTGAAAAGTCGGCCGTTGCCCGTGGCGCAGAGGCAGGAATTGTAGACAAGGCCAGGAACCTCCTCATCCCTCATCGGTGCGCCGAAGACGATGTCCTTCTTCGTCTCCTTCGCAAGTCGGAGGATGGATTTGATGCTCGGCCCCACCACCGTCTCCGCGAGCATGAACAGGTCGTCCCTTGGAAGGTAGCCGGTCAGGCTCATCTCCGGGAACACAACGATCTTCCCCTTCGCCTTTCGGACGATATCTCTCATGCGCTTGAGGTTGGCCTCCTTGTCATGCAACCGACAGGTTACTTGCGCGAGGGTCACGCCAACCTTCTGCATGCGGTCCACTAGGCCATTCCATCAAATAACCATTTTCCCGAGAATCGTCAACCGGACTACCATAATCGCTATATGCGAATGGCCCCATTCGAACCGCATGATTCTTCCGAAGCTCAGAGAGGGGACTGAGGAGACGGTCGAGAAGTTCCTTGCGGAGAAGCTGAGGAAAATCGGCGCAAATGGCTACGTGCTCGGAGTCAGCGGAGGGCTCGACTCCGCCGTCGTCTTGCGCCTGTGCGCACGCGCAATAGGGAAGAAGAAGGTCCTCGCTTTCCTGATGCCGGAGAAGGAATCCTCGAAAGACGACCTGGTCGATGGGAAGTCGCTCTGTGAATCGGAAGGAGTGAGCTACAACGTCATCGACATCACCGGACCGGTCGCGGCTTTCAAGAAGGTCATCGGCAAGAAGCTCGACAGGAAAGCGGTGGCGAACATCAAGGCGAGATGCCGTATGGTTGTCCTCTATCACCACGCGAGCACCGAGAGGAGACTCGTGATCGGGACGAGCAACAAGAGCGAGATATTGATGGGTTACTTCACCAAGTTCGGGGACGGCGCTGCGGACCTGGAACCGATAGGCGACCTCTACAAGACGGAAGTGCGGGAGCTCGCCCGCGACATGGGATTGCCGAAGAGGATAATTGCGAAGGCCCCCTCAGCAGGCCTCTGGAAAGGGCAGACAGACGAGGGCGAGATGGGCACCACCTATGATAGACTGGATGCGATCCTCCTGGGAATCGAACTCGGTCTCGACGAGAAGGAGATCGCGCGGAGAGCGGAGACCACCCGGAAGGAGGTTGAAAGGATCTCGATGATCGTCAGGATGGCCTCACACAAGCGCAAGTTCCAGCCCGCCCCGAAGATCGGCTATCGTACACCCGGCCTCGATTGGAGAGAAGGGGACGAGGACATCGCCTAGGTTTGCTCGTCGAGTCAGAGATAGCGTTTCGAGATGGACATCCTTGTGGCCATTAGCGGATCGACGACCTGCGATATCTTCAGATCCGCGACCGCACTCGCGAGCATGTAAGCCTCCTCGAAATCCATCCCGGTCCTGCTTGAGATCAGTCTGACGAGATCCGAGGATGCGCGCCTCGAAGCTTCTTCAAGGGTCTTCGCCGCGGCATAAGCAACCCACTGGGTCCGGGTCTCGATCAACGGCCTTGCTGCTTGGATTTCCTCACTCCTTGTGAATCGAACGGTGACCTCTCCTGAGACCTCGATGCCAGTTCCGGAGATCTCCCCATCTCCCATGGCTGCGTGGAGGTCCCCCATCGCCACCATCGCACCGTCCACGAATGTGGGCAGATAGACCTTGGATCCAGCCGCGACCTCCACCGTGTCCATGTTCCCCCCGTGGTCCCCAGGATGGAAGGTCGGGTGCTTCCCTTTCGAGGGCGAGACCCCCAACACCCCTACATGGGGTCTAAGATCGATTTCGAAGCCTGGCGAGAAGGTCGCCTTGTCTCCACGTATCTTGAGGACCTTCGTTCGAGATCTCCGCACATCGTCGCTCAGGAATCCGACGTTCGGCGAGCACATCATGATTCCAAGCGGCCCGCACTTGATCTTGTCAATGGACACGCAGAGAGTGTCCCCGGCAACGAGACCATCGACGTTGATTGGACCGGTTGCCGGATTCACGTCGCCCATCGCGACATCTTCGAAGAGTTTCTTCGGGCTCTTCACCATACCTGAGAAGCAGTCCTGAGTCTCGACGATCACGGGTTCGCCCTGGTCCACATTGTATGCTGGTTGGTTGTCCGGAGAGAACTCGTAGATTACCTTCCTAGAGCCTAGGCGCCTCAATCCATCACCATCTGGCCCTCGTTATTGTCCATTTGGCGGAAGTACTTTGCCGCATACCAAAATCTCCCCAAAGTTTATCTAAGGCCATCCGTTTTGGACAATTCCACCATGCTCCCGTAGTGTAGTCCGGCCAATCATTCGAGCCTCTCGTGGCTGCTGTTCGCGGCAGGCCGGCGATAGTTCGATACCCGGGTTCAAATCCCGGCGGGAGCACACTTCTTCAGGATCATCTAACGAGCGTCTTGGCTGCCTCGTTTACCACGGCATCCATCGCCCTCACGACATCTCTATCCAACGGTTCAGGTGTGTGTTCCTTGAGAATCTTCCTGACATGTTCTCTTGCCGTCTCCTGTATCGGTCTGAACCCTTCCTTAGTTGCTCTCCCCGATGGGCGCTTGTCCCAGAGGGACGATATTCTCAGTTCCCCCATGCGCAGGTTGTCCATCGTATGCCGCTCAGCAAGGAATCCACCCATGTGCCCGACCTTGTCAATTACGTCGAGTCCCATCGTCCGGTCGTCCACCTGGAAGCCCTGAAGCAGTCTTGAGATGTCGTGGAAGATCTCGTTCCCGATCACCATCATCTCGAGACTGCTGGCGCCTTCCCATCCGCCGCCGACCCCGGAGATGCTCTCGGATCCGGCTAAGGCTGGCACAAGGCCAGTCATCATTAATTCGAGCCCCATCTGCATATCCCACCTTGTGATATCCGAGGACATGCCGTTGGTGTCAGAGACCATCCCGTATCTTCGAGCTAGTTGGACGAGTCCCGCAGAAACCAGTGCCTCCTCCGGGATTCCCCAGAGGTCCCTGCCAGTGCGAGGATCCATGAAACACACTCGTCCCGAGTAAAGCATTGGCAGCTTCGTCGTGACCGTCTGGACGAGCATCAGCCCGCCGAGTATCTCGGCGTTCTGCTGTGCCAGGGCGCCCCCTATGCTCATCGGACCAGTCTCGCCACAGATTGGGCAAGGTACGGGCTGGAAGGGGATGCCGTTCTCCACGCTTCTCAGCAGAACCTCGCAGTTGTTCTCAGCATAGGTCAGGGGGCTGCTAGGAGATCCGGAGATGTTGATGAATGGTCTCCTCCTGAGCTCCTCGACGTCGCCTGCGACGCACGCCGCCATCCTTATCAGGAAATCGAGGTTCGCCTTGTCAGGCGCGTAGGCGGACATAGGCTTGCTCGTGTTCTTCATCATGGCTTCGAACGTTTTCAAGATCACGAGTCCCGGTGGAGCATCATTGGCCATGACTAGACTGGATGCAAAGTGGTTGTTCTCCAAGGCGTCACCGAGCCTGGCGCCCATTTCGACATCCTCGAAAGTTGACGGTCTCACGCTGCCCGTGTCAAGGTCGATCATCTTCGGATCTCCATTGCCAGAATATGGGAACATGTGCTCTCCATCACAGTCGATATCCAACTTCCTGTCCCTGGCGTAGTAGACGTTGTGACGTGTCACCTTACTGATCGCGTCTTCGACCATCGCCCTCGGAAAAGTGACCACCCGCTTCCTCGTCGGATGATTTGTCCCCCCCGAGCGCAATAAGCGCATCCTTGCGTCTTCGCTGTCGAATCTGACTCCCGTCCTCTCGAGAATCCTCAGAGAAGCCTCGTGTACCGTCTCGAGCTGGTCATCAGTCATCACCCTGAGCCTGATGTTCGGATTGAGCTTGATTCCCCTCATTGCGTCCACTCCTCGATCTCCTCACCCAATCTGTCTCGGCGTGGAAATGAACCTGATCGAGCGCACTCCCTTGACCTTCCGTATCTTGCCGAGGATCTCACGCAACTTGCCATTCTCTCCCCGAGCGATGAAGACCTCCATACACTGTCCCTTCTCAAGGTGCAGGTGGAGCATCATCTGGATCTCCTCGTACCTGTGCTGGAGGATCGATAGCTCGCTCCTGGGTCCGATCTCATCGTAGATCATCGTTATGACGATCTGGTTCTCGCCCTCGGAGCTCTCCCACTCGGCCTCGTCCACGAAGGACCTCATTGATTCGCGCATCGCGTCCGAGCGCGACCTGAACCCCTTCACGGTCGAGACTTCATCGAACCTTTCGAGCAACTCGTCCGAAACGGAAATACTTACTATGGTCATGGTCCCGGGGACGGGAACGCTCCGCCTGTATTTCTCGGTTATTAAGAAACCACGATAGACTGAATAACGGTTCAGTCACGTTTCAATCTCTTTAGCATTCTCTCAGGATTCGTCACAAGTGCTTCACGGACCTCTTCAGGGGTAAGACCAGACCCGCTTGCGACAGTGTGCGCGAAGGCCATCGTGCTCAGATCCTGTGGACTGTGCGTGTCCGTGTTCACGAGCATGGTCGCCTTCGCCTCCCTCGCCATCGTTGCCACGTGTCCATTGGCCAGAGAATGCCCCTTCCTGCACGTTATCTCCAGGATGACATCGTTCTTCGCGGCGAGCTCGGCGTCCCCCAAGTCTATCATACCTGGATGCGCCAGGATGTCAACCTCGGGGTTGGATACGGCAGCGTTGTTCGTGCCCCTCTCGACCGGCTCGACAGGCGTCTCTCCATGGACGACGATGATCTCCGCGCCCATCTTACGCGACTTCCTGACCGCTTCATCGATGTACCTCACCGGGATGTGCGTCAGTTCGACACCTGGGATCGCTTCGATGCCCCATGCGTCGGCCTTTCTGCAATCAGCGGCGATTGACTGGACGATCCAGTCGAGATTCGAGAAGGAAGCGTGGTCCGTGAGCGCAACGGCCCTATGGTCCAATGCAGCTGCTCGCCTGATGAGCTCCATCGGCAGAAGTTCGCCGTCGCTCATCGATGTGTGCATATGGAAGTCGCATCTCCTAGCTCTCATCTTCTTCTTCCCTCCAGCTCCTTGTAGATATCGTCCATCGTGATGCCCTCGTCGTACAGCAGAACCATCAAATGGTACAGCAGGTCTCCTGCCTCATAGACTATCTCCTTCTTCTGCTTGTCCTTGGCCGCTATGATGACCTCTGAACCTTCCTCCGCGATCTTCTTCAGAAGCAGGTTCCTGTTGCTCAGCAGCCTGTATGTGTAGCTCGAAGGGCTCTGATCGTTCCTTCTCTCCTCGAACACCCTCCAGAGCTCTGTCACGATGTCCTCGGCCGGGATTGGTTCCTTGTAGAAGCACGAGTACGTGCCAGTGTGACAGGCGACCCCGGTCTGCTCGACCCTCGCCAGCATCGCGTCGCTGTCGCAGTCGCCGAGCAGTTCGATGCATTTCTGGGAATTCCCGGAGGTCTCCCCCTTCTTCCAGATGGCGTTCCTGGATCTGCTCCAGTAGTGCATGAAACCCGTCTTCTTCGTCAGCTCGAGAGATTCGTCGTTCATGTACGCTAGCATCAGGACGTTGTTGTTCTTGACGTCCTGGACCACAACCGGCATCAATTCCTTTGTCTCGCTCATCACGTCACATCCTTCCTGATTGGGACTCCCTTTGATTCGAGGATCGTCTTGACATCGGCAACAGTGTGCTCACCGTAGTGGAAAATGGATGCCGCAAGAGCAGCGTCAGCTCTGCCTTTGGTCAGGACCTCAACGATGTCTTCGATCTTGCCGCATCCTCCCGAGGCGATCACAGGAACATTGACTGCGTCGACAACCGTTCGAGTGAGCTCGATATCGTAGCCCATCTTAGTCCCATCAGCATCCATGCTAGTTAGGAGTATCTCGCCTGCTCCTCGTTCGCATGCTCCCTTCGACCACTCGATCGCATCGAGGCCTGTCGCCTTCGTCCCTGAGTATGTATAGACCTCCCAGCTCTCGCCCTTCCGCTTGGCATCGATCGCGATGACGACACACTGGCTTCCGAAGGCATCGGAGCATCTCGTCAGCAATGACGGATCTTGAACGGCCGCGGAATTGATCGATGTCTTGTCCGCGCCTGCCTTCAACGTCTTACGAACATCTTCGAATGACCTGATCCCCCCGCCGACCGTGAGTGGGATGAAGAGGTTCTCCGCAGTCTTCTGGATTGCGGCGTGTAATGTCTTCTGCCCTGTGACCGACGCGTTGACGTCCAGAAAGACGATCTCATCCGCACCCTGGTCCTGGTATTCGACCGCGAGGGCGGGCGGGTCGCCGACATTCTGCAGGTCCTTAAAACGAACTCCCTTGACAGTCATGCCGTCCTTCACGTCTAGGCACGGTATGATGCGCTTTGTCAACGGCATCTACTTGATCCTCCACTTCACATCGGACTTGGTGGACATAATCGAACCGATCGGAGCCATCGCTTCCTTGAGCGCGAGCCCGAGGGCTTTGAAGGTGGCTTCCACTATGTGGTGGTTGTCCTTCCCCCTGATCACCATCGTGTGGATGGTAGCACGCAGTTCCATGGCGAAGGACCTGAGGAAATGCTCGTACATCAGATCAGGAATTTCGAGGTGCGCGTAGGGCCGCTCGATCAAATCCAGGGAAACCTGCACCAGGGCTTCATCCATTGGCACGGTCGCGCTCGCAATCCTCCTTATTGATCCATCTTCGAGCGCCTTTCTGAAAGCTTTCCCGAGCACTACGGCCACATCCTCGACCAGGTGATGATCGATATCTCCCTTCGCGGATATCTCAAGATCAACTCCGGAGTACTTCGTAACTGTCTCAACCATATGCTTCAAGAACTCGTTCGGGATCTCACACCTGCACTTGCCGGTCCCGTCCAGGTTCAGCTTGATTAGAATTCTAGTCTCCTTGGTCTCCCTGCACAGGCTGACCTTCCTTCCCCTACCCTTCATTTGAACTCCCCCACCGCCTTTCGGAAGTCTATCTTGCCAGTGTAGAGAGCCATGCCGACCACTGCCGAGTGAGCATCGAGTTCATACAGCATTTCGAGATCGGTCATAGACGTGATACCCCCTGATATCATGACGGGCTTCTCGGTGCTTCTGACGAGCGTCTGGATAGGTTTGGGCTCTATCCCCTCGAGTCTACCCTCGACTGCGACATTGGTGTACAAGAAGCCCCAGATGGGTAGCGGCTCCAGGTCCTTCACCACTGCGAGCATGTCTCTTCCCGAGCCTGTCTGCCATCCCTCGATGAGGACCTCTTCCTCGATTGCGTCTATCGCCACGACGATGCTGTCAGGGTAATCGTTCGATACCTTCTCGACGAATCCTCTGTCCTTGATGGCACGCGTGCCGATGATGACCCTCTCCGCCCCAATCTTGAACAGTCTCCGAATCCGGTCCTCCGTTCTGACGCCACCACCCACCTGGACTGGAGCGGAAAGGCTCGCGGCGAGCATCTCGATTAGGCTTTCGTTGTTCCCCGAACCGAGCGCCGCATCCAGGTCGACGATGTGGATGATCTCAGCGCCGTCTCCCTCCCACTTCCTGGCGACGGCCATGACGTCTTCAATCTCGACCTTCTCTGTGCCTGGCTTGCCTCCGACCAGTTGTACGCACTTGCCGTCCTTGACATCGATTGCCGGAATCACTATCATGCCGTTCCCTCTGCGATCTTGACGAAGTTCCTGAGAAGCCTCAGACCGGTAGGTCCACTCTTCTCAGGGTGGAACTGCACTCCACAGAGATTTCCCTTTCTGATGGCGGACGGGAATCTCTCTCCGTACTCGGTCACGGAGACGGACACCGTTTCCTTAGGGTGACATACATATGAGTTCGCGAAATAGAACTGAGCCGTCTCGGGTATGCCATCGAAGAGAGCGTCTCCTTGGTGCATGATGTCATTCCAACCCATCTCTGGGATGCGGCCAGTCTTCAGCTTCTTCACATCTCCGTCAAAGAGAGCAAGACCTTCACCTGGCGATTCTTCGCTCCTCTCGAACATGATCTGCATGCCCAGACAAATGCCCAAGGCGGGCATCCCTTTCAAGATACATCTCTTCAAGTCGGGAAGAACTGGCCTCAAGGCGTTCATCGCCGCGCCGAATGCTCCCACGCCTGGAAACACGATGCACCCGGCATCGAGAAGTAGTTTGGGATCGGCGACCACCTGGACTTCAGCTCCTGCTCGCTCAAGAGCTTTCGCGATGCTGAAGAGATTGCCAACTCCATAGTCGATGATAGTGAATTCCATCACTTGCCCCCGAGTATCAGCTGCTCCAGCTTCTCGATGAGCACATCGAGCATCGGACGCGGGGCGAGTGTGATCCTTACATGATTCTCCAGCGTGGGGAACGTGCTGCAGTCTCTTATTGCAACGCCCTCCGTCTTTAGGGCGCTCACGAGATTCGAACCCGGGACCGGGGATTTGCATAGGAGGAAATTGCACTTGGTCGGATAGACCTTGAAGCCGAGCTTCTCCAGTCTTGGCTTCAGAGAAGCGGCCTCCGATTTCACCTTTGCCAGCATCCCATTGACCCAGGCCTTGTCCTCGATAGCCCTTATAGCCACCGCTTCGCTGAACGAATTCACTCCGAACGGGGTGCGCACCCGCCTGAGCTGATCGATGACTTCCTTTCTTGAGATGGCGAAGCCCACCCTTAGTCCCGCCATCCCGTATGCTTTCGAGAATGTCCTTATGCTGATTGTGCGCTCGGAATCCAACGCATCGGAGAGCATGTTCGACCCGCAGAAGTCTCCATAGGCCTCGTCGAGAATGGTGACTCCGTCCGCCCCAGTCAGTATTCTCCTGACGGCTGACTTGTCGAACAAGTTCGCCGTCGGGTTATTCGGCTGGCAAATGGCATTCAACTTCGCCTTCTCCTGCAGAATAGGGTCTGGATCCAGGGTGAAGTTTTCCGGTAGAATCTTCTCGCACACTCTGCCGAGGTTGAGCTTCGCATAGAACTTGTACATACCGAAGGTGGGACTGGGCGAGCACATAGTGTCGCCTGGATTGAGGAAGCACCTGGAAGTTATATCCAGTATGTCATCGGAACCGTTGCCGATGATGACCTCTTCTGGCGAGATGCGGAACTCCGATGCGATTCGAAGACGAAGACCGTCGGAGTTCTCACTAGGATATGCCCACAGCCTGGAGAAGTCGAATTTCTTCGCCACTTCATCGACGGCTGGGTTCACCCCAAACAGGTTCGCATTATCATTCAGCAGGATCATGTCCTTGCTGTGGATCGAGTACGATGGTCTCGTAAGCTCCCCGATGGTCCTTCTGCGGAGTTCACCAATGGCGGTCAAACCTTCAGCCTCCTTCTGCGGGCCATCGCAGCCTCCGCGTGCGCTGGTAGTCCTTCCGAGCGGGCGAGGATATCGACTGTCCCGGCCAACTTCTTCACGCCGCTCGAGCTTATGTTCTGAAAGGGAATCATCTTCAGGAAGTCGTACACGCTGAGAGTGGACCTCGTCCTCGCGACCCCTTTGGTGGGCAGTATGTGATTGGTCCCGGAGCAGTAATCCCCGAACGCGACTGACGAATTCACTCCGAGGAATACTGACCCTGCGCTTTCGATTCTCTCTAGCAACTCCATCGGCCTTGCAACATCCAACAGGAGATGCTCCGGCGCGTACGCGTTGGAGAATCGCATGGCTGCGTCCATGTCTTCAGTGATGATGAATATCGCTCCTTCGGCCGCAGCCTTTGACGCAATCTCCCTCCTATCGGCCGTCTGGAGCTTGCGCTCGAGCTCTTTCTTGATCTCGTCCGCAAGGCTCCTCGACGTAGTCACTAGCACGGCCCTTGCCTGAGAATCGTGCTCGAGCTGGGCCAACATGTCCGCGGAAATCAGCTCCGGGTCGCCCTTGGCATCTGCTAGCACCAGGACCTCCGATGGCCCCGCGAGGAAATCTATGTCACAATCGTTCCTAACAAGAAGCTTCGCTGCCGTCACGACCGCACCTCCTGGGCCCACGATCTTCTGGACCTTCTCGATCGTCGCTGTGCCATAGGCCATCGCGGCTATCGCGTGGGCACCACCGATGGCGTATACTTCTGACACGCCGCAGATGTGAGCGGCGGCAAGGATGACATCGGGAACCTTCCCGTCACGGCCTGGGGTGCAGAGCACGATTTCCTTCACTCCCGCGATCTTTGCAGGCACTGAAGCCATCAGGACCGTCGACGCGTAACTGGCGGATCCGCCCGGCACGTACACTCCGACCCTTCTCAAAGGCACCATCCTTTGTCCGAAGGTCCCGCATTCGTCCTGATATTGGAACTGCATCGGCTTCTGTCTCTTGTGAAAGGACTCAATGCGCGTCTTGCTGACTCGCAACGCGTCGAGGAGCGCGCGCGGGACCCGGTTCCTGGCCGAGCGCAACTCCATCTCAGCTACCCGCATCTGCTCCCCTCTCAGACCGTCGAGCCTCCTGGCGTATCGTCTCACCGCGACATCGCCCCGGGACCGCACGTCCTCAACTATGGGACGAGCCTTCTCCGCGGCGGCAACGAGATCCACGCCTTCCCTTTCGAGGAGTGAGCTTTCCTCTTCGGCGGTCATCGCGTTCAGCTCGAAAGTCAACATCTCAGATCACCATCCTCTCTATCGGTATCACAAGGATGCCCGTCGCTCCGATGCTCTTCAACATCGTGATCACACCGTTGATTTCGTCCTCATTGGTGACGGCGTGGATAGCAACCACGTCATCGCGACCGATTATGTTCATGACCGTGGGTCCAGCAACTCCGGGCAGCAATGTCTTCAGATTCGGGAGGCTGGCCTTCGGCACGTTTGCCATCAGGTACCGTTTCTTGGAGGCGTTCATCACGCTCTCGACTGCACCGGTGACTTCCTCGATCCGTTCCTTCTTCTCAAGCATCGATTTCCTGTTCGCGATCAGGACGGCTCTTGATTCGAGCACTACTCCGATCTCCTTGAGGTGGTTGAACTTGAGGGTCGAGCCAGTCTCCGTGAGATCGGTGATGATGTCCGCTAAGCCCACTTGAGGGGCCACCTCGGTCGCGCCCGAGACCTCAGCGATTTGCACGTTCTTCCCCATCTTCGAGAAATACATCTTCGTAAGGTTGGGGAAGCAGGTCGCGACCGTGGTACCGTCCTTCACGCCTTGGAGATCCTTGATCTCCGAATCATCCGGCACCGCGACGACTAGTCTGCACGTGCCGAAGTCGAGGTCCATTACCATCTCCACCTTCCGGCCCGTCTCCATGACGATGTCGAGACCAGTGATGCCCAGGTCAGCGGCGCCCATCTCCACGAACTCCGGGATGTCCTGAGCTCTCGCGAGAAGTACCTGATATCTGCCCTTCCCGAACTCCGCCAGGAGAGTCCTGTTGCCGGAATCCGGCACAGGGAACCCGATCTTGTTCATCAATCTGACCGCACTCTGATTCAGCCTGCCCTTGTTGGGAAGGGCTATCCTGACCATCGTCATCTGGACACCTCCTCGCGACCCGCGGTCCCCGGAAGAGATGGCCGGAGCTGAAAGCGGGACATCAAAAACTGCTCTACAGCGCGTTGACTAGTACGGGTGGAATTACCCGTGAAGACAATCAAACACGACTCTTGCCTTTGCCATGTCCGAACGCCTCGAGCAAATCACCCACAACCCCAACGATATATATCATTTCCGGCATGCCTTGTACAGCCAGTGCACACACATGTCCAATAACGGCACTCGCGGGACCACTCCACAACCACATAATACCAGTTGGGTCAATTACTAAGAGGGGACGCCCAGGTGGGATATCTGGTGGAATCGCCCCGGTACATGGACCGACAATGGAACCGACTTCATCGACTTCACACGGCATAACTGCGAGAACGGTCGCGCTCGAGAGCATCCTCGAGGTCACGACGCATTTCCTCTACGTGGAGAACCTGGAACAGTTGCTGGAGAAGATCGTCAAGACAGTCTCCGAGACCTTCGGCGTTGCGCGCTGCCACATAGGCATAAGGGAGGAGGATACTGGCTTGTTCGCCGTCCGCGCTGCGCACGGTTACGAGCCGACGCGCGAAGCGGCGATCAGGAAGGTCAAATACACGATGGAGCGGATGATGCACGACCTGAAACCCGAACTCAAGGTCGGCAAGAACGTCTATTACGTCCCGTACGAGATGTCCGAGTTCCCGGACGAGGAAGGCATGCTCTGGGTCGACCACCCAGAGAGACTGGACCGTGCGAGGGGGTTCCCGGATGAATGGCATGAGCTTGACTACATCGACTTCCTCATGTACAAGAAGGATGGATCGCTTCTCGGGTATCTGGAGATTGACGAGCCGGACAACCACAAGGTCCCTGGGGACGAGACCCTGCGCGCAATCGAGATCTTCTCCGACCTCGCAGCGATCGCCATACAGAACGCCGAGCTGTACAGCAACTCGGAGAAGGATCGAAAGGCAATCGGCCTCTTGGTCGACCTGATCGGCCACGATGTCAACAACTACGTGCAGGCGGTGAGCGGGTTCGTCGAGCTAGCAATGTCGCGCCCGAGAGTTCCGGAGCCGTCGAGGAAGAGTCTCGGGAAGGCACTCGACCAGATCTGGAACCTCAACCGGCTGGTAACCGACGTCAAACTGTACGCGAAGGTGGAATCGACCGGTAGCATGGACCTAAGGCCTATTGACCTGGTGCCCGTAATCCAAGAGGCATTCAAGACGGTCGCGTCGAGTGCTCCCAACCGCGACGTGAAACTGAAGATGAGCGACGACAAGACCGCCAGGTTTTGCGACATTAACGACCTGGCCAAGGAGGTGTTCATCAACTTGTTCTCGAACGCGGTCAAGTTCGACGAGCATGACCAGGTGGAGATAGATGTCACTATAAATCATGGCTCCAAGGATGGAAGGGACATGTGGTGCGTGTCCGTGGCCGACCACGGACCGGGCATCGAAGATGCAGTCAAGGAGAGCGTGTTCGACAGGTTCACAGAATCGGCCTTGTCGACCAAGCGCGGGAGCGGGCTTGGACTGTACATCACCCGAGCCCTCGTCGAATCATACAAGGGAAAGGTCTGGGTGGAAGACAGGGTCAAGGGCGACCGCTCAAAGGGTAGCATCTTCAAGGTGCGGCTGCCAAAAGCGACCTAGGTTCACGTCGGGTAAAGTGCGGTCAACGTGACGACCAGGACGGATATCGATAT
>Ga0315281_10003118_pt1 | contig 24383 bp, 10 predicted proteins | sample YL17G07_0_MG_FD_204540 | JGI IMG/M metagenome (GOLD analysis project Ga0315281, IMG submission 204540) | Sediment microbial communities from Yellowstone Lake, YNP, Wyoming, USA - YL17G07_0 | ecosystem: Environmental > Aquatic > Freshwater > Lake > Sediment | place: USA: Wyoming | collected... | reverse complement strand
CCCTCCGGGAGCTGATCGAAGCCACCGACCGGATCGCGGCCGGGGACCTGGCCGCCCAACTGCCTCCCGGCGCCCCCGCCGAGCTCGGCGCGCTCGCGGCGAAGTTCAACCGGATGGCTGTTGCGCTCAAGGACGCCCAGGACCGGGTCGTCCATTCGGCCAAGCTCTCGACCGTGGGGTCGCTCGTCGCCGGGATCAGCCACGAGCTCAACAATCCCCTGCTCGGGCTGATCGGGAGCGCGGAGGTGCTCGGGGACCGGATCAAGGCCGGTGACCCCGGCCGAGCCGAGCTGGACCTGATCCTGAAGGAGAGCCTCAGGCTCAAGCGCATCCTCGGCGACCTGCGCGGGTTCACGCGGCCCAGCGGCGCCGACCGGATGACGCTGGATCTCAACCTCGTCGCCCGGGACGTGCTCGGCCTCGTCCGCCACCAGGCTTCGCAGTCGAGTGTCACCTGCGACTCGTCGCTGAACCCGAATGAGCTCCCGGTCTCGGCATCGCCCGACCAGCTCCGGCAGGTCCTCTTGAACCTGGCCGTGAACGCGCTTGAAGCGATGCCCACCGGGGGAACTCTCCGGATCGAGACGGCGAAGGTAGACCGGAACGGAGCCCCCGCCGCCCGGGTCGTGATCACGGACACGGGTGGGGGGATCCCGGCCGAGATCGCGGGCAAGGCGATGGAGCCGTTCTTCTCGACCAAGCCCGGAAGGATGGGGCTCGGACTCGCGATCAGTAGGGACATCATAGAGCGGCATGGCGGGCGGCTCCGGCTCGATCCGGCGCCGGGCGGCGCCGGCACGGTCGCGACGGTCGAACTGCCGGCGGTGGCCACATGACGCCCTCGCGCGTCCGGATCCTGGTGGCCGACGACGAGGAGACCGTCATCACCGTCCTCACCGGAGTCCTCCGGACGGAAGGTTACAAGGTCTTCACCGCCACCGGGGGCGTCGGGGCCTGCGAGACCGCCGAGCGCGAGCAGGTGCACCTCGCGCTCGTGGACTTGACGATGCCCGACCGGTCCGGCATGGAAGTGCTCAGGTTCATCCGGGAACGCATCCCCGCCGCGCGCGTGATCCTCATGACGGCCTTCGCCTCCGCCGAAACCGCGGTGGAGGCCATGAAGCTGGGGGCGCTCGACTACCTCATCAAGCCGTTCTCGATGGACGAGCTGCGGCTCCAGATCAGGCGCGCGGTCGCAGAGCTGGCCCTCACCAGCGAGAACCGGGCCCTGCGCCGGGCCATAGAGCACGGGGACGAACAGGAAATCGTGGGGACAGACCCCGGGTGGCTGAAGTCCGTGGACCTCGCCCGCCGGGTCGCGGCCGACGATTCCACCGTGCTCATCACGGGGGAGACGGGGACGGGCAAGGAGCTCGTGGCCCGGCTCCTGCACCGGGAGAACCCGGGCCGCACCGGCCCGTTCATCGCCCTGAACTGCGCCGCGGTGCCCGAGTCCATGCTCGAGCGCGAGCTCTTCGGCAACGAGAAGGGGGCGTACACGGGCGCCGACGCGTCCCGGCCGGGATTCCTCGAGGCCGCGGAAGACGGAACTCTCCTCCTCGACGAGATCGCGGAGATGTCGCCGCCCCTGCAGGCCAAGCTCCTGCGCGTGATCGAGGGCCACGAGTTCATGCGGCTGGGCGGCACCCGGCCCGTTCAGGTTCATGCCCGGTTCGTGGCGGCGACCAACCGGGACCTGGCCAAGCTCGTGGCGGATGGCGCGTTCCGCCAGGACCTCTTCTACCGGCTCAATGTCGTGAGCATCGGGCTTCCGCCCCTGCGGGATCGCGGCGACGATGTCATCCTGCTGGCCGAGCACTTCCTCGCCCGGTTCGCGGCTCGCAAGGGACGCGGCACGGTGCGACTCTCTCCCGATGCCGCCGCCGCCCTGCAGGCCTACCAGTGGCCTGGGAACGTCCGCGAGATGCGCAACGTCATCGAGTGCGCCGTGATCCTCTGCCAGGCCGGCGAGATCCGGCCGGCGGACCTGCGCCTGGAGGGGAGCGTACCCGCCGGTCAGATGGCTCCCTGGGATCGCCTTCCCTACCGCGAAGCCCGTGACGCGTTCGAGCGCGCCTACCTGGAGCGCGTCCTCAAGGAGTCCGGGGGCAACATCACGAAAGCCGCCGCCCGAATCGGACTGGACCGCAAGAATCTCCTGGCAAGGATCAGGAAGCACGGGTTGAAGACGAACCCCTGATGGCCTCGCCATGGCGATTTCGCCCATTGCCATGGCGGAATCGCCCCACCCGCCCACTTCCTGCTCCGCAATTGACCCGCCTTCACACGCTTTCACGCATGGCACGATCCATGCACTACATGGAACCAGCCAGGACCATCTGTATCGGAGGTGCGCGATGAAGAACGAAGTGACCGGCCCGTCCCTGCATGGCTGGAGAAGCCTGTTCCGCCGGTTCGCGGCAGGCCCACGAATCGTCGTGATAGCGGCCTTTCTCGTCATCGGCGGAAGGGCATTCCCGGAGTCGTTGATCAGCACTGTGGCCGGCGGCGGAACGCTGTTGGGGGACGGGATCTCCGCGACATCAGCGAATATCGGGACGAACGACGTCGCGTTCGATAGTGTCGGAAATCTCTATGTTGCGGATGCCCCCGGCTGTCGAATCTGGAGGGTCAGGGCGGACACGGGCCTGATCAGCACGGTGGCGGGGACCGGAACCGGGGGGTACAACGGCGATGGTATCCCGGCCACCTCGGCCAAGCTGAACTGGCCCACCGGCGTGGCGGTCGACGACGCTGGGAATGTCTACATCTCGGACGTGGGCAACTTCCGCATCCGGAAAGTCAGCGCCGCCACGGGCCTTATCAGCACCGTGGCCGGGACCGGAACGTGGGGGTACAACGGCGATGGCATCCCGGCCACCTCGGCGCAACTCGTACTGGAGCCGGGTTGTCCGCCGTGCTGGTCTCCGGGAATCGCGGTGGACGGGGCAGGGAATATCTACATTGCGGACAGCGGGAACAACCGCGTCCGAAAGGTCAGCGCGGCGACAGGACTGATCAGCACGGTGGCAGGGAACGGAACCGGGGCGTACAACGGCGATGGCATCCCGGCGACCTCGGCCTATGTCAACCGCCCTGCCCGCATCGCACTTGACGTCGCCGGAAACATTTACATTGCGGACTCCTACAATCAACGCATCCGCAAGGTCAGCGCGGCCACGGGGCTGATCAGTACCGTGGCGGGGTCGGGATCGGTGACCTGGTCGGTCACATGGGGAGGCGCTACCACCCCCGGCTCCTACGCAGGCGACGGGGGTCCGGCAACCTCGGCGGAGCTCTATGATCCTGACGGAATCGCTGTGGATTGCGCGGGAAACCTCTACATCGCCGAGTATGCAAACAATCGTATTCGGTTGGTCTCTGCGTCGACGGGATTGATCAAGACGTTCGCCGGGACCGGGTGGTCCGGGTACAACGGCGACGGTATCCCGGCTGAAACTGCGGACCTCTGGTACCCGGCGGGCATTGCCATCGGCGCGACGGGAGACCTCTACTTCGCGGACTTGAGCAATCGACGCATCAGAAAGGTGACGAATGTCGCCTGCGTGCCCCCGTATGTCTCACCCCCGGAGCCAATCGATACCGGAAAGGTGAAGATCGTGGGCGGCGTGCGCGGATACCTCGACCCCAAGCGCGGGGAGCAGGCGACGATTCTCGTCCGGCCCGCCACGGCCGGGGATATTCGGGTCAGGATCTACACCATGGAGGGCGCGCTCGTGAAGGATATGGTGCGGACGACGACGGGTGGACATACGGAAGTCCTCACCTGGGACGCGACCGACGCCGCGGGCCGGCCCGTGCCCTCGGGCGTGTACCCCATCTTCATCGAGGCGCCCGGGATCAGGTACAGGGACAAGCTCGTGGTGGTGCGGTAGCGGATCGCCGACGGAGCATGCCGCCCGCGCGCAAGCGCCGGAACGGCCGGAAGGGAGGGGCCCTCGCTCTCCTTTCCGCCGCATTCCTGATGGCCCCGGAATGCTCGCGCGGAGCCGGTCCGCCTGCAACGGTCACCGCACTCGACAAGGCCCGGTCAGTTCAATCAGTGGCCCTAGGAGGCGCCGGCGTCGCGATGCCGTACGAGCCGGGAATGCTCTGGCTGAACCCGGCCTCCCCCGCTGGCTGGCGGGTTTTCTCGCTGTCCGTATCGGCCACGCGAGGGCGATTCGACGAAGTCACGAGCAACGCGCTCTGCACCCTGGGCCTTGAATCAAGCGTCGTCTCCGTGGGACTCGCCTACTACGACGCGGGTATGGTTGCCGCGAACACCCCGGACGGGTCTATAGTCCGGTTCGACAGCCAGCGTGACGTGCTGGGCGCGTTCGGGATCGCGGGGTGCGTTGGCCCCGCGGTGAGCCTGGGATGCTCATTCAAGCTCCTGCACTCCGAACTGGCCGGTTCGTTCCCGGCCCAGTCGCTGGCCGGGGACGTCGGGCTCCAGATCAGGCTTGGCGACTGGATCCGGTGCGGGGGGGTCGTCAGGAACGTGGGCACGCGCTACTCGTACCGGAGCGAGCAGGCTGATACCGCGACAACGGCGGTCGGGGGCGTCGCATTGATGTGGACCCCCGGATTGTTCGCGGGCGATGAAGGATCCCTCGGGGACCTGCTCGTCCTCCTCGGCGACGTGTCATATGAAGTTAAGCCCGGCATCTCCTCCGTGCATGCGGGAGCCGAGTACCGGGTCGGCGACCTGCTCGCCCTGCGGGGAGGCTACCGCCGGGGAACCGCCGGGTCGCTCGGCGGAGCCTCCGCGGGACTGCGGGTCACCCTGCGCCGGTCGGACGCCGTTCGCACGGTCTGGTACCAGATCGAGTACGCCGTCGAACTGGCCGCCGGGCCGTTCGACCGGCCGCACAGCCTCAGCTTGTCCTACTCCTGGTAGAGGGAGAGACGCCGGAGGAGAAGAGCTAAGATATCCGGGTGAGACTTTCCCTCCGGCTCGCGCTCCCGTTCTTCGGCGTCGCCATCGCCGTGACCGCGCTCGGGACCGCGGGGGCGTCCTGGATCGTGCGGCGGACCTTCGACGCGGGGCTGGAACAGGAGGGCCGCCAGCTCGGCGGGATCGGCGAGGGCGCGCTCGCGGACGAGGCCCGGCCGCTCAACGACGCCGCCGCGGTCATGGCCTTCGTGGACGGGCCCATCCGGCACCGGCTCGCGGCGTGGAACAAGGTTCCCCTCGACGCCGCGGGAATCGTCCGCCGGGAAACGGGCGCCGTCGTTTCGTGGACCGGCGACACGGCGGACCCCGCCGACCTCGCCGGACTGCGCAACGCCGCTACCGGCTCCCCCGTCCTGCTCCGGGGCGAAAAGGGGCTCCTGATCGCGGGGATGGCGCCCGACCGCAACCGGCGCGACATCGTCGTCGCGGCGCGGCGGCTCGGGGTGCCGTTCGCGGCATCCTTGAGCCGCCTCGTCAAGGCCGGTGTCGTCCTGTCCGCCAGCGGCCAGTCCATCAGCGACCTCGAGGGCGTGAACCAGCAGACCGCGATCCCGGTCTCGCACGAACTTGAGACCCCGGGCGGGGAAACCGTCAAGCTCACGGTGTTCCTGCCGGGCGAGGGATTGCTGGCCGCCCGGCGCCGGGCGCTCGCGTTGACCCTGGCCGGCGGGCTGGCCCTCCTTGCCGCGGGGGCGGCCTTCTATCTCTACATGCTCATGCGCGTGACCCGGCCCCTGCGCGACCTCATATCCGCCACCGACCGGATCGCGGGCGGCGACCACGCCGCGGCGCTCCCGGCGGATGCGCCGGCCGAGCTCGGCGACCTCGTCCGCAAGTTCAACGCCATGGGAACGGCCCTGCGCGACGCGCAGGAACGGCTCGTGCGGTCGGCCAAGCTCTCGAGCGTGGGCGCCCTCGTCGCCGGCATCTCGCACGAGCTCAACAACCCGCTCTCGATCCTGCTGTCCCACGCCGAGTACCAGGAAACCCAGGTGCCGCCGGGCGCCCCAGGCCGCGCGGAGCTCGGCGTCGTGCTCGAGCAGGGGCGCCGGATGCAGAAGATCCTCGCGGACCTCCGGGGCCTCGTCCGGCCCGGGGACGAACCCCGCCAGCCCGTCGATCTCAACGCCGTGGCCCGCGAGACGCTCGCCCTCGTCCGCCACGACGCGACGAAGGCATCCGTCGATTGCGAGATCCTCCTCACGCCGGGGGAACTCGTCGTGAGCGCCTCCCCCGACGCCGTGCGCCAGATCGTGCTCAACCTCGCGCTGAACGCCCTCCAGGCGATGCCCGGCGGCGGGCGGCTGGCCGTCTCGACCGGGCTTTCGAGCGTGACCGGGAAGCGGCTCGCCCGGCTCTCGGTCGCGGACACGGGGACCGGCATCGCGCCGGAGCATCTTCCCCGCGTCACCGAGCCTTTCTTCTCGACCAAGCCCGGGAGGATGGGACTCGGACTCGCGATCTGCGACGACCTGGCCCGGCGGCACGGGGGAACGATCTCGATCGAGAGCGTCCACGGGCGGGGCACCATCGTGACCTTCGAGGTGCCGGTATGAGCGAGAACCAACCGTGACCCCGGTGCCGGGCGTGCGCGTCCTCGTCGCCGACGACGAGCAGGACCTCGTCGCGATACTGAAGAAGGTCCTCGAGGAGGAAGGGCACACGGTCGTGACCGCAACAAACGGCCGCGAGGCCCTCGCCGTCGCGGACCGGGAACAGCCGGACCTCATCCTCGTGGATCTCACGATGCCGGACATTTCGGGCCTCGAGGTCCTCCGTTCCCTGCGGGAACACGACCCCGACAGCCGCGTCATCATCATGACCGCGTTCGCCACGGCCGAGACGGCGGTGGAGGCGATGCGGCAGGGCGCGCTCGACTACCTCATCAAGCCGTTCTCGCTCGAGGAGCTCAAAATTCAGGTCCGCCGCGTCGCCGGGGAGCTCTCCCTCGAGCGCGAGAACCGGGCGCTCCGGCGGGAGCTCGCGCGCCGGGAGCCCGCGGGCGAGACCGTGGGGAACTCCCCCGGACTGCTCGCCGCGGTCGAGCTCGCGCGCCGCGTCGCTAACGAGGAGACGCCCGTCCTCGTCCAGGGCGAGACCGGGACCGGGAAGGAGCTGATCGCGCGCGCCATCCACCACGGCGGGCGCCGCGCCGCCGGCCCGTTCGTCGCCCTCAACTGCGGCGCCGTGGCCGAGACCCTGCTGGAGCGCGAGCTCTTCGGCCACGAGAAGGGGGCGTACACGGGCGCGGACCAGGCAGGCGCGGGCGTGCTGGAAGCCGCGGCCGGCGGCACGCTCCTGCTCGACGAGATCGGCGAGATGTCCCCCGCGCTCCAGGTCAAGCTCCTGCGCGTCCTCGACGGCGCCCCCTACCAGCGCGTCGGCGGTACCCGCCCGGTCCAGTGCCGGGCCCGGTTCATCGCGGCCACCAACAAGGACCTCGCGCGCGAGGTCGAGGCCGGCCGGTTCCGCCGGGACCTCTTTTATCGTCTGAACGTGGTCACGATCAGCCTGCCGCCGCTCCGCGACCGCGGCGACGACGTGGTCGCCATCGCTTCCCACTTCCTGTCCCGGCTCGGCGCCGACCGCGGCCGGCCCACCCTCGGGCTCGACGAGGGCGCGGCGCGCACGTTGCGCTCCTACCGCTGGCCCGGAAACGTGCGCGAGCTGCGCAACGTCCTCGAGCGCGCGGTCCTGCTCACGGAGGGAACCACGCTGACCGCCGCAGATCTCCGGCTCGGGCCGGCCCCGGCCGCGTCCCCGCCGGGAAACGCCACGGCGTGGGACGGACTCCCGCTCCGCGAGGCGCGCGACGCCTTCGAGCGCGACTACCTCGCCCGGGCGCTCGCGGCGGCGGGGGGCAACATCACGAAGGCCGCCGTCAGGATCGGGCTCGACCGCAAGAACCTCGAGGACAAGCTCCGGAAACTGGGGCTGAAGTAGCTCACATCGTCTCCCCATGTCAGCCCCAGCCCTGAGCGACCGAAGGGGGTCGAAGGGCTCGTCGCCGGGGCGCCCCCGCCCCTTGGCCGCCGGGGCGCTTTCGCCCCGCCCCGGGCGCCCGGAGCCCGGATAGAAAGGCCTGGCGCACTCCCGCCTTCGGCATCCCGTTTGCACTACTAGTGCTCAACATGCCCAATGCGCACATGCCCAGGGAGGTGATCCACATGACTCGAAGCCGTTCCTTTGCCCTCTGTGCCCTGCTGGCGCTCCTGTCAGCCGGCATCTTCCTCGTTCCGGCGCCCGCCGGCGCCGTCCCCACGGTCAAGACCGTCGCGGGTACCGGCGCCTCAGGCTACAACGGCGACGGCATCCCGGCCGACACGGCCAAGGTCTTCAGCCCGATGGAGGTCTCGTTCGACGCCGCGGGCAACCTCTACATCGCCGACTTCGACAACAACCGGATCCGGAAGGTCAGCGCCACGACCGGGCTCATCAGCACGATCGCGGGCACGGGCGTCCCGGGGTACAACGGCGACGGCATCCTGGCCACGTCGGCCAAGCTCTACAACCCGACCGGCATCAAGGTGGACGCGGCGGGGAACATGTACATCGCGGACCAGGCGAACCACCGCATCCGGAAGGTCACGGCCGCCACGGGGATCATCACCACGATCGCGGGCACCGGATCCGGCGGGTACAACGGCGACAACATCCCCGCGACCACGGCGAACCTGTGGCAGCCCGCCACCGTCACGTTCGACGGGGCCGGCAACATGTACATTTTCGACGAGTGGAACGCCCGGGTGCGGAAAGTCACCTACAGCGGCAGCGTCACGGGGACGATCACGACCGTCGCGGGCACCGGCATCGCGACCTACAACGGGGACGGCATCTCGGCTACCGTGGCGAACCTCGCCTCGACCGCCGTGGGCGTCCTGGACTCCGCCGGCAACCTCGTGTTCTCGGACCCCTCCGGCCACCGGGTCCGCAAGATAGACTTCGCCACCGGCCTCATCAGCACCGTCGCCGGAACCGGCACCAATACCTACAACGGCGACGGCATCCTCGCCACCGCGGCCAACATCGGGTTCCCCGGCGGGATCGTCTTCGACGCCGCAGGCAACCTCTTCATCGCGGACTACTGGAACAACCGCATCCGCCGTGTTGACGTGACCACGGGCCTGATCTCGACGGTCGCGGGCTCCGGGGTCGCCGGCGACAGCCCCGACGGCACCCCCGCGCTCTCCGCCGCCATCAAACAGCCGCTCTACCTCACGTTCGACGCCGCCGGCCGCCTCCACTGGTCCGCGTACATCCACCGGGTCCGCCGGATGGTCTCCGTCGAGCTCTCGGCCACGCTCAGCATCAGCCCCGCCAGCCCGGCGCCGGGGCAGGCGTTCACGTACAACATCGTGGTCGGCAACGTCGGGAACGAATCGGTGACCAATCTCCTTATTGTCGACACCCTGCCCGCGCAGGTCACGATGACCGGCCAGACGTCCATCCCGGCGCTGGCCTGGAACGGCAGTACCACGATCCCGGCCTGGACCGGCATCGGGGATCTCGAGCCCGGCCAGAGCGCGACCGTCACGATCAGCGCCACCGCGGCGACCTGCGTCTCGGCGTCCGTCTTCGACACGGTCTACGCGCGCGGCGATGCCGCGAGCGCCAGTCCCCAGCGGAGCGCCTCCGCCACCTTCCTGCTCGTTTCCCCCGCGCCCGCGCCCGCGCTCTCGGTCGCGGCGTCCCACACGCCGTCGGTTCCCGGCAGCCTTTCGCCCGTGACCTTCACGCTCGTGGTCACCAACGCGGGCGCGGCCACGATCACGTCGCTCACGATCGTGGACAGCCTGCCCACGGGAGTCGTCATGACCGGCGAGAGCAACACCGGCGGCCTCGCGTGGAACGGGAACTCGGCCGTCCCGGCGTGGAGCGGCCCGGTCGTTCTTTCGCCCGGCCAGGGCATCACCGTGACCGTCAACGCGGCCACGACCTGCGCCGGGGGCGTGATGAGCCACCGGGGATGGGCGTATGCCACGGCCGCGTGCGCGACGGCCCAGGCCGCCAGCCCGGCTGACGCCTTCTCCCTGCCGAACGGGACCGTGCTCGTGGCGACCCTGACGGTGTCACCCTCCAGCCCCACCAGCGGCGCAGCTGTGCGGTACACGCTCGTCGTCACGAACGCGGGCGCCGCGACGGTCACGAGCCTCACGATCACGGACAGCGTGCCGGCCGCCGTCGTCTTCACCGGCCAGGGCAACTCGGCCGGGCTCACGTGGAACGGAAGCCCCACGGTTCCCGCCTGGACGGGGGCGGTCACGCTTCTTCCGGGCCAGAGCATCACGGTCACGGTGGACGCGGTCGCCTCCTCAACGCACAGCGGAGTGGTGACGAACACGGGCTGGGTCCTCGGCACCGGCGGCTGCGGCTCCGTGCAGGCTTCCGCCGCGGCGTCGTTCACGCTGCAACCGCCGGACGAGCTCGGCCGCGACGGCGTCAAGATCGTGGGCGGGATCCGCGGGTACATCCAGCCCAAGCGGGGCGAGCAAGCCACGATCCTCGTCCGGCCCGCCACGGCGGGACCCATCACGGTCCGGATATACAACCTCCGGGGCGAGCTGGTGCGCCAGCTTGACGCCAACGCCACCGGGGGCCGCACCGAGGTCCTGCACTGGAACGCGACGGACTCGGCGGGGAATGATGTGCCGCCCGGGGCGTACCCGATCGTGATCGAGGGTCCGGGCATCCGCGTCAGGGACACGCTCGCGGTACTGCGCTAACCGGCCCGGGCGCTCCCGGCCCGCGGGAGCATAATGGGGGCATGACCCCGAGGGCCATTGCCCGGCTCGTCCTCGCCGGCGCGCTGGCCGCAGGACTCGCGACAGCCGCCGGCGTGGCGGGGGCGGCGGCAATCGCTCCCGCAAGCCTGCTGGACGGGTTCGAGCCGTTGCGGCTCGCGGCCCTCGGCGGCGCCGGCGCGGCCGTCGGGTACGATCCCACCCTCATCCCCGCCAACCCGGCGTCGTGCGTCGTCCTCTCCCGCACCTCGCTCACGCTCGGCGGCCAGCGCGGGTTCTTCGGCGACATGACCGGCCACGGCTTCCTCGCCTTCCCGTGCGCCTCCGGCGTCGTCGTCGTGGGCGGGATGTACTACGCGTCCCCCCCCGCTTCCCTGCACTCGACCGACGGCACCGTGCGCCGCGTGGTCCTCCAGCAGGATATCGTGAGCCTCGTGTCCTACTGCGGCCCGGTCGGGAGCCGGGTGTCGGCCGGCGCGTCCCTCAAGGTCCTGCACAGCGAGCTCTTCGAGGAGTACGCGACCCTCGCCCCGGTCGCCGACCTCGGCATCCAGGTCAAGCTCTCGCCCATCTTCAAGCTCGGCGCCGCGATCCGGAACGCCGGCCCCTCGTACCGGTACTTCGAGGACGCGGTGGCGCCCCCGACCGAGGTCCGGCTCGGCCTCGCCGGGGGCTGGCGCGTCCGCGGTGGCGAAGCCGGGGTGCCGGCCGACAGCCTGATCGTGGTCACGGACCTGGTCTGGAACGCGGTCTCCACGGCCGCCTCGTTCCGCGCGGGGGCCGAGTACCGGTGGCTCGGGCTGTTGGCTTTCCGGGCCGGATTCCAGGGCGGGGGGGCGGCCCGCCAGCTCGCGCGGCTGGCGGCGGGGCTGGGCTTCGCCAACGGACCCTACCGGCTGGACTACGCGGTCCGGTTTGACAACACCTTCGAGGTGCCGCAGGCCCTCGCCCTCACGGTCTCGTTCTAGAGCACATACTCTGGCCACCGTCGAAGCCCCTACCCTGAGCGAGTCCGCCAGTCGAAGGGTAAGGGCCCCATGCCGGGGTAAGATGATCCGAGCATGCGATTGCACCTGCGGCTCGCACTGCCCCTGTTCGCCGTCGCCGTGCTCGTGACCGTGGCGGGCACGATCGGCGCGATGGCGCTCGTCCGCCGGACCTTCGTCGCCGCCCTCGACCGGTCGGGCCGCCAGCTCGCGCAGATCACGGAGCACGTGCTCCGGAGCCGGACGCGGGGGCTCGACCGGACCGCGGCCGATCTCGCCGCCGGGCCCAGTGACCCCGTCGGCCGCGCCCGGACCTGGCCGGGCGCCCGGCTCGCGGCCGCGGTCGTGCTCGACGTCCGGACCGGCCGCGCCGTGGACGGGTTCGGTCCCCGCCCGCACGGACCGGACCTCGTCGCCCTAGCCGGAGGCAAGCTTCCGGTCCCGCTGGTCCTCTGCGCCGGAGACGCGCTCCTGATCGCCGGCACAGCGCCCATCCCCGGCGGACGGCGGATGCTCATCGTCGCCCAGCGGCTCGACCTCGACCTCGCCCGGGCTCTCCGCGAGTTCCTGCGCGCGGACCTCTCGATCGAGGCGGGCGGGCACCCGGTCGTGAGCACGCTCGCGGGCCTCCCGGCCCCCGGGGAGTTTCACCCCGTGCGCGTCCCGCTGGCGGCGCCCTGCGGCGCCGGGATCACGCTCGTCATCCACCTGCCCGCGAAGGGCGCCTTCGCCGCGCGCCGGGCCGCCCTCGGCGCGGCGGCCGTCGGCGGGGCCCTGCTCCTCGCGATCGCGCTCGTGTTCTACTGGTACGCCGTGATCCGCGTGACCCGGCCCATCCACCAGCTCATCCGTGCGACCGAGCGGATCGCGACGGGCGAACTCGCCGCCCCCCTGCCCCCGGGCGCCCCCGCCGAGCTCGGGGCCCTCGTCTCGCGGTTCAACGCGATGGGGACGGCCCTGCAGGAAACCCAGGCCCGTCTCGTCCACTCCGCCAAGCTCTCGAGCGTCGGCGCCCTCGTCGCCGGGGTCTCGCACGAGCTGAACAACCCCCTGCTCGGTCTCCTCGGGCACGCCGAGTACCTGGACGGGAAGCTCAAGGCCGGCGACCCCGGCCGGGAGGAGCTCGACGTCATCCTCACCGAAGGCCGGCGGATGAAGCGCATCCTCGCCGACCTGCGCGGATTCGTCCGCCCCGGCGGCGCCGACCGGGTCCGGATCGACGCCAACGGCGTGGTCACGGAAGTCCTCGCGCTCGTGCGCCACGAGGCCGAGAAGGCGGGAGTGACCTCCGAGGCGCGGCTCGCCCCCGGCGGCCTCCCCGTCGTCGCGTCCCCGGACCAGCTCCGGCAGGCCGTGCTCAACCTCGCGGTCAACGCGCTCCAGGCGATGCCCGACGGCGGACGGCTCGTGATCGAGACCGCGCTCGACCCGGGCGAGGGCGCCGCGCGCGCCCGCATCACGGTCGAGGACACCGGGGACGGCATCCCGCCCGGCCTCGTGCGCCGGGTGACCGAGCCGTTCTTCACGACGAAGCCCGGCCGGATGGGGCTCGGGCTCGCGATCTGCCAGGAGGTCGCGGCCAAGCACGGCGGCGAGCTCGCGATCGACACCGCCGCGGGCCGCGGCACCCGGGTCAGCCTGCGCCTCCCCGCCGCGCCGGCGGGAGCCCCGGCGACGCCCACGGCGGCGCCGAGCGCTCCCTTGGAGCGCCCATGACGCCCGAATCCGTCCGCATCCTCATCATCGACGACGAGCCCAACATCGTCTCCCTCTTGATCAAGGTCCTGCACGACGAGGGCTACGGCGTCCTCGCCGCCTCCGGCGGCCGCGAGGGCGTCGCGGTCGCGGACCGCGAGCTCGTGCACCTCGCGCTCGTGGACCTCACCATGCCGGACCTCTCCGGGCTCGAGGTGCTGAAGGCCCTGAAGGAGCGGGATCCCGGGATGCCCGTGATCATCATGACCGCGTACGCGACCGCCGAGACCGCGGTCGAGGCCATGAAGCAGGGAGCGCTCGACTACCTCATCAAGCCGTTCTCGATGGACGAACTCAAGATCCAGATCCGGCGCGCGCTCGAGGAACTCGGGACCGTGCGCGAGCTGTCCGCCCTGCGCCGCGAGATCCGGCGGCGCGGGTTCGACGACGCCATCATCGGCGAGAGCCCGCGACTGCGCGAGGTCCTCGCGCTCACGGCCAAGGTCGCCGACGCCGACACGACCGTGCTCGTGGCCGGCGAAACGGGCACCGGCAAGGAGCTCGTCGCGCGCGCCCTGCACGCGGGCAGCCGGCGGCGCGAGGGACCGTTCCTGGCGGTCAACTGCTCCGCGATCCCCGAGACCCTGCTCGAACGCGAGCTGTTCGGCCACGAGAAGGGTGCGTACACGGGCGCCGACGCGGCCCGGCCCGGCCTGCTCGAGGCCTCGGCCGACGGCACACTGCTCCTGGACGAGATCGGGGAGATGTCCGCCGGCCTCCAGGCCAAGCTCCTGCGCGTCCTCGAGGGCCACGCGTTCATGCGCGTCGGCGGGGTCCGGCCGATCACGTGCCACACCCGGTTCGTGGCGGCGACCAACAAGGACCTTGCGCGCGAGGCGGCCGAGGGCCGGTTCCGCCAGGACCTGTTCTATAGATTGAACGTGGTCACGATCAACCTCCCGCCCCTCCGGGACCGCGGCGCCGACGTGCAACTGCTCGCGAACTACTTCCTCCAGGTCCTCACCCGCGAGCACGCGCGCCCCCCGCTCACGCTCTCGCCAGCCGCCCGCGACGCGCTCGCCCGCTACCGGTGGCCCGGCAATATCCGCGAACTCCGGAACGTGATCGAGCGCGCGGTCATGCTCTCGGCCGGCGACACGCTCGCACCCGCGGATCTCGTGCTCGAAACCGTGGCCGGAGGCGAGGCGCTCACGCTCGAGGCGTGGCTCGCGCTCCCGCTCGGCGAGGCCAAGGACGCGTTCGAGCGGTTCTTCCTCGGCCGGGCCCTGCGCGCGACCGGCGGGAACATCTCGCAGGCCGCCGACCGCATCGGCCTCGACCGCAAGCACCTCCAGGACAAGATCCGGAAGTACGACCTCAAGGCCGGTAGCTGACGCCCGGGGTGGGGCCAGCCGGCCCCACCGACCGGGGCCCCACGGCCCCGGAAACCCCCCGGAGTCGGTTGCAGGCCAGCCTTTTTCCCTCGGCACGGAGCGTGCATATAAGGAAGCAGCATGTCTTGGGTGGATGGGATCGGGACAGGGGGTAAGCGGATCAGGGCCGCCGCGATGGCTCTCGTCGCGGCGGTCGCTGTTTCCTCCCGCGCCGCCGCGGTCGCGCCCTCGATCGCCTGGACCCGCACGTACAACGGCCCGGCCAGCACCGACGACTACATCTACGACGCCGCCGTGGACCCGTCCGGGAACCTCCTCCTCGCGGGTGCAACCGCGGTGGGCGGGCAGGGCACCAACCTCACGGTCCAGGTATGGAGCCCCGCCGGGGCCCTGCTGAGGACGATCACCTACAACAGTCCTGCGAACTCCGACGAAGCCGCCTACGGCGTTGCCTCCGACGCCGCCGGCGACATCATCGTGGCCGGATACGAGGACCGGCCGGACCTCGGAGAGTCGTACAACTGGCTCGTCCGCAAGTACAACAGCGCGGGAACGCTCCTCTGGTCCAGGACTCACGCCGCTCCCGGCAACACTTACGACCAGGCGCTCGAGATGACCGCGGACGCGGCTGGCAATGTCTTCGTCACCGGCTACGAGTCGTACTTGCTCAACAACTACCGCTGGCTGACGCAGAAGTACGACGCCGCGGGCAACGTGATATGGAGCAGGACTTACAAGGGCCCCTCGGTCTTCAACGACGAGGCTGTGGCAATCGCGCTTGATGGAAGCGGCAACGTCCTGGTCGCCGGCGGCGAGGCGATCACGACGCCCCCCGAGGGGGTGAACTGGCGTGTCCACAAGTACGACGGGAACGGCAATCTCCTCTGGAGTCGCAGCTACAACACCCACTCCGGCGCGCTCTCGAACGACTCGCCGTGGTCCCTCGTGGCGGACTCCGCCGGAAACATCTACGTGGCCGGATGGGGCGACTGGGAGGTCGACCTTCAGGGCCTGAACTGGGTCGTCAGGAAGTACGACGCATCGGGTGCCCTGCTCTGGTCGCGCTCGTACCCGACACCCGGGTACGAGGATGACGCCGCCAGGAAGATTGACCTCTCGCCGTCCGGCGACCTCGTCGCCGGCGGCTATGAGTACATCGTCGGGCAGGGGAACAACTGGCGTATCTCCGGATACAACCCGGCGGACGGATCAGTGCGGTGGACGCTCACGTGGAATGGAGCCGCGAACGACGACGACCAAGTCTACGCCATCGCCGCCGCGCCCGACGGATCCGTCTACGCAGCCGGCTGGCAGTACGTGACCGGCCAAGCTAGGAACTGGCTGGCCTGGAAGCTGGCCTTGCCCGTGACGGCGGTCACGGCGGTCAAGACGCAGACGGGCGGGGAGGGAATCGGGTCGCCGATCCAGTACCAGATCGCGGTCACGAACACGGGCGGCGAGACGGTGACGAGCCTCGTGATCGTGGACACGGTCTCCCCCCTGGTCGTGAACGTGGTCGCGTCATCGCCTCCAGGATGGCCGGCGGCGGTCGTGACGGGCGTCGCGGGATCGGGGACCCGGTACGCATGGAGCGCGACCGGCATCTCGTTCCGGCCCGGAACCACGACCGTGTTCACGATCAGCGGGAACATCGGCGTGGTATGCGCACCGGCGGCGCTCTCGAACACCGCCTTCGTGGCGGCGACCGGTCCTGCCAATTCCGCCACCGCGTTCACGAACGTCGTCGGCCGCGTGATCCAACCGGCCGTGCTGGGGATCAGCGTCGTCAAGACGCAGAATCCCGCTTCGCCCACGACGGGTCAGTGGGTCACGTACCAGATCGTGGTTACGAACACGGGGTCGGCGACGATCACAAACCTTGTCGTCGTGGACACGCTACCGGGAGTGGTGAGCCCCGTGACCCAGACGACGCCGGGCGGATTCACCCCCCTGCCGGTGGTGCAGACCGCGTCGGGGTCGGTCTATAGCTGGATCAACTCGGTGGGGTTCTTCCCGGGGACATCGGCGACCTTCCAGCTCGACGGCCCTGTGGGCATTATTTGTCTCTGGACCACCGTCTCAAACACGGCGTACGTGATCGCAACGACGGCGTGCACGACAACGAAGATGATCTCTAACGCGACGAGCTTCACGCTCACGGGTCCGACGATGTCGTTCTCGGCGGTCAAGACACAGACGGGCGGAAACGGAATCGGGGCGCCAGTCCAGTACCAGATCGTGGTCACGAACACGGGCGCCACGACGATCACGAACCTCACGCTGGTGGACACGGTCTCCCCCCTGGTCGTGAACGTGGTCCCGGCATCGCCCCTCGGATGGGCGCTGCCGGCCGTGACCAGCGTTGCGGGATCGGGGACGCGGTTCGTTTGGAGCGCCTCCGGGCTCTCGTTCTCGCCCGGAACCACGACGGTCTTCACCATAGATGGGAATATCGGCGTCGTGTGTGCCTCGAAGGCCGTGTCGAACACGGCGTTCGTGATCGCAAGCATCTCATGCGCGGAAGTGAACGGCTTCTCGAACGGCGTGGGGTCCGTGGTCCAGCGTGCCCCGTTCGGGCTCAGCATGGTCAAGACCCAGACGCCGGTGTCCGGCAGCACGATGCACCCCGGATCCCCGATCACGTACCAGATCGTTGTTACGAACACGGGCTCCGAGACGATCACGAGCATCGTGGTCACGGACACCCTACCGGGCCTGATATCGGTCCTCTCCCAGCCGTCGCCGGCGGGTTTCACGGCCCAGCCGCGGGCGTACACGGCCTCGGGCACGATCTACAGCTGGATCAACACGGGGCCCTTCGCGCCCGGAGCTGTCGCAACGTTCCAGTTGGGCGGGGCCGAGGGCGGGACCTGCGCGACGACGGTCGTTTCCAATACGGCCTTCGTGACCGCCAACGCCGCCTGCTCCGCGACATCCGTGGTCTCCAACGAAACGAATTTCGCGATGACGCCGCCGACGACTTCCTTCGACGTTTTCAAGACCCAGACTCCCGCTTCCCCGCCCCCGGGCTCGACGGTCACGTACCGGATCGTCGTGACCAACAACGCCCCCGACGACCTCGCGCCGATCGAGATCGTCGACACGCTCTCACCCGTGATCTGCAACGTCACCTACGACCAGCCGGGACCTCCGTCCGCGCCCGTGGTGACCAGCGTGGCCTCCGGCACCCGGTACGTCTGGACCCCCCTGATCATCGTGAACCCCGGGGCCAGCCTCACGATGACGGTCACGGGCACCGTCGGGACCGTGAGTGTCCCCACCGCGGTCGGCAACACCGTCTTCGTCGTCGGGGGAACCACCTGCAGCAGGGCGGCTTCGACGGCATCGTCCGGCGGGTTCGTCGTGCCCCCGTCAGGACCGCCGTCGGCGCCGGCGACGCTGACGGCGCTGGGCAGTCTCGCGCAGGTGGCACTGAACTGGGCGCCCGCCACGGCAGGCACCAACCCGATCACGGCCTACGAGATCTTCCGGGCCACCTGTGCGACCTGCGGGTTCAGCCCGCTGGCCACCGTCGGCTACTGGGCCACGGCCTCGATCGACGCGGGCCCGATGACCTTCGGCCAAACCTACTGGTACGAAGTCCGTGCCCGCGACGAGATCGGAATCACCGGCGGGTTCAGCCCCCTCGCGTGGGCCAACGCCCCCGGGTACCGGATCGACGCGCCCGCCGTGGCCGTGAGCGGCGTCCCGTTCTGGATCACGGTCACCGCCGTGGACGGCGCCGCGAATACCTGGACCGACTACTGTGGCACCTCGTCGTTCACCTCCACGGACGACCCGTTGGCGCTCGTCAACGGCGTCGCCATGGACGCGTACAACTACACCTGGCACAGCAGTCTCACCTGCCCCTCGGCGCCCAACCCTAACGGCACCTGGGGATTCCTCGTGACGTTCTTCAAGCCCGGCTTCAGTTGCGTCTTCATCCAGGACACCGTCTTCCCGGCCGCCTCGGGATTCTTCTGCGTCGTTGTCGGAACCCCGCCCGCCCCGCCGGTGCTGTCGGTCTCGGCGGTCAAGACGCTGGAGCCCGTGTTCCCCTGGTCCGGCGGGCCGGTCACCTACGGCATCGTCGTCGCCAATACCGGGGCCGCCACGATCACGGACCTCACCGTAGTGGACACGATCCCGCCGGAGGTCACCGGGATCTCGTGGGACCAGCCGGGCGGGTTCGGCCCGCCCGTCATCACCTCGGTGGCCCCCTCCGGGACCCTGTGCGTGTGGAGCAAGGCCGGGCTGAACATGCTCCCGGGCTCGGCATTCACCTTCACGATCACGGGAACCGTGGGCACCGTGGCCGTGCCGACCGCGGTCAGCAACACCGCGTTCGTCATCGCCGTGTCCGCGATGAGCACGACCGTGCTGGCGACAAACGAAGCCGGGTTCATCGTGTCCCCGGCAGCGCCGTGCCCTCCGGCGCTCGACATGTGGGAGGACGCGCCGGTGCCGCTGAACGCCAAGGCCGGCGACATCGTCGAATACCGGATCGGGTTTTCGAACACCTCCGACTGCACGGGCTTCTCGGTCGTGATCACGACGCAGGACGGCTCATTCTCGAACCGGGCCAAGGCCGCGCCCCAGTATGTGTGGGTGGACGGAGGATTCGGCGCAATCACCCCGCTCTGGGCCAAGGACCTCGGAGGCCCCTGGAACACGACGCCGGGCGCGGGCGAGACCGAGCCCCTGTACCTGCGCTGGATAGTGCAACGGGTGGGAATGCACAAGACCGGGTTCATCCGGTACCAGGCGACGGTCCTGCCCGGCCCGTGCCAGATCCTCCCGGCGTACGCCTCGGCCACGCTGACGAGCGGGTTCCCGGCCTTCATCCCGTATGTCGTTCCCTACACCGCCACCGCGACCGGGAACCAGCTCTGCGACCCGCCCGGCGCGCCGGCGACGCTGACGGCATCCGAGCGGGGATATGCCGTTTACCTGAACTGGGCACCTGCCGTGCCCGGCGCCAATGCGCTGTCCTCGTACGAGATCTTCCGCGCCACGTGCCCCGCCTGTCCCAGCGTCCTCATCGCCGAGCTGCCGTCCAGTCAGACCGACTACTACGACCAGGACGGGGCGGGCACCGACCGCCTCTACTACCAGGTCCGCGCGAAAGATGACGCGGGAATCACGGGCAGTCCCGGGGCCGTGGACGTCGCCTTGATCCGCGTTACGATCCTCAAGTTCCAGTCGCCCGCCTTCCCGGTCGTGGGCGGGCCGGTCGAGTACCGGATCGTAGTGGCCAACGCCGGAGGGGTCACGGTCAACAACGTGTGGCTCACGGACTCGCTCTCATCCCAGATCGCGTCCGTCACGACCTTCCAGCCCGCGAGCTTCGGTGCCCCGCTGGTCACATCCATCCCCTCCGGGTCGCGCTACGACTGGACAGGGGGCGGACTGGGCCTGCGGCCGGGCGCCACGTTCACGATCACGGTGACCGGCATCGTCGGCGATCCCGCCGTTCCCGTCACGGTGACCAACACGGGCCGGGTAACGGTCAGCGACAACTGCTGTTCCTACCCGATCTACACGGCTCTTTCCAACACGACCGCGTTCACGCTCACCCCCGTCGGCGCGATCCCGCCCGCCGCACCGGCGACGCTGACGGCGATCGGCGGGCCGGGCCAGATCGCGCTCAACTGGAGCCCGGCGGCGGCCGGGAGCTCCCCGGTCACCGCCTACGAGATCTTCCGCTCGACATGTGGAACATGCGGGTTCACTGCCCTGGCCACCTTCGGATACTGGAGCACGGGCTACGTGAACACGGGCCTCGCGGAAGGCTCGACCTTCTGGTACGAAGTCCGCGCCCGGGACGCGGACGGCTACACGGGTGCGTTCAGCTCCCCCGCCTACGCGACGGTGCCCACCGTTACCCCGCCCGCGGCACCTGTGATCAACTACGCCTTCGCCCGGACTGACACGCCCGGTCCTTCAACCCGGGTGGACATCGTCTGGAGTAACGCGACACCGGGCACCTGGCCAGTATCGGCCTACGAGGTGTACCGCGCGACGGTCGTGGGAGGAACCACGGTGTTCATCGGCACTGCGTACGAGCACGTATATAGCATGATGCAGTGTGCGATCACGGACTATTCCGCGATCGCCGACCAGACCTACAACTACCTGATCCGCGCGGTTGATACCACGGGACTGACCGGCCCCTTCCTCGCCGTGCCGGTTTCCGTTCTTCCCGTCGTGACCCTGACAAAGTCCGTCTCCCCGGTCAGCCCGGTGCCGGGCGGCCCGGTGACGTACCGGATCGTGGTGGAGAACACCGGTTCCTCGACGATCGCTTCCATGGAAATATGGGACACTCCGCCGGTCGGAGTCAACGATACCGCGACCGTCCAGCCGCCCGTATTCTCGGACCTGCAGGTGATCAACACCGGCACCGCCACGACCTTCAAGTGGTCGACCGTCGGCAGCATACCCCCGTTCGCCGTCTACACCCTCACGATCACGGGGACCCTCGATGCGAGCGCGACGGGCACCCTCTGCAATTTCGCCTATCTTAACGTCGGCGGATCGTCGTTCCCGACCATTTTGAATGAGTCCGGGTACAGCAATAATGTGTGCTTCACCGCCACCGGAGGCGGCTCCGCCATCCCTCCCTCGGCGCCGCTGACGCTCACCGCGATCGGCGGGCCGGGTCAGATCGCGCTCAACTGGAGCACGGCGCCGCCCGGAAGCTCTCCGATCACGGCGTACGAGATCTTCCGTGCCACCTGCGGGACCTGCGGGTTTTCGTCCCTGGCCAGTGTCGGCTACTGGAGCACGACCTGGACGGATGTCGGACTCCCCGCCGCCGCGACCTTCTGGTACCAAGTCCGTGCGCGCGATGCTGCCGGAATCACCGGACCGTTCAGCCCGGTGGGATTCGCCCTCGTGCCGTCGGCGGGAACCGCGCAACTGATCTGCAGCTTCTCCCTCGTATCAATCCCGTCAGGGACGCCAATCGTGCACGGATTACTGGAGGTGACGAACCCCGGGACCGCGGCCGCCGTGGGAGTTATCCCCCTGCTCCTGGTCGGTTCCAGCACGGTCACGGTCGCAGGGGCTTGCGGCCCAATGCCGGCGAACTCGACGACATCGTTCTACATCTCCGATGGCCCGTATGTAGACGGGCTAACGCCAAAGGCCGTGCCTGTGGGGGGTATCACTATCCCCGCGGGATGCACCACTATCTTCATGTGGAATGTGAAGAACGATCCCTTTAACCCCGCCCTCTTCGATCTGGCCTCACCACTCGTGTTCAACGCCATGCTGGCCGGAACAGACGCGGGATCCGGAGCGACCATCATGTGTTGTTCGCAACTCTCCGAGAACATCAGCCATACCCACGTGCCCTGCACGATAACGGCGACTCCCTCTCCGGCCCAGACGGGGCAGGACATAACTGTCGTACTCCATGTGACGAACACGGACACGGGCGACATAGCCTGGTGGAGCCCGATGATTTGGGTCACCGCCGGGGACACGCTCGTTTCCCCGGTGTCGAGTCCGACCCCCGTCAGCACTTTCCCGGCCGGAGCCAGCCGCGACTTCTCGTGGGTGTACCACGCCAATCTGACCGGCACCGTCTCATTCCTGGCGGGCATCTACGGGGGTCTCGGCGGCACTGGAACGTTCGTCTCCGCGTCCTCCGATGTCTCGGTTGCCATCCTTGCCGCCCCGCCGGGAGCGCCCGCATCGTTGTCGGGGGTGAGCGGCGCGGGGACGGTCCTCCTGACCTGGAGCGCCGCAGCGGCCGGAACCGCTCCCCTCACCGCCTACGAGGTCTACCGCGCCACGTGCGCGACCTGCGGGTTCTCGCTCCTGGCCGGCGTCGGCGCCGGGACCAAGTCCTGGCTCGACGCCGGGATTCCCCTGGGCACGACCTGCTGGTACGAGGTCCGGGCCCGGGACACGGCCGGGCTCACGGGACCGTTCGGCCCGGTCGTCATGGCCGCCCGCCTGCCGGGGCAGGTGACCGTCACGATCACGATCAGCCCGTCTCCCGTGCAGGCCGGCCGGTCGTTCCAGGTCGTCACCCGGATCACGAACACGGGCGACACCGGGGTGCAGGCGGCCCAGCCGGTCCTGTCGATCACGAGCGGCGCGCCGTACATCAACCCCCCCGTCCCGCCGGCCGCCGTCACGCCCCCCGTCCTCAGCCCCGGCGGATCCTGCGCGTGGACTTGGGGTTACGGGGCGATAGCCGAGGGGAACGTCACGTTCGCGGCCACGGCGGACGCGACGGTGACCGCGACCGGGGCGGCGCTGGCCGCCAGCGCGGTCGCCACGCTCCGGATCGACCCCATCGCGCTGCCGTCGGTCTGCATCACCGGCGGAACGGGCGGATGCGTGTGCCCGTGGGCGGGCGAGCGTCTGATCATCGTGTTCTACTGCCGGAACCCGGGCACGTGCCAGACGTCGGTATACAGCCTGAACGGCACGCGGATCTGGATGAACTCGACCGTGGTACGGTCCCGGACGATCGCCCGGGTCACATGGGACTGCCGCGACCATAGCGGCACCTTCGTGCCCCCCGGCATGTACGCGACCGTGGTCCACACGCCGGATGGCCGGCGGATACTCCGGTTCAGCGTGATCCCGCGGAGGCGCCGGTGACGGCGATCCGGACCCGCCGGTTCCTCGCCCTCCTCGTCCTGGCCGGGCACGCGGTGATCGCGGGACGCGCGGCCGCCACCGGCACCGATCCCGTGAACGCGCTCAACAAGGTCGAAGCGGCCCGCGCCCAGGCCTTCGGCGGGGCCGCCGTCGCGGTCGGAAACGACCCGACGCTCGTCTGGCTCAACCCCGCCGCCACCGCCCAGTTGACCGGCGGGTCGGTCACGGTCAGCGCCCAGCGCGGCTACTTCGGCGACGCGATGGGCCAGGCGCTCGTGACCACTCCCGCCGGCAACGGGATGCTGACGGCCGGCGTCCTCTATTTCGACGCGGGGGAGGGCGAGATGTACTCCGAGGACCTTTCGACCGTCTGGCGTACGAGACTCCAGCAGGATGTCGTGGGCGCCGCCGGCTACGCGGCCTCGCTCTCTCCGCGGGTGACGAGCGGCGCCATGCTCAAGGTCCTGCACAGCCGGCTCGCCGAGCTGGAGTCCACGAACGTCATCACCGGCGACGCGGGCGTCCAGGTCCGCCTCCACGAGACGTTCAAGGTCGGGTTCGCGGTGTCGAACGTGGGGACGCCCCTCCGGTACGCGGGGGACGCCGTGGCTTCCCCGGCCGCCGTGCGCGCGGGCGTCGCCGGCGGGTGGCGGTTGCGGGCCGGCGGAAGCTCCAAGCCGGACACGCTCATCGTGGTCGCCGACACCGAGATCCAGGCGACCTCCGGGCTCGTCTCGTGGCGCGGCGGCCTCGAGTACCAGGTCCGGGGAATGGTCGCCGTCCGCGCGGGGTTCCGGGCCGGGGCGGCGCACGAGCCGAGCACGTACTCGGGCGGCATCGGGCTCCGGGTCGGGGCGTGGCGCGTGGACTACACCCTCCGGTACAACCGCGAGGTGGACCTGCCGCAGACCGTGAGCCTCACGGTCGCCCTCCCCCGCGGCCGCCCCGCCCCGCCGGTTGAACCGGCCCGCGGGGGGTGGGCGGC
>Ga0315281_10003115_pt1 | contig 24390 bp, 22 predicted proteins | sample YL17G07_0_MG_FD_204540 | JGI IMG/M metagenome (GOLD analysis project Ga0315281, IMG submission 204540) | Sediment microbial communities from Yellowstone Lake, YNP, Wyoming, USA - YL17G07_0 | ecosystem: Environmental > Aquatic > Freshwater > Lake > Sediment | place: USA: Wyoming | collected... | reverse complement strand
AAAATCAAAACGTGACTGAAGGTAAAGCCAGTGATGACAAGAGCTGGCTGAGCGGTCGGGCGGCGCGGAGAAGACGACTCCCGCCCGCAGCGGCAGCGACCAAAATTGGTATTGTGTCCCCCTATTTCAATGATGGTGATTTGGGGTCATGCTTTAGGCGATTGCGTTTAACAGATCCAATGTTTTTTGTTGCATAACAATAAACACAATTAAATGGACATGTATCGTAGACACCTATATCTTTGCTCATCACGCATCCGCAAGCCGGCCTCTGATAAGGATCTTTCTTGTGCGTAACCTGGATCCCAAAGACCTTTTCTATAAGCCGATCATCTATGCATTTCCCGGATGCAACGCCTAACCCGTCCAGGCCGTTTTCCTCAGCACAACTAAATATCTCCATCCCGTTAGTTTTCGCTATTTCAACGATGGATTTAATAAAACGGTGAAACCTTTCTTCATCTAGAAGCGAAACGCGCAACCCTTTCGCTTCTAAACGGCGCATTCGCCTTTCAGTATGCTTATATGTGTCTAACATGCTGATAATTAATCGTTTTGTATAACCTCTCAGCAAGGATGCGATAGTTGAGATTTTCTCAAGGTGGTGACGACTCGAGCACTGATTCGTTATGACTATCGGGTCGTATCGCCACATGACTCTGTCGGGGCCTATATGATCGGCCAAGGACCTAAATGTCTCGATGGACGGCTTGGTTCCCGGACTCTTAGGATCGATGATTCTCGGATTGGCCAGAATTGTATATTGAAAATAATAGCAAAATCCCCTCCTATCAAGTTCAGCAAGCCGCTTGATGAGAGGCTTCGGGTTTCTGGTCCAAAAAACGATGACGTCAACATCATCTGGATTCAAAGAGACATAGGATATCATCTTAGGATTTGCTGGATTTGGTACAGTGCAATAACCTGCGCGTATCCTGTTTATAAACCATTCGGCATAGAACGCCGGAATGTCTGTTCTTCTGCTGGCACTTATAATCATTTACGATTTATCGGAAGCCGATCAGACGTCAGACCCGGCTAAAGAGTTCCCTCTCTTTGTGACGATATCCCGGAGGATCCGATCACGGTCTTGGCAAAACCCCTCCAGGCTTATCGGCCGGACCCATTTGATCCCCGACAATTCCTCTTCCGGGAATGTCCTAAGAAGGTCGGCAATCAGCATTTCCTCGACGGCTTCTTTGCATTCGGCTTCTCTCATGATCTCATCCCAGCGAAAAGGATATTTCCTGCAGATGAACCAGACATCGGCGACGTCCTTGGCCTCCTGGCGGGGAAGTGCGGTGATTTTGTTCGACAGGATGTTCCTCCAGTTGTCGACCCTGGAAAATTCTCGATAAACAAGGAGATCCCCAAATCGAGGGATGTCCTTTTCGCTGACGAAATCGATCTTCAGCAAGAGATCGCCGCGCGGGTATTTCCCGGACGTCATGACTCTCGCGAAGTCGCGGCCGAGCGTTTCGACTTCGACGGATATGCCGATGTTCCTTAGGGCCGCAACGGTCCTTGTCACCGTATCGACGAACCGGGATTCGTCGTGGGTGAAAAAATCAAGGTCATCGGAATAGCGGTGATGCAGATCGAAACGGCTGAGGGCCGTTCCTCCCGTCAAATAAAAGGCCGGGCCGGTTCCTTCCAGGACCTTGAGGATCCGGTCCTGGATACTATAAAGCTCCTGATAGCTCGCGTTGCAGGACTTCTCTGGCATATTGATACCGTCTCCTCATCTCCTTCTTCCAAAGTTGCTTTAAAATATTCTCACCGAGAAAAAGGGGCATCTTCTCCAGCCCGAAGATATCGATAAGGTCGTACCAACGGACGGACAGGAGCATTCGAGCGATCATTGTCTCCCGATGGAGGCCGGGAATATCCTTCTCTCCCAATAAAAATCTATAGATATCTTCGTCGGAATAGGGATCATGGACATCCCAAAAGAGACGGCGCAGCTTATCTTTCCCCACGGACCTATTTTAACAGATACGTGATTCCTTGCCAACGTGTTATAACCGAGGGCCTCCGGGGATTTCAAAGGGGGACACCATACCAGTTTCCGAATTCCCTGAAACGACGAAACTTCCAGGGGAAAAATGATTAATTCGGAAATTGGTATTGTGTCCCCGATTTAAAACAACCCGGTGGAGCCAAAGCCGCCGTCTCCGCGGGAGGTGTCATCGAGTTCGTCGGCCTCGATGATCGTCGGCGCCTCGACAGGCTGGATGAGCATCTGGGCGAGCTTCATGCCGGCTTTGACGAGGAACGGCTCTCGCCCTACGTTAGACATGACGACCCGGACTTCCCCCCTGTAGCCCGCATCCACGACACCCGCCAGCCGGTGAACGCCTTTGAGGGAGATGCCGCTCTTGTCCCACACCAGGCCGACATATCCCGCCGGGATGGCCATCCGGATGCCGGTCGGCACGGGCATCGTCTCGCCCGGCCCGATGACCATATCGACGCACGAAAACAGGTCCATGCCCGCGTCGCCCGCATGCGCGTAAACCGGGATCTTCGCGTCCTGGTTTATCTTCTTTATCCTGATGTCCATGCTTACGCTCCTTCCACGATCCTTCAAATTTTATACGGTACGCTTCTGATACACTCTTTCCCTAAACTTCCCTTTCGCCCCTATCTTATGCCGCTTCACTGCTTTAATACCGGGTCCGTCCGACCTTGCCGCTTTGCTACGCCTCATCAACACAGTTTCCCGAACCGAATTCAGGGACACTATATCAGTTTCCGAATTCCCTGAAACGACGAAATTTCCAGGGGAAAAATGATAAATTCGGAAATTGGTATTGTGTCCCCGATTTTATTACGCCCCATCGACCCGCACTTCCTTGAAAAAAGGCCTGGCGATCTCCTCGAGCATGACGAACTCCGCCGGCGGGTACGGCTTGACCGCGAGGAACGCCGGGTCGATCGTGTCGTGGGCGACGAACTGCTGGAGCTGGTAGAGATCCGCCCCCTCCAGCCACTCGCCAATCTTCCGGATGTCCTCGCGCCCCAGCAGTCCCGGCACCACGGTCGTCCGGAACAGGTACTTCAGCCCGGACGCCTTCACGATCTCGACACTCCGCAGGATGTCCTCTTCCCTGACCGGCGTCCCCGTCACCTCGCTGTAGCGCTCTATCGGCGCCTTGATGTCCATAGCGATCCAGTCGACGACGCCGTCCCCGACGAGCTTCTCGAGCCTCCCCGGAAGCGACCCGTTCGTGTCCAGTTTGACCAGCAGCCCCCGCTCCTTGATGACCCTCATCAGGTCCTCGACATCCTCGCTGAGCAACGGCTCTCCCCCGGTGACGCACACGCCTTCGAGCCAATCCTTCCGCCCGTCCAGATAGCCCAGGAACAGGTCCATCGGCATCGTCGGAATAGATTCCGGCCTCAGCACGAGGTCGGCGTTGTGGCAGAAGGGGCAGCGGAATGTGCAGCCGCCCAGAAAAACGGTCGACGAGATATGGCCCGGAAAGTCCTTGCTCGAGAACTTCTCTAGGCCTTTGATCTCGACCATGCCTCGAACTCCTCGGCGCTGTTCAGAACGGCCCGGACGATCCCCTGGTCGTTGAGGATGAGTGTCGGCAGGATGATCCCGCCCTTATCATCGCGCTTCAGCATCTTGATGAAGTCCCGGATCCGGGTCTTGCCCTGGGGCTGGACGAGGCTGAACTCCTGGTAATAAACCTCTTTCTCGCCGAGGAGCTTCTTAAGCTTGTCGCACTTTTTGCAGTTCGGGTAGGTGAATAGCAGATAGTCCATCTCTAGGCCAGTTTCGTGTAAGGCGTCCTCTCCTTGAACTCCTGCTGCTTGCCGTCGTTCCAGGTCCGGATGGGCCGCAGGTAGCCCACGATCCTCGAATAAACCTCGGTCTGGGCCCCGCAGTCCGGGCAGGTGTGGTGCTCGCCCTTGAGGTAGCCGTGGTTGAGGCAGACGCTGAAGGTCGGTGTTATCGAAAAATACGGCAGCTTGGTCTCGGCGATCCTCCGGACGAGCTTCTTGCACGTCCCGGCGTCGATCGCCTCGGGCAGGAAGGTGTGGAAGATCGTCCCGCCCGTATACAGGGGCTGGATGTCGGCCTGGTGCTGGAGCGCCTCGAAGACGTCCCTCGTTGCGTCCACGTTGAGCTGGGTGGAGTTGGTCAGGAACGGGTATTTTTCCGTGCCCGAGGTGACGATCCGGGGATACTTCTGTCTGTCGAGCCTGGCCAGACGGTAGGACGTCGATTCGGCCGGGGTCGCCTCGAGGTTATAGAGGTTCCCTGTCTCGTCCTGGAACTCCTTGAGGACGCTCTTCATGAACTGCAACGTCTCGATGACGAACTCCTTGCCCTCCGGCGTCCCGATCCCCTTCTTGAGGAAGTTCAGACAGGCTTCGTGCATGCCGCAGATGCCGATCGTCGAGAAGTGGTTGTCGAAGTGGCCGAGGTAGACCTTGGTGTAGGGCATGATCCCCCGGGCCAGCATGTTGTTGACGATCTCGCGCTTCGTCTCGAGGGACTCCTTGGCCAAGACCATGAGGTCCCTGAGCTTCCCGAAGAACTCGGCCTTGTCCGTCGCCTCGTAGCCGATCCGGTTCAGGTTGATGGTGACGACCCCGATCGAGCCCGTGGAATCGCCGGGCCCCCAGATGCTCCCCGGCCGGCGCATCAGCTCCCGCTGGTCAAGGTTAAGACGGCAGCACATGGCCCGGATATCGCCGGGGCTCATGTTCGTTCCAATGTAGTTCTGAAAATAGGGGATGCCGTATTTGGCTGTCGCCTCGAAGAGGAGGTTCGCGTTGGGGGAATCCCAGTCGAAGTTGCGGGTCAGGTTGTAGGTCGGGATGGGGAACGTGAAGACGCGGCCCTTCTGGTCGCCCTCGATCATGACCTCCAGGAAGGCCTTGTTGATCATGTCCATTTCGGCCTGGTGCTGGCCGTAGGTGGCCTCCAGCTCCTCTCCGCCGACGACGACCTTCTTGTCCTTCAGGTCGTCGGGGACGGTCCAGTCGAAGGTCAGGTTGGAGAACGGCGTCTGCCAGCCCCACCGCGACGGGACGTTGAGCCCGAAGACGAGCTTTTGGATGTCCTGCTTGACCTGGCCGAAGCTCAGGCGGCCATGGCGGATGAAGGGCGCGAGCAGGGTGTCCACGGACGAAAAGGCCTGGGCGCCGGCGAATTCGCCCTGCATGGTCCCGATGTAGTTGACCATATGGAGCGTCGCCGTTTCCAGGTGCTTGGCCGGGCTGGAGTGGACCTGGTTCGGGACGTGGCCGAAGCCCCGCCGCAGGAGGTTCTCCAGGGACCAACCGGCGCAGTAGCCGACGATGGGATAGGAGAGGTCGTGGATGTGAAAATCGCCCTCCTGGTGGGCCTTCTTGATCGGCTCGGTATAGATCTGGTTGAGGGCGAAGTTGGAAAGGACCTCGCCGGAGACCCTGGCGTTCAAGCCCGAGAAGCTCGTCACGCCCTCGTTGCTGTTCTCGCGGATCTTCCAGTCGGCGTCGTTGATGTAGTCCTTGATGAGCCGCTCGAGGTTGAGCCCGGTCTTCTTGGCCTCACGGATGCCCTTGTGCTTCTCGCGGTAGAGGATATAGTTCTTGGCGACATCGAGGTAGCCCTGTTTCATCAGGACCATTTCGACGATGTCCTGGATCTGTTCGACGGAAGGAACGGTGTAGCCGCCGAACTTCTCCTCGATCATGAACGCGGCGATGTCGGATGTCGTTTTGGCGGACGAAGGGTCCACGGTCCCCTGCGATTCCATGGCTTTGGCAATGGCTTTCGTAATCTTGTCCTGGTTGAAGTCAACGACCGTGCCGTCCCTCTTCTTGATGCGGGAAATACCTTTGACCATCATCATCCAAGGCCTCCTTTTTTTATGTTCGTGCTTTTGCGAAGTCAGTCTTTTAATACCCCATGGAAAATGCTAAAATCGGTTACGCTTTTACCCATGGGAAAACACATGACCTTCGGCAACCCTCCCATATTTTGTGTGTTCCGAAGGTCGCTAACACAAAATCTTGTGTTAACGACCCAGAATCTACACCCGATTTTGGGGCTTGTCAAGCCCCAAAATAACGATTTTTAAAGATTTTTTGAGGTCCTCATGAAAACGCTCGATATCCGCACCAGGGCCAGGGAAGAGATCGTCGATCTGACCTCCGAAGTCCAGGGGGTCGTCGCATCTTCCGGGGTCAAGGACGGCCTTTGCCTCATCTTCGTCCCTCACACGACGGCCGGCGTCACCATCAACGAGAACGCCGACCCGGATGTTCGGGCCGACATCCTGACGGCCCTGCGGCGGGCCATCCCGGACAGCCTCCCCTTCGCCCACTCGGAGGGCAACTCCCCCGCCCACGTCAAAGCCTCGCTCATCGGCTCTTCCGTGACGGTCGTCGTCGCGGACGGCAAGCTCCGTCTCGGCACGTGGCAGGGGATCCAGTTCTGCGAGTTCGATGGCCCGCGCTCGCGGAAGCTATACGTCCAAGTCCTGTGAATCAGCGCTAATCTCTTTTGTGGTTCTCTTCCATTTGGTGTGGGTTGGGAACTTGGGCGGGGCGGACTGAGCGGACCTTGAAGGTATTGCTATAGGGTCCGACCGCAGATGGCCGTGGATTAGCCTGGAGTCTTGGGCTTGAGGAGCCGAGAAGGACGCGAGTCTCAGGCGATCTGGAGCGGAGACGAGGCCGCCCGCAAGCCCCCGTAGCGAAGGGGGACCCCGAGTCCTATGAAGGCCATATCGGCGACACGCCCAAGACTCTGTCCATATTTCTTGCCACCCCCTACCCCCTCCGATAATTGTACAGACCGGGCACATAGGTAACAAGCGTTCGGAGACATAGGTAACACTTTGATAAGATGCATGGCGTAATCTCGGAAGGAGGTCCGCCATGCCCTGGTACAAGGAGACGGTCATGTCTCAGAGACGCGAGTTTATCGGATTGATCGAGGGCTCCATAAAGGTGAGCGATGCCTGCCGTCGGTTCGGGATAAGCCGAAGGACCGGGTATAAATGGCTGGATCGTTTTGAAGCCCAGGGCGAGGGAGGGCTGGAGGATCGATCGAGACGTCCTCTGGGATCGCCGAACAAGACGTCCGACGAGCTCGAGCAGGTGATTCTGAGAGCCCGTAAGGCCCACCCTGCTTGGGGAGGGCGCAAGCTTAAGCGATGGCTACAGAACCGAGGTGTGGAGGAGCTTCCCTCTCCGAGCACGATCACGGAGATCCTCCGTAGGCACGGCCGTATCGATCCGGCGGAGAGCCGGAAGCGGGAACCTTATCATCGGTTCGAGTACCCACATCCGAACGATCTGTGGCAGATGGACTTCAAGGGCCCTTTCGAGGTCGAGACACAGGCGTGTCATCCGTTGACCGTCCTGGATGATCACTCTCGATTCGCCATCGCCCTGCAGGCTTGTGAAGGCCAGACGCGGCCTCTGGTCAAACGACATCTCGAGACAGCGTTCGAAGCCTACGGGCTTCCGAAGGCCATGCTAGTGGATAATGGACCGCCTTGGTCGGCGACGACGCAGGGAGAGTGGACGAAACTGTCGGTTTGGCTCCTGCGCTTGGGGGTGGAGGTCTTTCACAGTCGGATCAGGCATCCCCAGACCTTGGGCAAGGACGAGCGATTCCATAAGACCTTGCTCCTGGAGTGCCTTACGGGTCGTCCGTTCTCGACGTTCGATCAGGTTCAGCCCTGTTTTGATCGATGGCGAGACGTCTATAACTTCGAACGGCCTCACGAGTCCCTGGCGATGAACCCTCCCGCCTCACGTTATAAGGCGAGTTCCCGACCATATCCTTTGAAGCTTCCTCCGATCGAATACACGGCCCAGGACAGGGTCAGGATCGTTAATGATACGGGGAGGATCGCCCTCGACGGAAGAGATTGGAAAGTCGGCAAGGCCTTCAGTGGATACCCGGTAGGAGTACGCCCCGGTAGTGAAGATGGCCGCTTGCAGGTCATTTTTTGCGGCCGTGTGATCAAAGAGATCGACTTAAGGACATTGTAAACTACGAAAAAAGATGTTACCTATGTCTCCGAATACCTGTTACCCATCTCCCCGGTCTGTACAATAATCGGAGGGGGGCTCTGAAATCGTCCGTGTCGCCGACAGAGGTGCGACGGGGGGAACCGCCGGGACTGGTTCCCGGGGGTCCGGGGGATAAGGGCGGCCTCGTCTCCGCATCTAGGCCATCACATCATTCCCAGGGTCCATGGGAGCACACCGCGGGAATTATCCCGTCTAAAATCTCAATCCGAGCTCCCCGAGCGCGGCGGCCAGGTCGATCGTGGGCGCGTAAACGACACCCTTCATGCCGAGCGACACCGCGACCTCCACGTTCTCCGGAAGGTCGTCGATGAAGACGCACTCGTCCACCGCGCAGCCGGCCCGCCTCACCGCCTCCCGGTAGATCCCGGGCTCGGGCTTGGCCAGGCCGAGCTCGTAAGAAAGGACATAGTCGTCAAAGATCAGGATCTGGGAGAATTTCTTTCTGACGAACCCGAACCGCTCCGGGTCGGTATTGGAGAGAAGGAGGAGCTTTGAACCGGTCAACTTCACCCGCTTCAGGACCTCCAGGGCCGGCGCGTTAAGCCAGAAGATATCGTTATAGATCGCGAAGAACTCTTCCCGGGACATCCGGGCGTCAACAGCCTTGGCAATCCGTTCATAGAACTCACGGGGCGGGATCCCACCCTTGTCGAAGGCCGTGATAAGGTCCATGTTCAAGTGGGCGGCCTCCATGATCCTGTCCATGGAAAGGCCGCAGCGCGCACTGAGCTTGCGGATGAAGATGTCGTTATCGAACCACAGGACGACCTGGCCCAGGTCGGAGATGACGGTGCGGATCATGCCTTCGCACTCTCCAGCCCGCCGCCTTCCTTCGCGTCCGCCCGCTTGAGAAGCACCGCGAAGAGAAGCCCCAGGAACCCGAGGCTGGCGAACATGAGGGACGAGGCCGTGTAGCTCTTGGTCGCGTCGCGCAGCAGCCCGTTCAAGAGCGGGAAGAGCCCCAGGCCGATGTTCTGGATGGCGGTCATCAGGCCGAAGGCCGTGCCCGTCCTGTCCTTGCGGACGATGAGCGGCACGGAAGGCCACATGGCGGCTGGGACGAGGACGAAGGCGGCCCCGAGCAGGGCCATCGGCCAGGCCGGATAGAGCCGGGTCAGGCCCATGATCAAATGGCACGGGATGAGGATAAGCGAACCCCAGATCATGAGCGTCGCCCGCTTGCCGATCTTGTCCACGAGGCTCCCGGCGAACGGGGCGAGGATCATGGAGGCGAAGACAATGATCGACGAGATGCCGCCCGCGGTCGTGAACATGTGGAAGAGGTTGTTGAAGACCTGGTGGAAGAACGATCCTCCGGTCACGGCCGTCCGGGCGATCCCCCACTTGTCGACGAAGAAGTCCGTGGACAGGGTTGTGAACGGGAAGATGGCCGCGTAGAAAGTGAAGCAGAGGAACGTCACATACCAGAACGTCGGCTTAAACTCCTTGATGTCCCTGAAGTTGATCTTGTCGCCGGCGCTCTCGTTCTTGAAGTCGAGGACCTTCTCCCCCTTGCGGTCCATGAGGATGTAGAAGACGTTCCCGAGGAGCGAGATCGCGCAGGCCCCTACGGCCGCGAGCAGGGCGTAGCGGTAGCTCCCGAAATACTTGGTGATCAGCTCGCCCGTGTTGAAAGCGAAGAGCGAGCCGACCCGGCTCACGGTCAGGGTCGCGCCGAAGGAGAACGCCAGCTCCTTGTTGCGGAACCAGCGGGCGAGCATGGAGCTCTGGGCGACGATGAGCGGCTCGGACCCGGCCCCGAAGATGAACCGGCCGAGGAAGAAGACGGGGATGCTCTTCGCCTGCCAGACGATGGCCGCGCCCGCGAAGACGAGGATGGAGAAGAGGAAGCTCGCCTTGCGCGTCCCGAGCTTGTCGATGAGCATGCCGCCGAGGAGGACGGCCAGGACCGCGGCGACGCTGTACATCGTGAAGAACGTCCCGACCGTGCCCCTGGCGATGTGGAGTTCCCCGACAAGCGTCGGGGCTATGGCGCCCACGATGTCGTAGGCGAAATAGGAGCCAAAGGAGAGGGTGGCGATGAAGAACAGATTCAGGAAGCGGTAGAACCGCCTCGAGGGATGGAAGAAGCCCGCGGCCTGGTCGAGGATCTCGGTCATTCGGTCACGCTTCCTTTCAGACGGAACGTCAAGGGGAAAATATAACAGCTGTCGTCGGGGTGTCAACACGAAACTTCCGACGCCCCCGGAATTTCGTCGGCCAACGAGAACGTCTGGGGCGTTCTTGCTTTTCTCCGCCAGGTTTTGGTCTAATAGGGGCCAAGGTGGAAGGAGCGGCATCATGAAAGAGAATTCGTTCCTGGACACCGTTCATCTGGAGCGCTGGGAGAGTCCGATTCGGGAAGCGCTGAACGGCCTTAAAAAGCGAAGGGTCCTGGAACGCATCGTCGCCGGGGATTGGACGGTCTGGAAGGAAGAGGACTGCGGGATCTCAAACCGGCTCGGATGGCTCGACCCCCTTCCAAGGGCTGCAGCCGAGCTGGCAGAAATCGATGGGTTCGTCCGGGAGGTGCGCAAGGATGGGCTCAGCCGGGTCCTTCTGCTGGGGATGGGGGGCTCGAGCCTCGCGCCGGAGGTCTTCAGCCGCGTTTTCCGGACCCGGAAGGGGTTCCCGACGCTCGACATCCTCGACACAACGTCTCCGGACGCCGTGGGTCGCGCAGGCCGAAGTCTCGATCCGGCGACAACCCTGTTCATCGTCTCCTCGAAATCCGGGACCACGGCCGAAACGATGTCCCTGTTCAATTATTTTTACGCCCTGACGCGCGACCGGCTGGGGGCCGTCCAAGCGGGGTCGCGTTTTGCCGCGATCACGGACCCGGGAACCCCTCTCGAAGCGCTCGCCCGGCGTCTCGGTTTCCGGCGCGTGTTCTCCGGAGACCCGACCGTCGGCGGGCGGTTCTCCGCCCTGACCGTTTTCGGGCTCGTCCCGGCCGCCCTCAAAGGGATTGACATCGGCAAGGTCCTGGCCGGAAGCGAAATGACCATCCGGGCATGCCGGTCCTCGGATCCGGAAGCGAACCCGGCGGCTTTCCTTGGGACCGTCCTCGGTGTCCTGGCCGTCTGCGGCATCGACAAGGCGACGTTCCTTGTCTCCCCGAGGGTCCGGAGCCTCTCCGCCTGGCTTGAACAGTTGATCGCCGAGAGCACGGGGAAGGAAGGCCGGGGCATCCTTCCCGTTCTCGAGGACGCCCCCGCGGAGCCGCGCGCCTACGGCCGTGACCGTCTTTTCTTTCACATCCGGTCCGGAGAGGACGGGCGCCTGAACGCGGGCGTCAGGTCGCTCCGGAAGGCCGGGTTCCCGATCGTTTCCGTGACCATGAAGGACGCCGCTTCCCTGCCGGGCCATTTCTATCTCTGGGAGATGGCGACGGCCGTGGCGGGACATGTTCTCGGGATCAACCCCTTCGACCAGCCCGATGTGGAGTCGACCAAGAAAAAGACGAAAGAGGCTCTGGGCGCGGAAGGACACGCGGGTCGGATCGGGAGAGAAGAGAAGGGAGAAAACTTGGGGGACTTCCTGTCCAAGGCCCGAACGGGGAGCTACATCGCCATCCAAGCCTTCCTCGATCCCGCTCCGGCGATCGGGCGCGCCCTCGACAGACTCAAGGACAAGATCCGGGAAAGGACCGGGCTTCCCGTGACCCTCGGCTTCGGGCCGAGGTTCCTCCACTCCACGGGACAGCTCCATAAGGGTGACGCGGGCCGGGGGCTCTTCATCCAGCTGACCTCGGAGGCGAAAACCGACGTCTCCATCCCGGAGGTCGATGGGGTCCGTCCGGCGAGCTCCTTCGGCGCGCTCTTTTCCGCCCAGGTCTGGGGGGACCGGATGGCCCTCAGGGAAGGTGGACGCCGGGTCATCCGCATCGATCTGGGAGAAGACTCGCGGACCGGCCTGCGCCGGCTCCTCCGCGATTGACGTTTTCACTCCCCGGTAAATCGAATTGTGATCCCCGGACAACCAGGGACCCTGGAACTTAGTACAATCCGCAGAAAATAATGTCGGCGTGGAAGAGTTCCCGGCTCTTGGTCCGGACCTTCTTGTCCACGGTATCCTTGATGTTCAGATAAAACCAGAACTTGTCGAAGAGCCTCAGCTTGTTTAAGTAGTAGTTGGCGTAATCCGTGAACTTGTCGATGATGATCTTCCCAACTTCCTTGTTCTTTTCATCGATCAGGAGGATGGTCGCGGGGGTGGCGCCCTTCTGGATCTTTCCGAAGACCCTGACCTTGCCCTTGCCTTCCCATTCCTCGTTCTTGAGGGCGCTGGTAATCTTCAGCTCCTGGAAGGAGTCCCTGGCAAGGGGGTCCAGGTAGTCGTCGAGGACTAGGTCCTGGGTCCGGGTGAAAACGTTCCTGTACGAACCGGAAGCGTCCTTCAGCTCGATGCTGTCGGCGCGGAAGATCGAAGGCTTATCGGCAAGCATCTCCCCCTTGACCTTGACGTCCTTGCCCGTGAGCTTGGAAGCGTCGCCGGACTCGATCTTTCCCTGGACGGCGATGTCGAAGCCCTGGGCGCTCGGAAGGTAAAAGTACTTGCCGAGTCCGATCTTGACGGTCCCCCCGAACTCGCTGGCGGGTTTCGCCGGGGCGGCCTGCTCTTCGCCGGCTTTGGCGGCCTCGGTCTTCTCCTGGCCGAACATCCCGCCGGCCATTAGGAAGACGATGCCCAAGATCAATCCAAAGATTCCTATGATTTTTTTGCTCGAAGCCATGGCTCTAACCTCCATATGGTCTTTAGCCTGTCTTTATACCACTAGTTCCGGAAAAAGTAAAGAAGAAAAGTTCTCTTCCATTTTATGTGGGCTGGGTTAATAGCTTGGACGGAATAACCCTCGACAGCCGTGATGTGAAGAGGGGGGCATAGGGGAGGGCTTTGCTCCCGGCTCCGATCAAGAATCGCCTGAGATTCGCGCCCTTCTCGGCTCCTCAGGCCCAAGACTCCAGGCTAATCTAATGAGCTGAAGGAAACCCATCCTCGGAGCCTTGGGCCATCGGAGGCCTGCGGCTTCCCTCGTCGGACGCTCGTCTCAGGCTGATCTCCGCATGGTCGCTGCAGCCCTCCCCCATGCCCTCCCATCACGGCCATCTCGTGTCGCTCTACCCCCTCTATGAATTGCAACAGCCCGCTCAAAGCGCAAGAGAACTGGGAGATAAAGGAATGTCCGCGGGCCTACTTTTTTCTGATGCTCCCCGACCTGCCCGACGACGAAGAGGAGGAAGAGCGGGAACCGGAGCTGTGGGAAGGACTTGACCCTCGGGAAGAACTCGAAATGCGGGAGGAGCTGGAACTGGTGGAAGGGGAGGAACAGGACCGGCCGGAAGAATAGGAACCTGAAGAGGAGGAACGGGACGGAGCCGAATAGGTGCTGCCATAGGATGATGAGCGGGACGGCCCGGAATACGAGCCCCCATAAGAATAGGACCGGGAGGGCGATGAATAAGAGCGTCCGAAGGACGGGGAAGAGATCGAGCCCGAAGTTCGGGAAGGATAGGAACGGATGGAGGACGAGGAGCTCTTCGATGAGGGATAGGTCGACGCATAGGACCGGGAAGAAGAATACTCCCTGACAGTGCTTTGCCGCATCTCATCCTTGAGGATCCGGGAAGGGTAGCCCTTCCCCGCGCCGGAGGCTTCGCCGCTTCGAATGGATGTGCCGGTCCCGTAGATCGAGCGCGGAGTGGAGCTTGGCGTGTTGCGGATACGGCCGTATGAGGAAGAGCTTGGATAGGTCCTCAGGGTCGAGTCGGACCGGAGGCCCCGGGAAGACACGCCGGACGAACTTCCAGAGGATGGGCTCCGGAGGGACTGGCCGGATAGGGCCCCCCTATTCGCGAGCGAAGAATTGGTCCCGTAACTCCGGATGGCGCGGGACCCGGAACCGCCAAGGGTCCTCTCCGATCCGGGCGACCGGGGGGCGGAGCTATCGATGACGGGCCTGATGGCGGGCTGCTCGGCGCGCAGGTTGATCCTTCCGAGCGCGTTGAATTGGGAGGCGGCGAGGGCGTGCCGGGAGATCGCGGGCGACTGGAGCTGGCCCCGGTGGACCATGGTCAGGGCGCGGGAGTTTATCGGATAATAAGGGTCGCGGGTGCGGCCGTAGAAATGGTTATCAACGATGACGCCGGGGCGGTCATAGTAGCTGAGGGGGCACCAGCCCACGTAATCACGGTCGGAATACCAGTGCACCCAGGCCGGGCCCCAGTGGCTCCTCGGGATCCAATACCAGCCCAACCTGTCCCTCCATTGCCACCTGCCGTAATGGGAGGTGCACCAGCCCCAAGGTTCCGAGGAGATCCAGGTCCAGCCGATGATGGGATACCAGGACCAACGGCCGTAATAGTAGGGCCTCCAATCGACGCGATTGACATAGGGGACCCAGACATTACCGTAGGGCTGTTCATAGGCCCAGCGGCCGTTGTCGCCCAGTTCTTCCTCGTATTCGGAGATGTCGGAAGGCAGGTAAGCGGAGGTGTTCCTCCGGCCGAAGAGGTCGTCCCTGGATTCGTTCCATCGGTCAAAGCCGTCGGATCGGGCGTAGAAGCTTTCCGGGTCGGAGAGGAGCTCTCCGCGGGCGGCGGCGAGCTTTTCCATGGCCTTGACCACGACGGAACCCCCTTCGCCGGCCGCTTCGGCGGACCCTTCGTGGACGAAGATCTCGGTCCCGTTTTCGGCGTCAACCTCGAAACGGTAAAGGCCTTCCTCGAGGATGTAGAAAGAGGCGTCCGGAGAGTGGACCTCGACGCTCTTCTCTTCTCCAGGGGAACCGACGCGCAGATAGGCGCGGCCTTCCAGGAGATGGACCTTGATCCGGCCGACGACTTCACTGGGAAGGGCGGCGAATTCCACCTGGGTGAAAGAGTCGATCCTGAGATAGTTCCGCCGGCCGAACTGGACCTCGGCCTGTCCGTCCATGGTCAAGAGCTTGTCGCCCTCGACCAGGGGCAGGTTCACCTCGGCCTTTTCGGCGCCGAGGTCCGATGCCCGCTGGACGGAAACCTCGCCCTTGACATAGTTCAGGCGCGCGAAGCTGTAATCAGAATAGTCGTCCGTTTCCGCCGCAGCGAAAAGAGGGGCCAGAACGAGAAAAGCCCCGATAAGGACCCCGATCGAACGATTCTTTGACATCTTTTTTCTCCTCACGCCTTTAAAAAAGAGCAAGAACCATGCCATTCCGCGCTCCCTGGATATTATACTCCCCGGGCGCCGCCCTGTCCTGATTTCCGGACAGATGTTTATAAAGTCGGGGTCAAACCTACTTCCCAGACCCGGAGGCCGGCAATGGAGAGCGAGGTCGGCAGGACCCTAATGCCCCCGGCCATGGAATCGATTTCCCCGACCATCGCCCGCCTGAGGGCGTCATCCGCGCCGGCCAGGAGCGTCAGAGAGCCGCCCCGGCCGCCCGCCCCGTTCACCTTCCATCCGGAGGCCCCGTGTTTTTTCGCGACCCGGATGACAGCGTCGGCCTCCCGCGAAACGAGCTCCGCGTAAAGCCCCCGCTGGCATTCGTTGTTCTCCGACATGGCCCGGCCGTAGGACTCGAGGTCGCCGCGGAGGAGGAGGTCCCTGGCCTCCCCGGCCAGCCGGCTCATCTCCTCCAGCCGGGCGAGCGGGGGACCGCCATTCTCCAGCTCGGCGATGACGCGTTCGTGGATGGCCGTGGAGTTGTGGGGCCTGCCCAAGTAGACAAGGCAGAGCCGCCTGTTGAGCTCCTCCCACAGCCGGGGTTCAAGGGAGAGGCTTTCAACCTCGGCCTCCGGGTATGCCGTCACCCGGATGAAGCTGACGCCCCCCCGGGCGGCGCAGATCTGGTCCTGGACACCGCTCTGCCGGCCGAGCTTTTCGGTTTCGACCCTGTGGGCCAGGGACACGATTTCGCCGGAGGAGCGCCCCCCGTCGGTCAACCTGTCGAGAGCGCCCAGCAAAGCGACGCAGACGGAGGCCGAAGTCCCGGTGGAAATGCCCACAGGGACGGGCGAGTAAAGCGAGATCTCGAGCCTGTGCTCCATGGGGATGGCGAACGCGCCGACGGCGTGACGGAGCAGGGCGTGCGGCTCGGACGCCGGGCCCGGCTCCTCCGGAACGAACGAGAATGTCTCGCCGTAGTTCTCGGCATGGACCGTGACCCTTTCCCGGACGGCGTCCGGGTTCTTGAAGACTTTGATCTGGACCTCGACGGGAGGGTCCACGCCCAGATTGAGGACGTTCCCATGCTTCGCGAACCAGGTATCGGTCCAGCCGCCGATATCATTGATGCGCAAGGGCGCCCGGGCATGGATGGTCCTGTTCATCAGGCCGCCCTGCGGTGCCGGACCTGGTCGAGGCTCACGGCCACGATGATGATGACGCCGATGATGATCTCCTGGATATAGTTGGGCCAGCCCATCATTGTGCAGCCGTTCCGGAGGAAGGACATGATGAAGACGCCGATCATGGTCCCCAGGATGCTCCCCTCCCCTCCGTTCAGGCTCCCCCCGCCGATGACCACGGCGGCGATGATGTCGAGCTCGAGGCCGACGGCCACCGTGGGATCGCCGACAGTCAGGCGCGAGAACTCCATGACCCCGCTCAAACCGCAGAAGAGCCCGCAGATCGTGTAGACGAGGACCTTGGTCCGAACGGTCCGGATGCCGCAGAGGCGGGCGGCCGACTCGTTCGAGCCGATGGCGAAGATGTGCCGGCCGAAGACCGTGGACCGGAGGACCACGGCCATAACGATAGCGAAGGCGATCATGATCCAGATCCCGGGCGCCATGAGGAGCCAGGACGGACGTGGGCTCTTGGCCATGAGCTCGTTGACCCAGGTCAGCGGCGCGTCGATCTTCTGATTCCCGGCGATCCACTTGCCCGCGCCCCGGGCGATTCCCATCATGCCCATGGTGACGATGAAAGGGACGAGCTTCAAACGGGTGATGAGCGTCCCGTTCACGAGCCCGACCAGGCCTCCGGTCAGGACGCCGAGGACGAGTCCCAGGAGCGGCGGGGCGCCGGCGTTGATGGCGTAGGCAGCGATGACACTTGACAGGGCGATATTCGAGGCGGCCGACAGGTCGATGCCGCCGCCGATGATGACCAGGGTCATGCCGAGGGCGCCAAGGGCCACGATGACGGACTGGGTGGCGACGCTCTTGAGATTCGCAACCCTGAGGAACCTGTCCTGGACCTCGGGCATGAAGGAGAAAAGGGCGATGACCAGGATGAGCCCGACGAAGGGGCCGAAGATGTTGAGCGCCGTCTGGAACTGCCGCTTGCCTTTTCCGTTCATGTTCAAACGTCTTTCGATTCCGTTCTCCTCAGTTCTCCGGAGGGCCGGCGGACCGGCCTACCGTCGCGGCGGTCATCAGGCTTTGGGCGTCCCAGTCGGTGGCCCCCCGGGCGTCGACCAGGTTCCCCCGGTGGAAGACGGCGATCCGGTCGCAGACGCCCAGGAGCTCGGGGAGGTAGGAGCTGACGAAAAGGACAGCCTTGCCGCGGGCGGCCAGCTCCCCGATCCATTCGTAGATCTGGGCCTTGCTGACGACGTCAACGCCGCGTGTGGGCTCGTCGAGAAGAAGGATATCGGCCCCCTGGTGCATGAGACGGGCCAGGGCCACCTTCTGCTGGTTCCCTCCCGAAAGATTGATGACTTTTTCGTTCGGGCCCCGGGCCTTGATCTTCATTTTCCCGATCCAGCCCCGAACGGCCTTTCTCTGGGCATTGACGCTGAGGAGGCCGCGCCGGCGATACGGGCTAAAATCGCTGAGGGTCACGTTGTCCGCGATCGTCATGCTCAGGGCCAGCCCTTCCCCGCCCCTGTCCTCGCTGAGGAGCCCCATCCCCAAAGCGATCCTCGACCAGGGCGTGTGCCTGCGGGGGGGAGCGCCGGAGACCTCGATCCGTCCGGATTCCAGGGGGTCGAGGCCGAAAACGGTCCGGAGCATCTCTGTCCGGCCCGACCCGACGAGTCCCGCGATCCCCAGGATCTCGCCCCCGTGAAGGTCCAGGCTGACCCCGGACGCCATGTTCCTGCCCTTGAAGTCCTTCACCGAAAGGATGACGTCTCCTTTCGAGTGAGCGATCCGCGGGAACATCTCGGTAAACTTCTGCCCCACCATGAGCTGGATGATCTCTTCAAGCGAGGCGCTCTCCATGGTCCCCGACCCCACGTTTTTCCCGTCCCGGAGGACGGTGAACGTGTCGGCCACTTTCTGCACTTCCTCCAAAAAGTGGCTGATGTAGATGACACTCACGCCTTGGGTCTTGAGCCTGCGGACGATATCGAAGAGCCTCAGGCTGTCTTCCTGGGAAAGCGAACTCGTCGGCTCGTCCATGACCAGGATCTTCGCTTCGTGCATCAGGGCGCGGGCGATCTCGACGACCTGCTTGGCTCCGACACTCAACTTCCGGACGGGGATGTCCGGGGAGATCTCGGGATGGTGGACGAACTCAAGGGCCTCCCGGACCCGCTTTTTCATCTCACGTCGGTCCAAGAAGCCCGCCGAGTGGACCTCCCGGCCGAGCATGACGTTTTCCTCCACGGTCAGGTGGGGGGCCAGGTTGAGCTCCTGGTAGATCATGGAGATGCCGCGCCTCCGGCCGTCAAGGGGACATGAAGGGGCATAGGCGGCGTTCTCGATGAGCATCGTCCCTGAATCCGGCTTGACGGCCCCGCTCAGGACCTTGACCAGGGTGCTTTTGCCGGCCCCGTTCTCACCGAGAAGGGCGTGGACGTCCCCCGGCCGGAGTTCGAATGTGACACTGTCCAGAGCGCAAGTCGCCCCGTAGGTCTTGCGGATGTCGGTCATCCGGAGGACGGGAGGAAGAAGGCAGGTGTCCCTCATTTCTCCAGGTATTGGGAGAAGTCAGGTTCAAGGAGGGAATGGATCTCCGGGTCCTCCATGTTCTCCGGAGTGGCCAGATAGACGCCGGTGTCCACCTTCTTCGGGATCGTCTCTCCCCTCAGGTGGGCCACGATGAACTTGACGCCCATGTAACCCATCTTCATCGGGTTCTGGAGGATGAGGCCCTGGATGTGCTTGTCCTTTAGGCCCTGAACGAGCTTGGGCGAGCTGTCGAAGCCGACGAACCTGACCTTGCCGGCGAGTCCGGATTCCTGAAGGGCGCGAAGGGCCCCGAAGGTGCTCGACTCGTTGGGGGCGAAGATGCCTTCGACGTCCGGGAAGCGGTTGAGCAGGTTCTCGGCCAGCTGGTAGGCGGTCTCGGTCGTCGCCCCCGCGTACTGGTCCTGGACGAGAAGCGTCAGCCCCGGGAAATCCTTCGTGACCGTCTCATAAAACCCCCGCTCACGCTCCATCGTGCTGGCCGAGCCTTCCTGGTAGCGGATGAGAAAGATCTTGCCCTTCCCGCCGAGCAACTCGCCTAGCCTCCCGGCAGCCATGACCCCGCCCTGGTAATTATCGGTGGCGACGAAGCTGATATAGTCCTCACCCTGGAGCCCCGAATCGATGATCACGACCGGGATTTTTTCTCTGGCCGCGTCCTGAACGGGGCGGCAGAGCGCCCTGTCGTCGAGGGGGGCAAGGACGATGCCGTCGACCCCGCGGCTGATGAAGTCCTCGACGACCGTGATCTGCTGGGCCCGGTCGTCCTCTTTCTGGGAGCCTTTCCAGAAGATCCCGACATCCAGCTCCCGGGCCGCCTTGACCGCCCCGGCATGGATGGCTTTCCAGAACTCGTGGGTCATCCCCTTGGGGATGACGGCGATCTGGAGTCTTTTGGCCCCGGAAGCGGCGTGAGCGCCGGGCTCTTTCCGGCCGCAGCTCTGGATGAGGAAAAGGGATAAAGAGAAAAATGCGATGGAAATACTGAGTCCTTTGAGCTTCATGCTCAAAGTATACTCAGAAGAAAAAGATCCGTCAAAACATTCGTTCGGACGGGAAAAGGACAAGGGACCACCCTTGCGCGCTTTTCGCAAGAATGGCCCCCCCAACGGGGATGAGATCCCCTTGGCTATTTCTTCTTCAGGATCGGCATCCCGGTCTTGGTGGTCTCGATGACCTTGTAAGCCGCCGGGACTTCGTTCAGAGCGCCGGGCCGGACGTCGCGGGCGAAGAAGAAGATCGTCTGCAGACGGCCGCCCTTCAGGGTGACATCCTTGGAGTGAAGAAAGTAGCTGACTCCCCTGGAATTCTTGAACTCATAAGCCATGTGTCATACCTCCGGTGAGATTTTATTGTCTAAAACAGGTAGCTCAGGCTGAGCCCGATAAGATGGCCCGTCGTCTTGTAGGTCCCCAGCCCGAGGTTCCCCAGGAGCGGATGCTGGTAAGCGGGGATGCTCCGGTTGGGGCTTTCCCGGTCGGAGAATTTTTCGTATTGGTAGCCCACGTCGATCAGGAGGCGGCCGATCTTGTAGCCCAGGCCGAGGGTCATGGCGATGCGATCGGCGTCGGGCAGGTTGGGGTCGGTACTCTCGACGGGTTGGGGCGTCCAGTCACGCATGATCCCTGCCCTCAGGGACAGGCTCTCGTTCAGTTGATACTGGAGGCCGAGGCGGGTGATGAACGTGTTCTTCCAGTTCTCCAGCACCGTTTCCGGTTCAGCGGCCGGAAATCCCGCCGGATAGGTGATGTCGATGACGTACTTGTCGTAGCGCTCCCAGGTGTAGTACTGGACGTCAACGGCAAGAAGGAGGGCTTCCGTGAGGTTGAAAGAGACCCCGGCGGTGAAGATGTCGGGGAACTTGAAGGTCGTCTGGACATCCCCCGTCGTCGGCACGTAAGCCTTGAACGAGCTCGGGACGCCGGCCGTGTCCAGGGCGATCTTGCCTTTGTACTTGATATCGAAGTTGCTGCGATAGGTGAGACCGAAGGAGAATTTTTCGGCCTTGTAAAGGGCGCCCGCGTTGAAAGCGATGGCGTCGCCCGTCGCCCCATCCAGGGACGCGGGAACGTCCCCCGTCCAGTAAGGACCGATCTCGACCAGGCGAACGAGGTTCAGAGACAGCTTAGAGTGGATGTAGGAGATCCCGGCGCCCAGGGCGAGGTTCTCGTTGACCTTGTAAGAAATGGCAGGATTGACGAAGATCGTCTGCATGTCATTGGACGTGCCGAGGTAGCGCAAGGGATATTCCTTGGGCCACTTCGTCCCCAGGCCGTAGGGAGCAAAAACGCCGATACCGGCGGCAAGCTTGTCGCTGAACTTGTGCGTCAAATAAAAGTTCGGGGCCAGGAACGTCTGGTCCAACTGCTTGACGTTCTTATAGGTCGGGTTCGGCCAATTGGGCAGGCTCAACGATCCCACGGGTTTGATGAACGTGCCGCCCAGGGAAACCTGGGTCCCCTGCAACCAGGCCATGCCGGCAGGGTTGTGGAAGACCGCCGTCGCGTTGTTGGCGATGGACACGAAAGCCCCCGCCATCCCCATGGCGGCGGCGCCATGCTCATAGATCAGGAATCCCGAGCTCTGCGCGAACGGGGCAAGCCCCAGAAGCGCAACTAAAATGAAAACGAGCATCCAATACTTTTTCACGCTTTCCTCCTCATGTTTAATATTCCTCTTTTGGTTCTCTGCGAGGTTGATCTTGTTCAACTAATATAAAAAAAAGACAGGGTTGTCAAGTTATATTTGGCCTTCCCCGCCTGTCGGACGTCACTGGATGAAGCCGACCGAAGGCGGGATATCGGCGGGAACGAGCGGACCGAAGTTGTCCTCGTACCTTCGGATGTTCGATTCCAGCGCCTCCATGAACCGCTTCGCGTGGGCGGGACTGAGGATAACGCGCGCGACCAGCTTGCCGAGCGGGCCGTCGGGAAAGACGAAGGCAAAATCGAAAATAAACTCCTCTTTCGTGTGCCGGATGGCAGCCAGGTTGGAATAGTGTCCCAGCGCGACGGGTTCATCCACTTTGATGTCGATCTTTTTTTCGTCCATTGGACCTCCTTGGGACCGGGCCGGATCCCATTAAATTTATCATGAAAAAAAGTTGCCTTTTTTCTTAAAATTACTTTACTTTTACTTTTTCGATGCTATAATGAATTAGGCTTTCTTGAGCGGGCTGGAGAAAGCCCCCACCTTTTTGGTTCCCATCATCAACCCCCCTTTTGCTGACACAGCCCGCTTTTCCTCCCGCCTCATACATAAAACATAATATATCTAAGGGCTTGCTTTCATAACGCAAGCAACTCAATAAACCGGGACTTCATGGTCTCCCCTCTTTCCTGTTCACGGCCTGATCGTCTTTCCCGCGATCTCCCTGAAGAGTTTAAACGCCGCGGCGGCGGTGATGCCGGAGGCGTCCCGGGACGCGTTGAGCTCGACGACGTCGAATCCGACGATCCTGGCCTTCAGGGCCTGGATGATCTGAACTGCCTGCCGGGTGGAAAGGCCGCCGGGCTCGTGATGCGACACCCCGGGCGCGAAGGCTGGATCGAGAGCGTCCAGGTCGAAGGAGATATAAAGGGGGTTAGCGAACTTGAGGAAGAGGGGGTCGTGGATCTCCTTCATCTCGATCATCCGAACGTCGTGCTTCAAGGCCTTGGCCTTGTGTTCAGGCGTCGCCGCCCGGATCCCCACCTGGACCAGGTTTTGGGCGAGGCCGTCCTCCATGATCCTGGCGAACGGGCAGGCATGCGACAGGCGGTCCCCGTAAAGGTCCTCGTAGAGGTCCGGGTGGGCGTCGAAATGGAGGATGTCGAGCGGCTTGAACTTCTTGGCGAACGCTTTGATGATAGGATAGGTGATGGAATGGTCGCCGCCGAGGACAACGGGCACGGCGCCTTTGTCCAGGATCCCGGCCACGGCCTTCTCGGTCAGGGCGAAGGACTTGTCCACGTCGCCGGAGGTGTCGACGTCGCCTAGGTCGACAAGCACGGTCTCTTCCGACAGGTTGACGCCGAGCTCCGTGTATTCGTTGTAGCACTTCCCCGTCGAGGCCTGCCGGATGGCCCGGGGGCCGCCTGCGGTCCCCCTGAGATAGGAGGATTTCTCGTCGAAGGGCACGCCGAGGATGGCCATCTTGTAATCGGGATGTTCGTTGAGGGGTTTGAGGGCGCCGCCGAAGTCGGACATTTCGGACCTCCTTCCGTCGGAGATTATATAATAAAGGAGGGGTCAAACCTACACTTTTAACAAAATGTGGTTCTCTTGCGTTTAGTGTAGGTTGCCCCTACTTCCAAAGAAAGATATAATTGGGAGAATTTCGACGCCGGGAGGGCATATGGAAAAATTCAAAAAGATCGACACCCATGAAGACCTCCTCAAATACTTGACCATCGCCCTGGAGCACGAATGGGCCGTGAGCATCGAGTACCTCTACCACGCCTACTCCATGCCCAAGGGGAAATTCTTCTACGAAGACCCCATCATGAAGCAGAAGAACGACACCCGGGGCCAGACCATCCAGATCGGCATCGACGAGATGTATCACGCCCTCCAGCTCGGCGTCGTCATCCGGCAGATGGGGGGGACCCCCTCCTTCAGGTCGGACGAGGTCATCCGTTATCCCAGGATCGTGGACAACCTCGACCGCGACCGGCAGACCGAGGACCTGGTCACGGACCTCTACCAGTCCGCCGAGTTCAAGGAGTTCGCCTATCCCAAGGTCCAGAACATGGTCCTCAACATCTCCTACGACGAGGTCCGCCATTCGAAGCAGTTCAGCGCCATGATCCGGACGATGGTCGACGGCGGCAACGCGGACGCCCTCATCTTCCAGCCCAAGCCGGAGAATGACGCCCGGGAGGACGTCCGTCTCCTCCACGAGATCTCCCGCCTGGAGAACGATCTCATGCACCGCTACCTGAAATTCGTCCTCCTGTTCAGCGAGCACCAGGACTTGAGCCAGCGGCTCTTCAAGAATTCGATAAACCACATGCGGTTCTGGGACAAGCTCTCCGGCATCCTGGTCAAGCTGGGCGACGTCGTCCGGATCGAAAACGCCGGGAGGGACGACAAGGGCGTCGAACGGAGCCGCGCTCCGATGCCCGCAGAATACGCCGGGAGGAACCGCCTCTCCGCCCTCGAGACCCTCATCGCCCCGGAAGAGGAGCTCGTTGCGAGATACGAAAAGATCATCGGCCTGACCCCGGACGGCGAGATCAAGGACCAGCTCAAGCTCCACCTGGCCATGACCCGGGAACACGTCTTCACCCAGGGTTGGCTGCTGAAGAACGCCCGCAGGGTCAAAGGGCTCGAATGAGCCCGGCCCCGTCCGGCTTATCTAATACGAACGCAATAAAAGAAGTTACAATATATGAACGGCACTGAATGCCGTCCTCAAGCCCCCGTAGCGGAGGGGGGACCCGAGTTTTATGAAGGCTATCTCGGCAACGCGCCCAAGACTCTGTTCATATTTCTTGCCACCCCCTACCCCCTCCGA
>Ga0315281_10003114_pt1 | contig 24392 bp, 20 predicted proteins | sample YL17G07_0_MG_FD_204540 | JGI IMG/M metagenome (GOLD analysis project Ga0315281, IMG submission 204540) | Sediment microbial communities from Yellowstone Lake, YNP, Wyoming, USA - YL17G07_0 | ecosystem: Environmental > Aquatic > Freshwater > Lake > Sediment | place: USA: Wyoming | collected... | reverse complement strand
GAAAATCGCAGGAGCATGCGATTCGAGCAGCTTCATCGCTTATTCGATTCGACTGACGGAGATGTCCATGGGCTGGGAATCTGGCCTCAATGAAATGAGAATGAGGGAAAGGTGGGCGTCGATTGACGCCCGCGAGCCACTAGGGCTCTCCTATTACCCGAACTCAATCTACGCTTGATGGGTATTTAAATCATCGTCACGGAATTAGCATCGCCTCAGACAATTTCAATTGATCGTTGACCTTGGTGCTTTCGTTCTTCTACCTCGTTTGAGAGTCCATTCCACATGAAGAAACCATGAGAAAATGAGGGAAAGGAAGGACGTCTTGCGACGTCCTAGCAGAGCCTAGGACTCCCTTTGCCCGAACTCAATCTACGCTTGATGGGTATTTATATCATCGCCACGGAATCAGCATCGCCTCAAGCAATCTCGATCAATCCTATAAGAATCCAGATTTGACCAAATAGAATCCGAAATCGCCAATTGACGACATTCCGACGGATCTGATGTGAAATGCCGATTCCTTGCATCATCTGGCTTCATGCTTATCATCGGGACGCGCCTTCGCCGTAACGTTTAAGGTATCCTCCCCGATAGCATAGGCTCCACAAGGTGGGTGGAGAGTGGCTAGCTTTCGATTAGAGGGATACGATTTGAAGACGAGGTTGCAGAAGGAGGACGTCCCCGCGGCGGGCAAGGTCATGGGGGCGGTCGACGAGGCTACGCAGGAGATAACGATCAGGGAGGCGAAGCTCTCGGTCGTGATACCGGCCTTCAACGAGGCGGCGACGATCGCCGACGTCGTCAAGGGGGCGGCCAAGTACGCCGACGAGGTCATCGTCGTGGACGATGGCAGTTCTGATAACACTTCTTTCGTTGCGAAGGCCGCGGGCGCCAAGGTGATACGCCTACCGACGAACAGCGGGAAGGGTTTCGCGTTGTCGATGGGGCTTTCGACGGCTGCGCTCGACGGGGCGGACCTGATAGTCTGCCTGGACGGGGACGGGCAGCACAACCCGGAGGAGATCCCCATGGTCTGCGGGCCGGTCCTGAGAGGGGAGGCGGACCTGGTGATCGGGTCGAGGTTCCTGGTGAAGAAGGGGTCGAAGGAGATCCCGAGGTACAGGACTATCGGCCAGCACGCTCTGACGAAGGCGACGAACTTCGGGAACGGCGTCAAGGTTACGGATTCACAGAGCGGGTTCAGGTGCCTGACGAAGAAGGCCGCGCTTTCGATGGAGCTGACGGAGGCGGGGATGGGCATCGAATCAGAGATGGTGAGGGACGCGGTGAAGCTCGGGCTGAAGATCAAGGAGATACCGATAAGCTGCAAGTATGAGGGGTTGGACACATCGACGCTTGAGCCGGGGAAGCATGGGACGAGCGTGCTGTCATCGATAATACGAGTTGTGAGAGATGAGCATCCGCTGCTTTACTTCGGAGTGGGCGGCCTGATATTGACTATAATCGGTTTGAGCGCTGGTCTATACTCAATATATCAATTCATGAGCTTTAAGGCTCTGCCTTTCCTTCCAAGCATAGTCGCAGTCCTCTGTTTCTTTTTGGGACTAATGTCGATGTTTGTCGGATTAATTCTTAATTCTCTCGCGACCAAAAGAGCGTAACGCCGGTGAGCGTTATCGACTAACAGAGTGGATACAGACGCCTTCACAGAACGACCTGGTGATGACAAATGAGTCGCCCGAAAGTTGCCATAATCGGAGCGCGTGGATTTGGTAAATATGGTGGCTTTGAGACTTTTGTCGGTGAACTAGTTCCGAGACTCGAAGGCCGAAGCTACGAGATTTACTGCAGTAGTGAAAGAAACGAGACTGATGACAACCCATCAACCATGTTTGGATCTAAAGTGATCTACTTTCCGACACGGTTTCCACACAACTATACGCTCAGGAAGGTGTTTGAGAATCTCTACGACTGGTATTTTGTGTCCAAATGCACAGTATCTCCACGATGCGATCTGGTTTATTGTTTGGGCATCCTGTCAGGTCTCTCTCTCATAATCCCGAAAATTTTCGGTGTCACTTCGATAGTCAATGTAGATGGCCTAGAGTGGAAAAGAGCAAAGTTGAGCTTTCTTGAGAGGTCTATGCTCAAATTCTACTTCGTAATCTCATGCTGGTTGTCCTCCAATATTGTGGTCGATAACAGCCAGCTCATTCAGTACATTCCAACCAGATTTAAGAAGAAAGTAATTTTCCTACCATACGGTGTGTCTCGTATTGAGCCGCCGAGATGGGAACACGAACTGATTTCAGAGTATACCAAAGGATCAGACTCAGAAATCAACCCAAATGATTATTGGCTCGTAGTTGCGAGACTTGAACCGGAAAACAATATCCAAACAATCATTGAGGGGTATCTCAGCAGCCAGAGCACGAAACCTCTTGTCATCGTCGGTGATTTCACTTCTTTGAAATTTGAAACCATATTAGATAATCTGCTGACTCGAGTCCCCAAAGAGAAGAAGGTGTTAATGGTTGGATCCATCTACAACAAGAGGACATTGGACATGCTTAGATGCCATTGCTTTGCATACTTGCATGGGCATTCCGTGGGAGGAACAAACCCATCTCTCCTAGAGGCTATGGGCGCGGGCGCCCTGGTTATTGCGCACGACAATCCGTTCAACCGCGAAGTTAGTGGAGATACCGCCTTGTATTTTAGAGAACCAACGGATCTCGCCTCTTGCTTAAAAGATATCGAACGAGACACGAAGGAGTTCTCTGGGTTGAAGAGGGCGGCACAGAAGAAGGCTTTTGATAACTATGAATGGGGGAAAGTTGCCGATTCATACAATGATATGTTCTTGAAGGCGCTCGACCAGTAGTCACGCCTGATAGGAACCAAAGCGTGAAGATCGGGACGATCCATTCGGGAGAGAAGCAAATTATGGGTTCGCATGCCTTGGCGCGATTAACCTGCCGGCGAGATAACGCGTCGTGATCAATACGATAGTGTAGCACAAGAGGAGAATGGAGCCATTCTATTCGCTCCTTATCGGAAATATCACGAAGCAATGCAACTAGAGATTAACAGTGCATCAAGCACGAATTATCACAAACTCACAATAGGACCACGAAACACAAAAGCTTCAAAAACTCGTCAAGACTCGTCTGTTTTCAAAAACACAGGATCCAAACTACCTGGATCTACACCGGAATCCAAGGATGTCACTTCTCTTCTGTTGCCATATCAAAAAAAAGAGCCAACGCATCGTTTCGTGTCTTTACCGAAAAAGCACCTTTCGTAGTCATTTCTCGTCCTGCTTCCCCCATACGTTTGCGTAATGTATCGTCATCGAGCAATCTGTTGATTGCATTCACGGTCTGGACGGCCACGGATTCGAATGTTCTCTTGGATATCATCTCAGCGGTCCTTCGCTCTCCCCAAAGAGGGTTTCGGAATTCATCTTCGTATCGTATCTCCTCCGGAGGATCTACCAGTATTCCGTTCACACCGTCCAAGATCATTTCTCTGTTTGCCCAGACATCAGTTGTCACAATGGGCAGGCCATAGCTCATTGCATCAAGGAATACCATTGCTGGGGTTTGATGGGAGGGAAAGACAAAAACATCTGCAGTGGCAAACAACTCCTCCATCCGGTTCCAAGGAATCGGCTCCTGAATGAGCGTCAGATTCCTTACTCTCTTGATAGCCTCGGAGAACTCAGGAGGAATAACACTGCGCATGATGAACTCAACATCCTCTCTTTCCCTTGAGATCATCTCAAATGCTCTCAATACTTCCTTTCCGCCTTTGTGATGGAAATCCTCAGGGAAGTTCGTTGAGCCTACGAAGAGCACCTTTTTCAGACCGGATTGCATCTTCCTGGAAAACCGCTCGGAGGGAACCGCTAAGCGTACGACCCGCACCTTGTTCTCAAAGTCCTTCGCCTTCAGACTCCTCAACAGTGATTCTCTCGCTGCGTCTGTCCAGACAAGGATGCCTCTGCAGTTTTCGGATTCCAGTCTTGACTTCAGAATCTGCGCATAACGCATCAGGTGGCTCGTTCTGTACCCTGCAAGATGGCTTGCCATCTCAAGGTCAACGACCCAAGGTTCATTCCTCCAAACCACGTGGCCGGATGAATAGAGCAGATCATGAGGGGCTCTGCTAACAATGGGATCTGCCAGGCCGCTAAACAGGTTCAGAGGTATCCATCGAGAAGCCAATTTGAAAACCGAGTCGACGAGGAGTCCGTTTGAACTGAGGTTCTCTCGGGCAATAGAAGTCCAAAAACTACCGTCATCCACGAATCTATAGCCAGTTGGAGGGTACAAGAAGAATCCGGAGTATAGACTGTGCTTCCGACCGACGAACTCCATTAGAATTGTCTTCACGTTTTGTGGTTACGTCCATCTAACGATATTTGTCTTTTCCTCACCCATCTGAGATGGCACACTCCGAGTATTCTTAATGGCTTCCCCCCTTTAGACGAATGGATTCGGTGACCAATCCGAAAATCGCCGCGAGATTAACCATTGCTGTGTAGAAAATGAATCCACATGCCAATCCCGGATGGCGCACGAACTTCCTCCAGTTCTTCACAAGTGCGATTCTGAAAGGATTCATTTGAACAATTCCATGTTCCTTGTTTGCTCTGAGAAATTGCCTTAGAGTCTTGCCATATTTGTACTGCTTCTTCATCGCATCTAAAATCGAAATAGGTTCTCCTAGATGTGTTTCATGCAAGTCGATTGCGCACGCCACATAATTGGAGTCCCTGAAACGATTGTAGAAATCGTAGTCTTCTCCTGCTGTGATTGTTCCGTTCCATCCTCCTATTGATTGGGCGACGTCCTTCCTGATGAACCTGATTCCGCTGTGTGCGAAGTCTCCCTTGTAGCATTCCTTCTCAAGTCTTCTTACCTTTGCCCAGAAGCTCATTGAATCGTCAGGCAACCAGAGAATGGAGATTGCATCGCAAGGACCTCCTTCGGCCCTATCAACTGCCTCTTCGATTATGCATCCGTCAAGCACCACGTCCGAGTCGACTCTGTATATATATTTCCCTCTCGCCACACTGAGGCCAAAATCGGTTGCCTCGGCCATGCCCATCCCTTTTCGTTCGTACACTCGACATCCCATTCTTTTCGATACCTCAACGGAGTTGTCCGAGGATCCTCCATCGACCACGATCGTTTCAATTGAATCGTATGACTGAGCGCATATGCTAGCAATGCATTTCTCAAGGGTTCTCCTGGAATTCATCGTTGGTACTATCACGGAGACAAGAGGACCGGTTTCACTATGGCTTTCCTGTGTCAATTGATTTCTCTACATGGTTTCAGATATTTGATAATAATGGCTCATTTTTTGCAGTCCAGCCATTAAGATGAGGGGTGGATTGCACCATTGAGCTTGGAGAAGCGCAGAGATCTCGACACGACGAGGTTATTCTCGCATAGAGAGGTGTGTTCCCGCCCTTTTGCCGCCTTTCCGCAAGACCGTTCAGCTAGATGGCATTACTCAATTGTCGCCTCACTCGCGAGATGTGAGCTTTACGGCGAGGTCAGCCTCATCGACCAAGAATCTTTGCGTTTCCCCCCGGCAAATGGGGAGAAGTCGCGCCAAATCTCATAGTTGGGGTGTCAAAGCTCGGTACTGCTGCGATCGTCCGATCATCTGGATGGCATAGAACCGCTGGAATATGTCTATATTGTGTTTGTCAAATCGACGAAAGTCTGTTCATAGTCGCGTGCGACCATATTCCATAGTCTAATCTTGCGACTGAAGGGACCGACTTTGGGTCTGCTTTGGTATATCCAGAGTATCAAGTCAGCCACCTTCGATGGGTCTGTGGGTAAATCCACGCCATAGCATCCAGGCTCCTTCGAGAATTCCTCCAAGGCCGTCCCCTTCGTAACAATTGCCGGAATCCCCATCGCTAGTGCTTCCGCCACGATGAGCCCATAGGCCTCGGACCTAGACAAGTGAACCAAGATATCTGCATTGTTCATCTCCTGCAGGCGTTCAGAATGCGAAAGAAATGACTTCCATTTGATGAAGTCGCTAACCTTCAGATTCTCTGCTTCTCGGACAAGATGTTCCTTGAAGGAGCCTTCTCCAACAATCGTCAATTCAACATCTAACACACCCCGAACAAAAACCAACTCATGAAGTGATCTTATGATGTCCTGAACGCCTTTGTACTCAAGCAAATATCCGAGATAGAGCAATCTTTTCTTTCCGCTGCGGCTTCGGATTGGTGATTCGACAAGAAGATCGACTCCGAGTGGAATTGTCTTCAACTTGGCATGAACATGGAGGATTTTGGAGAGATTATTTGCCTCATAATCCGAATCAGCGAGAACGGAATCTACAATCCTCAGTATTCGTTTGCCGATTGCCCGATCAAATACCCAACCGAACGCCTTTCCGAGATTGGTAGCACGAGCGAACGGGTCATAGTGAGGAGTGAATGCTATTGGCACTTTCTTGGCGATGAACCTCCTGAAAAGCAAAACGTTCAGTGGGGAGGATAGGCTATGATATCCATGAATTAGGACGACATCTGGGTCCAGCTCAGCATAGTGTGTTTTGATGTACCTGCAGACGTTCAGATTCATCCCATACAGCAAAGTGGAAGAAAATGATTTGACCCGGATAATCCTGAATCCTTCATACACCTCATTCCGCGGATAATCGTTGGATCCAGTGACAATCACTGTGCAGCGATGCCCAAGCCTGGCTAGTTCTCGGTTGATTTCCACAACGAATTTGTTTGCCCCACCAGGTTTGAGTATCTCTCCCGAACCCAAAGTTAGTATCCTCATTAACTACCTCACCGTGCTGATACGCATTGGGTATCCGACTAGTTCTTGATAATGGCTTTCAAACATCCTATCCTATTCCTTACTCACTGAATGCTAGTTACTCTATCCTCCACTGTGACAATAATTCCATGGAAGGAACAAAGACACCAAAAAGCATGATGAAGACGAACTATCGGTGTTGGGCGGCATCGAAGTCAACAGGGAGGGCACCGTGGAGGACAGCATGTCCGATGTTGGGATGGTACGGATAGGAAAGAGGTCCATCATAACCGGTAGTTCGGTTGTGAGAGGATCATTCGTAATCCGAGAGAACAGCAGGATGTCTCCCAAAACTGATTGAAAAGCCATTGACCGAGAGATACTATCTTCTCTTCGACTTTTCTCGAGAATTAACTGATTGATTTTTTAGGATTTGACTCACAAACTCCACTGGCTCTCGAGCAAAAATGCACAAGAGGGTGTTTATCGCATCTCGGGGAGATACTAAAACGAGAGGGTATAAAGTCCTAAAAACCCATTCCTGTCTTTCCTCGAAAGTCCTATGTTCAAAATCTTCTACCAAATTCCCGGTTGATGGTAAGTGACCAATAGAGTGAGCCCTCCAGGTATTCTGCTCCCATTGATCTCATCTAGAATTACTCTCAGGACCGCCAATGTATCCGCTGCCTCCCAGATCACCCTCCAAAAAGACTTTGAATCAATTTGGCCTCGATCCTGGGCCTTCTCCCTCATGAAATCAGGTACGAGACAATGGTTATCATTCCAGGTCGCAACTTTCCCAAAAATTCATATTGACCTATGCTCTTGATTTTGGTTCTCCAACCATGAGTGATACGGCATATCCCACCGCGTCTTGAATGTAGGGAGGGATCAGAATTGCCAGCGGTATCCCGATTATTATAACCGAAAATAGCACGAGAACAGGGCTGAGTTCAGTTGCCAATAATGCAGCAATAGATAGGAAATATGAGTGGAACAGATAAATGGAGTATGTTGAAGGAGCTATTCTTTCGATAAGATGGTAAGCGCATCCTGTGAAATATCTCTTAAACGAATTTGTGAATTGTATAGCCAATAAGACCCCGATTACCCCGATTACAAACATTGCCGCAAGTCTTGACACACTCGAAGTCAATTGCTCCATTGGTTCAGGGAATGCCGTCGTCATGCTTCTTATGTAAAGATATCCTATTAACAAACCAATTCCCAAGAAGAGGAGCACATTAATTCTAGCCGATGCTTTGATACTGGATATGCTGGTTCCTTTTCCTAGAACAATTCCTACTACGAAAAACCAATAGTAGATGAAAACGCGGTCATCAATTGATATGAGGGCAATCCTAGCGACCACCAAAACGATAAAAATCACAAGTGTAACCAGGAAGATTGATACTGTATATGGCCGAGCTATTTTCTTAGCGAAGAAAATAAAGAATGGAAATAGAAAATAGAATAATAAAATCGCGCTTACGAACCACACTATTGGATCTGGGAAGAGAATCTGAAGTCCGCTGATGTTCATTAGTAGCTGAAGCACAGTAAATTCACTATACGTCCCGGGTTGAATGATGAATGTTACAGAAAGGGCGAGCCAGTACAGCGGATAAATCCTTGTCATTCGCTTGATTGAGTAGGATTTCCAATCATTAAATCTGTTGAACTCGGGTTTCTTGATCATTAATGAATATCCGGAAAGGAAAAAGAACAGACTCAGACCGCAAACTGAGATGGGGAGTTCTATCATCCCAACGATGTTGCTATTCTCAAATCCAGGAACATGAAACTGAATGTGGCCAGCTACGATTCCCAGAATTGCGATCACTCTTAGGATGTCAACCTCAATCACTCTATTGGATTTCACTAAGTATTCTCCAGTAATGACTATGATAATTCACCACTCAATATTAGATTGTGAGCTATTCTAAGATGCAAAGGGCCGTGAAGGTAATAGATTACCAGGGGGCAGGTAGGAGGCTTGCCTGGTCCTTTCTTCGCAAGCCCTACATGCGGTCCTTCCGTGATTACGATCAATAAGCCAGGTCGCTTCTCGAAGAAGAATATCGCTAAGGTGAACCTTGAATCTTATGCTCCCGAGCCTCCTCGTTGATTCGAAGCAATTTCTCTTCTAGCTTGGCGAGGGTATAGAATACGCTCCCATCTTTGGTGGTGATTTTCTAGAAGATCTTCTTTTTTAAATAGTCTCTAACTATATCGCTTAAGGTTCTGTGACTTCCCGAGTGATCGGCCTTTCGGACGAGAGCCTGTTCCTTCAATTATTACTGAATCCGTCCGAGTATCGCTCACTTCGTCAGGGTTCTCATGACATAATCCGGGACCGTTCGCAATATCCATTCGAAGCCATAGCGGTATTGATGGGTTGACCACCATTTCTCAAGAGAATAGAAAATCAGAATGAAGAAGGCGAACGTGACTAGATTCCAGAGTGGTGATGCAAATGGCAGAATCTCACCAAATCCAAGAGCAACGAAAGTCAGCCTTACTAGATAGATAATTGCGATATGTATGAAGAATATTGAGAAGGAGATTCGTCCGATTCGCTCCACGATGTGAAGTAGTCTAATCTTAACATCATATCTGTCCGCAATTTCCGCAAAGATATAGTAGAGCAGGAATATGTTACCGAAGACAATCATGATTGAAGGGAGTTCACTAGAATTGTCGACGATCCATTCGGGGTTAGACAGGCTAAAGTGGTAATAACCTGCGACGATGTATCCGAGGAGAAAGAAGACTGTTGGCACAATCAGTCTGTCCCGCCTCAGCATCGAGAAAGTATTATCTTCGCCATTGTAATACAAATCATGCATTACTCTCCCCAACTGGAAAAATAGTAGCATGGGGAGCAGGTTCTTCAAGGAATCTGCCAGAAGAGTACTCGAAGAGCTCGTGTCGAGTAGAATTATCGCCATAAGCAGGAATACAATAGACCATATCTTCGATAACAGACTTCTCGGAAGGACTATTCCCAACAAGTACCCAACAAATATCGCTTCAAATACTCCCCAATAGAAACTGAAACCATATTGCGACGGCCATAGAATACTTCCAATGAAAAGCATAAGCAAGTCGACCGAAAGTAGAACACTTCCTCTTAGGAAGATCTCGAGTCTAATGTCGAATGAGGACACCATATTCCTCTTCCTCGATGATATGAGTAAGTCAAACGATGTCCCCGCAACCATAACAAAGAAGAAGCTTGGCATCAGAAGGACGGCCAAGTCATTCATTGGCCCGATAGTGTTGGATATAAGGAAAAGATGCAACTGAATCATGGATAGTATGGCACAGCCTCTGATTATGTCAAGCGATTTGTACCTCTTTCGCCTAGGGAGGTTGTCACTGGAAGTGCTCATATTCAGACATAGAGCAATTGTGAGCACGGTATTTCATTCTTGGCGAAGAGCAAGAGCCCCCCGCAGGAGAATTCAAATCTCAAAAACCCCGGCACGAGTCTGCGAAGAGTTTAGCACAGAGCTACCGCGACAATGTGTCGCATTAATCTTCCTCACAATTGTCCCGAAGTGCCCAATTCGGCAAAGTGTCATTGACTGACATTCTCGGAATAGAAGATTCATCCCCAGAAAGTGTATTATTGCAGGCTCGCACTTCAAGTATTCTTGTAGCAATGGTAAGCGAGGATGTGACCCATGTCTTTCCAGCGATTGATACAGATACCTCAAATTGCAGAGCGCACAAAAAAGATACCTAGGATCTTGGATGCAACATCATGACACGAATTGGAATCGTCTCCCCGATCATGGGTGAGGCATCGGTTGAACCTTTCAGCAATCTCGTCAGAGTGCTCCAGTCAATCGCGAGTAGCACTGTTGTGATAGAGGTATATTGTCGGGGGACTATCCTAGAATGCATTCATGATGAAGATTCAATCATATTCAAGAAGTTGGTTCATGCTACAGGAAAAAACAAAATCGAAACTGTCCTAAGACACATACTGACTCAACTCAAAATGGGACTTCTGGTTGCTTCCCTTGCAAGGAGAGTCGATCTATGGGTTTTCTATACTCCTGGTGACCTCACAATTCCATTGATGGCGGCAAAACTGCTTGGGAAAAGAGTTGTTATCAGTATCGGAGGGGATGAGAGGAGCATCGTGCATTGGACAACGATGAATTCTCGAGGGTTAGTTTTAGAGAGAATAACGATCCCTTTCGTCATTATCAATCGGTTTCTTGCTGACATCATAGTCCTTTTCTCACCTATTCTGATAGAACAGTGGGATATGAGGCAGTACGCCTGGAAGATACGAATAGCCAACAACCATTTCTTGGATGTTCGGAAGTTCAATGTGGAAAGAGGAATCGACGCTAGGAGCACTAATATTGGCTATGTCGGTCGACTAAGCCCGGAGAAGGGTACTATGCAATTTGTTGAGGCAATCCCACTTGTATTGAGGGAAGTGAAAGATGCTAGGTTCATTATAACTGGTGACGGCAGTCTCAGGTCAAGCGTTGAAGCCTATGTACGTATGAACGGCCTTGAAGATAGGGTGAGTGTAATGGGATGGGTTCCCCATGATGAACTACCTGAAATCCTCAACAAGTTGCGATTGTTGATTATGCCCTCCTACACCGAAGGTCTTCCGAATGTAATGTTGGAGGCTATGGCTTGTGGAACTCCAGTTCTGGCGACGCCAGTTGGCGCAATTCCAGATGTGATAGTAGACGGAGAAACTGGATTCCTCATGCCCGACAATTCGCCTGAAGCAATTGCTCAGAACATTGTGAGAGCATTGGGGTCGGGAGTTCTCGGAGAGGTGACGAAGAACGTGTATGAATTTGCTCGGAGGACATATACGCTCGAGAATACGATGAAGGAATGGAAAGAAATTTTGAGGGATTTATGATGCTGGCGGACTCATGAAGAGGAAAGAGAATTCAGCTGTAATTTCTGCAATAGCTGCGTTGATAGCGTATTTATTGCTTGTTTTAATCATGATCACCGTTATTCGCGTACCTCCGGCGAGCGGTTTCGAAGTGTCTATCTACGATGCCTACCCGATGTATTTCTGGCTTTCCATTATAGTTGGCACTATACTCGGCGAGGCATTGATGATTAAGCATAGGAATTCAAACTGGAGCAGATCAGTGCCTTTCTGTGCCGGATTCACGGTCGTCATCTGCATTCTTATGATTCTCCTTTTTATGCCTCTAATCAGAGGGTATGCCGCTTACGGATATGGGGATACTCTATCACACATTGGCTATACAAAAGACATCATCCGAAGCGGGGAGATTGGCTCGAATGCGTATCCTGCCCTGCACATATTGGCCGCAACAATCAATATGTTGACTAATATTGACGTTGTTAAGATATCGCTATTCATTCCTTCTTTGTTTTCCTTGTTCTACATATTCACTTTCTATATCATGGCAAAGGAGCTACTTAGCCGCAAGGGAGAGCTGGCTTTTGCACTAGTCCTGACAATGATTCCAATCTTCGGTTTCTACAATCTTATGTTCGCACCCTATCCAGAATCGTTCTTCCTAGTACCTCTGTTCCTGTTTGTATATTTGAAAGCATCGCGTTCGATATCTCGTACGATATTCGTTCTGTTGGCGACGGTTATAGGAGGATTATTGGTGATCTTCCATCCGCTCAATGTTATCTTGATCATCCTCCTGTTATTTGTGTCAGGATTCTCTGGATCAATTCGGAAAGAAGGTCTCGGGACCGTGGTGAGAAATCCTATCGCGAGATTCAAGAATGAAAAGCCATACAGGATGATTCTGATCTTGTTTGCTTTGTTCGTGGCATGGGCGACTTGGTTATATACCCTTATTGGAAACTTTACTATAATCTTAGATTCCATAGTCGGGATGGGCAACCTGTCGGAGTTCCAGCAACAATCGAATACAATGCAAGGGGCAAGTCCATCGATAGCGGAAACTGCCATAGTAACCTTTGAAGTATACGGAGTGCAGATAATCCTCGGCGTCTTATCAATCTATTGTTTCTCGCGAATCCTAGTGAGTAGGAAATGGAAAAGTAAGAGGACTCTATGGAACCATACCTTCATACAAAATGAATTCATTACTTTCCTGTTTCTGTTTCTGGCAATCTTCGTCTTCGCTTTCACTTTCGGCAGCGTGAGGATTTTCCTCTATCTTGGCATGTTCGGATGTCTTGTCATCTCCGTCATACTCGGGGAGACGTTCAATCAAAGAAAAGACAAACTGTCCCACCTATTACCGGTCAGAAAGGCAGTTGCAATACTGACGATTCTCGCTCTTCTGACAACGTCGGTGTTCGGACTGTTCTGGGCACCGATAAACAGAACCGCCTCTCTACAGGTGACGGAGGGAGAGTTCGTTGGAATGACGCTATTCTTTGAAATCCGTGATGAAACGATCTCAACTCTGGAAGTGGGAATATCTCAATCTCGATTCTCCGATGCGATCTACGGCGTAGATTCCCCGAGGATAAACATCGGATATGGTGCTACTGTTGCAGCACCAGATCATTTTGGCTATGACAGTCAAAATTCATTCTCAGACTCCTCTGACGGAGCAAGATACCTTCTGATAAGTGAAAGAGGGAGAACCTTCTGGCCTTCGATCTGGTCGGAGTTCGAAAGCAGATGGAGATTCTCCCCTCAGGATTTTGGACGACTAGAACTAGATAACGGAGTATGTCATGTGTTCTCGAATGGGGATTTGGACGTGTATCTGACAAGTCCGTAGCAGTTGTGCTGAGCTCCTAATCGCACATCAACTTGCCAAAACGATCATTGCGTTCACTCAGAAGTTCGGTCCAGGCTCTCATTCTAGATAACATGGTGGAGCAGACAGCTTGGCTACTGAAGCTGAAGAAGACTATCGAGGAACTCAAGGTTCTTCGCCTTGATCTCGTTTCTGTATTTAAAGCAGAATATTTCTGCATCCAATGGCAGAACAATCCCCCTGATGGCATCCCTCGATAGCTTGACATGGACCAATGCGGTCACCATGAACATGACAACATTACCGATCGAACTCCACAAAAACACAACCCTATTCCTTAGAGAAGGCTCGATATTCTTGCAGAAGAAGTATTTCTTGTAGACGCTGCGCATGAATATGAAGCTTCTCGATGGAGTTCTGGACACAGGAGAACTTCTATGTGTCAATCTGGCTCTCGGCGTTATGAACAATGACCTTGGATACTCTTTGTTCACTCGCATCGAGAAATCAATATCCTCACCTCCGGGTGCATAACTTCGGAGTTTCTCATCGAACTTGAGTCCTGCAAACACGAATCGAACATATGATTGGTTGCAGCCAGAAAGCCAATCACAAGGAATCACCTCTTCAAGATTGATAGGGTAAGTCCCTTCGAAGGAGGGGAGAACTCTGCATTCTTTTCGGGCGAAATGAAAGAGGGAGAAGAACTTACTATACTGATTAATCAACTTGGCTTTGCCAGAAGGTTCAATACCACCGGCCCAATGCCCCTGGACACCCTTGGCGGATGGATGCAAGGAATATGCATTAAGAACTTCTTCGATGTAGTTCGGTTCAAGTGTGACGTCGTCGTCGAGAAATACAACAATGTCTCCCCCCGATGCATCTACCCCTATGTTCCGTGCACAAGGGAGACTTCTTATGTTTCCACCTCGCAAATACTTCAACTCAACGAATTGAGCAGCGAACATTTCGCTCATTCTACAAAATAGCTCCTGAGTTCTGGAATCCGAGCTGTCATCAACAACAATAACCTCGATAGGACGATTTGATTGACAAACGACTGATTCGAGGGTTGTCCGCAAATCCTCTGGACGATTATAGGTCGCGATTATCACTGATACTCGCGGCCTTAAGCCAAGTTCTATTGAAGGCTGCCGAGAATCTTCTTGATCGACGCTTTCTAGAGGGTTTACCTTTTCTAGGCAAGAGACCAATCTGCAAAACACTCCTGAGTTACAGGAGTATTCCTTGGAATCTTAAGAAACCTTTGGGTGCCCATTATAGTCGCAGGGATCCTTGGCCTTTAACTCTGTAATCACTGTCGATCTTGCCTCCCTATGTACGATATTGGCCAGAAGATTCGAGCTATAATGCAGCGGTGTCAAAGACTGTGTCTCAATCGGTCAATAAGCCATGACCACTCAGACTTGCTTGGAACATATATTAACCAGGCAATCAGAATCCCAATGGCTACAAGAAGGAACCACATTACAGACAAAACCAACATTGAGAGCATGAGGCACACTGGCAAGGCCAACGAAGCTACCGAAGCATTTAGATTCTGCACAGAATAAGAGATTCCGAAAATGTACTTCGCTCCGAGTAGAATAAACAACATATACAATACCTGGGATAAAAGAACCGCAATGCCTGTAGCAGTCAGACCGATGACCGGTAGAAGAATAGACATCGAAATGGCGAGAGATAGATACCATATCGCCTCTCCCAGAAATGGAAATTTCAGTCGTCCTTTGGCAACAAAACGCAACGCCAACGGGAAGGCGAACATACGAAAAGCTGTACCAAGAGTCATCAATTGCAATAATATTGCTGCCTGAGAGAATTCTGGCGAGTAGACTAGATCCAGGATGTTTCTGGAAAAGAGGATCATGACAAAGGATATAGGAGTGGTAACTAACAGCAGCAGTCTAAGCGAAGCGTTGACCTGTTCTTGAATATGATCTTCGTCAGAAGAAGCACTTATTCCTGGCAACACATATAGTGAAATAGAAGACATTGATAAGGCTATGATTGGGTACCAAATCCCCCATGTAGATTGAAAGAGGCCATTGGCCATAAGCCCCCCTTGATGAATGACGACAGTCTGAGCATAGAGGAGTGTAAGCTGATACGCAACCACAGTAAAAAGGCTGAAAGCACCGAAAGTCAGAAGTTCGACTGACTCGTTTTTATAGATTCGAAGAGGAGTGCGTTGGTGAGCCCAGCCTTCCACCGCTCTTTTCCCATAAAAGAGATACAACGCCAATGCAATGCCAGCAGAGAGCGTTATCTGGACCACAACACCGATTAGACCAAGAAAAAGAACTAATGGTATAGTGACGACAAGTGACCCAAGAGACGAAACGATTGAAATTGAAGCGATGGACTTCACAGATCTCGTTCCGCTCAATAAACCACCATATAAGCTCGACAACGCCGAAATCGGAATTGTAATTCCAATAATCAGCAGGTATATTTGGGTCGAAGAATCGCCCAGTAAAACTACAGAAAGCGGCTGTAGAAAAATCACCACGAATATGAAGATGCCGATTGAAGAGAATAGACAAATCAGACGTGCAGACACCCAAGTGTTGGCGAGTCGACTGTAGCTTCCTGATGCAAGATGCTGACTGACGAACTTGGACAGGCCAAGTGACATTCCGAAACTTGCAAGTCCTGCCATTAGAAATTGAAGATTTGACAATTGGGCGTTGAGGCCGATACCCTCTGGACCAAGGACTGATGCTATCGCCTTCCCTTTTGCCAATGTAAGAATCATTGCAATCACGGCCGCCGATGCTGTTATTATCGAAGCATGCGCAATTTGCTTAATAATTGAACTTTCCGATGATTTCTGCGGCTCTGATTCCTGCGCGCTCACCTGATTACCCATTCGACCACAAATCCCCTCATTTTGGCATAGTTTGAGTATCCCTGTGCGTCTGTCCGAAAGGAGGTCATGGAAATGATAGATGGTGTCACGAAATATTGTGCTTTCGGTGTCGTCAGATGGCTTGTCAAGATAAGAGTGTTTGCGTTTGATGCTCTGCGGAAATCCTCGACGAAGAGCAAAAGAGTGACTTCATCCTCCCTTTGTCATATGCTAGTGCCCTGAGCGCGAGCCCCATATCCTGATAGCAGACTCGCCTTGCCGGCACATACGAACACATTTCCTCTTCTCGACCGAGATGTGCTCGCAGTGCGGCTGTGGTTTTGGGAAGATCCCTCGACAAGGGACGAAGTTACCATAGTGCAGGAAAACCGCGAATAGATGGATGTCCGAAATCCCATCACGAAGGGGGGAATCAAATGTGCGAGGAACTCTATTCAGAGGGGATTTGAGGGATACTCAACATAGAAATTTTTTCCCAAGAAGCAACTGATGAACTCCGAGAGCTTGAACCCTCCCAAATCCATTAGCTCAACGTTGGGAAAGTACCCCAAGCCTCGTTGGTTCTTTCATCCTTTTCTCTTCGCGGCATAAACTACGCTAAAAGAGATTCTCGGGAATTTCTCGCCGAGTCTTGACAAAACATATCCAAGCCGATCTCCTAGTCCAAACCAAGGAAGGAAACCGTAACCAAGCTCAGAGACCCCTGGGAAGGAGATAGGGAAGCCGATTCCCTTTTCCCAAATCACTTCAAATCCACAGGAATCTAGGAGGCATCGCATCTCCTGATGGGGGAGTTCATGAATATGGTACAAGTTGCCGGAATTCTTTTCTGGGATTGGTGTCCCACATATTCGATTCCTCAGCAAATTAACCAGGTGAGCAGGGTTCGGAGAAGAAATGAACAACATACCGCCAACCTTTAGGATTCTATGGGCCTCCTCAAGTAATCTTTTGTATTGCTCTAGATGTTCAATAACTTCAAAGGCTGTAACGGCGTCGAAGGCAGAATTTCGAAAAGGAAGAGAAATTGCGGACCCTTGAACATATTCTGGGCCGGGATATTTCCTCAAAGCGTAACCAAGTGCATTTCTGGAAACATCGATCCCTATTACAGAATTGCTTTCGCCAAGAAGGACTGGCCCATAACCAGTTCCGCAGCCTATGTCTGCCACCAATCCAAGCGGACGCTTCGAAGCTTCAACATATCTCCATATATGTTCAAATCGACCACGAAACAGCCCGTATCGGATCATGTCATTTCTCTCACCAAAAATGCCTAGATCCCCGGAAGGCACGTCTTGACCAACTAACAAGGGGTTATCCCCAATCTCATTCTTGAATTTCGAAGGAACAAGGCACCGTAATTTACTGAGACCGAATCGAGAAGTAGTAGCCATGAACCATAATCGCCTTTCCTTCCCTATGGATGTTATGATGAAATGGTCCCCCACAGATATCGTGGTTGAACCAAACCACGACGAGGCGAGAGACCATACTATGTGTTGGTCTGGACGTGCATAAAAGAACTGTCATAGAGTATGGTGTAGTTGAATCTGGACGAGCCCACTCTGACGAGAAGCTCTCGTCCTCGAAGGAAGAGTTTGATCGGTTCCTCGGCAATACTTGATGCAGGATATGTCTGAGCGAAATGCCTCTTTTTTTATCCCCTTAGCATTGACTGGATACAATAAATGGGACGATATTGGAGGTCTAGACTCTGTCAAGAGGGGATCTGATATCGCATTGTCCAAACTAGCGTCGATGCTAGGGTGTCCTCTCGATCAGGGGCTGCCAATATGCAGGAAGAGAAGCAGGCTAGATACACCTGTTAGGTTGTGGATTTGCAGCATACGGGTGCAATCTTTGACACTTCGTCTATTCAGCCGATACTGTCGATCATCGTACTGAGCGATAACCTCACGCAGATGCCTATTGTCTAGAGAGTCCATCTGAAGACTAGCCATTACTCTCGTAGGAAGGATTTTACGGAAGGAGAAGCCATACAGGATGAGGCCAGTAGATGAATAGACATATGGAGAAGGCGATCAGGTCCGTCATTCGACTGCTATGTGTCATAAGATTCTTCCCGAATAGACTAGTCCTTGTGCATATCGGCCCTCAGAAACTGATAGAGTTCGATGAAATCGTTCGCATGGCCGATTTGAAGCTAGACGACTCTGTCCTCGACATTGGTTGTGGAGAAGGGGTGCAGACTCTACTGTTGGGCAAACAAAGCAGGCATGTATTAGGGATTGATCTCTCGAATCAAGCAATCGAAATGGCAAACGCTACAGCGCGTGCTTCGATGCTTTCCAGTAGCGTGAGATTCGTCCAGGGAGATGTGACTGAAACCAACTTCGAGAAAAATAGTTTCAGTAGAATTGTGAGCTTTTGCGTGCTCGAACACATCCCTGATTGGCCGCTAGTATTGAAGAAGGCTCATGAATGGCTTGCTCCAGGTGGATACTTAGTGATTTCTGTTGACAGTCTAGCTACAATCGAAGATGATGATGTCATCAGGAAGCACAAGAAGGATTCTTCCGTTGTCACATATTTCGACAATCAGACTCTAGCATCCGGGCTTAGGGATGCTGGCTTCTCTTGCATAGAACTGCGCTGGATACTGAAGAGTGGTTACGCGAAAGAACAGTTCACGCGAAGCGTAGTTCGCGGTAGCTTTGGCGGTTTGAATACGCTTCGACTGCTAATTGAGTACACTCGCCTGAGAAAGGCAGAGGCCGAGACATCGGACGAGGATGAGGGGATCTTCTTGATTGCCAAAGCAATGCGATGAACGACTTGGATTGGGACTGGAAAAACTGACAGGTTGTCGCTGAGTCCTCCCAAAACTCGTTCCGTTCGATATCGTTAGCCCCCTTCAAAATTGCGAATGCCCGAAATCTCGAATGCCTTCAAAAGTTGGACTGTTCACCTCTAAGACACATTCAGAATTCCTCATGTCCTTCCACGAGCCCTCGATACGGTGTGTGGGACGACCTTGAATCCCGAATCGATAAGCAGGCCTATAGCGAATGTCCTTTCCTCAGGCCAGATAAGGAAATGAGCGGGCACGGCGAATCCCACACATCTTAATTAGGCGCAAGAGTCCTCCGGGATGATACCAGGGCCAAGAGCGACCAGCCGCAATCGGACGTGTGTCGATGGAAATCAGAATCAGGGTTGGCAAGTTCAATGTCGAGCAGTACATACCACGAATCCAGAAGCGAATGTTTATATTCGCGCATCTGGCCGGCATTTCTCTCAGTGACCTTTTTCGCCTCAGAGATCTTGGCAACTTCATTCGCGACCGCGGGGCGTTCGAAAGGGATATGTCCAGGACGGAAGGGAAATGGCTCATCGAGTCCTATCCCATCTTGGGTGACAGGTACGCCAGCAGCGGTAATGCCTCCGGTCATTACTTCCATCAGGACCTGCTTGTAGCCCAAAAGATTTTTTTGGCGAACCCGCGAAAGCACGTGGACATCGGCTCCCGAGTGGACGGCTTCATAGCGCATGTCGCCTCCTTTCGAGAGATTGAAGTCTTTGACATCCGTCCAATGGAGATGTCGATACCCAATGTCCGTTTCGTGAAGATGGACCTTATGAAAGACTGCTCCGACTACACCGACTACTGCGACTCGATATCCTCCCTGCACGCCATCGAGCACTTTGGACTGGGAAGATACGGCGACCGGATCGACGTGAACGGCCATATCAAAGGCCTGGACAGCATCTATCGAATGTTGAAGAAGCGTGGTATCTTCTATTTCTCGGTGCCGATCGGGAGGCAGAGAGTTGAGTTCAACGCGCACAGGGTCTTCTCTCCGAGATATCTGCTCGACCTGCTGAAGGAACGATATGAGATGCTCTCGTTCTCATACGTCGACGATGCCGGAACGCTTCACGCGGATACCCCTCTGGACAAAGTGGTACTGGAGAGAGATTTCGGTTGTGAGTACGGCTGTGGCATCTTCGAACTTAGAAAGAGATGATCGCTAGACAGATGTGGCGCGGCAAGGAAGATCCTGACCGTCATCCTCTCCGGCAAGAGCAGGAGATGAGCGGGCGGAGCCTGCAATCTGAACGCATCCCTGATATCAGAAAGACCGCATCAAAGACTCCAAGCGCGGATAGTGTCAAGGGGTCACCCCGCGCTGTCATATGAAGATCGAGTGCTCGGGTCCGGCTCGGCATCGGAGTCATTCGCATTTGCGCTCTATGTCTGGTGACAATACATTGATGCGACTCATTTGCCTGGTCGCAAATGGATGATATCATTGCGGACATCCATGATGATGTCTGGGCGAGAGCCTATTACGAGCGAATTTAACTGCTCTAGTGTCGGGTAGCCACTCTTGCCAACGAACAACCCGGCATCGTCTATCATGATCATGTGTCTCTTCACCGGGTGCTCGATGATGGCCTTCACTTCTTCAAGGATCGGTGTGGGAGACGACCCGACAACGGTGATACCCCCGGAAAAATGAGCATCTAACCAAAACAAACAAGGGGTGTCTATCGATTTTAGAATCTGCGGAAGGATCACGGTACTGTCTCCTTCGAGTATCTTGATGTTCGCATACCTTGAGAACCTCAGGCGTGCCTTCTTGGCCAACTCCTTGCTCAGCTCAATCGAGAATATCTTCTTGCATACCCGCCGCATGGCATACACTGTGTCTCCCAGGTATGTCCCGGTTTCGACGAAGGTGTCAAAGTTGAATTCCCTGGCATGTTTCCTGAGTATCGTATGCTTCACGTATGGAGGTGGAGGTATGGGTCTGCCATTCATTCTCCAGATAACCGCGTTGATAATGCTAATATAGGGTCTCAGAAAGTCAATTTTTCGGAACAACTGCAAATGTTTCGGAAGGGGCTTCAATTTGGCTCATCCTCCGTTTTCAAGATACCAATCTATAGTTGCCTTCAGCCCGTCCTCGAACTTCGTCCTCGCGCGGAAGCCGAACAGCTTCTCGGCCCTTGAGACGTCGAGCATCCTCCGGGGCTGGCCGTCAGGCTTAGTAGTGTCCCAGACAATCTCACCCCTGAAATCCATCAACTTGGCTATCAGTTCGACGAGATCCTTGATTTTGATCTCGAACCCTGCACCGAGATTCACTGGCTCAGGATCGTCATACTTCTCTGCAGCGAGGCATATCCCCTCGGCCGCGTCTTCCACATAGAGGAACTCCCGGGACGCATTGCCGGTCCCCCACACTTCCACATTCCTGCGACCTTCTTCCTTCGCCTCGGCAATCTTTCGAATCAGTGCGGGGATGACATGCGAGCTCCTGGGGTCGAAGTTGTCTCTCGGACCGTACAGGTTCACAGGCAGCAAGTATATTGAATGGAATTCGTACTGTTGCCTGTACGCCTGTGACTGCACCAGCAGCATCTTCTTGGCAAGGCCATAAGGAGCATTCGTCTCCTCGGGGTATCCGTTCCATAGATCCGACTCCTTGAACGGTACCGGCGTGAACTTCGGGTAGGCGCAGATGGTCCCGAGTGCAACGAACTTCTCGACCCCGGCAACTCTAGCGGCCTCCATCACCTGTATTCCCATGATCGCATTCTCGTAGAACAGCGTGCCCGGTATCTCCCGGTTCAGACCTATCCCGCCGACTTTGGCGGCGAGGTGGATCACGACATCGATGTCCCGCACAACCCTCTGGCAGTCTTCCAATCTCCTCAGATCCGCATTCTTGATGTCCGTGACGACGAGGTTAGACTTAGAGACGCCACTCTTCCTGAGCTGAGCGGTTACGAAGGAACCAAGGAAGCCGGCACCGCCAGTCACGAGCACCCGCTTATCGTCCCAATAGCTCATATTAGTCCGCCATCCACCATCTATCGGGGAACTTCTTGAGAAGGATTTTGTCTCCCTCGCCAATTGGCTTCAGACCAGCAGCACGCATGTCAGCATCAACCATTATCCTCGCGAGATCCTTAAATCCAATTCTCAAATCAAGGTTGAGTTCGCGCCTAGCCTTCGATGCATCAGCCACCAAGAAATCAACTTCAGTCGGCCTGAAGTAGCGCTTGTCTATCTTCACGAACTCCCCGCTGTCCAAGCCGGCATATGAGAACGTTGCATCAAGAAACTCTCTAACCGAATGCGACTCACCTGTTCCTAGGACATAGTCACCAGGTTCTTTCTGCTGTAGCATCCTCCACATAAATTCGACATACTCTGGCGCATATCCCCAGTCACGTTTCGCCTCAAGGTTACCAAGATAAAGAGCATCTTGTTTCTTTGCCAAAAGATCCGCGATCGCTCTGGTGATCTTTCTGGTGACAAAAGTCTCGCCTCTCCTAGGGCTTTCATGATTAAACAGAATCCCGTTCGAGGCAAACATCCCATATCCCTCACGGTAGTTCTTGATCATCCAGTAGGAGTACACCTTCGCGCATGCATATGGACTCCTCGGCTGAAAAGGCGTCGACTCGCTCTGAGGTGGTTTAGTAGCACCAAACATCTCGGAACTGGAGGCTTGGTAGAACTTAATTGGAAGCTTGCTCCTCCGGATGACCTCAAGCAAACGCCCAGTCCCTAGTCCAGTAATGTTTCCCGTATACGTCGGTGTGTCAAAACTCACTCTGACGTGACTCTGCGCCCCAAGATGGTAAACCTCCTCTGGCTCGATGTTGTAGATTATGCTGGAAATTTGCTCTGAGTCAGAAAGGTCTCCGTAGTGAAGGAAGAGTCTTGTACCCTGCTTATGGAAGTCCGCATAGATGTGGTTGATTCTGGAGGTGTTGAACGTACTCGCTCTTCGCACTATCCCATGAACTTCATAGCCCTTTGAAAGAAGAAGCTCTGCCAGATATGAACCGTCTTGCCCTGTGATTCCAGTGATTAACGCCTTTTTCATTTTCTCACCCCGATATCGAGCGCATTCAAGCTACTTGTCAATTATCCTGAGTAACTAGGGCATGACTCATCTAGGGGATTAAAGTTACACCGCGAGAGTTTATGAAGCGGCTTGACATTAGCAAGGAGCACAATGGCTAAGACAGCGCTCGTCACGGGTATTACGGGACAGGATGGTTCCTATATTTCGGAACTTCTACTAGACAAAGATTACACCGTCTATGGCCTCGTTCGAAGAATGAGCACTTCCAGTTTAATTAGACTAAACGTAATCAAGGACAAGATCATACTTCTCGAGGGCGACCTCCTTGACCAACCTTCGCTGGATCAAGCCGTGAAGATCTCCAATCCTGATGAAATCTACAATCTAGCCGGCCCTTCCTTTGTTGCTTCGTCTTTCAAGCAGCCGGTATTAACTGGCGAGGTTGGTGCCCTCGGCGGAATGAGACTTATGGAAGCGTCCAAGAGCCATGCGCCGCACGCTAGGATCTTCCAAGCTTCCTCGAGCGAAATGTTCGGAGGGACCGATATCGTTCCACAGAATGAGAACACTCCCTTCCATCCGAGAACGCCATACGGAATCGCAAAAGTCTATGCATATTTGGCGGCTAGGTACTACCGCGAGAACTACGGCATGTTCGTGAGCAACGGAATAATGTACAACCATGAATCCCCAAGAAGGGGGTCAGAATATGTCACAAGAAAAATCTCAATCGGCATCGCAAGAATTGCTCTCGGACTTCAAGAATACATCGAACTTGGCAACATGGATGCCAGACGAGACTGGGGCTTTGCCCCTGAGTACATGGATGCGGCATGGAGGATGCTGCAGCAGAAGCAGCCGGACGATTTTCTGATTGCCACCGGGGAAGTGCATACCGTTCGCGAGTTCTATGAAGAGGCGTGCAAGGTGGCCGGTGTGAAGGATCCCGACAAGATCGTAAAGGTGAATATAGAATACATGAGGCCGGCTGATTTCACGAACTTGAGAGGAGATGCAACGAAGGCGAAACAAATCCTCAGATGGTCGCCGAAGGTGAGGTTCAAGGATCTCGTCAGGATAATGGTAGAAGAAGACCTCAAGCTGGCAGCCGAAGAATCTATGCAGAAGAAACGGTGATCCTCCACTT
>Ga0315281_10003113_pt1 | contig 24395 bp, 16 predicted proteins | sample YL17G07_0_MG_FD_204540 | JGI IMG/M metagenome (GOLD analysis project Ga0315281, IMG submission 204540) | Sediment microbial communities from Yellowstone Lake, YNP, Wyoming, USA - YL17G07_0 | ecosystem: Environmental > Aquatic > Freshwater > Lake > Sediment | place: USA: Wyoming | collected... | reverse complement strand
CGTCCCTGCTGTTGGGCTGCCCCGGCATGAACTTCGAGAGCGACCCCCAGTGGTGGTTCAACTTCGTCTACCGCGTCACCCGGGAGAGGGGGCAGTACTATACGGAGGATCTGTGGGCCCCCGGATTGTTCACAGGACACATCGAGCGGCCGGCTCAGGTTGTGCTCTGGGCACGCCTGACCGATGCCAGCCGGCCGAAGGCGGTACAGGCGGTCGACGTGGAAGCAATCAAAAAGGATTTGCTCCGCCACCAGAAGCGGCTGATCCGGCTGGCCGGGGCCCAAGAAAAGACCTTTCAGATTCTATGCCTGGCGGCGGACCAGTTCATGGTGAAACGCCAGAGCGCCGCCACGGAGCGGACCGGGACCCCAAACGCGAAATATCGCGTTTGGGAAGGGCTCCCAAGTGCAGAGTATCGCACTTGGGGACCCGAACCCACCACGATCGTGGCGGGTTACCCGTGGTTTGCCGACTGGGGTCGGGATACCTTCATTTCCCTGCCCGGGCTGCTGCTGGCGACGGGGCGGCACGCGGAGGCCGGGTCAGTGTTGAGCACCTTCGCGGCGGCGGTCGATGAGGGCATGGTGCCGAACCATTTCGATGATCGCACCGGCACGGCTCACTTCAACAGCGTGGATGCGTCGTTGTGGTTCATCCACGCCGCCTTCGAGTACCTGGATGCGACCGGCGATACCACGTTGTTCTCGCGTGACCTGCTTCCCGCCCTGGAAGCGATCATCGACTTCTATCGCCGCGGCACGCGCTTTGGGATTCGTGCCGATTCGGACGGTCTGATTGTGGCGGGTGACGAGAGCACGCAGTTGACCTGGATGGATGCCAAATGCGATGGGGTCGCGTTCACGCCCCGTTACGGCAAAGCCGTCGAGATCAACGCGCTCTGGCACAACGCCCTGCGCCGCATGGAGAACTTCTGCCAAAGTAGGGCGAGCGTCCCCGCTCGCCAAGAAACATCGTGCGAGGACGCACGGCCTACCGGCTCAGCCTCGCCCGGCCGATACGCGGCGATGGCCGAGCAGGTTGGACAGAGCTTCTGCGAGCTGTTCTGGAACGAGGAGCGAGGCTATCTCAATGATACGGTGCGGCCGGATGGCTCGGTCGATGCCAGTCTGCGGCCGAACCAGGTTTTCGCCGTGTCGCTGCCCTATGCTCCTCCGCTATCCCGCGACCGCCAGCGTGCCGTGGTCGAAGTCGTGGAACGGGAGTTGTTGACACCCTGCGGACTTCGCACCCTGAATCGCCAGGCTCCAGGCTACAAGGGACGGTACGAAGGAACCCCTCGTCAGCGGGATGAGGCTTACCATCAGGGGACGGTATGGCCCTATTTGATGGGCCCGTTCGTGGAGGCCTATTTGAAGGTCCATGACTTCAGCCCGCGGGCCAGGGAAAGGGCCGCCCGGCTGATCCAGCCGCTGCTGCACCACATGGTTGAGGATGGCTGCCTCGGCACCGTCGCGGAGATCTTCGACGGTGACCCGCCGCAACGACCGAAGGGCTGTTGGGCACAGGCCTGGAGCGTCGCCGAGCTGATCCGGGCTTACCGGATGGTCACGGATGCACGCTGACCGATTATCTTCTCAGACACGGATTTCACGGATTCACCCAGCGCGGCCTTCGGCCGCAACCAAAACCTGCTCTCGCCAAGACGCCAAGGGCGCAAAGAAGGGAGGACAGATGGCAGAGCACGGAGGACGCCGAGTTCTCAGCTTTTGGCGATCTCTGCGTCTTTGCGAGAGACATAATCGTTTGTGCTTCCAGGCTTTATGTCATCCTCGCGCGAAAATTTGCGCAGGAAAACAAGATTTGAACAAGTAGTGGTACGGAGTCATCGGTCACGGCTTCCCGCCCTCAATCAGCCCCTCCGCCTCGGCCAGCAGGGATTTCGCCTCCTCGTCATCGGCGAATCGCTCGTCCTTGCACAATTCCCCCAGTCGCTCCAGAGCAGCCTTCGCTTCCTCCGCGCGGCCAAGTTGGTGGAGGCTCATCGCCATAAATGCCAGGGTGGAAGGAGCCTGTCTCTTGACAGCAGCCGTCATTTCATTAGATCTGGTCAGCGTCTTGAGAGCATCTTCATAGGCACCCCCGCGATACTGAACCATACCAAGTGTATTCAGGATGGCTGGCTGGTTCGGGTCAAGGGAGTTGGCCTTGGTCAGTGTCTTGAGAGCATCGTCATAGGCGCCCGAGTGATATTGAATCCGACCCAGCCTTGCGAGAATAACCGAGTTGTTCGGATCAAGGGAATCGGCCTTTGTGCATGTCTTAAGCGCATCCTGATACGCACCGACACGGCACTGGGCCAAATAGAGCATAGCAAGTATTCCCAAGTTATTTGGTTCCAGGCCGCTTGCCTTCTCCGCTTTTTCCAGAGCTACCCGATAGGTATTGGGGTCGCCCCTCGTTGAAGTGAGTGCATCCCGGCCTTCTTTATAGAGCTTAAAGGCATCTTCCCCCTTACGGGCATTGGCAATCTGCAGGGCAACCTTACGTATAGACTCATCGAGTATTTTGTCATTTCGCAGTGTATTTATAACTTCGCGGTAAGAACTACGTTTCTCGTATAGCTCGTCCACAAGCTTCCTCGCAGCTTCAGCAGTCTGCCGTGGCTCGTACCCACCAGCAGGAGGGGCCGCTGACTCAAAAAGCGTGACGGTATTGGCGTACGTAACCGCACCATGAGGGACCGCAAAGGTCTTCCCGTCCGGGCTGAAACATCCCGGCGTCCAAGGAACACCGGGGAGGCGGAGAGTTATTACTTCATCACCCGTCTCTGCATCCCAAATTCTGACGAGAGCCTTTGAACGACCACAAGCTGCAATGCGTTTTCCATCGGGGCTAAATGCCACAGAAATCACCCCATCCTCACCCACGTCAAGAGTCATAACTTCAGCGCCAGTCACAGCATCCCACACTTTGACCTTGTCGTTAGTACCTCCTGAGACGATGCGTTTGCCGTCGGGGCTAAGAGCTACCGACCATAACCCTTGTCCGGGAAACACTATTCCATCGCCGTGCTGGATGGTCGTCAGTTCGGCACCGGTTGACCCATTCCAGACCTTCATTATGCCATCTCTGCCTCCCGTGACAATGCACTCACTATCCGGACTAAATGCAACGCAATCGAGACGTTCCTTATGCCCCCTGAGAGTCATCAATTCGGCACCGGTTGAGCCATCCCAGACCTTGATCACGTTATCCCAACTCCCCGTAACGATGTATTTACCATTTGGACTGAATGAAACACGAACGACTGGTCTTTCATGGCCACGAAGTGTCATCAATCTTGCTCGGGCTGCCATATCCCACACATTGATTACTGGTTTACCCCCACTCCAACCCTGGCTCCAGTAGATGATATGCTTGCCATCAGGGCTTAACGTTCCGAATCTTAGCGAACCCTCATACACATGGAGCGTCATCAGTTCAGCGCCGGTCTCTACATCCCACGTGGTGACCGCATTATCTCCGCCGGAAATGAGACGTTTGCCGTCTCGACTGAAGGCCAAATCCCCGACCACATCTCTTGTATGGACAGTCATGTTCTCGCTTTCGCTCGTACCGTCCCATATCTTGACTGTATTGTCACCCCCACCGGAAACAATGCGCTTACTGTCGGGGCTGAAGACTGCGTCACAAACCGCACCTTCGTGTCCGCGAAATACCATCTTTTCGGCGCCAGTTATCCCATCCCATATCTTGATCGTGTTGTCATTGCTGGCGGACACAATGCGCTTCCCATCTGGGCTGAACGCAACAGAAAGGATTTCTTCTCTATGACCGCGTAAAGCCAGTAGTTCTTTGCCATCGGTCGTGTCCCACACTTTGATAATTCCATCGTCACCTCCGGAAAGGACACGGGTCCCATTCGGGCTGAGAGCAAGCGCCCAGACGCCGGCGCTGCCGTGCTGAAAGGTATTGATCTCGGTGCCGGTTGCGGCGTCCCAGACCTTGATCTTGCCGTCCCAGCCGCCTGCTGAGATAATCCGCTTGCCGTCAGGACTATATCTTGCGGAATTGGCTGCCTCTTTATATCCGCTTAGTGTCATCAGTTCGGCCCCGCTCGCCGAATCCCACACCTTGATTGTCCCATCGTGACTGGACGAGACGATACGCTTCCCATCAGCGCTATATACTGCTGAATAGACATAATTCTTGTGTCCACTCAGCGTCATCATTTCTCTACCGTCAGCGGCATCCCAGACCTTGGCGGTTTTGTCGTGACTTCCGGAGACAATGTGCTTACCATCCGGACTGAACGCCACAGAACAAACGGTTTCTTTATGACCTTGGATGGTCACTAGTTCGGTGCCCGTGGCGGCATCCCATACTTTGATCGTCTTGTCCCTGCCCCCTGCTGAAGCGATCAACTTGCCATCTGAACTTACGGCAACAGAAGTCACGCCGGCTTGATGCCCCCGAAGAGTCATAAGGGACTTGTCTGACATGTGCCAGAGGTAATCCCATTCCCACCCACGAAGGTCATTAGGACAGGCGTTTAGCAACCCACGGACGCGCCGTACATTTCCCTCACGACACGCTGCATCGGCCAGTTGAATGCTATTCACGTAGAGGGCACGACGCAGTTCCTCCGCCCTATCCTTAGCCACCTTTTCCGCCTGCTCGGCACGAAGGCGGGCTTGCTCGGCTACATCGCGCGCAGTAGCTTCCTCTTGCCGTGCGCCCTCGGCCTTAACGTACATGGTTGTGCTGAGCCCCGATCCCAGGATGATCGCCAGAGCCACCAAGGCCACGGCGGTCACCGAGCCGGCGTGTTTGCGGACGAATTTTTCGACGCGGTAGATGGTGGTTTCGGGGCCGGCGAGCAGGGGTAGGCCGGTCAGATAGTTACGAATGTCGTCGGCCATCTCGCTGGCGGAGCGATAGCGGCGGCAGCGGTCCTTGCGCATGGCCTTGAGCGGTATCCATTCGAGCTCGCGGTGCAGACGGCGGGCCAAGGGGACTACCTGTGTGCCACGACTGGCGGCGATGGTTTTGGCCTTCTCGCCGAGGTTTGTGAGGCGGATACTGGGGGAGGCGGGCTCCTGCTCACGGATCGTTTGCTGGATTTCGGCCAGGCCGGCTTGTGCGAAAGACTCTTCTTCAAACGGCAGGACGCCGGCCAGCAGCTCGTACAGGACCACGCCGAGGGAGTAGATGTCGGAACGGGTGTCGATATCCTGTGTGGCCAGGTCCACCTGCTCGGGGCTCATATAGTCCGGCGTGCCGAGCAACTGGCCCTGGAGCGTGACGAACGTCTTGTCCGTCAGGGGCTGGGTGATGGCCTTGGCGATGCCGAAGTCGATGATCTTGGGGACGGCCCGGTCGCCGTGGACGGAGACGAGGATATTCGAGGGCTTGAGGTCGCGGTGGATGATGCCCTTCTGATGGGCGTGGTGGACGGCCTCGCAGACCTGCTCGAACAGACGCAATCGCTGCTCGATGGTGAGCTTGTTGTCGTCGCAGTAGCGGGTGATGGACATGCCCTTGACGTGTTCCATGACGAAATACGGCCGGCCGGTCTCGGTGCAGCCGGCGTCGAAGACGTGGGCGATGTTGGGGTGGTCCAGCAGAGCCAGGGCCTGTCTTTCCGCCTCGAAGCGGGCAACGACCTGTCGGGAGTCCATGCCCGGCTTGATGATCTTGAGGGCAACGCGGCGTCGGACCGGCTCTTTCTGCTCGGCCAGATAGACCAGACCCATGCCGCCTTCGCCGATCAGCTCCAGCAGCTCGTACCGCCCGATGGCCGTGCCGGGACCGTCGATCCTGGTGGGATTGTTGAGAGTCACGCCGACGCGGCTTTCGCCCATCGCCACCAGCATGAGACACTTGGGGCACAGCCCTTCGGGGGCGTTCTCCGGCAACGGTGCCCCGCACTCGTGACAAATACGGTTCTCGACCATAACAGCCTCCTTTGAAAACCTTGTTTCCACGGTTTACTAAGGAAGATCTCGCGAAAGGTTACCCGAATTCTTTGATTGAGGATTTCAGAGTGCGGATCAGCAGGGGCGCCCGTTTCAAAATCCGCAATCGTCAGCCCGCGGTCGGCCATGGATTCAATCGGCGAGGGAGGCGAACAGGTCGCGGATTTCCTCATCCACCTGCTCCGGCGTCGAGACGGTCTGCGCGATCTCCTCGCGGACCAATTGGCGGTATCTGTCCCTGAGCCGATGCACCGCGACCTTTACCGCCCCCTCCGTCATGCCCAGCCTGGCGGCAACGTCCTTGTAGGAGGCCGGGCCTCGGCCCGCCGGAAGGTGAGGCTTGAGGGACTCGAACAGGTTTTGTCTGCCCGCTTCGGCGAATTCGGCCTTCAAGCGTGTCATCGCGTTGTTCAGGACTGTGAGCGCCCAGGACTTTTCAAAGAGCTTCTCCGGCGTCAAGTCGTGCGCAGGTTCGAGCCTGTATCGAGTCTCGGCGTCCTCGACATCCAGGGAGACGATTTTCTTGCCGCCTCCCCGTTTTTGTGCTGCCGCGTGATCCCCCTGATCAGCCAGGAAGTGGTTGAGGGACGAGAGCAGGAAAGACCGGAACTTGCCCTGTTCCGGGCTGGCGCGCTCCAAGGCGTGTCTTTGCAGCAAGGCGGCGAAAAAGCCCTGCGTGCAGTCTTCGGCCTGGTGCATATCGCAACCCCGCCGTCGCAGATAGGTGTATAGGGGATACCAATAGGTCTTACAGAGCCTCTCCAGGGCCTCGCGGGAGCCTGCCGAGGCGGATGCGCCCGCCGCCAGAACCACGCTCCAGTGGGTGGTCGAAAACCGGCTGTCAGCCTTATCGCGGGGACTCGTCGGCGTATGCTTCGACATCAACCGACCTTTCTCTCATTTTGCCTCCAGTCCGAGCAGCTCGGGGATCAGGCAGCCGTTGCAGGGGCAGAAGGCGCGGAGGTTCGCTTCGGGAGTGCCGGGCGGGACTTCGCAGCCGGGCTGCAGGATGAACCGCCGGCCGCCGGATTCGATGCATGCGCGGGCGGCGTCGGCCACCTCCTGTGCCGTTCCCTGAAGAAGGACCGCCGACGGGTCGAAATTGCCGGCCAGAGTGACATGGGGCCCGACGGCCGCACGGGTCTCATCCAACGGAACCATCCAATCCAGGTCGATCACGTCGCATCCCGTCCGGGCCATCAGCGTGACGCTCTTGCGGATGTCGCCGCAGACGTGGAGCTTTGCGGCCGCCCCGGTCTCGTGGATCGCATCGATGAGTCTCTTCTCGAAAGGCAGCACGAACTGCTCGTACATGCGCGGGCTGATCAGGCTGGCGACCGAGTCGCCGATACCGACCATGTCCGCCCCGGCGGCCACCTGCGCGCGGGCGAACCGGATCTGGTTCTCGATGATGATCTCGGCCGGCTCGACGTACAGGCGGGGATTGTCGATCAGGTCCAGGAACATGCTCTCGACGCCGCGCAGGTCGGCATACACGGCCAGTGGCCCTTCCAGCCAGCCGAGAACGCTGTGAGTCCGGCCGACCACCTGAGCCATTTGGCGCACGCTCTCGATGCGCTGCCGGGTGCGGGGTGCGTTCTCCATGTCGAACCGGCGGATGCGCACGATGTCATCGGGACTGCGGATCAGCATTCCCCTGGGCCTTCCCACACCATGCTCCGGATAGTCGAACTCCATTCCGTAGGCAGAGGCCTCACGCCACGGATCGCTGATAGCGCTGACCTGGTCGAGATTGAAGGCCCTCACGACGGCCAGTTGCGCCTCGGCAAGCACGGTGCCGTCGAGATAATAATCCCGGTAGGCGCGCCCAAGGAAATTAGCCGCCCAGGACATGAAAATGGGCGTGACGGCGGGGCGGTCATAGGGCTTGCCTTTGATGATCGCATGGACTCGTTCTTTCGGCGTCATATCGGCTATCATAGGGTCCGCCGCTGCCCAAGTCACGCACTTTTTGCCGGGCGCACGTCATAGTGTATGTCTATGTTCTGTGGCGGAACAGCCCCGATTTGTCATGCTGAACGAAGTGAAGCATCTGGGCATTGCAGGCGAAACTCCCTACCGCATCGAGTTCATGCTGCCTCCGCGGCCGGATCCTTCGCTGCCGCTCAGGATGACAGAAGGAGGACATGGGCACCACAAAGTCTAATCGCACGCATGTTATGGGACCGTTATTTTTCGCGCCGCGGCAGCAGAAATCGGTTGCCCGGTGCAGGATGGTTCTGGTAGAATCACAGCCCTCAGAGCCATTGGAGGCCGAGCTGTGTCAAGGTGTGACGCTGTCAAGCAGAAGAAGTCACGTCAGGATTCATCGGGGGATGGGGTTTGGGGATCGCGCTATGCGCGGTAAGGAGGTATGCCGGAATGGTACGAGTAGGAATTGCCGGTTTCGGGTTCATGGGGCGGATGCACTACCGACGGTGGAAGATGTTGCCGGATGCGCAGGTGGTTGCGATCTGCGACGCGAATCCGAATATTCAGGAAGACACCAAGCGGGCGGTGGGCAATATCAAGGGGGCCGAGGGCGAGATCGATTTCACGGGCTTCGAGGTCTATCACCGCTTTGATGAGATGCTGGCCCGGGCCAAGCCGGAGGCCATCTCGCTCACGCTGCCGACGTATCTGCACGCCGAGTATTCGGAGCGGGCCCTGTCGCGCGGGGTCCACGTCCTGTGCGAAAAGCCAATGGCGCTGACCCTGGCGGATTGCGACCGCATGATCGAGGCGGCCCGACGAAGCGGCAAAGTCCTGCAGATCGGGCATTGCGTGCGGTTCTGGCCGGAATATGCCAAAGCCAAGGAAATCGTGGACAGCGGGCAATACGGAAAGGTCGTGGCCGCCATGTTCCAGCGACTGGGGGCACCGCCCGGCTGGAGCGTGGACAACTGGTTCCTCGACGAGAAGCGAAGCGGCGGGGTCGCGCTGGACCTCCATATTCATGATACGGATTACGTGCAGTACCTCTTCGGTATGCCCAAGGCGGTGTGCAGTCACGGTGCCAAGGGTCCGAGCGGGCAACTGATTCACATCGTCACGGAATATGAATACGGGGAGGACAAGCTGATTGTGGCCGAGGGCGGCTGGGGCATGACGGTGGCCTTCGGATTCGAGATGAGCTTCAACCTAGTCCTGGAAAAAGCGACCATCGTCTACGACCTGACGCGGGAGCCGATGCTGCGTATCTGTCCGAAAGAGGGTAAAGAGTTCACGCCGCCGGTGGCGGACGGCGACGGATATCTCCATGAGATCGAGCATTTCGTAAAGACCGTCCGGGGTGAGGACGTGAAACCGATCATCACGCTGGAGCAGTCGCGCAATTCGGTGAGGATCGTCGAGGCCGAGCGGAAATCCATAAGCAGAAAAGAGAGAATCATGATCCGGTAGCCGGAATCGTCGGAAACCCGATGGGAGGTTGCAGAGATGAAATGCAGAGGTTGGCCCGTGGGCGTGTGCAGTTGGTCGCTGCGGACGGACATCGCAGGCGTCGCCAAGGCAATGAAGGAGTTGGGGTTGCAGCATATCCATCTGGCGATTCGCCCGGCCGTCGAGGAGGGCGGCGGCAAGTACTTGGACGCGGTCAAGGCGCAGAAGTGGACCATTACGAGCACGATGATTGATTTCCCACAGGAGGACTACTCGACGCTCGAAAGCATCAAGGTCACCGGCGGCGTGGTCCCCGATGAGCATTGGCAGCGCAACCACAATTTGTTCCTGGGGGCGGTCATCGCAACGGCCAAGCTGGGCGTGAAATATCTGTCCATGCACGCGGGCTTCATCGAGGAAAGCAATAAGGAGTACGCGTCCAAGATCTACTCCCGCATACGGACCTTGGCGAACATTGCCGCGGATAATGGGGTCATTTTGCTGCTGGAGACCGGCCAGGAGGCAGCGAAAGAGCTGCGGCACTTCCTGGAAGAGTTGGACCACAAGTCCGTCGGCGTCAACTTCGATCCCGCCAACATGATTCTGTATGATAAAGGCGATCCGATTGAGGCCGTGCGCGTGCTGTCGCCCTGGATTCGCCACCTGCACGTCAAGGATGCCGTCCGCACGAAGAAGCGAGGCACCTGGGGCGCGGAAGTACCCTGGGGCGATGGCCAGGTCGGCGTGGAACGATTCCTCGATGTCCTCGAAGAGGTCGGCTTTGATGGTGCGATGGCGATCGAGCGCGAGGCGGGTGACAATCGGTTCGGCGATATCAAGCTGGCCATCGAGCGGCTGACCGCGGCCTCTCGATAGAACACCGTCCGCAGAATTAAGGAGACCGATATGTTCGGAATGGACTTGGGCCTGTACCTCAAATTGAGTGCGATGATGTTCCTGGAGTACGCCGTCTGGGGGGCATGGTACCCTGTGCTGGCGGCGCGGCTCCTGGGACCGCTGAAGTTCAGCGGCAAGCAGACGGGCTGGATCTACGCCACCGTCCCGCTGGGCTGCATTTTCATGCCGCTGGTGGCCGGGCAGCTTGCAGATCGGTGGATCAATACGGAGTTCATTCTCGCGGGTGCGCACCTCATCGGCATGGTTCTGTTGTTCGTCGCCGCCTGGAAGAGGCAGTTCAGCGCGCTCTTCGGGGTCATGTTGCTGTACGCTCTGTTCTTTGCGGCGACCCTGCCCCTGGTGAATTCGCTGATGTTCTATCAGTTGGCGGCGAACAAGGTCGATATTGCTGCCAAGTCTCCGTACATTTTCATGTGGGCTCCGATCGCCTGGGCGCTGGCCGGTTATTTCCTCACCGGCTGGCGCTGGGTTTTCAAGACGGGAGAAGAGGGGCGTGACTGCCTGGTCCTGGCGGCGGTGCTGTCGGTCGTGATGGCCGTCGTAGCCGGAGGATTCCTGCCGGCGACGCCACCGTCCGGGGGAACCGCTGAGGGATCGGCGCTGGGCAAGGCCCTCGGCATGCTGAACGACCCGAGCTTTCTGATTTTCCTGATCATCTCGATGGTCGGCGCCGGCATGATGCAGTTCTACTTTCTCGGCACGGCACAATTCATGCAGGACAATGGAATTGCCCCCAAGAATGTCCCGGCCTCGATGGCGATCGCCCAGGCCATGCAGGCCGTGGCAACACTGTTTGTGCTCGGCTGGCTGGTGAAGAACGCCGGATACAAATGGACACTGACGGCCGGGGCTGCCTCCTGGCTGATTCTGTACATCATCTATGTAGCCCCAAGGCCGCCTTGGCTGATCGTAGTCGGACAGTCTTTCCACGGCTTGGCGTATGTGTTCTTTATCATCGCCGGTCAGATGTTTGTGGGGGAGGTCGCGCCCAAGAACATTGTCGCATCCACGCAGGCCCTGATCTTCATGGCGCAGAGTGGAGTCGGTCTGTTCCTGGGGACCCAGTTTGCCGGAATCGTGATGGACAAGTACCGCGTGGACGGGCGGTTCCAGTGGCGTCAGCTTTGGACGGTGCCCGGTGCGATCATGCTGGCGTGCGTGCTGGCGCTGCTCCTGTTCTTCAAAGGGACCGTCTGATACGCCCCAGGAACAAACCTCACGACCCAACTTGTCATCCTGAGCCGCAGGCGAAGGATCGGGCTTGTGGAGGGACGCTTTGTCGAATACATAGCCCCGGATTTCGTCGACTTTGCTCGGGACAGGCTCCTCACCTTGCTTCGCTGCGTTCAGGATGGCGGGCGGCGCGCGGGATGAGCGCGATGTGCCTGAGTCAGCAGGGGCATCTTGGCCTTGAGTCACGGCGGCTCCGTGTTTTCCGGTGGGTGAGAGTCAGGCCGTGAACTTTCGGAACTCCGTCATAATCGCCTTGGTATAGGGGCCGGGAGTACCCTTGCCGATAGCGGTGCCGTCGAATTTGACCACGGGGACGATGTCCTTGGTCGTCACGGCAATGAACAGCTCGTCTGCGGCAGCCGCCTGCTGCGGGGTCAAACATCGCTGCTCGACCGCCAGACCAACACCGATCGCCGCCCGGACGACGAACTGACGTGTGATCGACGGCAGGATATTGGCGGACAGCGGGGCGGTCTGCAATGCCTTGGCGATCATGGCAAAGAAGGCGGACCCGGCGCCCTCCGTTATGAATCCGGCATCATCGACCAGAATCGCCTCGTCGCAGCCCTTGTCGGCGGCGTCCTGGCGGGCCAGGATATTGGGCAGAAGATTGAGGCTCTTGATATCGCACCGTTTCCACCGCCAGTCCGGGTGCGTGCAGACGGTGATGCCTCTGGCTTTCTCCTCGGGATTATCGGTCAGCTCGCTGACGGTCAGGAAGAAGTTGGGCTTGAGGTCCGGCTTCCAGGTGTGATTGCGGGGGGCCGAGCCGCGAGTTACGTGGAAATAAATCTTGGCATTGGGCAGGCAAGCCTTCTTGAAAGCCCGTTCCACTCGCTCTCGAATCACGCGGATATCGATATTCGTGATGCGAATGGCCGCCAGACTGGCCGCAAACCGCTGCATATGCTCTTCCAAGGCGAAAATCTTGCCGTTGTAGCTTCGCAGGACCTCGTAAACCCCGTCGCCGAAGTAGAGCCCCCGGTCGAAATAGGCGGGATCGAGGCTTTCGAACGATGTAATTCTGTCATCCACCATTGCCAGCTTCATACAGGCACTCCAAAAGATCCATCCCGATTCGAGCGACGCCCGAGGCCGTAAGAATACAAAAATCGTGCAGAAAAGTCTTTACAAAAAGTCAGGTAAGCTCTATTCTATTGGTTTTTCCGGGATTTGGTGTTCTGGATCGGGAGTTTCCCATGTACGCAGTAATTGAACAAGGCAGTAAACAATACAAAGTGACCGAGGGCGAACAACTGGAAATCGAGCTGACCAGTGTGGCCCCGGATGCGAAGACAATCGAGCTGAATAAGGTTCTCTTTATCGGCGGCGACGGCAATAACCGGGTTGGCAAGCCTTACATCGAGGGCGCGAAGGTCATCGCCTCGTTTCGCGGCACGGCCGCAGAGTCGGTCACGAAAGGCCCCAAGCTCTACGTCACGCGTTTTCGCCGGCGAAAGAACAGCCAGCGCAGAATCGGCCACCGGCAGAAGTACCTGCAGGTAACTATCGACAAAATCGAGGGATAGCTCGCAGAACGCTATCGGCCACGTGTGCTTTTGATTTTCGATCATCGGCTGTGGTGGTCATTACGCCATCAGCGCTGTACGTAGCAGATCACCTTCTGCTTGAAGGCGTCGGCACTCAAAAAAACGTTGCCGGTTGCGCCGGATGCTTCGACGACCTTGACGGCATCCACCCACCTGACCGCCCTGGGCACTAATTGTAGAAGCCGGTTCGGCAGGTTCTCAAACCATTCCGTGCGGAGATAATTGCTGCCTCGTTGGGGAAACAGGGCAAGGTATAGCATATCGGTTTCCACCAGCTCATTGAGGAAGTGTGTTCCGAGGGAGACATCGGGAACCAGGTTCTCGTGCATGGCCACAATCTCGCAGAGGATGGACACCCGGCTGATTTCTGCAAAGGTCGCGGGAATGCCCAAAAATGGATCTCGGGTGCCCCAGCGTCCCGGCCCCAGGAGCATCACGCACTTGGGCACAGGCGCCTCGGGAACGCGGTTAATCTCCCCGATCAACTGAGCCACTTCATATCGATCCTGGAGCGGCAGCCGGCTGTACAGGGACGGAACCACGTAGACGAAACGGTCGATGCGGACATGGCGACTGTGGCCGATGACAGCCCCACCGGCTTCGATGATCGTATCGGCCTTTGAGATCGTTACTTCTACGGGCCTCGGCGTCTCTGTGCCCTTGACCGCCAGAGGTCGGCATTGGACGACGTGAATCTTGTAAGAGTTGTCGTCCACGAAGTTGAGGGTAAATTCCACGTCCACCGGGTAATCGTAAGCCTCCTGCAGCACGTGGAGGACTTCTCGCATGTCCTTGACGAAATCGGTGCCCGAGAGCAGGCGGTCGAATGTTGGCACCCAAACCTTGCCGATGCGTGGGATGGCCGGGTCGGAGGATTCGTCGACGGAGGCAAACATCTCCACCGGCACATCGGTGCTCTCGCCGATGACATCGAGAAAATGGCCGGACATGAGCCGGTTGGCCTGCAGGTCCAGATAGTCCACCCGCCGCTGTGCGTACTGGCGGACCTCCTCGAAATTGGATTCCGGCCGCTTCTGGGGCGCGTTGAGGGCCACCAGTCGCGTGTAGTCGTCGTCCGCGCGCTCGACCGCCCGTGTGCCCAGGCCGAACACCAGCCGCAGCACACCGGCTTTCGGGTCGATGTCCTCATTCCAGACATACGGATTGAAGGAGAATCCCACTCCGGCGGCCTGGGGATAGTAGCACCGGCCATGCATCGCCCCGGAGACCCGCATAACCAGCAGGGCCATCTGCTCGTCGCGATTCAAAAGCTCGCGCTGCTCCCGGTAACGCAGGGCCTTCTCGCTCATCGTGCTCGCGTAGATCGTCCGCACCGCCGACAGGAAGTCTTCCAGGCGGCGCTCCCGGGGGCCCTGGTTCGGGCAGAAAACGCTTTCGTACTTGCCCGCGAACGAGTTGCCGAAGTTGTCCTCCAGCAGCGAGCTGGAACGCACGATGATCGGCGATTGGCCGAAGTAGTCCAGCATCTGCTCGAACTGCTCGAGGATGTGGTCCGGGAACTGGCCGGTGAGAATTCTCTGGCGGGCCTGCACCGCGCCTTCCAGGAACGTCTGGGGGTTCCGCTGCTTCTGGCGCAGCCACCAGACGCCGTTGCGCACGAGGTATGTATAGAACACGTCGGAGCCCACGTAAAAGGAGTCGTGCTCTTCGAGCAGCTCGGCAAAGCGGGGCGAATGGCGCTTGAGGATACTGCGGGCCACGAGCATGCCGACCGTCTTGCCGCCGACGAGTCCGGAGCCGATCATCCGCCTCCAGATGTTCAGAACATCTTCGAGATTGAGGTATCGGGACACCAGCTTGAGCATCCCCGGATCGCGGGAAATGGCCATGCGGCTGAGGTGCTCGAATGTCTGCTGCACTTTCTCGGCCGGACAGCCACCCGCCCCCGATGCATCGAGCACCAGTTGCGCTTCGGCAAAGGCCCGCTCCCAGAAGCCCGGCCGCGTGTCGGAATTCAGGTCGGACCAGTTCACGGAGGCGAGGATGGACGAGATCAGCACGCTGGAGGTGACCGGCGTGAACTCGTCTCCATTCCACGCGTGGAGCATGTTCATCGTGGGCGAGTAACGAAGCTGCACCTTGAGCGGATGGATGTAGAGGGTGCCGTGATGCCGGTAAAGCTCCAGGAACAGTTGCGTCGTCTCCGTGATGGGACGGATGGCCCGCGAGCTGTGGTAATTGCGAAAGAGTGCGAAGTAAGCCACGGTTTCCAAGTCGTAGAGGTACGGGCACGTGAGCATGAAAAAATTGCCCAGCATCGGGTCCGAGTACCAGTCGGCGGCCAGCTCCGACATGCAATCGAAGATGTATAGCGCGCCCCGGCCGCAGCTCTCGATCACGGCATGAATCTTCGTGATGAACGTCTCGAAGCCCTCGGCGGGGTCCAGTTCGCAGATGTCGGCGCCGCAATTGTCGGGAATCACCGGCGGATGACTGGCGAACCGAAAGTAAACGACTTTGCGGCCGGACCGCAAACCCGCCTGGCAGTATGGCGCGACGACCGCCATATAGTCTTCGATGGCATCGACCTGCCAAACGACGTTGTCGCCCGGCAGAACGCCCTTCAGGACCCGGTCCAGACCCGGCAGGCCGGTGGTCAGTGCCGTATCGTGATCGCTCACGTGGTTTTCTCCTTTCTCCCCAAGGATATCTCCATGCCGCAGGGGCCGCAACGAAAGCGGAGCAGATATTGGCGGCCGTCCTCGTCTTCGAGAATCAGCGGGTCGGTGGATTTTGCCCTGGACCCCTGGCACAGGCCCAGCTCCTTTCTCAGACAATACTTCGTCGTCATGACCACCTGCCCGGACAGGTCCAAGCCGGACTCGGCGGTGGGGGCGATGGTCTCTACGCCATGCCTGCGATAGAAGGCCCGAGCCTTCTCGTTGAGCACGTTACCCGTGTAGGTAAGGTGCTTGTCCGGATAAGGGACCGTGTTTCTTGGGACACCTCCGGTCGGGCGGGGGCGATTGGCTCGGCGGACCTGCAGCAGTTGCGCGACAAGCTCGCGCTTGGCCGCATTCAGCTTGGAGACCGGAAGGAAATACACATCCTGGGTTTGCAGTTGCAGGTCCGCGCATTCGAAGATGGTGTTCCCGAGCTTGGTCAACTGGGTCCGCATAGTCTGCCGGGCGGCCTCTTTCTTCTGGGCCGGCTCCTTCTGCCCGGCGATCTCGACGCTCGCCCGATTTCCATCTTCATCGGTGCCGGACAGGACCAGGCCGTCCGCCGCTTCCTGCAGAAGCATAGAGAGGTGAATCTTTCGCTCGGTCGCCCGGCCGGTGAGCTGCCGCGAGAACACGTAATCGAAGTTGCGATAGATCTCCTGCCCCACGCGAATGCCCCGGATCTCTTGCGGATAAATCTTTTGGCCTTCGACCCTGTTAATGACCGTCCCATCCAGGTTCTGCCGGCGGTCGAAGAAGCAAATCCCATCGGCATTGTGCAGGTCGTGCGCTCCGTTGAGAATGAAGCAGGATTCCTCCACGCGCGCGACCGTTCCCACGTATTCGCCGATGGATTTCGGTGTGTCGATTGAGGCGACGGGTGAGGCCCGGCCGGTCAAGCCATAGTCGGTAAAGCCGCGATTGAAGGTTTTTTTGAGATTCGGTTGGAAGCTCAGATGAGCCGTGCCGGAGGAGGTTCGATGCAGACCTTTCCGCGATAGGATCGAATCGAGTTCCTGACGGTAAAAACCCACCGTATTGGCGACGTAAGGGACATCTTTCAGGCGGCCCTCGATTTTGAAGGAGGTGATTCCGGCGTCGATCAGCTCTTCCAGGTGGTCCGAGAGATTCAGGTCCTTCAGGCACAGCAGATGGCGGTCCTTGACGATCATTTTGCCGCCCGCGTCCTCAAGGCTATAGAGTCGTCGGCAGGGTTGGGCACATTGGCCGCGATTGCCGCTGCGGCCGCCCAGGGCGTAGCTCATGTAGCACTGGCCGCTGGCGCCGACGCATAACGCACCGTGGATGAAGCATTCCAGCTCGATATGTGTCCGGCTGCGAATCTGCCGAATCTGTTCGAGAGTCAGCTCGCGGGCCAGGATCACGCGCGAGAACCCGACATCCTCCCAGAACTTCACCTTCTCCGCCGTGGCGTTGTGCATTTGGGTGCTGGCGATCAGCGGCAAAGGCGGCAGGTCCAGCTCGAGCAGGCCGGTGTCCTGGATAATCAGGCCGTCGACGCCTATGTCATAAAGCTGACGAATCATCTTCTCCGCCACCGGCAGCTCATCATCGTGAAGCAGCGTGTTCAGGGCCACGTACACTCTGGCGTAGTATTGATGGGCGAAGTCCGTGACGTCCTGAATGACGGACATTGTATTGCCGGCGGCCTCGCGGGCGCTGAATCGCTGTGCGCCGATGTAGACCGCATCCGCACCGCACTGAATCGCGGCATGGGCGGTAGGGCCGTCCTTGGCGGGAGCTAACAATTCAATTCTTGCCGTCATCGGTACAGATTATACCGACTTCGAGCGATTCTTGTGCACATTGTGGTGTTTGATTGCCGCCGCCCGCATGACATTCGATGGTGCGTGGCGCCGGATGCAGGGAAGTGTCAGGCTCTCAGATGGGAAATCTGCAGTGCACGACGGGGGAATCAAGCCTTTTCCGTTTGCGACTTGATCATGGCCCGGGCTCTTTCCTGCCATGCGGCCGGTCCGTTCGCCCGGAAATACTCGAACGATTCATCGTCCACGAGCTTGCCCAGCAGCGATTTGCGGTCGGCGGCGGGAATCTCCTCGATGACTTCCTTGCGTACCTTTTCCAGCTCGGTGAGGAACCGGCCATGCTCCTCTGTGAACAGGGTTTCGAGCTTCTGCCTGAGATGGCCGGCGTAAGCGGGGGCGTAGCCCTCCGTCCCGATGGCAATCTGCAAATCGCCCCTTTTCACCACGGCCGGCACAAAGAAATCGCAAAGCTGCGGATCATCGACCACATTGCAGAGAATCTCCAATTCCTGGCAATCCTGATAGACTTGCTCGTTCACCTTGCGATCGTCCGTTGTCGCGATGACGAGGACGGCCTCGGCAATATATTGCTTTGAGTACCGGGATCGAATTAACTCGGCCCCGTGCCGCGTGCACAGGTCGATCATCGTGTCACTGGGCTTTTGGGCTACGACCACCAGCCGGGCACCCGCGTCCAGGAGAGATTCGGCCTTACGCACCGCGACCGCTCCGCCGCCGATCAGCACCACCCGTCGGCCGCCGAGTTCAAGGAATATCGGGTACTTTGCCATACAACCGATTATAGTGGGCGGCCGCCAAATGCAATACGAATTTCCAGAATGTTTTGCACGAATGATGCCGGGGCAGAGTGCATATTTGACCGTGGACCGTCATCATTTTGGATTTCTGGTTTCCTGACGATTCTGGTATGGTATACGTTTTGGCCGGGTTTGTGCCGGGCAGGGTTCAGGGCATAGGGTGATCAGGGAGGACTATATCGACGGATTTCAGGAGACTGACCGAGTGAAAAGGCTGCATGCTCCCTTGACGGAGGCCGATGTGCGTCAATTGAGGGCAGGGGAGGAGGTCGTGATCGATGGGACTGTCTACACGGCGCGCGATATGGCTCATAATCGCCTCTGTCAGGCTATCGATCGCGGCGAGAGTCTGCCCATTGAGCTGAAGGGAGCCATCATTTACTTTGTCGGCCCTACGCCGGCCCGCCCCGGCCGGGTGATTGGGGCCGCCGGGCCGACCACTTCCGCCCGCATGGATCCGTTCAGCCCCAAGCTCATCGCGCAGGGCCTGCGCGCGATGATCGGGAAAGGTTATCGCAATGACGAGGTTCGGCGGGCCCTTCAGCAGTACGGGGCGGTCCACCTCTCCACGCTCGGGGGGGCCGGTGCCTTACTGAGCCGGCATATCATCCGGGCCGAGGTGGTCGCCTACGAGGATTTGGGAACCGAGGCGATTCGCAGGCTGGAGGTGGTTGATTTCCCCGCCGTGGTGGCTTATGATGCCGCCGGCGGCAGTGTTTACGATGACATAAAAGCACAATTGTCCGGAGTGTGAAATGAAAGCAGCATTGCTCGGACTCGCGCAGTCGGGCAAAAGCACGATCTTTTCCGCCATCAGCGGCAAGGCCATCCCGCCCGTCGGGCTCAACGCCATCGAGGAGGCGATCGTGGCTGTGCCCGACGAGCGCCTGCTCTGGCTGGAGAAGCTGTACAAGCCCAAGAAGCGGGTCCACGCGACGGTCGATGTCCTGGATCTGCCGGGCTTTAGCTTCACGGATGACCACGGGCGAGCGGCGGCCCGGCGGCTGATCGGCCAGATACGAACCGTGGACATGCTGGTCCTGGTGGTCCGGGCCTTCGAAGACCCGGCGGTGCCGCCTTATCGCGACAGCGTCAACCCGAAGCGGGATCTCGTGGAGCTGCAGACGGAACTGCTGCTCTCCGACCTGGAGCTGGTGACCACGCGGGTCGAGAAGCTGGAAAAGCAGGTCCTCAAGCCGACAAAGACCCAGGCGCAGGATAAGGCCGAGCTCGCCTTGCACAAGAAGCTGGCGGCGGCGATCGAGGCCGAGCAGCCCATCAGCTCGGTTGTCGAGACCGAGGACGAGCGGGCCATGATCCGGTCGCTGGGCTTTCTGACGCTCAAACCCATGGCGGTCGTCATCAACGTGGGGGAGAGCGATCTCGACAAGTCGTTCGATCTGGGCGAGGTGATGGGCGGCATGGTGCCTGTTGTCACGATGTGCGCCAAGCTGGAGCATGAGCTGGCCCAGTTGGACGAGGAAAGCCGTGCGACGTTCATGTCCGACCTCGGGATCAAAGAATCGGCGGCGCAGAAGTTCGTCAAAATCTGCTACTCGGCCCTGGGACTGATCAGCTTCCTGACGGTAGGCTCGGATGAGGTGCGGGCCTGGCCGATCCACACGGGCACAACCGCCGTCGATGCGGCGGGCAAGGTCCATTCCGATATCAAGCGGGGCTTCATCCGGGCGGAGACCATGGCATATGAAGACCTGAGACAATTGGGTGACGAGAAGGCCGTCAAGGCCGCGGGCAAAATGAGGCTCGAAGGCAAAGAATACATCGTTAAGGACGGTGACATCATCAACTTCCGATTCAATATTTAGACCGGGATTCATACAGGAGTGGTGTAATTCATGAAAGCGGCTGTGCTGACGGGCATCCGTCGAATGGAGGTCCGGGAAGTGCCCGATCCGAAGATCGAGAAAGACACTGATGTGTTGCTGAAAATCGAGAAGGTCGGCGTCTGCGGGTCGGATGTCCACTACTTCGAGACGGGGAGGATCGGCTCTCAGGTCGTTCGGTTCCCGTTCATCGTGGGTCACGAGTGTGCGGCGACCGTGGCGGCGGTCGGCCGGGGCGTGAAGCGGGTCAAGGTGGGCGAGCATGTGGTGGTCGAGCCCGCCGTCTCCTGTCACAACTGCGACCAGTGCAACCGCGGCCGGGAGAACACATGCTTCAACCTGCGTTTCCTCGGCACGCCCGGCCAGGGAAACGGCTGTCTCAGTGAGTTCATCGCCATGCCGGAGGAATGCTGTTTCCCGATCGACGGCAGAATCACCATCGAGCAGGGCGCCTTGTGTGAGCCGCTGGCGATTGCCGTCTACTCGGTCAAGCAGTCCCGACTGCCCAAATCCGCCGACGTGGCCATCCTGGGTGCCGGTCCCATCGGTCTGAGCTGCATGATCTGTGCCCGGGCGGAGGGCGTGCGGGCCTGCTACATGACGGAGAAAATCGATGAGCGCGTCCGCATCGCCAAGAAGGGCGGGGCGACCTGGGCCGGAAATCCGCTCAAGCAGGACGTGGTGGCGGCCATTCTGAAGCAGCAGCCGCTGGGGATGGACGTGGTGTATGAATGTGCGGGCCAGCAGGAGACAATCGATCAGGGCGTGGACCTGCTCCGCGCCGGCGGCAAGCTGATGCTGATCGGCATTCCGCGGGAGGACCGAATCTCCTTCGCCATCGACAAGATCCGGCGCAAAGAAGTCGCCATCATCAACATTCGCCGGCAGAACGGCTGCACCGGGGCGGCCATCGATCTCGTGGCATCAGGCAAGGTGAGCCCGGATTTCATGGTGACGCACCGCTTCCGGCTGGGGCAGGTCCAGGAGGCCTTCGAGCTTGTCGCGGCTTATAAGGACGGGGCCGTGAAGGCCATGATCGAGATGTAGGCCGGGGAGGCTGGGGCAAGTCACGCAGGGGATGAAATGAACGGCCGGCAGGTCAAGAAGGCAAGCATCATAAGCATCGGCAACGAACTGCTGAGCGGGCGGACGGTCGATACGAACGCCGCCTGCATCGCCAGGCAACTGATGACGGTAGGCATGCCGGTTGCCAGTATCTATGGCGTGCGGGACCAGATCGAGGCAATCCGGCGAACGCTCTTTCTGGCGACCGGCGAGGCGGATGTGGTTGTGACGACGGGGGGACTGGGACCGACGGATGATGACCTGACCCGGCAAGCCTTCGCCGAGTTTCTGGGCGTTGAGCTGGTGCTTCACGAGGGTTTATTGGCGAAGGTGCGACAGTTCTTCGACCGGCGGGGCATCCGGATGCCTGAACGGAACGCCATCCAGGCCTGCATTCCGGAGGGAGCAACGGCCATCGAAAACGAGTGGGGGACGGCCCCGGGCATTCGAGCCCAGAAGGATGGGAAGCTGCTCTTTGCGCTGCCGGGAGTACCCAGCGAGCTGGAGCACATGCTTGATGCATCGGTCTTGCCTGAATTGCAGCGGCTTGCGACCGGCCAGGCCATTGTCGTGAGAAGGCTGAAGTGCTTCGGGGCCGGCGAGTCCACGATCGCGGAGCTGATCGGCGATGCCATGCAGCGAGGCAGGAACCCCCTGGTCAACTGCACCGCGCACGCCGGCGTGATCACGCTGGAGATCGTGGCTACGGCGGCCGGCCGGGACGAGGCCGAGAAAATGGCGGCGGACCAGGAGCGTTCTCTGCGTGTGTCTCTTGGTGAGCTGGTCTACGGAGTGGCCGATCAGACCCTGGCCGAAGTGGTGGGCGAGGGCCTGGCGCGGATGGGCAAAACCATCGCCGTGGCGGAGTCCTGCACCGGCGGCCTGCTGGCCAAACTGATTACGGATATTCCTGGTGCGAGCCGCTATTTTACCTATGGATGGGTCACCTACAGCGACGAGGCCAAGAGTCGCGAACTGGATGTACCCCCGGAAATGATCGATAGATATGGTGCGGTCAGTGAGCAGGTGGCACGGGCCATGGCTCAGGGCGCACGACGCAAAGCAGGCACAGACTATGCAATCAGTATAACCGGCATAGCAGGACCCGGCGGCGGCAGCGAACAAAAGCCCGTAGGCCTTGTATATATTGGCGTGGACAGCCAAGAGGGCACGGACACGTCGCGCCACATTTTCTCATCTGATCGAAGCTCGGTGCGTTTGCGGGCAGCACAGACGGCATTGAACATGCTGCGGCGCAGGCTGAGGATTTGACAGGTCCGGTCGAAGCTGCTATAATACAGTGGGACCGGGGGCAGCACATGAGGTTCGTATGGCCAAAGAACGCAGGCGCTTAGGGGAAATCCTCTTTAAGGCAGGCCTGGTCGAAAAACAAGCTTTGATCAACGCGATCAAGACCGCCAAGTCGAGTAACAAGCGGCTTGGCCAGGTCCTTCTCGAATTGGGCCTCATCAACGAGGACACCCTTGCCAAAGCCCTTGCCAAGCAGTCCGGGCTCAAATATGTGGACCTTGACGATGTCACGATCCCGACTGATGCGACGAAAATCGTGCCCGAAGACCTCATAAAAAGGCACAACATCCTGCCGCTGAGCGTCAGCAACGGGCGTCTGACGCTGGTCATCAGCGATCCGAACGATCTGGACATGATGGACTCGGTTCGGATGCGGCTCAATAAGGAGTTGGAATGCTGTGTCGCCAACCCGAAGAAGATAAGGACCTATATCGAGGAGTCCCTGGTGGATAAGGGGGGCGCCGAAGAGGATGACAGGCTCAAGCACAGCATCGACGCGACCGCACAGGAGCTGGCCGAAGCAGGTCACGAGCTGCAGGCCGAGGCATTGCGTATTCAGGCGGGCTCCGGAGATGACGAAGGTCCCGTCATTCGGCTCGTGAACCTGATTATCGACACTGCTTACCACATGCGGGCCAGCGATATTCACGTCGAGCCGATGGCGGACCGCGTCCGCATCCGGTACCGTGTCGACGGTGTCTGCCTGGAAAAGGACAACATCCCCAAGAACATGCAAGCCCCGCTGGTTACTCGTTTTAAGATTCTGTCGGGCATGGACATTGCGGAAAAGCGGTTGCCCCAGGACGGTCGTATCAAGCGCAATATCGGTGGTGCGGATATTGACTTTCGTGTCTCGTCCCTGCCGGGGGTCCACGGCCCGAGTGTGGTGCTGCGTATTCTGCGGCCGGACGCAGTCAATATTGGTATCGAGTCCTTGGGTTTTGAGCAGGACAACTACGAACAGTTCCAGCAGATTATCAAACGACCCAACGGGATCTTCTTGGTTACCGGACCGACCGGTAGCGGTAAGACGACGACGTTGTACGCGGCCTTGCAAGAGCTGAATAAGCCCGATAAGAAGATCATCACGGCCGAGGACCCCGTGGAGTACATGTTTGCCGGCATGAACCAATGTCAGGTCAAGGAGGATATCGGCCTGACATTCGACAGAATTCTGCGGTCCATGTTGCGTCAGGCGCCAAACATCATTCTTGTCGGCGAGATCCGCGATAGCGATGTGGCGGATATCGCCATTCAAGCCGCTTTGACAGGTCACTTGGTGTTCAGCACTTTGCACACCAACGATGCTTGCAGCGCCATCACTCGTTTGATCGATATGGGCGTGAAGCCGTTCCTTGTCGCCAGTTCCATTCAGGCCATTATGGCGCAGCGGCTGATCCGCGTCATCTGCAAGAAATGCAAGGTTGTGGACGAGCACCCGAACCCACACCATCTGCGGCTTCTTGGGATCGATCCGGCGGAGGTCAAGAAACGGCCCGTCTATAAGGGGGCCGGCTGCAGCGCATGTCATAATACGGGCTACAAGGGCCGGCTCGGCATATTTGAAATGGTCGAGATGAACAGCGAACTGCGCGAATTGGCATTCAAGAGGGCCGCGACCAGCGAGCTGCGGGCGGCGGCCAAGGCCAGCGGCATGCGGACACTGGCCGAGGATGGCATAATCAAGGTATTCAAGGGTATAAGCACGCCCGACGAGGTCTCGCGGAATGCACAGATCGAAGGAGTCGTGCTGGAGTAAATACTTGTCTCGGTAGAGGACCACCAGATGGCAACAGCGTTGAACATGGATCGCCTTCTCCAGGCGTGCGTGACGCAGGGAGCATCGGATATTCACATCAGTGTGG
>Ga0315281_10003112_pt1 | contig 24400 bp, 21 predicted proteins | sample YL17G07_0_MG_FD_204540 | JGI IMG/M metagenome (GOLD analysis project Ga0315281, IMG submission 204540) | Sediment microbial communities from Yellowstone Lake, YNP, Wyoming, USA - YL17G07_0 | ecosystem: Environmental > Aquatic > Freshwater > Lake > Sediment | place: USA: Wyoming | collected... | reverse complement strand
GGCCACCCTCGCTGAGAAAGCGCGCCTCGAGAGGGTCCTCGGCGGAATTCTGCCTGTGGAAATTCGCGGAGACTACTGGTGGTCGCTGGGGATGACAAAAGCAGTGATTTTTCTGATCGGCCTCGACAAGTTCATGATCTACATGATGGATAATCCCGACGGCCTGCACCGATTGATGGCCTTCCTGCGAGACGACCGACTCGCCTTTGCCCGATGGCTGGAGAGGGAGGGGCTTCTCACCCTCAACAATGAGGATGACTACATCGGCTCCGGCAGCATGGGGTACACGCGCACGTTGCCGCAGAAGGACCACGCCCCCGGCGCCGCCGTGCGGATGAAGGACTTGTGGTTGTTGCTCGAATCACAGGAGTCGGTCGGCGTGGGACCGGCTCACTTCGAGGAATTCATTTTTCCCTATCAGGCCGCCATCGCGAAGGAGTTCGGCCGCCTCTACTACGGTTGCTGTGAGCAACTGCACAGCCGGCTGCACGTGGTCAAGCGGTTGCCGAACCTGGCGCGCATTTCCGTATCGCCGTGGGCCGATGAAGAGTTCATGGCCCGCGAGATCGGGCGCGACTATGTTTACTCGCGCAAGCCGAGCTCCGCGCTCATCAGCATGGGGGCGTTCGACGAGGCGGTTATCCGCGCCGACCTGCGCCGCACGCTGACCCTGGCCAAGGATTGCCGGTTGGAGATCATAATGAAGGATTTGTATACGCTGAACGGAGACCCGACTCGCCTGCCGCGATGGGTGCAGTTGGTAAAAGAGGAAGCCGGGACGGCATAACGGATAAATCGGGACGCAATCAATACTGTTCGGCACGGCAATTGTATTGGAAGGCTTGGTCGGTCGCAAGGTCTTGCGCCGCATCGGTGCAGGATGCCGCGGATTCGGCGTTTCCCCTTTACAGTCATGCCCGGAGAAACTCAAGGCCGAGGTGAACCGTGAGTGACGTTTGGGTCGCGGAAAAGGGGGCCACAAAACGGGGCCTGTCCCGAATGGCATATTAGCCATTTTGTAACATACGTTTGTGGAAGGTATAATAGCGACAAGAAGGTCCACGATGGGATTCCCTGGAGTTCATAGAAGGAGTTCATAGAAATGGCAGAAGTTAGCACGTCGAAGGCCGATGAACCTGCGGGCAAGGATATCGACATCCGGCCTGGATGGCGATCTCGGCTGTTTCGGAGGGCCGATGAACCTGCGGGCAAGGATATCGACATCCTTCGCCGCTTGGCCGAACGCAAGGCGCAGATTGCCGATGATCGCATAAACCTGGAGCGCAAGGCCGCATGGTACAAGCATGACAGCGGCGAGAGCGGCGAGCGGCCCATGGTCCTGGCGGAAGTCTGCGACGTGCGTGACGTCAAGCGCCTGTCGCCCTACTTCGCGCTGCAGTGTGAATCGAAATGGGCGCGAGATTTGGAAATGGAGATGCGCACGGAAATCTACCAGTTTGAGGTGCTGCGCGATGACCACGTCGTGGAAGCGCGGATACGCACGAATTGGCAAGTGCAGACCTTCGTGGAAGGGCGGATACTCACGTTTGAACAAGTACATAACGGCTACTACGGCATGGAGATCGTCACCCACATGGGGGAGAGCGACGGCAGCATGTGTTCAGCACGATGGGATCCGCCCATCCAGGACTTTGAACGGGACTTCGTCAAGCTCCACCCGCGTACGTACAGCGTCAATCGCGAGGCCACCCTCGCTGAGAAAGCGCGCCTCGAGAGGGTCCTCGGCGGAATTCTGCCTGTGGACATTCGCGGAGAATACTGGTGGTCGCTGGGGATGACAAAAGCAGTGATTTTTCTGGTCGGCCTCGACAAGTTCATGATCTACATGATGGATAATCCCGACGGCCTGCACCGATTGATGGCCTTCCTGCGAGACGACCGACTCGCCTTTGCCCGATGGCTGGAGAGAGAGGGGCTTCTCACCCTCAACAATGAGGATGACTACATCGGCTCCGGCAGCATGGGGTACACGCGCACGTTGCCGCAGAAGGGCTGCGCCCCCGGCGCCGCCGTGCGGATGAAGGACTTGTGGTTGTTGCTCGAATCACAGGAGTCGGTCGGCGTGGGACCGGCTCACTTCGAGGAATTCATTTTTCCCTATCAGGCCGACATCGCGAAGGAGTTCGGCCGCGTCTACTACGGTTGCTGTGAGCAACTGCACAGCCGGCTGCACGTAGTCAAGCGGTTGCCGAACCTGGCGCGCATTTCCGTATCGCCGTGGGCCGATGAGGAGTTCATGGCCCGCGAGATCGGGCGCGACTATGTTTACTCGCGCAAGCCGAGCCCCGCGCTCATCAGCATGGGGACGTTCGACGAGGCGGTTATCCGCGCCGACCTGCGCCGCACGCTGACCCTGGCCAAGGATTGCCGGTTGGAGATCATAATGAAGGATTTGTATACGCTGAACGGAGACCCGACTCGCCTGCCGCGATGGGTGCAGTTGGTAAAAGAGGAAGCCGGGACGGCATAACAGATAAATCGGGACGCAATCAAGGACGATGTCGGCGGCAGAGTGGCGGGAGGTGTTATCGCGGCCGGTGCCGAAGGCGGAGCGGGCGTGGGTCGCCGAAGGCGACCAGCGTGATCTCAGTCAAAGGGTGAGGAAGCGCAGCCCGGGTCCGATCATGCACGCCAGGTCCTCCAACTCGCGCCTCACATAGCCATATCCGGCAATCCAGTGATGGCCGATCCCTTCTTCATAAATCCAGTTAATGATCCGTTCACACGGCGTCGAAAACCTCACCCGCAGCGGGTTCCCCGGGAAGACCATCTCTGTTTCAATCGCCTCGCCTTCCATGACAGCCATCTGGTAGTCGTCCCCTCGCGGCATGAGATTGACCAGAGTGACGAATCCCGGACGGGCGGGAAAAAGGGAGCACACCCCCTGATGAGCCAGCCGCACGGGCGCAAGAGTGATCTCCTCCCGTTTCTCCGCCAGCGAGTAAGAGCCGGACCCGCAATGCGTGAAGACGATGCTTCCATCCGGCATCGGATCGAGCCAATCCGTGTTGTGGGTAGGCTGCCCGGTCAGGAGCGACAGGATCAGCATGCCCACTGTTCCATTGACATCGCCCTCACAGCCGACCGGCACCCCTTCGTCCGCCAACAGCGAAGCCGCCAGGCACGCGCGACCCATGAAATCCGGGTAACAGCCGAACGCCAAAGCGGACAGTCCCGCTTTCTGGGACTGCTCCTTGATGGCCAGGTAGAAGCCCGCCGAGTCCAGGCCATCCTCCTCGGTCACTTTGACTTTCCCGGCTGAAGTTTTGACGCGCTTCCAGACAGCCTTTTTCTCCGGCCGGCCCGCCTCGCGCGCGCGCGTCAGAAGCCTGAGCATGTCCACCGGAACGACGCGGGGGCCGAGCGTTTTCTTGAGGGAGATCTCATTCACGGCGACCTCCGTCATCCCCGACACCCGGCTGCCGGCAGACCCGATGCGGGCGCGCCGGAGCCGCTTGTGCAAAGCTGCCGCGCGCAGGAAACAGAGGCCTCTCTTCAGCGCATCACCCTGCTCAAAGGCGCCAAAGGCGCTCTGGAACGGCTTTCCGAGTTGCTGTAAATAGCAGGCTAACTGTTGTGTGCCGCAAAGGGCGCCGGTCTCCATGCCTGGCAGCGGCCAGAGGAACAGCGGAACATCACATTCCTCGACTAGGTCCACAGCGAGATAGTCCTCAAACGCGGATGCGACGCCCAGGCAGACGGCATCTACGTGTTTCTCGGCAAAAAAACGACCGGTTGCGACGGCGGCATCCGCACTCATTACCGGGTTCTCTGTTGGGACGACTTCGACGCCGCTTTGTCGCAGCAGCGACGCCAGGTCGGCGAGCGCCTGGCCGGCGCGGCCCGCGCCGACTTCCCCGGAACTGGCGACCGTGCTCACCCCCACGCGTGGAATCAGCTTTGTCATGGCGGCAGCCCTCAGAGCAATCCGGCGGCGACTTTGCGAATGCCGCGGATCGTGTCTTGAATGTCCTGTCGTGTCATCACGGACGGAACCGGCATGATGATGCTCCGTCCCATCAAGTCGTCGGAACGAGGCATTGCGCCCTTGCCATAGTCATAAACGCTGTTTCTGTTGGCCCTGAGCGACCACGGGAAGCCATCCGGGCTGTTGGAATGCTTCTTCACCAGCGAATGGATGTTCGAGTACACGTGCATCCCGAAATCGGCCACCCGCACGGTGGGCGACAGGCCCGAATAGATGTTCTCGGCGTTCAGACCCCGGGCAAACTTCCCGGCCACGGAGGCGCTCGGCAACATGACGATCAGGAACGAACCCGAGTCGCCCCGCTCATCGTTCAGGCGGCGTAACGTGACTCCTTCGATATCGGAGATTCCATTTTTGATGGCCGCCTTCGCCTTGCGCATGGAGCCGATGATCCGCGGAAGCTTCCTCAATTGAACCCGGCCAATCGCGCCGGCCATTTCGTTCAAGCGGCCTCCGACCCCCCACAGCGCATAGGGCCCGTCCTTCATGACCAGGCGGCCCTTGATGCGCGGATAGCCGAGGTCGTGAATTGCAAAGGCCCGATGGATGAGATGAGCGGAGTTCGTGGTAATCATGCCGCCTTCGCCGGTCGTCATGTTCTTGTTAAGCTGCAAGCTGAAAATGCCCATCACACCCATTGAGCCAACCCATTTGCCCTTGAGGGAAGCGCCGTTGGCTTGCGCGCAGTCCTCCAGGACAGGAATCCCGTGCCGCCGAGCCACCCGAATGATTCGGGGCACGTCGGCCGGCGCGCCGCTCATGTGAACCGCCACGATGAGTTTCGTGCGCGGCGTGATCCGGTTCTCCAAGTCGTCCGGATCGAGCGTGAAGGAGTCGTCAATCTCGGCGAGGACCGGGATGGCTCCCAACCGGACAACCGACGCGACGATGGCAATCCACATGTAGGCCGGGACGATCACCTCTGCGCCCGGCCCGATTCCGAGCGCCGACATGGCGGTCGCCAGCGCCTGGGTGCCGCTGTTGACGGCCAGCGCGTGCTTCGCGCCCGTGGCTTCGGCGAATTCTTCCTCGAGGCGGTCCACTTCATAACGGCAATCCGGGCCGTAGTAGCGGAAGGGACTCTTCGCCCGGATGACGCGCAGCACGGCGTCCTCTTCCTCCTTGCCGTACCAGTTGGCTCCAGGAAATTCGAAGGGCAACCTCTTGCGTCGAACCGGCCCGGAAGCGGCTTTCAACCCTGCTCTTTTCATCTGTTTCTCACTGTCTTACACCCTCGCTGTCGGAAGCCCCTGCTGTTCACGCCAGGCTTGGATCATCGTTTCGACGCTCGCCCACGGCGTGTCGGGGAACAGCGCATCCACCGGCGACAGGATAAACCCACCGCTATCCCCGAAGACGTCCAACGCCTTTCGGACCGCCGCGCGTATTTCCTGTCTCGACCCGCTTGCGAGCGTCACGCCGCTGTTCACGCCGCCCGCGACGGCCATCTTCTTTCGGAACAGTTTCCTGGCCGCCTCCAGGTCTAAGTGATCCTGGACCGGGTCAACGTAGTAGAGCAAATCCACGCCGGCCTCCATCAGGTCCGGCCCCAACGTCATCACGCCCGTCGTCATGACGTAGCCGAATAGCTTCTTTTGTGCGTGAGCGATGGAGGCGAGTTCGGCAACGCGAGGCTTGAAATGCCGCCGGAAGATCGCAGGCGACCAGAAGTCGGTTGAGCTGTACCAACCGCGCTGGCAGACGATGTCCACACTCGCGCTCAGGGCCAGTTCGGTGCGCGCCTTGTCGGTCTCGTGGATGATATCCAGCAGTTCCGAAAACGCATCCGGATGGTCCATGCAGAGCATGACTGCCCCTTCGGCGCCGCACATCCACACGGCGGCGTCCATGCCGAAGGCCGTCCATGCCTGCACCGCTACGCCTCGGTCCCGGGCGAAGAGTCCGACCTGTGACACTCGTTTCTCGAACGCGGTCCGCTGGTCCGCGTTCGGTTCCCGATAAAGCCACCGCACCTTTGGCACGTCCGCGGGCGATCCGACCAGGTGCTGGACCGCGCGCGGGATGTTGAAGTCATCAATAATGGGCACATGGTCTGGTTGAACAGGCCAGCCGGGCTCTATCTTTTCAAGCGTCTGGCGGACGGCGTGCCGCAATGAGCCGTCCGGCGTATCGTATTCGCGAACGAGCACCGGACACGATCGGCCTTGCGAGCCGGCCGGAAGAACGGAATCCCGATAGCGCGCCTGCTCAGCGAGGCTCCACGGCACGGACACCTCCAGAACGTCATCCACGCCCATCGAGAGCCACGCCTCCACCCGCTTGAAATCGTCCTCGACGCTCCAGGGTTCCGGCAGGGTGTGGCCGTGCTCCACTCGGCCCGTGTACCAATGCTGGACGCTCCGTCCACTGTTCGCCCAGCGCAGATGCGCCGGCGCCGTGAATCCTAACACCCATGAGTAAAGCGGCACATGGTCCGGCTTCTCATGCCGGATCGCCGCAAGGATTCTCTCCCTGGAAGTCATCGCACCCATCAACTTTCCTCCGACCAACAATCCTTCGGAACGCCCGGCTCGCCCGCCGCGTCGCGAACGGACACGCCGACTCAATCTCCAGCAGAATGCCGTTGCCTGCGGCATCGTCGCACGCTCGACGCGGCTTGTCAAGCAGGCAGGAGGCCGTCTTGCGCGCGAGATTGGGTTCGTTTTCTCAAATTCACTCGCGCTCTATAGTCTCTCCAGGCTCCCCATGATGTCCCAGATGTGCGGGCGGCGCTTTACCGGCAATGCGAAGGCCTGTCTGGGTCATTCCGGCAACATTCCGACGGCATTCCGCCCCCCTTCCGCCGTCACCAGAACGCTATATAAGATACGTTCTTGATTGTTCCACGTGGAACATAAGCGTATTTCTTACTCGCTGATGCCGTGCTTTTTCATCTTGCGATAGAGCGTGGCGATGCCGATGCCGAGGATGCGCGCGGCCTCGCGCTTGTTGCCGTTCGCCTGGCGGATCGCGTCGCGGATCGTTTCCACCGCGCGGTCCTCCAGCAGGTGCCCCTTCGTCCGCGCGGTCTGACCTGCGGGTTCCGCGACCGGCGCGACGAACCCTGTGGCCTTCCGGTCGAAGAGCAGCGGCATGTCGGAGAACCGGATCGTGTCGCCATCCAGGAGCGCGAAGGCGCGACGGATGAGGTTCTCCAGTTCGCGCACGTTTCCCGGCCAGTCGCTGCGAGTCAGGCACTCGACCGCCTCCGGCGTAATCGAGAGCGTGCGGCCCGATCGGCCGGCGCAGTCGCGCATGAAGTGCGCAATGAGCAGCGCGACGTCCTCGCGCCGCTCGCGCAGCGGCTGGATAAAGATGGGCACGACGTGCAGGCGATAGAACAAGTCGCGGCGGAATCGGCCCAGCGTGACGGCCTGCCCCAGATCGAGGTTGGTGGCGGCGATGATCCGCGATCCGAGCGGCTCGGCGCGCGTGCTGCCGACCGGTCGCACTTCCATCTCCTGCAGCGCTCGGAGCAGTTTGACCTGGACCGCCGTGGGAAGTTCGCCGATCTCGTCCAGGAACACCGTCCCGCCGCCGGCGCTGCGGAGCAGACCGACGCCGGCCGTCCGCGCGTCCGTATACGCCCCGGCCGCGTGGCCGAAGAGCTCGCTCTCGATGACCGAAGGCGCGATCGCCCCGCAGTCCACCGGCACGAACGGCTGCGAGGCGCGTGGCGAGCGGATGTGAATCGCCCGCGCCACGAGTTCCTTGCCGGTGCCGCTCTCGCCCTGGATCAGCACCGTGCTGTCGGAACGCGCGGCCTTGTCAATGAGGACGTAGACCTGCTGCATGGCGCGCGAGATGCCGACGAGCCCGCAGAAACTGGCCACGGGCGCCACGCTTCCGGGCGCCGGACCCGCCCGCATGGATTGCGCGATCATCTCGCGGATTTGCGTGATGATGTGCGGCTTGGCCAGGTAATCGTACGCCCCGAGTTTCATGGCTTCGACGGCCATTTCCACCGTCGCCAGCCCGGTGATCACCACGACGCGAATCGAAGGCAACTGGCCGCGGATTTCGCGAAGGAGATCCATTCCGTTCGCGTCCGTGAGGCCGACATCCAGGAAGAGAAAATCGGGCAGGAGTTCCCGGGCCAGCGCGAGGCCGGAGACGCCGGTCGCCGCCGTGAAGGCCTCCGCGCCCTCCGCGGAAATCGCCCTCGCGCAGACTTCGCGAATTCCCGCTTCGTCGTCAACGATCAACACCTTCAGGCGAGTCGGTGATGGATCCGGCTGTAGCACGGCGCGCCATTCCTCGAAAAAGGAATTCCCCCACCGCAACGGCCGGATTATCCGAAAGCCGCCGCGTCGTGTCAATACGATCCGTGCATGGGTAACGAAACCTTGCTAAGGTTCGTGCTGACCTTCGCAAGGTTGGCGCGCTCATTCCGCACTCTGCACTCGTTTTACGCCGGCCGGCCGCCGCGGATAGTGCCGTGCCTGCTTTCGAGTTCGCCCATGTCGCTCTCGCCGACTTCGTCGAGGTTCAGCGACTCAATCGTGGCCTCTTCCTCGCTCTTCTCAGCGGCCTGCTCATCACGCTGGATGTCGAATGTCTTGAGGACGTAAACTCCGGCCGGCGCTCAGTAGATTGCCCTCAGCATGTTCACCGGCCACCAGAGGACCACGCCGCGCCCGATGAGATTGCGCTCCGGCACCGTGCCCCAGTACCGGCTGTCCAAGCTATTGGGCTGATTATCGCCGAGCACCAGGTACTGGCCTTCCGGAATGCGGTAGCCCTCAGGCCCGGTCAATGAAACCGACGACATGACCTGCCTGTGCAAGGTGTCAACCGCATAACCGCCGCCGACATCGGGCGGGCGATAGTAGATACTCCGATAGAGCCGAACGCGGGTGAAGTCGGCCTGAGCCGTTTCCACACCCAGCCCAGCGCCGCTGCTGACGGTCCGATCGTTCTCGGGCATCGGATGCTCGCGCGAGAGCACGGCCTTGCCGTCCACCGTCAGTTCGAGCCGGCACGAGGCGTTGCTGAAGGTCACCCGATGCGGCTTGCCCAACTCGGCGGCGAACTCGTTCTCGACCGGGAGTTGCTTTGCGGCGACGCCGGGACCGGAGGCGCGCAGGCTTGTCTTCGCGGCGGCGGCTCCGAACCGGACCGCGCCGATATAGTGCATTTCGTCCTCGTCAATGGCCAGGCGGAGCACTCCGGCCCGGTCGAGCGTCACCTCAACGTCCCACTTGATCTCGCCCGCCGGGTAATACTGAAGGTTGCTAACGTAGCCGCTGTACGTGGAAATATCGCTGATCAGGCGCCCGTATCGCGCCTCGGCCCTTCCGCCGATGCCGGGCGTCAGCCGCAGCGTGGCGCCGTCCAGCTTCGCGGCGCCTTCCTCTGTGATCCACGCCGCGGGCGCCGACTCGACCGGCCGCTTCGGCACACAAGCGCTGTCGTACACGAACTGCCACTGCTCATTCTGCACATCGGGCGGTCTAACCGCGATCTGGCCGTTCACGAAAATGTCGCCATGCCGGATCCGGATCGTTTCGCCGGGCAGGCCGATGAGCCGCTTGATGTAGTTCTTCTGATCGAGGATCTGCACGTCCGTCGAGCCACAGACGGGGCACTTCTCGCCCTCGTCTATCCGCACCCCCGATGAGTATGCGCCGCAGGCCCGGCAGCGCACGTCCGCGACGGGACAGTGGAAGACGATCACATCCCAGCGTTTCGGCGGCGAGAATACGGGTGTAAGGCCGTTGCGGTAGAAGAGCCTCGCGAGTCCGTCGTCCGGATAATCCCACATGAACTTGTCCACGATCACGCGGTTGTCGCCGCGGCCGAACAGGTCAGGCGGCCACGCCGGGAAGCACGTGCAGAACGTCTTCCGGACTTCCGGCGGAGGAAATTTGTACTTGCAATTGGGGCAAATGGCGGCGGGGCTGTCGTTGCCCAGGTTCCCATCCACCGGGAACTCCAGTCCGCAGTTCGGGCACTTGAGGTCGCGGTGCTGGCCGAGCAGCGTGGGCGCCATCGAGCCGGTGGGGATCCGGAAAACCTCGAAGACGAAATGCCGGATGATCAGCACCAGCACGAGCATGCCGAGCACGCCCTCGATGGTGTCGCGCCAGGGATGACGCGGCCGGACGGGCGGGCGGTGCGGCTGCTTTTCTTCAGCCTTCGTCACGCGCGTCCTCCGAGACGCAGGCCGTGCGTCCGCCGCAGCGCCCAGCCGGCTGCGCCGATCAGCCCCGCGTCGTTGCCCATGTGCGAGAAGACGATCTTCACGCCCTTCATCGCCAGCGCCAGGGTCCTGTGGCGCGCCTCGCTGCGGATGGAGTCCAGAAGCAAGTCGCCCGCAGCGGTCATTCCGCCGGTGAAGGCGACCAGTTCGACATTGAGGATGTGGAGCAGGTTCATCACGCCGATGCCGAGAAAACGGCCGGTCTCCTCCATGAGCGCAAGGCAGAGGGGATCGCCGTCCCTGGCCGCGTCGGAAATATCGCGCGCGGTGACCGGCTCTCCGCGCTTCAGTTGCGCCGCCAGCCGGGTCGGCTTGCCGTCCCGAACGGCCTCCTTGAATCGCCGGGCGAGCGCGGGCGCGGAGGCGTAGACTTCGAGGCAACCGTGGTTCCCGCAGCCGCACGGCAAGCCGTCCGGGAAGAGGTTCTGGTGGCCGAGTTCGCCCGCGGTCCCGCGCGAGCCGCGCCAGATCTCGCCGTTCAGCACGATGCCGCCGCCGATGCCGGTGCCGAGTGTCATCAGCGCCATCGTACGGACGCCGCACGCACAGCCGATCCACGACTCGGCGAAGGCGGCGACGTTCGCGTCGTTCTCCAGCACGATCGGGATTTCCGCGTGTCCGGCGACCTTCATCACCGGCGGGGCGAGCAGCTTGCCGTCGAGCGCCGGCAGGTTCGGCGAGTGGTTGACGATCCCGGCCGGCTGCTCGATCATCCCTGGCGAACCGAAGCCCACCGCACAGATCGAGCGCCAAGGCACGCCGGACCGCTCGCGCGCCTCGACCACCGCGGCGGCGATGTTCCGGATAATCGTGTGCCGGCCCTCCGCCGTGTCCGTGGGACGTTTCACGCGGCTCAGGACGCGGCCTTCATCGTCCACCACGCCGGCCTTGATGAACGTGCCGCCCAGGTCAATGCCGATCATCCTGCGGGCCATAGTTTCAATCCTTGTTCACAACTGTGAGTGATCGAGCATCTGCTTCAATCGCTCCCGGAACGCTCCCAGCGCCGCGGCGCGGTGGCTGATCCGCGGCTTCAAGCCGGCGCCGATCTCGCCGAACGTTCGGTCGTATCCGCGCGGGATGAAGATCGGGTCGTAGCCGAACCCGAACTCTCCCGCCGGCGCGAAGGCGATGCGCCCTTCCACCGCGCCCTCGGTCTCGATCAGGACGCGCTCCGCGTTCGCCAGCGCCACGTGGCAGCGAAAGCGCGCGGTGCGCCGTTCCGCCGGCAAATCGCCCAGTTCATCGAGGATGCGCCGCACGCGTTCCGGGTCGGTGGCGGACTCGCTCACGTAGCGCGCCGAGCGCACGCCCGGCCGGCCGCCGAGCGCATCCACCTCCAACCCCGAATCATCCGCGACCACGCCGAGAACTTCTGCGCCGCCGATCTGCCGGACAAGGCCGAGCGCTTTCTGGCGGGCGTTCTCGGCGAAAGTCTCCCCCGTCTCCTCGACGGGACGAACCGCCGGAAAGTCGCGCAGCGATCGGATCGGAAGTTCAAGCCCGAGAAGAAGTTCCGCCATCTCGGCGGCCTTCGCCTGATTGAACGAACCAACCACCAGCGCCCGCCCGCCATGAACATTGTCGAAGGGACCGCGTCCTGTCACCGCATTCCCTTTTCCCAGGCGCTCAGCGCGGCGTTCTGGACTTTCATCAGCCGGCGGCAACCGGTCCTCGCAAGGCCGAGCAGTTGGCCGAGGCGGCGCTCGTCGAACGGCTCATTCTCGGCGGTGCCTTGGATCTCGATGAACCGTTCGTCGTCGGTCATCACGACGTTCATGTCCACCTCGGCGCGCGAGTCCTCGCTGTACGCCAGGTCGAGCAGGCAGCGCCCGGCGACGACGCCGACGCTCGTGGCGGCGATTTGCCGGCGGATCGGATTGCCGGTGAGGACGCCCTCGCGCTGGAGCCGCCGGACCGCCATGACGAGCGCGAGCCACGCGCCGGTGACGGCCAGCGTCCGCGTGCCGCCATCGGCCTGGAGGACATCGCAATCGAGCAGGAGGGTGCGTTCGCCGAGGCGATTGAGGTCCACCGCGGCGCGGAGCGCGCGGCCGATGATCCGGCGGATTTCGTGCGTGCGGCCGTCGGCCCGGACGGAGGACGATTCGCGCGGCTTGCGCGTCGGCGTGCTGGCCGGGAGCATGGCATACTCGGCCGTGAGCCAGCCGACGCCTTTCCCGGCCAGGAACGGCGGCACGTTCTCCTCGACGCTCGCCGTGCAGAGCACGGCGGTGTCGCCGGCGCGAATGAGCGCGGAGCCGCGCGCGAACTTCATGCCGCCCATCTCGACGGTGACGCGCCGCAACTCATCGGCGCGCCGACCGTCACTTCGAGATCTCGAAGCCAAGCGGACCTCCTACTTCTTCGCGAGGAGCGTGAGCAGAGCGCGCTCGGTGTGCATCCGGTTTTCCGCCTGGTCGTAGACGGCGGTCTGCGGCCCGTCCATCACGCCGTCGGTGATCTCCTCGCCGCGATGAGCCGGCAGGCAATGGAGCACAATGGCCTCCGGCGCGGCGCAGCAGAGCAGCTTTTCGTTGAGCTGGTAGGCCGCGAATTCCTTCTTGCGCTTCTCGCGTTCGGCCTCCTGTCCCATGCTGGCCCAGACGTCGGTGTAGACCGCGTCCGCGCCGCGCAGGAGTTTGCGGGGATCGTGCCCCATCTCCAGCTTGAACCGCTTGTTCTCCGCCGTGCGCGCCAGCTTTTCGAGGTAGGCGTTGTCGAAGCCGTAACCGGGCGGCGAGGCCAGCGCGAATCGCACGCCCAGCTTGGCGCACAGGAACCCGAGCGACCGCGCGACGTTGTTCCCGTCGCCGACGAACGCGAGTTTGGCGCCTTCCCACCGGCCGACGTGCTCCTTGAAAGTCCAGAGGTCGGCCAGCGCCTGGCACGGGTGCGAGTAATCGCTCAGCGCGTTGATCACGGCGACGCGGCTGTTGCGCGCCATTTCCTCGACGTGCCGATGCTGGAAGACGCGCGCGGCGATGACGTCCACGTACCGCGAGAGGACGCGCGCGAAGTCGCAGACCGCCTCGCGCTGGCCCAGTTGCACTTCGCCCTGGCCGAGCGTGGTCGTGTGGCCGCCGAGCTGCGCCATCGCCACCTCGAACGAGACGCGCGTCCGCAGCGACGGCTTCTCGAACAGCATGCCGAGCGTCTTGCCTTCGAGGATCGGGCCGAGGCGGCCGTCCCGCGCCAGCGTCTCCTTCTGGCGCGCGGTGACGTCGAAGATTTCCAGGAGATCCTCGAGCGGCGTGCCGGCAATGCTCACGAAATGTCGGCTTTTCATAGGCGCTCCTTCAACACGAAAAGGGGGACGAAATTTTGGACCGCGAAAACGCGAAAGCGCGAAAATGCAAAACAACGGCCAGAGTTTCCGTTGTCGTTCTTCGCGTTTTTGCGCTTTCGCGGTTAAAAGTTGTTTTCATTGCTTCTATTTTTCCGCCGCGAGGGACTCTTCCAAGATGTCGAGTCCCTCGTCCATGATCTCGCGCGAGATCGTCATGGCCGGCAGCATGCGGATCACCGTGTCGTGCGTGCAGTTGATGAGCAGGCCCTTGGCGAGGCAGCGCGCGACGACGTCCTTGCCCGGACGGTCGAGGTCCATGCCGATCATCAGCCCCTTCCCGCGGACTTCGCTGATGAAGGGGAACTTCGCCTTCATGCCCTCGAGCCGGGCGAGCGTATGCCGGCCGACGGCCACGGTGTTCTTGAGCAGGTTCTCCTCCTCGATCGCCTCGAACGCGGCGATGCCCGCCGCGCAGGCGAGCGGGTTGCCGCCGAAGGTCGAGGCGTGCGTGCCGGGCACGAGCTTGTCGGCCACCTTGGCTTGGGCGACCATCGCGCCGATCGCCGCGCCGCCGCCGAGCGCCTTCGACAGCGTCATGATGTCCGGCGTCACGCCGCAGTGCTGGTACCCGAACCACTTCCCGGTGCGGCCGCAGCCGGTCTGGACCTCGTCGAAGATGAGGATCATGCCCTCGCGGTCGCAAATCTTGCGGAGGCCCTGGAGGAATTCGGGATTGGCGACGTTGACGCCGCCCTCGCCCTGGATCGGCTCGACGAGAATAGCGCAGGTTTCTTTCTCCACGAGCGTCTCGACGGCTTTCAGGTCGTTGAAAGGCGCGTAAAGGAACCCCGGCACGATCGGCTCAAACCCTTTATGGTATTTGGGTTGCGCTGTCGCAGAGATCGCCGCGAGCGTGCGCCCGTGGAAGCTGTTATGGAAGGTGATGAACTTCCAGCGCGACTTGCCGGTGGCGGCGTGCGTCGCTAGGCGGGCGAGTTTCATCGCGGCTTCGTTCGACTCGGCGCCGGAGTTGCAGAAGAAGCACTTCCCGCCGAACGAACGCTCCGAAATCATCCGCGCGAACCGCCCCTGCGGCTCCATGTAGTAATTGTTCGCGACGTGGAGGAGCTTGCCGGCCTGCTCGCGGATCGCCGCGACGACGCGCGGATGGCAGTGTCCGAGGCCGTCCACGCCCCAGCCGGGAAAGAAGTCAATGTATCGCCGGCCGTCGGCGTCCCAGAGCCGGCTGCCTTCGCCCCGGACGAACACGATGGGCAGGCGCGTGTAATTTCCGATGACGTACTGCTGGTAGAGCGCGATCGTTTCGGCAGAAGTCATTCCGGCATTCCCTTCTATCTTCTCAGAGGCCGCAAAGCCACCGCGTGATGGAGGCAATCTGATCTTCGTCGGTCAGGTTCGCTGCGTTACCGAGGATTCCGCGCTGAAGCAGCGCCCAGATTTCGGATGCCATCTTCGCTTCAATCGCAGCACCGATGAAGAACGTTTGGGGCTTAAGTCTGTGTCTGGCGAATGCTTTGTGGATTCGGTCGAGTGAGGTGCGCGCCGTCTTCCAGTGTTCGTCGGCGCCAGCGGGGTCAATGCCGCCCTTCAACTCGCCAAGCGCGACGTACGCAGCCGGATCGCTCAGGACGTCCTTGGTCAGGTTCTCCACGCTGCAATTGAACAATGACAGGTCAACGTTATTGCGAAAAAGAGGAACCGTGAGGTTGTAGACGAGGGTTCGCGGTCTTTTCCCAACGGTCCAAGAGAGACCGCGAAGCCAAACTTCCACGTCCGCGTCATCTTGGGGCAAATCAGCCCATGCATTCGTTTCGGAGTGGAGCCACCGGCACGTCCTGCCGGCCAGCTTAAGGTGCGCAATGATGGATCGCGCAAGCTTCTTCTGAGCCATAAAGCCGCCAACGTTCCTCATTGAGCCGCCGAGCGCATCCCCGCGGGTGAGGAGAAATAGAAAGACGAGTTCTTCCACAAAGTTGGCGCCGGCAGGTTCGAGGAAGTTCTTGATGAGTCCGTTGACGGCCTCGGCCTTGTCCGAGTCCTGCAAATGAACGGCGGCCTTATCCGAGACGCCTGCGGCGGTCAACAAAGCCGGCTGAATGTCCGGAACCGTGAGCAGGTCAACAGGTTTCATCACGCTCGAACATGCGGCCTTCAGCGCCCTGGCTTGTGCGACGAATGGGGTGGCTCTGCGGTTCTTTTCAAGGGCCAAAGCCACAAAGCCCGCCCGGATAGCTTCGCAGGTCGTTTGCAGATCCTTGCCGGACTTAAGGTGCTGACGGTAAGGTCTTGTCATACGCTCAAGCCTTTCGCCAGACGTACACGCATTTCCGCAGCGCCTCTCGCCCATGTGTTCCCATCTGTTGGCTGCTGTTCCCCTTGCCGTTCGGCAAGACCAGTATCTTTTCCGCGACAAATCCCAGCCGTTCCGCGATCTCAGACAAGATGATTTCCACGGAGACGCTCGCGCCTGCATACCGCACGTTGTCGTTGACCATGATGAGCGGCGCGCCGGGCTTCAGCACGCGAGCGCATTCGGCGATCACGCATGACATTTCGCAGAAGTAGCCTCGAACCATCCGCGGGATTCCGTCGTTGTTCAGAAGGCCGAGGGCCTTCTGTGATTCAAGGTAAGCAAGAATCGCTTGAAGCAACTCATGGCCATCCGCTGCTGCCAGGGCGCTTCTCCAGTTTGGATTCCGCGTGACGAGATCCTTCGCTCTGTTCTCAACCGTGCAACTGAGCATATCCTGCCTGAGTTTGGCCAAGCCGCTCTCATCCACTCCCAGTAATGCAAGTTCGAGAGCGTAGGTCCGAGTGTAATCGTACCGGTTGCAGTAGGGTGGCGAGGTAATCATGCAGTCGAAGTCCTCGGCGGCGAGCCGGGGCAACACGTCGAGGCATGATCCTGAATGCAGAAGAATCTCGGTGCGCGTTCGGGGCGTTTCAAAAAGAACTCCGGGGCCGTCGGCAGCGCGGAGGTCATTGACCATCTCCTGTAGTTTCCCGGTCATGGCGTTGTCGAAGGACGGAATCAAGCCTTTATCGAAAACTTTCTTGCCCTGTCTTCTGCCGGAACGATAATCCCAGCGAAGATACTGCCCGTCCTTCCGGGTGTAGCTGACGCACTCAAGGACACAGAGGAGAGCGAGGAGCAGTATTTTCCTGACGCGCGGGTTTTCGCGTTCGGAGGCGGCAAGAAACTTCCCAATCGCCGCGAGCGTCTCCACTGGATACGCGCCCCGGGTAATGCGCAGTTCGTTGATCGCCTTCCCTTCGGCATATCTCTTCCACGGTTGCTCCTCCAGCCAGGCGACCAGACGTTCCAGGTCTTGCGGCGTCATTTCCCAATCTATGAGTCGCTTCGTTTCGATAATCGTCTGGCAAATGGGTAGCAATTCGACCCCCTCGGCCCGCATTCCAAAAGCTCCGGCCGCAAAAAGCGCCGTACCGCTTCCGGCAAATGGGTCCAACAGGTTCCGCCTGGACTTGCCGTACCGATCAAGGAGGTACTCCACCAATTCGGCGGAGAATCCTTCCTTGAATTTGAACCAACGGTAGACGGCACGGCGCTTGTTGGATTGGAAACTCACCAGAGAGCGGGATAGAGACGGGTTTACGATCAGCCTGTCCCGCCAGCGCCGTTCCGCTTCGCGATTCATCCGCTCAACGTCTTGTGGGGCGGATGAACCGACGGACGCGCAGGGCGCTGGTTCTATCGTGTTGGCGTCTGGTTTGACGCCGCTCTTGTCAAGCACGTGCCTTTGCATATGCGCAAGTCTAAATCATGTGAATCGGAATATCAACGGTGAACGAGACATGGCGGTTTTGCCGCCGTGGCCGACGCGCCGGATTCTTTCCATCCGCTTACGGTTGACGTCGCTACGGGGCGGACAAGCACTATCAGAACGACGTCAGCAGCAGGCTGGCGAAGGTGCTGACGGGGATCTGCTCCTTGACGCTGCGGAGCGTCTCGCGCGCGTCGTCGAGCAGTTTCTTGACGTCCTCGTAGAGATCCTTGTCGCGGGTGAGGCGCGCGAGGGTGTTGTCGCCGGACTCGAGCCGCTCGGCGACGGCGCGCAGGCTCTTGACGGCGTCGCGGACGTCGTCGGCCATCTGCGGGTCGTTGACGAGCCGTGCGACGAGGCCCTGGCCCTCCTGGATGTTCTTGGTGACGGCATCGAGCCGGTCGAGCGTGCTGCCCAGGCGCGCCAGGGAAGTGCGCAGGTCCTGCGCCATCTTCTCGTCGTTCAGCAGCGTGGCGACGACGCCCTTGCCGCTGTTGGCCTGGTCGCCGAGTTTCTTGATGGAGGTGAAGGCGTCTCTGGCTTCGGGGATGGCGGCGTCGAGCTTTTCGAGAATGGAGCGCAGGCGCTGGTTGTTGTCGGCCAGCAGCTTGCGCACGTCGGCGGAGGCGCCCTTCAGGTCGTCGGCGATGCCCATGGCCTTGTTGTAGAGCTCGTCGGACCCGATGAGTTGCCCGACGGTGCCGCGGCGCTCGCGGATGTCCTCGGTCACCTTGGCGATGTCGGCGGAGGCCTTGGTCAGGTTGTCCAGCATCGTTTGGACCTTGGGGCCTGCGCCGCTGGTCTTCAGCATGTCCTGGAAGTCCGTCGCGGCGGCGTTGATCTTGAACAGCACGTCGGTCAGCTCGATGGTGGGCGCGCCGGTGATTTCCGAGCCGGGTTCCAGCCACGGCTGGTCCGGCTTGCCGAGGGAGATGTCAATGTACCGGTTTCCGAGCAGGCCGCCCCAGGCGACTTCGGCCTTGGCGTCCTTGCGGATGCGGATTTTCGGGTCAAGCGCCAGCGTCATCAGGACGCCGTTTTCCTTGAGTTGGAGGGATTTGATTTTGCCGACCTTCAGCCCGGCGACGGCGACGGGATCGTCGGGGTTGAGCCCTGCGGCGGACGGGAAGAAGACCTTGTAATAGGCCTTGGGCTCGAAGTACTCGCCGATGTTGGCCACCCGGAAGGTGATCACGCCGAGGATCACCAGTCCGATGAGGAAGAAGAGGCCGACTTTCGTTTCGACGCTGAAAGCCATTGTTGTCGCTCCCTCTCAAAATAGGATGGTCGAAGCGGACACGATCAAATTTTCCATTGGCGATTGCGGGCGATGAACTCCTGGACGACCGGCTCCGCCGAATTGCGGAATTCTTCCGGGGTGCCGAGGGCGGTGACGGCGCCGTCATGGAACATGCCGATCTGGTCGGCCACGCGGAAGGCCGTGATCAGGTCGTGGGTGACGACGACGTTCGTGCAGCCGATTTTCTTCTTGAGTCCGAGGATCAATTCGTCCACGTTGGTGGAGAGGAGCGGATCGAGGCCGACAGTGGGCTCGTCGAAGAGAATGATCTCCGGTCCGAGCGCCAGGGTGCGCGCGACGGCGACGCGCTTGCGCATGCCGCCGCTGAGCTCCTCGGGCAGCAGGCGGTTCGTGTCGGACATCTCGACCAGCGCCAGTTTTTCGTTCACGATCTGGTGGATTTGCTCAGGCGATTTTTCCTTGAACTCCGCGAGTCCGAGCGCCACGTTCTCCTCGACGGTCAGGCTGTTGAGCAGCGCCGAGGACTGGAAGACCATGCCGACGTGCCGGCGCAGTTCCAGCAATTCGGCCGGCGGCAGCTCGGCGATGTTCTTGCCCAGCACGATCATCCCGCCCGAATCGGGTGTCAGAAGCGCCACGATGTGCTTGAGGAAGACGCTCTTGCCGCAGCCGGAAGGCCCGACGAGGACGAACGTCTTGCCCTTCGGGACCTTGAGGTTCACGCCGCGCAGCACCTCGTGGTCGCCGAAGCTCTTGCGGAGGTCCCGCGCCTCGATATCGTACGTCGGCTGTTGTGTGGACTGTTCGGTCACATCATGAACCGGGTCACAAAATAATCGCCGATGATGATCCAGATGAAACTGGTCACCACGCAGGAAGTAATGGCTCGGCCGACGCCCTCGGCGCCGCCGCGCGCGCTCAGGCCGCGGTGGATGGAGACGACGGCGACGATCGCGCCGAAGATGAGCGCCTTCAGCATGCCTTCGCTGACGGCCGACATGTCCAGGGACTTGAAGGCGGCCTTGAAATACACCCCGAAGGTCATCTCGTAGTACGCCGCGGCGATGATCGCACCGCCGAACATTCCGACGATGCTGGCGTACACGACCAGGACCGGGAGCATGGTGACGCAGCCGACGAAGCGCGGCATCGCCAGGTAGCGGATGGGGCTGATGCCGAGCGTGTAGAGCGCGTCAATCTCCTCGTTCACGCGCATCGTGCCGAGTTCGGCGGCGATCGCGGCGCCGATGCGTCCGGCCAACAGCAGCGCGGTGATCACCGGCGCCATCTCCTTGACGATGGAGTTCGCCACGAGGCTCGGCAGCGCCTCGGTGAACTGGAACTGCCGCAGCGTGTAGCCGCCGTAGAGCGCGAGGGTCATTCCGATGAAGAGGGAGATCGCCGAGGCGATGAAGAGCGTGTCGTTGCCGATGCTCTTCATCTGGACAAAGATGCGGCGCGGATGCTCGGCGATCCGGCCGCATTCGCGGAGGCTCTGCACGAGCAGCACGAGCATGTTGCCGGCTTCTTCGCAGGCGCCGAAGAGCCGCAGGCCAAGTCTGTCAACCAGGGTTGGCATCATTCGACAACGGTCCTTGGACGATGGTTAGAACTTGATAAAGTACAGCAACCGCCAGGTGCGGCCCTCCTTCGTCCGGTCGCAGGCGACGAGTCCCAGCAGGACGCTCCAGCCGCGCTCGGCGGACGGCCTTCTCTCATATACTCTGAACAGCGGCGCCAATTCAACTGCGTTCGCCGCCGGCCCGCGGTCCACGCGCGCCAGGCGCCACAGCGCGCGCCACGAGGCGCCGCCATCGGCGGCGCGCTCGTACTCGAAGACACGGAAGAACGGCGCAAAATTCCGCTCCCACGGCGCGTACCAGCGCAGCGGGAGGAGCGAGAGCGCTTCCAGGTGGCGCGCGCCGTCTGCATCGCGCCGGTACTTCACCAGCGGCCAGGCCTGCCAGGCGCCGGACGATTCCATCTGCGGTTCCGCGCCCTGCGGCAGCGCGCCGGGCGCGCCGGCCCACGATTCCGGGGCCGCCGGCGAGGCGGGCGGCAGGGCTGGAGACTTCCGCTGCCGCGTCTCGCTCTCGTAGAACATCAGCGGAAGGAGGCGGAACGAGAACGCCTTGTCCGCGCCCTGCTGCCGGCTGAACCAGCCGAACGGCCAGAGATAATACCCGTCGGTCTTCTCCGGGCGTTTCGCGATGGAGAAGGCCGGCCAGAACGTCCAGCCGCTCACTTTCTCGCCGGAGAGCCGTCCGAGGAACGGCCATGGGAACCAATGCTTCGTCTCGCCGCGCTCGAAGTGCCCGCTGATGAACGGCCACGCGACCGACCAGTCCCAGCCGCCCGGGCCCGTCTCGCTGCTGTAAAACGGCCAGCACGCCCAGGCGTGGATCGCGCCTTGCGGCAGGATCACGTCTTCGTAGTGGAATATCGGCCAGAGGGCGAATAGCCTGAATAGTTTGTCCGTCCGCCGGTTGATGCCGAAGAGCGGCCAGGCCTTGAATCCGCCCCCGCCGTCGTCCCGGCGGATGTACGAGAAGATCGGAAAGAGAAAGCTCCAGTCCTGCGCCTCTTTGCTGCGCTGATACACGTAAATCGGCCAGAGCACGATCACGATCTTCTCGCGGCCCAGAAAATTATGGATCACGCCGCCGAACGGGAAGATCAGCAGGTCGGACGGGCCGTGGCCGGAATGCTGATAGAGCAGCGGCAGCAGGATCGTGCGGCTCTCCGCGCTGCCGTCGTTGGCGGTGCCCTTCTCGTGCAGGAAGATCGGATAGACCACCTGTCGGTTCACGTCGGTGCGGCCGGTGCCGAAGCCGAGCGGCCAGAGCCAGTCCGACTCGGTGATCTTCCGGGCTTTGTCGGTGCGGCGGTTGTAGATCGGGCGGAAATAGAACTCGTCGCAGGCGGGCGAGTCGCGCCATTCGAAGATGGGCCAGAGCGCCTCGAAACCGCGCTCCGACTCTTCTTCGCCCGCCGGAGCGGCGGAGCTGCGAAGAGCGGGTTCCGCGGGCGTGGACTCGAGACGGAAGAGCGGCGAGAGATTGACTCGCGGCTCATCGGCGAAGGCCGATCCGCCGACGAACAAAATGAGCCCGAGCGCCATCGCGACCGCTGCGCCCGCGCTTCCCGGAGTTGTTTCCGCCCGGTCAATGAATGATCTGTGTGCCAACGCCTTTGTCCGTGAATATCTCCAGCAACAGCGCGTGCTGGAGGCGGCCGTCAATGATATGCGTCTTCCGGACGCCGGCCTTCAACGCCGTCAGGCAGGCCTCCACCTTCGGCAGCATGCCGCCGTCAATCACCCCGCGGCGGATCAGGTCGTCAATGTGCGCCTCAGTCAGCGTATCCGCGAACGAGCCGGCGTCTTTCGGGTCCGTCATAATCCCGCGCGTGTCGGTCAGGAAGACCGCCTTCTCCGAGCGGAGGCCGGCGGCGACGCAGGCGGCGACCATGTCCGCGTTGACGTTGAGCGTCTCGCCGTTCTCGCCACGCGCGAGCGGCGCGACGACGGGGACGAGGCCGGCATCGAGCGCGGTGCGAAACTGGGACTCGGCGATGCCGACCATGTCGCCGACCAGGCCCAGGTCAATCTCTTCGGTGCGGCCGTCGGGCGTCTGGATTTTCGTCAGCCGGCGCTGCGCCCTGAGCGCGCCTTGCGCCGGGTTCGCGAACGCCGCCGGCCGCCCGCCGAGTTGTTCGAGCCGCTTGCAGAGGCCCGCGTTGATGCGGTTCGCCAGCACATCCTGCACGATCCGCAGCGTCGCCTCGTCAGTCACGCGATGACCGCGCACGAAGCGCGGCTCGATCTTCTTCGCTTTCATCTCGCGCGTGATCTCCGGCCCGCCGCCGTGCACCAGGATCGGCTGGATTCCGACCGCGCCGAGGAAGAGCACGTCGCTGAGCACGTTCTCGAGCGTGGCCGGAACTTCCATCGCCGCGCCGCCGACCTTGACGACGAACACCTTGCCGCGAAACGCGATGATGTACGGCAGCGCCTCAGTCAGCGCCTGCGCTTTGCGGATCGCCTCTTCCATCGGGTTGCGACCGTTGGTCATTGACGGCCATCCATTGATTGCCGGCTGTGGATCATTGACACGGGATTATAAGGGCATCGGCGGAAACCGTCAACTTGAATCCCCGCCGGGCGCGTGGTAAGATTGGAATTTGACGGCGGACGATTGACGATGGACCATGGTCCATCGTCCATGGTTTGTCGTCCATCGTCTCTTGTCGTTGGAGTCAACGCCGTGAGGCTGAAAAAACTATTCCCGGGCCGTCGCGGCAACGGCGGCATCTGCATCCTTGGGCCCACGCCGTCGGGCCGGATGATCCTCGAGAACTTCCGCGCGAACGGGCGCGAGGTGGATTGCTTCGTGGACCCGCAGGGGAAGTTCCGCGGCGACTCCTGGGCCGGGTTGCCCGTCGTCAAGCTCGAAGGCCAGGCCCAGTTGCCCCGGTTGAAACGCATGGGCATCCGGCAGTTCGTCGTCGTCTCGGGTGCGGCAGTTTCGCGCCAGCGGCTCTACCGCGCGTGCATCGAGGCAGGGCTGACGCCGGCGGTGCTCACACACCCGACGGCCACGGCGCTGCAGGACGTGAAGATCGGCGCCGGGTGCGTGATCGGCGCGCGCGCGTTGCTGGGCGCGGGCACGGTCCTCGAGGAGAACTGCCTCGTCGGCATGGGCAGCCTGCTCGACCACGACTGCGTGATCGGCTGTCACGGAACCATCGGCGCCGGAACGACTCTCGGGGCCGGAACTCACCTGGAGGAATGCGCTTTTGTCGGAGACGGCGTGGTCGTCCTGGCCGGCCGCCGGATCGGCGCGGGCGCTATCGTGGTCTCCGGCTCAGTCGTCACGCAGGATGTCCCGCCCGGCGCCATCGCCGCCGGCGCCTCCGCCCGACTGGTGCGCCGAGGACGGGCAGAAGAGACGATGGACGATGGACGATAGACCGTGGACCATCGTCCATCGTCTATCGTCCATGGTTTATCGCCTATCCTCCATGCGCCGCCAGCCAGATCACGACAACAATGATCGCCGCCAGCAGCACGGCGCCGGCGATGGCCAGCCAGATCGGGAAAGGCTTGATTGCCGGTTCCGGTTCCCTGCCCGGGGCCGGCGCTCCAGCGCGCGCCGCTTCGCGGCGGCCTCGGTCTCGACGCCCTCTCGGGCCGCGAACGCGCGGCGGCTCGAAATTCACCTCTTCGGTCGGACCCGGCGGAATACTCGCAAAACCATCATCCGACTCCTCGCCCTCCGGCGGCTCGACGATCTCGTATCCGATGTCTTCGTCGAACGGACACGGGAAGTTCTCCGACGACTCCGGCGTTCCTTCCGGCTCCTGAGGCGCGCCATCGGCGGCCCGGGGCGGCTCGGTCGGCTCGGGCAGCGGCTCGGCGGCCGAACCCTGCAATGGTTTATCCGAACCTTCGACAGGCGGGCTCGGCGCAGGTATTTCCGGCGACACCCCCCGCTCCGATTCCCGAGATGGGACGACCGGCTTTTCAGCTTGCTCCGCCTGGTCCGGCGGAACCTGTCCCGGCTGATCGGGTTGCGCGGGGATTTGATCAGCCATTCACAAAGCTCCAAAGATCACGGGCGCTCCTGTGCCTCGAGTGGATTATGCCACAAACCTTTGTCCGTCTCAACCCTGAGTCGGCGGCTTTATGGCTCCCGGCGCGAAACGCCGTAATCGGTTAGTCATAGGGGGAGGAGATTTCGGGATTTTCTTCTTTTTGCGCTTGACATCAGTATATTATATGATATACTTATAGGCATGAGCGAGAAATCCATCCGAGAAGAGAAGGAAGCCG
>Ga0315281_10003111_pt1 | contig 24401 bp, 24 predicted proteins | sample YL17G07_0_MG_FD_204540 | JGI IMG/M metagenome (GOLD analysis project Ga0315281, IMG submission 204540) | Sediment microbial communities from Yellowstone Lake, YNP, Wyoming, USA - YL17G07_0 | ecosystem: Environmental > Aquatic > Freshwater > Lake > Sediment | place: USA: Wyoming | collected... | reverse complement strand
CCTTCCGCATAGCCGATCGAAGCGCCGCAGCAGTTCCAGTCGGGGATTTCGGTCAGTTTGACGTCCAGCGTTTTGCACATGGAGTTGACCGAAGTCAGGTAGTTCGAGGCGGATGCCTTGAGTTGCGATGAACAACCTGGATAAAACGCATATTCTTTCTTTGCCATGTCTACGTGCTCCTTAGGCGGTAAAATGCTTGCGGCGATCTTCGATCTCGCGCGCCTTTTTGATCATCGCTTGAATTCCCTGTTTATCTTTGCAGCCGTGCCCGCCAAATATTTCCATCGGGTTGAGCCGTTTCTTCAGCACCAGCCCCAAGCCTATATCCTTCATCGCCAGCGCATTTTTTATACCCTGTACAAAACCATCCTTGAAGTACAGCGCGAGAGAGAATTTCAATTCGTTGATGCGGCCGGTCTGCATGGCATTGTTCCAGAACAGCGTACCCAAAACCTGGGTAGGCTGATTCTTGGGCGCCAAGCCAAGACGGTGAGCGTAGTTGGCCAGCCCGTGCATGATGTGGGTGATGGGCAGCTTGCGCGGGCAACGCACTATGCAGTTGTAACAGGAAGTGCACATCCACATGGAATCCGAACTCAGCACCTCTTCACGCTTGCCGGCGCGGATCATCATGAAAATTTCCTGCGGCGGATGCGCCCAGGCCGAGCCTAGTGGGCAGGAGCCGGAGCATACGCCGCACTGCATGCACATCTTGACCATCTCGCCATCCTCAACCAGATCCTCGACTTCCTTGAGGAAATTGTTGCGGTATCTTTCAATCGCCTGCGTATTTAGATCGCTCACTGTACGCCTCCTAGAACTTGAATGGGCTCATGCCGATTTCCACGATTTTCGCCGCGTAATCGTTGATCAACTGCGGCACCCGCTGGATGTCGGTAATCGCCACTTCGTATGTGGCCACCCGCTCGCTCTCAAGGTTGAGGCTCTTGAGAGTGTCGTCAATCTTGCCCATACGATAATTGGCCAATTCCGAGCCCTTCACAAAATGGCACTGGTAATCATCGCCATGTTTGCATCCCATCAGCATCACGCCGTCGTAACCGGAGTTAAGCGCATCGGTAATCCAGATGGTGTTGACTGAACCTAAACAACGCACCGGGATCGCACGCACGAAAGCATTGCTCTGCAAGCGCTGCATGCCGGCCATGTCCAATGCCGGGTAAGCATCGTTCTCGCAGGCCAGCAGGAGAATACGCGGCTTTTCCGAGAACTCGTCCGGCATGTCCACCGCCTTGATCTGCGAGGTGACGGTGTCCACCGAATAATTCTCGAACGAGATCACGCGCACCGGACAAGCACCCATGCAGGTGCCACAGCGGCGGCAGCGTGATTCATTGAACTGCGGATAGCGTTTCTCGTCTTCGTCGATGGCACCGAACGGACACTCCACCGTGCAGCGTTTGCACTGGGTGCAGCCCTCAATGCGGAAGCTTGGGTAAGACAAGTCCCCAGAGCGTGGATGCGCAGCACGCCCCACGGCGGCGTTCTCCACCGCCTGGACCGCTTTCATCGCAGCGCCGGTGGCATCTTCTATCGCCTGCGCGATGTCCATCGGACGGCGTACAGGACCCGCTGCGTAAATGCCGGTGCGTCGCGTTTCGTAGGGGAAGCAGATAAAGTGCGAATCGTTGAAACCATATTTGAGCTGGGGCAGGTCGGGACCTTGCCGGTAGTTCAAATTGAGTATGGAAATCTTCTTGCCATCCTGTGATTCTGTGGCCTGAAGTGCTTCCATCAACGAGTTGTCACCGGACACCGCCGCTGCTTCGGCTTTCAGTTTAGCTTCGGTATCAATGCCGGAATTGGCAACCTGACCGGTGGCCAGCACCACCAGATCAGCATCGATGATCGCCGCATTCTGGTCATCCAGTATCAGGTCATGGAAGTTCACCTTGCAGGTATTGCCGGTGGCTTCCACGCTTGATACTTTGCCCTTGGTGAAAGTCACGCCCTTGTGCTGCGCGCTACGGTAGAAATCTTCGCCGTTGCCGGGGGTGCGCAGGTCGGTAAAAATTACCACGGTATCGATGCCTGGATTCGCATCCTTGAAATACATCGCCTGCTTGATGCTGGTGTTGCAGCAGGAGCCGGAGCAATAAGGCAGATGTTTGCCCGAAGGATCGCGCTGTCCGGCGCACTGCACAAACACCACGGTCTTGACCTCGCCGCCGTCCGAAGGACGTTTCATGGCTCCACCGTTGGCTGCTTTAGCCAAGGCTTCCAGCCCTGCCTGATCAACCACGTTCTTGCTCTTGCCATAGCCCAGTTCGGGCAGGTTGTTCGCGTCGTAGAGCGTAAAACCGGAAGTCTGCACAATAGCGCCGATCTCTTCCTCGGCAGTACTACCTGACTCGGTCGCAATCTCCACTTTGAATTGCCCGGGCGCACCGCTGGTCTTGGCCAGGGTAGCATTGAGATAAACCTTGATTCCAGCATTGGCCTGAATCGCCGCGATCATGTCAGCCACGCCGGTATCCACGGGATCCTTATACGGCTCGCGGGTGGGAATACGCTTGTACAGCTTGGCCGCCCATCCACCCAGCTCGCCGGCCTTTTCCACCAACACCACCGGATAACCGGCCTTGGAGGCCTCCAGCGCCGCCGTCATCCCCGACATGCCGCCACCCACCACCAGAATGCCACGACTGTGGCCGGCGTTCGGGTTGCCTTGAGGTTGAATCATTTTCTTCACTTCGGCACAACCCATGCGCACATAATCGTCGGCCATCTCCTGGGTCAGTTCACGCGCTTCATCCGTATCCGGCTGGCTCCAGATCACCCCTTCGCGCAAGTTTGCGCGGGACATGGCCACCGTAGGGAAATAGAATGCCTCGGTCTTGGCGCGGCGCGAGCAGGCCGCGATCATGATGTGCGTCACACCTTCGTTGTCGATGTCATTCTGGATCAGTTTGACGCCGTCCGCGTTGCACAGAAATTCGTGCTCGCGGGAAATCGCCACCTTGCCTTCCTTCGTTGCGATACCTGCCAGTTGCTTGGTATCCAGGCGATCGCCCAGTCCACAACCCTGGCAAACGTATGCCGCCATTTTTTGATCGGCCATTGCTTAACCCTCCACCCTGGCTACTTGATTAACAACCTGGATCGCGCGCAAAGCGCTTGCGGTAGCGGACTGAACTGACCGGTTCACATCCAGCGCGTTGCTCGCGCAACCGGCGCCGAACAATCCACCGTTGGCAGGATCTGCCTCGATGAAACCACTGGAATCAGAAACGATTTCCGCAGGGATGTTGGGACCCTTCACTGAAGGCTCCATACCCACCGCCAGCACCACCAAATCGTGGGCGGTGGCATAGCGGTGATAGCCTTCGGTGTCCACACCATGCAGCACCGGGTCACCGGTTTTTTCGTCCTGCACCACTTTGGCCACTTTGGACTTGATGAATTTCACGTTGGGATTGGCCAACACTTTCTGGTAAAAATCCTCGAAGCGGTCGATGGCACGGATATCAATGTAGTAGATGGTGGACTTGCCTTCGTCGCCGAATTTTTCCGTGACGTAGTTGGTCTGCTTCAACGATGCCATGCAGCAAATGCGAGAGCAGTGGCGCAGATGATTTTCGTCGCGTGAGCCGGCGCACTGAATGAAGGCGATATTTTTTGCTTCCTTGCCATCGGAGGGGCGCAGTATCTTGCCGCCAGTTGGCCCGCGCAGATCAGCCAAGCGCTCGAATTCCACGCTGGTGATCACATTGGAAAATCGCCCATAACCATAGGGTTGAATTTTCGCCGCATCGTAAGGCTTCCAACCGGTCGCCCACACTACGGCGCCGGCCTTGATCTGGATGGTCTCTTCCTGCATCTCCAAATCAATCGCGCCAACCTTGCACGCCGCTTTGGCCTTGTCGGCGTCCGGTGTGCCGATAACGGAGGGGTCCAGTACATAGCGTTGCGGGTAGGCCATGAGATGAGGCAAATAAGCTGCCTTGGTCTTACTCATGTTGTAGTTGAAGCGATCCGGCACTTCGGCCTCCACGGCGCTGGCACAATCGCCGCAGGCGGTACAGTTTTCATTGACGTAGCGTGGGGAGAGCTTGATGGTGGCAGTGTAATCGCCCTTTGCACCGGTGATTGCGGTCACTTCAGCCATGGTCAGCACACGCACATTGCGGTTGCCTTTGAGGCGGCGCAGGTTAATCTCCAGGCCACACGTGGGATGACACAGTTTAGGGAAGTAGCGGTAAAGCTGGGAAACCCGGCCACCGAGTGAAGGATTCTTTTCCACCAGCACCACGCGCTTGCCGCATTCGGCCGCGTCAAGCGCAGCCGTCATGCCGCTAATGCCGCCGCCTACGACCAGAATGGTCTCATTGGTTGCCACTATTTCCGTCATCAGATCTCCTCCAGGGTACGGATGCGCAAAGTAACCGGCCAAGCCTGTCCTTCGCTCAACTTTGGCTAGGATGTTACTCCCAAAACACGCGCCAATCCAGACACGGCGCGCCGCTCATCAATCGAATCTTCTTATGAATGAATAGAATATCTATATTAGTACAGGAAACATGGTTTAAAGGACTAACCAGGGAAATCCAAATGGCTAATTGTGCGCCGTCACGCGGGGCATATTGCACACCTCACCCGCACCTGTAGGCACATCGAACACCTCGAATGACATGTTCTCCAGGTCGCCCAGCACATATGTTGGTGGAGAGCCTACCCCACCCACGGTACCGGGATTCACCATCATGGTGTGTCCGCCCTTGATGTTGGGAACATTCATAATTTCTGCCCGATGATCATGGCCGCAACAGACCAGATCCCAATCGCCGGTACAGGCCAAGGCGCGTGCATAGTGGGGGTAATGCACGATAAAAATATTACGGTTGCCCAACACGATACCCGCATCCTGGCCGTAAAAATGAATCACGCTGCCAGACTCGGCAGCGAGCTTGGACATGCTGAACAGATCACCGGTGTTATTGCCGTGGATCACATGTACCGGCAACCCGAATTTCTGCAGCACGCGCATGGTGGTGGGCGCCACCACATCACCACAGTGCAACACAGCCTCTGCACCACGTGCCTTGGCATCCTCCACTGCCGCCCCCATTAAGCGACGATTGTCATGACTGTCCGAAATAATGCAAATCTTCATATGGTTTTTTATATAAGTTTGGAACCGGCCCAAAAAAAACGAGCACCCATTCCAGAAGAAAAATAAAAAACGGCGGCGGCTTCAGACACGCCGCCACCGTTATAGTCTGTGATGCAGCTTACTGCGGTTGACGCAAATGAGCCACGCCGCCAAAGCTACCTACCCAAAGACTACCGTCATCACCGGTAGCCATTGAAAAAACATAGTTGGAAAACAACCCATTTTCAGTGGTTAACGTAGTGAACTTGCCATTACTGAAACGCGACAACCCGTTATTGGTGCCCACCCACAACTGGCCTTTTGGATCGAACTTCAGCATGAACACGTGGTCACCCGGCAAGCCATCGACCATGGTATAGGTCTTCCACTTGGCGCCATCGAAATGAGACAGACCACCGCCCCAGGTACCGCACCATACTGAGCCATCCTTAGCCACTGCCATGGAAATGATGTAATTCGGGTTGTAGGACGAATCTACTCCCTGCAAACCCATTTCCGCCTTTTGTTTGGCATGATGGCTGGAATATTGTGCCGGGTCGTTCTTGAATACGATTTCATTTTTCACTTTCTCATAAGGAGCCCCGAGACCCTTGCTGTGGTTCCAGTTCTCCCACTTGCCATTCTTGTACCGGGCCAATCCGCCCTCGGTCGCAAACCACATTTCGCCGTTCTTGCCTTCCGCTAAGCCATATACCCAATCGTTAGGCAAGCCGCCTTTGGTGCTCTCTACCGTATGCACTTCCCACTTGGAACGATCATCCAACGCACCGCCTTTCACGCGATTTGCACCGGACCAGGTGGCGAACCAGATATCGCCATTCGACACTTTCGCCACGCCATAGACGAAGGGATCGCCCATGCCCTGAGGGATGTTGTAATTCTTCCATTCGCTCTTCTCGGCATCAAACATCGACATGCCGCCGCCATAGGTGCCCACCACGATTTTCCCGTTAAGCTTGTTTACGTGAAACACACCATTGGAAAGCAAGCCGGTCTTGGCATCGAACATCTTGTACGCATCGTTCGATGTGTCATAGCGCACTACCCCACCCGAGGTACCGATCCACACCACTTTGCCGTCAACAAATATACTCTTGACGTTTCGATTGCCAACCTTGAAATGCGTGAATTTCTGGCTGGGATCCTCCTTTGCCGTACCCGCGTGCGCCTCTTCCTGAGGCGCCTCTGCTGCCTGACCTGGTTGTCCCGGCATGGCCGGAGGCAAAGCCTGGTCCTGTGCCGCCACCTGTTGCGGCATTGGTGGATGATTGGCAGGCACCTGCGCCCCCTCCTGCAAACGACCGGCACTGCGTACCTCAGGAACTGAGGATTGGGCGGCCGCCAGAGTTTCCGTCTTGGCGCCTTGCTTCACGCCCAATGAATAGACCGCCGCCATCACGCCGCCGATGCCGATGATTGCCACCGCCGCCATTTTGGAATTCAACTGCATCTTCAATATCTCCTAGAACGCTGCGCTAATGATTACTGGCCGATACGCGCCACGCCGCGACGGGTTCCAACCCAAACATTGCCGTTAGGCACCACTGCGAGCGCATAAACATCCTTATCCAGCAACCCGTCCCTTACGCCAAAGTTGCGCCACACTTTTCCGTCATAACGGGAAACCCCGTTATTGGTCCCGAACCAGAACACGCCTTTACTGTCTTGCGCCATGCTGTAAACGATGTTGCCAGCCAAACCGTCCTTGGTGGTGAAATTCACCCAGCGCTTGCCGTCAAAGCGGCTCACCCCACCGCCCCAGGTACCTGCCCAGATCGAACCATCAGGTACAGCCACAAGGCAAAACACATAGCTCGGGTTATAGGTCATTTTTCCCTGCATCATCATGGACAAGTCGTGGCGGGAGCGGGTTCCCAAACCGGTGTTTTCACTCACCAGCAACTTTTCACCGTTAGAGGCACCCAAGCCATCCTTATGCGTCCAGGATTTCCAGGCCTTGCCATCAAACATCGACACGCCACCCTCGGTGCCGAACCAGACCCGATTCTGCTTATCTACAGCTATGCCATAAACCCACTCGTTGATCAGTTGCTTGACATAAGTCGTCAATTTTCCGGTTTTCAGGTCATAGCGGTTCACGCCTGCCCAGGTACCTACCCAGACTGCCTCGTCCTTCTGATTGGCAAAGGAATATATCCAGTAATCAGCGAGTCCGTGCATGGGGAAAAAAGTTTTCCACTTGCCGTCACGGTATCGCGACGCCCCGCCCGCATTGGTACCAAACCACTTGTAGCCTTGCGCATCAATGTTGATCGCAAACACATACTCGTTAGCGAGGCCTTGCTCGCGAGTAAAGGTATTAAGCAGCTTGAGAGAATTCAAATCGACTTCATTCACACCGGATGAGGTTCCCACCCAGATCGTGTTCTTCGCCGGTTCAACTGTGAGTGCCCGAACCAATATATTCGGCCCCACTTCGAAAGAGTCCAGCACCCGCTCCTGCGCACCCTTAACATTGGGGGCTGGAGTGGGGGCTGCGAGAGCGGAATTTTGCAGCGTTAGCAAGAAACTTGAGCAGACAGCCCAAGTCAAAACCGAAAAACGATGCATCATCTGGCGAGGGTTCTCAAAAAGGCAATGACATCGTGAATGTCATTATCGGTAAGCGCTCCCTGGAATGCAGGCATGGCATTCTTACCTGACTTGATGCTGATAAGCAGCAAGTTATCTGGCTGCAGCAAGCGCTCCTGATTAGCAAAATTTGGCGCGCCAGGCATGACCGGAACACCGTTTAAACCATGGCACCCAGCGCAATAGGTTGAATAGACCTGCCGGCCCTTGATTGGATCAAACGCATGCGCCGTGTTGCCCATCAGGCTCAGCGCCACAACGGAAACCGCAAGCGCAGCTTTCAACCCAGCCCTTGTTTCTCTTTTCTCGTTCAAAGCATCCATTGTGATCTCCTCTGAAATATTGCTGTCATCGCACCAAGAAGTCTTTCATGCATCTGCACCAATCACTTCTATTTGCCGGCTTCCGCTTTCGCCTTTTCCTTGTCAGCCTTTTCCTTGTCAGCCTTTTCCTTGTCAGCCTTTTCCTTGTCAGCCTTTTCCTTGTCAATCTTGGCACGCTCGGCAAGCAACTTATCCTCTACCACCCGGAATCTGGCGTTCCAGACCTTCGCCTGCTCCAGATCCACAGGCAAACCAAACACCCCATTTGTATAGGCGGAAACAATTGCCTTAAGCGCTTCACCATAATCCCTTTCAGCAGCGCGTTTCAACAATTCTGCGGCCTTCGCTGTGTCTTGCTTCACCGCTTTTCCCGCAGCATAAAGCTTGGCAAGGCCCATCTCCCCGCGCGGATCGCCCTGATCTGCAGCTTTGATGTAATATTCCAGCGCTTCCTGGTTTGCCCCAGCCGCCTCCCACAACTCCGCCAACAGCGACTGCGCCGGAGCATAGCCCGCGTCAGCCGATTGTTTCAGCAATGGCAACCCACGGGAAAAATCTCCTAAAGCTTGTGCCTTGTAACCCTCTTCATAATCCCCAACTGCCTCGGCTAAGCTATGCTGCGCAAAACCTAGCGTGAAAACTGCCGCCAAGACTGCTCCGGCCAATTGTTTCATCATTACAACTCGCATCACAGCTCCTCTACCCAACGGCAACATGAACAGCCCACGACAAAACACCCAGAACAACCGCTCAGAGCCATTCGACGCCATAATATCACGATTTAAGCTATTCGCCCTGGGCCCCAATCGGGTTCCCGGACAAGCTGAATTGCTCATATTCTTCCAACTTACGGTACAGGCTGGAAAGTCCAATTCCCAACTTTTGCGCGGCAATACGCCGATCCCCGTCAGCCTCTTCGATACTACGCGTGATGATTTCGGCTTCTAACTTGCGCAGTTGATCGCGCAAGCTACCCGTCGCCGGAGAGGATGTGCCGAAATTCTGGCTACCACCCCCGATTTTAGTAATCCCAGGCGGCAGATCCGCCACCGTAATACGGCCATCTTCGGCCAGAATCATCGCGCGATCCAGTACATTCTCAAATTCCCTGACATTACCAGGCCAGGGATAGGACATAAATATCTCCTCCACCTCCGGGTCCACGGTAACATTGCTCTTGATTTCGAAGCGCTGTGCACTACGATTCAGCACAAATTTCAACAAACCCGGAATGTCATCGCGCCGCTCTCGCAGAGGGGGAATATGAAGATGGAATACGCTGATGCGGAAGTACAGATCCTCGCGAAATTTCCCCTCCGCCACCATTTCATTCAAATTGCGATTTGTAGCCGCCACAATGCGCACATCGACCCGCCGCGCCTGTTCCGACCCCACAGGTCGCACCTCCTTGTCCTCGATCACATGCAGCAGCTTGGTTTGCAGTGCCAACGGCAACTCGCCGATTTCATCCAAAAACAGCGTGCCCTTATCGGCCTGAAGAAACAATCCTTTCCTGGCCTTGTCCGCACCGCTGAAGGCCCCTTTGGTATGCCCGAAAAACTCGCTTTCCAGCAGGTTCTCAGGGATAGCGCTACAGTTCACCGGAACAAACGGCCCACTTGCACGCAGACTTTGCTGGTGGAGCTGACGCGCACAAATACCTTTTCCAGTGCCGCTTTCCCCAGTAATAAGAACGGTACTATTGGTCGATGCCACCTTACCAACCATACGTTCAATGCCGCGCATGGAAGGTGAAATAAACCGGTAGTGCTGGTCGGTGCCACCCAGCACCAAACTGCGCAACATTTTGTTTTCGTCGCGCAGGCCGCGCAAATCTCCAATTTGCGCCAGACGATGCAGCACTTCCTCATTACGAGGCGGCTTGATCATATAATCCAGCGCGCCCGCCTTCATCGCTTCGATTGCCGTATCGACTGAGGCAAAAGCGGTCATGACGATGAATGAAGTATCAATACCGCTGGCGCGCGCTTGGCGAATGACGTCTATCCCATTCATAACGGGCATGCTGATGTCACAGAGAGCAACGTCAATATCCCCTTTCAACAAACGCTCCAGGGCCAGGGCGCCGTTCGCCGCCTGCTCCACCGTGTATCCGGCCTTGGTAATGAACGCCGACAAAACCTGGCGGATTGCCGGCTCGTCATCAATGATCAGGATGTTCAATGCCGCCATATTTTAACTAACCTAATCTGCCACTAAAGGCAGTAAAAATCTCACCTGGGTACCGACACCGGACTTCGACTCGATCTCCAGACTACCGTGATGGGAATCAGCAATTGACCTGCACAGGGCCAGCCCCAGCCCGGTACCACGTCCTTCCGGCTTGGTGGTGAAAAATGCTTCCATAGCACGGTGCAGCGTTTTATCGTCCATACCACTACCATTGTCAGTCACTTTGATACACACATGCTGAGAGGTCACCGCCGTGCTGATTTTGAGTTGTGGCGTGCGTTCCGTAACCCCTTCCAAAGCATCTGCGGCGTTGACCAGCAGGTTCATGATCACCTGAATGATTTGATCACCTACACAATACACTGCTGGCAATTGGTCATCCAACTCCAACTGCAGATCGATACGGCGAAATCGTTTGTCATAACGCATCAAACTGGTGGTACTCCGAATCAGGCTATTCAGGTCACGCAATTCCCTTTCGGCCGGGCGGGATGTGGCGAAATCAGAAACCTCCCGGCAAATTTGTGACAGCCTTGCGATTTGAGTTAACACCAAACCAGGCTGGCAAGCCTCATGCCGATGGGGGCACTCTCCCCGATGGTGTGCTTCCTGCATGGATTGGGCAAGACCGGAAATAGCTGCAATCGGGTTACCAATCTCGTGCGCAACCCCTGCTGCCAAGGCACCGATCGCCGCCATCTTCTCGTGATGGAAGTATTTTTGGCGTTCAATCGCCAGCTGCATTTCGTGCTCCTCCAGATCCGCCGCCATATGATTGACCGCTTCCATCAACCGCCCCACTTCATCCCGGCGGCTTACGGCAAGCGGCACCCCGCGATAGCCTTTAACAATTCCCACTGCCCGCGCTTGCAGGGCACGCAGATCAGCCGTCAAACGGGTAAAGAACAAGCTGATAATGGCGCCGAACAAGACCAGACCAAGCAGTCCGAACACCAACGCAGTCATCATCAGAGAATCGCTGCTGAGTCGATATTGCTGGGCCAGGAATGCTTCCCGCTCGCGCACTTGTGACGACAACTCGCCCACCTTCATCACCATCAGATTCAGTTTTTGGGCGAGATTGATAAGGTTGGGTTGCGAGGGATCGACACTGGCTCGCGCAAAGCTTTGGTCAAGTGCCGTCAGGCTAGAAGCAGAATCCGGCAGTGCCGCTACCAGTTCATCATGGTTGGACTGTATCAGCTTGTAGCCCAGATCAATTCCTCGCACACCTTGGCTGGCTTGATCACTATTCCCCTTATAAATACTGTCGTTGACCATGATCACAGCATGGAAGATCGAATTATTCACATGACGCAACACTTCGCCCGTCTTGTAGGCGCTCTGCAATTCATTTACATAGCGCAACGCATCGTCCTTCTGATGCAGGACGAACACACTGACGCCAACGTAATAAACGATCAGCGCCGAAAAGGCCAACATCCCCTTGGTGCGTAGCGACATCCACTTCGCTGATGCCGAAGAAAGATCGACTTGCATGGGTTGTTGGTATTGAGCCACTACACTTTCGCTACCTGACATCCGTAAGCCCCCAGGCCCAACGTTAAGAACTTGAAATGTTAGCAGAATCCCCTATGACCCACAACAAAGACGGCTCCAGAAATCCCTCCCAGAGCGGTTTGACGTGACAGAAGAACTGCTCCAAACACAACGCCGCAATACCTGACGTAACGCCCCGCTATTGACCAGGAGATGCTCGACGGTAAGCATCCTGCACCAACCGCATCGCTTCCGGAGCTGACCAGTCCCGCTCCCCTGCAATCTTGCTCACCAACCTTCCGTCTGGCCCCACCAAATAAGTGGTAGGGAATGCTTGAACACCCAATTGCCGGTTGGCAATTGTCATGCCCTGATCCATATAGATTGGGAAAGTCAGCCGGTATTGCAAGATAAATTCTTGCACCAGATTTTTGTCGGTATCGACAGATATGGCTACAACCGCAATTTTCCTGGGATCAACCGCCTGACTCAGGCGCTCCAAACTTGGCATTTCGTTGCGGCAAGGGTGGCACCATGTGGCCCACAGGTTCACCACCACGAGCTTGCCTCGCAGCGATTTCAGACTCTTGGTTGAACCATCCACGCCAGTCAGAATTATCTCAGGAAAGACCTTCCCCTCGGAAACTTCAGCCGGGATGCCGGACGCCCCGCAAGCAGTCAACACCAGGGAAAAGGCACCCCACATGAGCCATTGCAGCATCCGCTTCAAGCATGTCGGCAAGCGACGTGTTATTTCAATTCCACATAGCAAGGAAGACTGGGCGGCATAAATGGGGCGCCGAAAAAAGCACACATAGCCCGACAAGGGGCCGAAGACAAAGCCAACGCAGCTATCGTTTCTATTTTGAATTGGAATAATGCAGGCACTCCGGTCCACGGAAGGCTTTACCTCGGCAGTTATGGGATTTTGTGTAGGTCAGGAAAAATGCACTCGCTGGGGACCATGCGCAGAATTCTGTCGCACCCTGCCACCACCAAAGTTTATTCTACTCCTGCCGCAAAACCAACGCCAATGGACCATGGCATTAAAGAGTCAGATGCGGTGACTAACTTCAGACGAGGCCAAGTCACCCCAACAAGGGGATGGGGACGAACAGGTTGACCCCCAAAAAACACAGCAAGGTAATGCCATAGGCCGAAACCGCCCACCACGCCAAATACTCTGTGGGCCAGCGCTTTACCCATTTAAAATAGAAAAAAGTCCCGAATGCAAAGCAGGCAATCAAAGCCCATGCTTCTCTGGGATACCAAGAAAAACCTTCGCCCCACTGCCGGGATAATGAGTCCATATCCGAAAGAACGCCCAGGGTGAAAACAGGAAAGCCTACATGGATAAGGTTTGTTATCCAAGCATCAGTCTGCATGGTATTTGGCAACATCTGTATAAAAGCAGAATTCTGCTCAATTTCCAATTCAGAACTGCGCCGCAACAAATACAGAAAACCAACTGCTGCCGCCATAGTGAACAAGCCAAAACCAAACACATTGGCCAGTAATTGGGCATTCAGCCAATAGCTGTTTAAAGCGGAGCCTTGTAAAGTACCGGAAGCCTGCCCGTTCGCCACCAACCATATCTCAAAGGCAATGGCAAACAACACAATCGGCATCACCAAGGCCCCAGCAGCGCGGCTACGGTAATTGCGTTCCATTACCAGGTACACCAAAACGGTAATCGCGGTCAGTAGCGCTGTCCCTTCATGCGCATTAAAAAATGAGCCATTCCCTGTCACCATGGATTGATGTAACTCGAAACAACGCGTCAACAAGCCAGCGACGGCACCAATCACCCCCACTGTCGCAAGACCTGTCGCCCACCGCCCTACCGCCATCGAAGTCATCCTGAGATGTCCCAGATAAAGCACGGCTGCAATCGCCAAAAGCAAATTGGAGCAACTCGTCAAACGATAGGACAATAGTTGTTCAAAGGGAGTAGCCGCATTCAGACTATCGGCTTCGATAATGATGGCGAGACCTGAAAGTGCCAGCATGACCAGAAGCAGACTCACCCAGTACAAGGCCTGGGAAGAAGCCCAACCACGAGAAGCAAGAGGGGAATCAAGCAAATTGCTGTTCATCGGAACCCCCATCTCAGTAACTGCAACAGAAAAAACAGAGCTTTTCGTCGCAGTCCCTATTTAAAACAGGATATTCCACCCGGTAACGCATCTGGACCAGGAGTAATGGACAGCAAGCCAAAGCAAGATGCGAGCTACTAAAGCAAGATCAATGCCATAACAACAGGATATGCGCTCATGCGACAGCAGGTTGGCTTCGAACCTGCCATGCGTGGCGATTTTTCAACAATGAAAAATATGAAGGAAATACAATTTCTGAAAGAATTTTTTCAAGAGTGAGAGGCGCCAGACCAGGATTCCAGTATTTGGGAATATTACCCAGGATATGAAGTACGGAAAACCCTATCCTACTCGCTTTCACGAACAGGGTAACAAGCTACTAGGGTGCAACCTTGTCGATGACCACTTTCACGCCGTTCGAACCAACCTTGACCACTGCGCTAAGCCCTTGCAGGTCACCACTTTGCGGAGTTGCACTACCGCTCTTTGAAATTTTTGCGCCCACAATAACCTCTGGGAAATTCGACAGCCGCATTGCCGGCATCACGGCCATGGAATCATCCAGAGAAAACTTGGCGGGCAAATCCTTGGCCTGTAGCCGCAAGATTGCAAGGGGCATCTTGGGGCCGTTTGTGGCACGCGCAAAAATAAACAGCGAGTCACCCGGAGCCACTTTGGCCGCTAACGCAGGGCTCAAGGACACCTCCCCGCTGACTGAAGCGCCACCGGACGCGGCACCTCCTTGACCTGCAGCAGCACCGCTCTCCCCACCTGCATCAGCCATCGCAACCATAGGCAGCTTTCCACCCGCAAGCGCTTGTGCTTCAGCAATGCCCGCCGATATCTGTTTCGCTACCGGCGAACCTGACGGTACGGTTTGCAGCAGTTGTTGCCAGAACGCTACCGCCTCTCCGTAATTCTTTACCTCAAATGCAGCGCTGCCAGCCAATGCCAAGGCTTTCTGGTTATTCGGGTCAAGCTCCAGCGCCTTTTTGACCAACTCCATCGGCGGACCAGCCAAGCGCCTGCCATTTACCAAGGCTTTCAGGTCGGCGTAGTCGGCCCATACCTGAGCATCATTGGGAATGAGGGCGGTAGCCTTGCCATATGCCTCTTCGGCTTCCTGAAAGCGTCCCAGAACCGTGAAAGAGCGACCCAGCATCACCCAGCCCGGTCCATCGTTCGGATTTTTTTTGAGACGCTCTGCCAGATCCGACACCATTTTCTTGATTTGCTGCTGGTCAACATGGCCGGGATCACCTGCCGCCTGAGCGGGGGGAGACGCCGCTTCCGGGGCCATAATATCGGGGCTACCCAGTTTCAAATACAGAAGCACCGCACACACGGGCAGCGCAATGCCAACTACGACCGCAGCCCATCGACCATCAGCTTTGGCAACATTTCCTGAAGTGTCCGCAGGTGTTGCCGACACATCTTCAAGCATGCGCCGTTCCAACTCACTATGGCTTTGCTCGTATTGCTCCTGATTGATCACGCCATTACGTAAATCAGCCTCCAGTTCAGCAAACTGATCTTGAAAAATGGAAACATTGACCACATCGCGCTGAACGCCTGTCCGGGCAGCATACCGTTGAAGTAAAGGCGGAATGATGAAAAATAACGCGCCGGTGATGAGAAATCCGGAAATTACCCAAAAAATTGTCATGCTTTATCTTCGCCTATTCCATTTTTCAGCATCGTTTCGACACGCTGTTTTTCTTCATCCGACATCGCTACCTGCGCTTGTTTACCAATCTGCATGCGGCGCCGCAGAAACATGAACAAAGTAGCAGCACCGATTCCCAGCAACACAAATGGCCCATACCACAAGACCAGGGTATAGGGTTTTACTGGCGGCTTATACAACACAAAATCTCCATAACGCTGCACCATGAAATCCACCACTTCCTTGTCGCTTGCACCGGCTTTCAGCTTTTCCCGAACCTGTTGACGCAGGTCAAGCGCCAATTCGGCATGTGAAGCAGCCAATGATTCGTTCTGACACACCAGGCAGCGCAAATCTTCTGAAATCGCCATGACGCGTTTTTCCAAGGCTGGATCTGCGGCCATTTCCGGGGCTTCTTTGGCCATCGCACCAGCGGGTAAACAAGCCAGCAGAGCCAACATCAACCACATGCGCTTCATCGCTGCAACTCCTTGATCATGGGCAACACTTTTTCCTGCCAAGCTTGCGGGGTAAGCGGCCCGATCACCTTGTAACGGACAATGCCTGCCTTATCGATCAGATAGGATTCAGGCACCCCATACACGCCATAATCGATACCGACCCGGCCAGTAAAATCGGACGCGCTCAGCACATAGGGATCGCCCATCTGCTGCAGTGCGGCGAGTCCATCCTCGCGCTTATCCTTGTAGGAAAGCCCATAAATTGGCACCGCGCCGGAACGGGCTATTTCCACCAGCAAAGGATGCTCTTCGCGGCAGGACACGCACCAGGAAGCCCACACGTTGAGCAGCCAGACCTGGCCCAGCATATCCTTGGGTGAAAAGTTTTTGGAAGGATCGCCCAACTGCGGCAGATCAAACATGGGCGCGGGTTTGCCGATAAATTGCGATGGCACTTCCCGCGGATTCAGCCAAAGGCCTTTAAAAAGAAATATAACCAGAACAATAAACAGCGCCAGGGGGATCAACACCAACTTTTTCATCGGTTACTTGCCCTCTGTCGCCATTGTTGGAGGCGTTCCGACAGAGCCTCCCGGCGGCACTTCGGCACTTTGCTTTTTCTTGGCCAGGCGATAGCGCCGGTCGGTGACAGCCAAAATCCCACCCATAGCCATCAGGACGCAACCCGCCCAGATCCAGTCAACCATCGGCTTGTGGTAGACCCGCACGCTCCAAGCCCCCTCGCTCACCGGTTCGCCCAACGACACGTAATAATCGCCAAGGAATCCGGTATTGATCGCCGCCTCGGTCATGGGCATTCCTGAAGCGTTGTATATACGCTTCTCGGGGTACATTTCATGCACCGGCTTACCATCCTTGAGCACCACGATCGTGCCACGGCCAGCCTTATAATTCGGCCCGGGGACCATTTCGACGCCGTCGAAGCGGAATGTCGACCCACCGACCTGCACCGTATCACCTATATCCATACGCACGTCTTTCTCGGTCTCATACCCTTTGACGGTGGTCACGCCGATGATAAACACCGCGATCCCCAAGTGCGCCAAATGCATGCCGTAGTAGCTGCGCGACTGCTTACCCAGCCGTTGCATGAGCGTTCCCTCACCGGAGACCTCGGAAACCCGGCTGCGGATATTAACGAACACCGTCAAAATTACCCATGCCGCCAGCAAATAACCGAGGCTGATCATCGGCGTCCATTTGCCCAGTGCAAAGGGTAGCGCTATCGCAACCACCACTGCGGTAACAAAGGCCCAACGCACTCGACGCATGATTTCAGCCAGATCAGCTTCTTTCCAGCGTGCAAACGGCGCTATACCCATCATGAACACCGCAGGAACCAGCAGCGGCACGAACACGGCATTAAAATAGGGAGGGCCGACCGAGAGTTTACCCATACCCAAAGCATCAATGAGCAGCGGATAGAGTGTACCCAACAGCACCGATGCTCCTGCCACCACCAGTAGCACGTTATTCGAAAGCAGCATTGACTCCCGCGAAACCAGTTCAAAGCGGCCACCAAGGGCAATTTTATGAGCACGCCAGGCGAAGAGCGTCAACGAACTGCCAATCACAACGGTCAGGAAAGCCAGAATAAACACACCCCGCTTGGGGTCGGTCGCAAAGGCGTGCACCGAAGTGAGCACCCCGGAACGCACCAGGAAGGTACCCAGCAAACTCAGCGAGAACGTAATAATCGCCAGCAGCACAGTCCAACTCCTGAAGCCCCCTCGTTTTTCCGTAACGGCAAGCGAGTGGATCAAAGCGGTTCCCACCAGCCACGGCATGAATGAGGCATTTTCCACCGGATCCCAGAACCACCAACCACCCCAGCCCAATTCGTAATAGGCCCACCAGCTACCCAGCATGATGCCGGTAGTCAGGAATATCCATGCGGTGGTGGTCCAGGGGCGCGACCAGCGCGCCCAGGTCGCATCCAGTTGACCACCAAGCAATGCGGCAATCGCAAAGGCGAAGGCTACAGAAAATCCAACATAACCCATGTAGAGCATGGGGGGATGAATGACCAAACCGGGATCCTGCAGCATGGGGTTGAGGTCGCGCCCGTCCATCGCGGCAGGAATCAGCCGTTCGAACGGATTGGAAGTGAACAGCATGAACAGCAGGAAACCGACGCTGATCAAACCCATCACGCCCAACACCCGGGCCACCATGTCTTCAGGCAGATGACGGCTAAAGAGCGTCACCGCCAGGGTCCAGCTCGCCAAAATCATGGTCCACAGCAGCAGCGACCCCTCATGGCCGCCCCAAATGGCGGCGACACGGTAAGCTGTGGGCAACTGGGAGTTGGAATGACTGGCCACGTAGAGCACGGAGAAATCATTATTAACGAAGGCGTAGGCGAGGCAACCGAAGGCGATAACGACGAATACGAACTGGCCCTGAGCCGCAGGCCGCGCCAATGCAATCCAACCTTGCGTTCCGCGCGCCGCACCTATCAGGGGAAAAATCGCCTGAGTCAGCGCCAGCAGCAACGCAACAATCAATACAAAATGACCAATTTCAGGAACCATCGATTTCCCCTCTTTATTTAACGACTAGCGTGTTGGTCTGGGTGGTGCCTTTATCGGCCTGTTTCAAAGCCTTGGCCACCTCAGGGGGCATGTAATTCTCATCGTGCTTGGCCAGAACTTCGTCAGCCTTGAACTTGCCATCCGGCAGTAGCGCGCCCTGCGCCACCACGCCTTTACCTTCCTTGAACATGTCGGGCAGGATGCCTTTGTAGGTCACATTAATATTCTTGGCGTTGTCCGTCACCACGAAATGAACCGTCAGCCCGTCATCTTCGCGCTTCAGACTACCTTCCTGCACCAGGCCACCGAGCCGGAAGCTGCGCCCCATGGGTGCCTCTTTCGCCGCGACCTGAGTCGGGCTGAAGAAAAACACAAGGTTACTTTGGAAGGCGTTCATGCCCAGCGCAACAACCACGCCCAGCCCTGCCAGTCCACCCAGAATAATTGCCAGCTTCTTATGACGCGGTTTCATTTTCTTCCCCAACAGATGACTTCTGAATCAGACTGAGACGCTGCAACAAAGTTCGCCGGCGATTCCGCACCAGAACAACTTCACCCACCATCAACAGCAATGCCAAGCCATAAGAACCCCACACATAGAAGGCATATCCTCCCATGGCGAAAAAATCCGTCCAACTTGCCCATATCATGGTGCTTCGCTCCTCACCACATCGGCCACCCAGGCAGAATGACGTTCCCGCTCCAGGATGATGCTGCGCACCCGTGCCAGCACCACAGCGATGGTGTACATCCAGGCCGCCAAGGCCATGACCAGCATTCCAGTCAACATAATTTGCGCCATCGCCGGTGCTTTGGTCAGACTGATGGACGAGCCTTGATGCAGCGTATTCCACCACTTCACCGAGAAATAAATAATCGGCACATTGACCACCCCGACCAGCGCCAGCACTGCACCGGCACGATCAGCGCGACGTGAATCGTCGATAGAGGCCTGCAACGCCATGAAACCAATATAGAGAAACAACAGGATCAGCTCCGAAGTCAGGCGTGCATCCCACACCCACCAAGCGCCCCACATCGGCTTACCCCAAAGCGACCCGGTCCACAGGGCGATCACGGCAAACATCGCACCGGTAGGAGCCAGCGCCGACGCCATCATGGATGAAAGTCGGGTATTCAGCACCAGACCGAAACCAGCCCACACTGCCATCACCACGTAAACAAACATGGACATCCATGAAGCCGGCACATGAATAAAGATAATGCGGTAGGCTTCACCCTGCTGGAAGTCGGTCGGTGCAACGAAAAAACCGATATATAGCCCCGCCACACCCAATACGACAGCCAGGCCCGCAAACCAGGGAATCATTTTCCCGGCAAGCTCATAAAACGTGACTGGAGATGCATATTTAAACCAGTTAATCGCCATTAACCCTTCACCCAATAACCCTGATTTATTCCATTGAAATACGCAGTGCTGCCGCAGTAGCCCAAGGGGCAAACAGCAGCGACAACACCAGAAAAGCACCCAACAGGGAGAGGTGCGCCTGTGCACCCAACCCGGAAATATGCGCTTCCACCGCACCCGCCCCAAAAATCAGCACCGGAATATACAGTGGCAGCACCAGCAATGAAACCAGCACCCCGCCGCCACGCAAACCCAACGTCAGCGCCGCGCCAACCGCGCCAATCATACTCAGAACCGGCGTTCCCAGCAACAGCGAACCTACCAGCACCAGCAATGCGTCCGCAGGCAAACCGAACTGCATGCCCAGCAGCGGCGCAATCAGCACCAGCGGCACCCCGGACACCAACCAATGTGCAATCACCTTGCCAAAAACCAGCAAAGGCAAGGGCTGCGGCGTAAGCAACATCTGCTCCAGCGTGCCATCCCGGTAATCGTTGGAAAACAATCGCCCCAAGGACAACATGGAAGCCAGCAACGCTGCGACCCACACCACCCCCGGCCCCATCGCGCGCAACAGACTCATCTCCGGACCCACGCCCAGCGGAAACAGACTAATCACGATAATAAAGAAAAATAGCGTGCTAAGCACATCGGAGCGTCGCCGCAACGCCAGCACCAGATCGCGCCGAAGAACACAACGGAACATGGTCAGCAGAGTCGGGCTACTCACGCAGCGAGGTCCACGCGCTGGGTAACGAACCCGGGGATTTCAATATCCTGATGCGTTGTCAAAATAACCATGCCGCCGTTATGCAGGTGTGCTTCGATCAACGACTGCATCAGCTTGACCGCTGCCACGTCCAGCGCGGTCAGAGGCTCATCCAGAATCCAAAGGGTAGCGCCGCTCACCAGCAGACGTGCCAATGCGACGCGTCGGCGCTGGCCCTGAGACAACACTTTGGCCGGCAGCAGTTCGCGCCCGCCCAAGCCCATGCGCCGCAAAGCCGCGAAAACTTGATCCTGGCTCAGATGGACGCCGGATAACTCGCTGGCGATGCTCAGGTTCTCAAGCGCGCTCAACTCGTCCTTAACCGCCGGTAGATGTCCAATATAGGCGACAGCCTGAGCGTATTCCTCCCGCAAGTCGCGGATACTCAAACCCTGCCAGGAGATATTGCCCTCTGCCGGCAACACCAGACCGCACAACATGCGCAACAGGCTGGTTTTGCCGCTCCCATTCGGTCCATGGATCTGCAGCAATTCCCCTGCGCGCAATGAAAAACTGACGTCCTTGAACAACCTGCGGTCACCGCGCACGCACTCGAGATTGCTGACTTCCAGCATGCACCACCCAGCCTGGATAAAAGGGGCAATTATATCTGCTTGCCGTAATCAGCGCACCCCCTGCCGCGTCACATGCACTTCAGCGAGTCTTGGCTGTTCCCTCGGCTAAGCCATTGCCGCCGGGTGCCGGAACCTTTGCTCCGCGAGGCACGGAGGGAGGCACATCCAGCTCGGGTTTTCGGCCCAACGCAGCTTCCCACTCCCACATCGCGCTCTGGGCTTTGCGCACGTATGGGTCTTGGGGATCCGCCAAGTGCAGATAGGTGCGCATCGCGCCGATCGCGCCAGGCAGGTCTTTCATTTTCTCCAAGGCAACCGCCAGGCCGTAATAGGCATTGGCTTGCATCGGATTCAGCTCAATCGCGGTCAAGAAAAAATCCCGTGCCGCATCGTAGCGTTCCAGACCCAGCAGGGCGTAACCCATATTGACATGCCCCTCTGGCAACTTCGGCGCCAATGCCAATACACGGTGCAATGCGGCGATGGCGTATTCGTATTTCTTCGCATGCAACATCGTTACCGACTGTTCAAAGCGCGCCCGGAGTTCCAGGTCTCGCGCCTGGACTCCATGGGCAGAGGGGTTGGCGCGGGGATCAATTCGCACCAAGGCAGTTGGCACCCCGGTTTTATTGTTTGATGCGGGAATATGCGAGAAGACCGCACTGGCAGCCAGCACCAGACTGATAGCCAAGGCATGGCCAAGCGGCCTACCCATCAACTTTTTGTCGGAAGAAAGGTCCAGGTCAAGTTCACCCACACCACTACCCGCCGTTGCAAAACGACCTGCGCGCACCATCAACAACAAAAACACAACAATGGCCGCAATGGCCAACATCCCACCCACACCGGTGAGCCCGGCAACAACAAGTTCCTGGCCCGTTTTCTCCAGATGAGGCGCGCCCATTAGCTTGCGCGGCACACCCTGCAACCCTGCCCAGCCAAACCCTGCCACCAGCAACACAAATCCGCTACCGAACAAAACCGGCAAACGTCGCCGCAATCCTCCATCAGCATGATGCAGGCTCAAACGGGGCAACAAATCTAGGGCCAGTACCATAAAACTCAACAGCACCGCACCCAGAATGGCATGGAAGTGCGCCGAAACCATGGCATTGTCCTGACGGATGCCCGCACCGGCCACCATCCCCAACAAAACCAGCAGCAACGCAACCAGCAAGGCAGTGCGGAACGATCCACTTTCACCTTCAGTCGTACGCTTAAAAAACAACTCCGCCGCCATCACGCCACTCAAGGGCAGCACCATTAGCCCCGAGCCATAAGTCATCAAACGGGTCAGCGCTGAATGAGATTCCTCCCCGGTACTGCCGTAGACCAGATATATCAGCGGCACCGCCAGCACTGGCAACATGCCTGCCCCTAGCAGAGCCGCTACCGATGGAGGACGAAGCCGTAACGCCCATACCCCCTGCTGCGCAAACCAAAGCCATACCGCCAGCATCAGCAGCAAATAACTGAACTGGATCACATGCCCATAGCTCCAGGACAAAGCGGCAAGCAGATCGGCGCGACTGGCGCTGCTCGGCAGCGTAATACCGGACCAGACCATCGCGCCAAGTGCAACCAAGGTGGCCAGTGCAGCAGCGTATGCCGCCCAACTTGCATACTCTGCGCTGTCCCGGCCCCGAAATTCAGGCAACGCAACCAACAAGGTGCGCAGTAACATCAGGACAAATCCAGCGGCAAAACTGCCAGCCCCCACAAAATAATAGGGGTTATCCAGCAGCGGCAAATAGCCAATGGGAAGTGGGCTTGCAGGCCCGAGCAATGGCGACAGACCCATCACCAGGGCGCCGCTCGCACATAGCCAGAAGGCGAGCCACATCGCTGCCAGCCATCGAGTTCCGCCCAACAAGCTCCACAACACTCCGGCGAAGGCAGCAAACCCCACCGTCACCGCCCAGTTCACATGCAGCACCAAAGCCATCTGCAACAGATCGGCGCCAAGCAACCATTGCCCAAGGTAGGGGAGTCGCGCGCACAACAGCACCAGCGAGACCAGGACGACTGCGCCAAGAACTCCAGTCGCCAGGGCAAGCCACGCTGTCACCAACTGCCGGGTAGCGGGAGGAATGGAAAGAGTAAGATTGTTGTTCATGTGAATGGATTAGATAAGATTAGAATAGAATAGTAATTGACTGGATAAGTCGCTCACACAGCGCCCTTGTGCGGCGCTGTTGAAACAAACGGAACACCAAAAAATGTCGTGAACGCCAACAAGAACACCACCATGATCATCACCGCCCCGCGCTGCGGCGTGGCCTTGAGCGTGAAGCGCATATGCAGGGCAAACGCCATCGTCAGCCAGGTGAGAAAAGCCCAGGTTTCAAGCGGGTCCCAGGCCCAATAACGGCCCCAGGCATCCTGCGCCCAGATTGCACCGGCCACCAGCATCAGCGACTCGAAGATCAAGCCCAGCGCCATGAAACGGTAAGCCAAATCGTCCAGCCGCTCATCACTGGGGAGTTGGGCGAAACGCTTGATCCCGATCCCGCGTGAGCGCAACACCACCACGATAGCCATGCCCACTGCCACCAGTACAGACCCAAGAAATACCTTGCCCAGCGACACGTGGATATAAAGCCAGATGGTATGGTACGTGGCAGGCAGATGCCCCTCGCGCGAATCGGTCAGCATCAACCAACCCATCATCATGAACAGGATCGGCATCACCACCGCCGCAATCGGACGGATCGCCTTGATCCGCCAATAAGCGATAGTGAACACCAGAAGCAGACTGAATATATTGCTCGAAAGAATTTCGAACATGGTCGCAAAAGGGCCATGGCCCAGACGCTCCCAGCGCAGCCCAATGGAAGCAGCGTGGAGCGCAATCCCCAGCACAATCAATCCGAGTATGGTGCGTTCGGGGCGCTTGTTCAGCACCACTGAGAAAATTGCGATAGAGCCAGCCAGCACATAGACCACCACCGCAGCCCAGAGGAATTGCAGTTCATGAATCATAAATGGGGTTTAACCTTCACCTCGGAAAACAGAACAAGCATGGGACACTGTGGATTTACCGATTCCACGGTTTAGCGGCAAATTTTTGCCAGAAATGCCAAGCCAAGCTTAACACCGCCACAACGCAGGTCGCAAGCATCCACAAAATCGTCCAATCAGAAAACACCGTATAGCCCATCCACGAAC
>Ga0315281_10003110_pt1 | contig 24413 bp, 21 predicted proteins | sample YL17G07_0_MG_FD_204540 | JGI IMG/M metagenome (GOLD analysis project Ga0315281, IMG submission 204540) | Sediment microbial communities from Yellowstone Lake, YNP, Wyoming, USA - YL17G07_0 | ecosystem: Environmental > Aquatic > Freshwater > Lake > Sediment | place: USA: Wyoming | collected... | reverse complement strand
CCACCGCTTTCCGACGCAATTGCTCCTGGCCTGCCGGCGGGAGCGATCTGAAGTCTTGGGTTTTCATGCGTGCAGTATAACATACTTAGGCGCTTATGTCAAGTATATAATGCTCGGAGTAGTATGTTCTCGAAATAGGCACTGATGTCGGATTCGACCATGAAGATGAATCCTTCTTTCTCGTAGATGCTCTGAGCCTCCGCCACGAACTCCGGCCAGGCTTCGTACCAGTCCTCAAAAATCCGAAGTTCCTGGCGCAGTTCCTTTCGGATCAAGACTGGCCCTTCGTTTTGGAAGAACTTGTCAGGATCCGGGCGCTTGCCCTTCTTCTTGACACGAAAATGGAAAACGCTTTCCGGCAGAACCCTGTCCATGATGGGCGCAAGCAGATAGGCAATCCCGAAAAGAACTATGTGGTCTTCAATGTCGAGCGAGCTTCCGGGACGAACCGCCAAGCCGCTTTTCGGAACGTCAATTTCCTTTAGCGGTCGTGGCCGATACGTGCCATTCTTGAGCGCTTGGCCGAGTCTCTGCAGGTTATCCCCCAGGTTGAAGATGTAGTCCTGATTCCTGAAGGTATCGGGGATGAAGTCGTCCTTCTTGTCGTCGTGAACATAATTCGCGGCGATCTTGAGAACCTTTGGATCACACAGTTTCTTGTAAAGGTCCAGGGTCATCCCTCATCCTCAATCATCAGCACCACGTCGAGCAACTTAAGTTCGAATAAATACGGACAGCCAACAATTATAGCCAGAAGGGTACTATATCTCCCAATTACCAAATCTCCCAATCACCCCGTCTCAACCTCCACCGCCTTATCCGGGCAGATCGCTGTGCAGGTGCCGCAGCGGATGCACTTCTGCTGATCAATCTCGTGCTGCTCGTATGGGCGCGCCTCGATCGCGTCGGCGGGGCACTGCTGCGCGCAGAGGGTGCAGCCGAAGCAGCGGTCGGTGATTTTGTAGCGGATCAGCGCTCGGCAGCGCTTGGCGGGGCAGCGCTTCTCCTGCACGTGCGCCTCGTACTCGTCTCGGAAATATTTCAGCGTCGTCCGCACCGGGTTCGGCGCGGTCTGGCCGAGGCCGCAGAGACTCGTGCTCCGGACCTGCTCGGAGAGTTCTTCTAGCCGCTCGATGTCGCCGCTTTTCCCTTCGCCCGCGCAGAGGCGGTCGAGGATTTCGAGCATCCGCTTCGTGCCGATGCGGCAGAAGGTACACTTGCCGCAGGATTCGTTCTGCGTGAATTGCAGGAAGAAGCGCGCCATGTCCACCATGCACGCGGTGTCGTCCATCACGACGAGGCCGCCGGAGCCCATCATCGCGCCGAGCTTCGTCAGTTCCTCGTAGTCAATGCGCGTGTCGCGCAGTGAGGCGGGAATGCAGCCGCCCGACGGGCCGCCGATCTGCACGGCCTTGAACTGGCGCTCGTCGCGCACGCCGCCTCCGATCTCCTCCACGATCTCGCCGATCGTGATGCCCATCGGCACCTCGATCAGCCCGCCGCGCACGACCTTGCCGGCGAGCGCGAAGACCTTGGTTCCCTTGCTCGTCGCCGTTCCGAGCGCCGAGTACGCGGCAGCGCCGTGGCGGATGATCCACGGCACGTTCGCGCAGGTCTCGACGTTGTTGACGCTTGTGGGCATTCCCCAGAGGCCGGACTCGGCCGGATAGGGCGGGCGGAAACGCGGCATGCCGCGCCGGCCTTCGAGCGCGGCGATCAGGCCGGTCTCCTCGCCGCAGACGAACGCGCCCGCGCCCTCCATGAGGTGCAGTTGCAGCGGGTGTGGCACAGCCGCCCTCGGCTGTGGGAACTTGTCAGCCGCGTCAGCACAGGCGAGGGCGCCCGTTCGACGTTGCTCACGGCCCTGAGCTTGTCGAAGGGCTGTGCCACACCGAAGATAGCCGCGCTCGGCGGCCTGGCGGACGGCCTCGCGCACGCGCCGGACGGCGAGCGGATACTCGCCGCGGATGTAGAGGAACGCGTCGCCCGCGCCGACGGCGTACGCGGCGATGGCGAGTCCTTCGAGGACGCGGTGCGGGTACGACTCGAGCATCATGCGGTCCATGAACGCGCCGGGGTCGCCCTCGTCGCCGTTCATGATGATGCACTTTTTCGGCGCGGCCTGGCGGCGGACGGAGGCCCACTTGGCGCCGGTCGGATAGCCCGCGCCGCCGCGGCCGCGGAGGCCGGAGTCCTCAATGATCTTGATGACCGCTTCGGGTGAAAGCTCGCGAAGGCACTTCTCCAGCGCGGCATAGCCGCTGTGGGCGCGGTACTCTTCAATGTCCAGCGGGTCCATCTCGCCGCGCCCTTCGAGCACGATCTCCTTCTGCTTCGCGAGGAACGCGCGGACCGGCCCGCTCTCCGGGTCGAGCGAGTAGCTCTTCGCCGGCTGCCACGAGGAATCGCGCGCGAGCAGGTCCGAGGCGCGCCGCAGCGCGGATTGCGCCTTGCGCAGCAGTCCGGCCGGCCGGAGTTGCTCCGCGCAGATATTGCGGACGGCGGAGGGCTTCACGCCGCCGTAGCGGGCGCGCCGCGCGTGCGGGCCGACGAACTCCACCAGCGGCACGCGATGGCACATGCCGATGCACGCGCCGCATTTCACGACGACATCCTCGCCCATGTCGCGCAGCGCCGCGTCCATGCGTTCCTTCACCTCGGCGCTGCCGCTGGCCATGCAGCAGGAACCCAGCCCGATCCGGATCTCGACCGCCTCTTCACCGCCGCGCCGCCGGCGTGGCACAGCCGCCCTCGGCTGTGGCTCGCGCGCCCGTTCCTTTTCCTGCCGCAGGAACTTCTCCAGCACGCGCCCGGCGGTCTCGCCCGCGACGCGTCCGTAAACGCGGTCGTCAATGCGCACGACCGGCGCCAGCGAGCAGCAGCCGAGGCAGGCGACCTTCTGCACGGTGAAGAGTCTGCCGGAATCGGTGTCCGCCTCGCCCTCGAGCCGCAAATGACGGCGGACCGCTTCGGTGACTTTCTCCGCGCCGGCGACGTGGCACGCCGTGCCGTGACAGACGCTGACGAGGTGACGGCCGACCGGCATGCGGCGGAACTGCGAGTAGAACGTGGCGACGCCCTCGATCTGCGCCGGGGAAATTTCGGTCGTCTCGCAGATGCGGACCAGCGCCGGACGCGGCAGGTAATGATAGCGCGCCTGCACGGCCTGGAGGACCGGCAGCGCGCAGCGGCGCTCGCGCCCGATCTCCGCGACGATCCGGTCCACCGCGCCGAGGTCGAGAGGTTCGTTCTCCGGCGCGCCGGCGGCGGGCGTGGACGACGACGTGGACAACGGCGTGGACGAATTGGACGACGGCGTGGACGATTGATTGCGGCTCGACCGCGCCGTGATTTCCGGTTCGCTCATGGCTTCCTCCCGGCGGCGCCGACGCAGAACAGGGTCTTCTCGCCGCGGAAATAGATCCGGCCGTCCGCGAACGCCGGCGTTGAAAGCAGAGGCTCGCCGAGCTTGCACGCCGTCACCGGGCCGAATTTCTCGGCGAGCGCGAAGAGGTACACATTGCCGTCCTCGCTCGGGACGTACACCTCATCGCCGGCCAGCGTGGGCGAGGCCCAGACTCTGCCGTCGAGCATCTCGTTCCAGAACAGCTTGCCGCTCTTCGCATCGTAGCAGGTGAGCTGGCCGTTGCTGTTGGCCTGGAGGAAAAACCTGCCGTTGCAGACCGGGCTTGGGGCGTCGGAGAGGCCCTCCAGGGCGGTCCAGACAACGCGCGCAGTACTCTGCGCGCTCTTGATGTTTGTCGCGGTCACATCGCCCCGCTCGTCCGGCGCGGGGCGGATCGCGAAGACCTTGGCGTGGTCGTTCGTGACGTAAACCAGCCCGTCGGCGAACGTGGGAGATGCGGCGACGTCCTCCTTCATCCCGGCGCAGCGCCAAAGTTCTTTGCCGTTTTCCGGATCGTACGCGATGATCCACGGGCTGCCGTTGGCGATCAGTTCCATGCGTCCGGCGACCGCGACGAGGATCGGCGTGCACCAGCACCGGCGGACCGGACGCGGCGCGCTCCAGACCGTCTTGCCGGTCTTCGCATCCAGCGCAATGAGGGCGGACAAGCCGTCGCCCGGCTCCATGCCGCGGTCGAACTGGACGATGACCTTGTCCTGATAGAGGAGGAGGGAAGTCGCGCGCCCGTAGGAACTGTCCTGGGCGTTTTCCGGCTTTCCCAGGTTGCGCGCCCAGGCGACGTTGCCGTCAAAATCCACCGCCGCGACGTCGGCGCTGGCGTACGTCACGCAGACGCGAACGCCGTCCGTCGCCGGCGTCGGCGAGGCGTAGCCCGTGATCGGCAGCGGCCGGATGTCCTCCGCCTTCACGTCCCCGCGAGCCGCGAAGATCGGCGTCTGCCAGAGCAGCTTGCCCGACGTGCGCGAGAAGCAGAAGACTTCCTGCCGGTCGGCGTCGGCGCCTGTGAGGAACAGCCGGTCGCCCCAGAGCACAGGCGAGCTGTTGCCCGGCATCGGGATCGGGGTTTTCCAGACGATGTTCTCGCCGCTCTCGGCATCCCACTTCTGCGGCCAGTCGCCGGCCTTGACCAGGCCGGCGCCGTCGGGGCCTCGGAATCGCGGCCAGTTCTCCTTGAAGGCGCTCTCTGCGGGCGGCGGGCCGATTTTCGGCGCCGCCTTTCCTGCGGAGGACGCCGGCGGAATCGCCGGGCCGCCGGCGAGTCCGAAGATCAACAGTCCGAGGAGAACGACGACGCTGACCGTTGCCACGGCGGCGAGATTTCGCCGCTGCCGGGCGAGCCAGCGATCCGCGTCCTCGCGCTGCGCCGGCGTCGTCGGCCTCGGCGTCTTCCGTTCGAGCGAGACGTACCACTGCGCGCAGATCACCGTGGCGGCCAGGCCGGCCAGCAGCAGGTACGCGCCGGCGGCCAGGCGGCGCCGGCGCATGAGGAAACTCTGCCGCACCTGCTGGTCCTCCTGGCGCAGCGCTTCTTTGAGACCTTCGTTGTCCGAGTCCTTCGCCAGCGCGGCGCGGAGCGACTGGAGCGTCGGCGAGTCGGGCGGGACCGCCGGTTCCGAGAGGCGCGTGATGAGCATCACGCCCATAACGACGCCCGAGAACAGGGCCGCCGTCAGCATCAGCGCCACCGCGAGCGAGCGCATGCGCCGCGCCCTTTCGGCCGCCGCCGGGTCCGGTCGAGTTGTATCTTTCTGAGCGTTTTCGGTCACGAGCCTGCTTTCTCCGGGTTTGCGAGTTTCTTCAGCCGCAGTCTCTCGCGCGGGCAGGCCATGAAGCAGCGCGCGCAGGAGACGCAGTCATCCGGGTCAATGAAGTAAATGCGCGAGCGCGGAATTCGAGTCTGGCCCAGCAACTGCATTCCCAAAGCCAGGCCGCAAAACGCGCCGAGCAGCGCGCCGCCGATCCGGAATCGCCGCTCGATCTGCGCCGCCTCGGCATACAGTTCCGCAGCGGGCCGGTCCGTGCCGCGGAACGCTTCGCTCTCCAGCGTGCGCTCCGGCGTCCCGCTCGCGTCCTCCATGGCGATGCGCGCCGCAAGCTGGACGGCCAGGTTCTCGCGGGCGAAGAACGCCCCGGCGCGCCAGCCGAGCAGGGCGCCCAGCGCGCCCAAAACGATTGTCGCAGCCCAGACAAGCTTTTTCATTCCTCACCCGCCACGGATTCCGGCGTCGGCTTGCGGATGGCGCCGAAAGGACATTCGCCTTCGCACAGGCTGCACACGACGCATTGGTCGGGCGTGACGGTGGCGTGCCGCCAGGCGACGCGCGAGCACAGGCCCAGCAGCACGCGATACGGGCACGCGAACCGGCAATACGGCCGCCCGACGAACAGAGACACGAGCAGAAAAATTCCGCCCACGGCCAGCATATAGAACTGCCCGCCAAGCCGGAAGAAGGCGACGAACGGGTCGTAACGGCAGATGAGATACATCGTGTCGAGCCACGCGAAGAGCACCGCTGCGCCCAGGTAAACCGCCGGGAACACGGCCAGCGCCTTCTGCAGCGGCATCGGGACGGTCATCGGCCTGATGAGGACGAGGTCCTGGATCGCGCCCAGCGGGCAGACTCCGCCGCAGAAGACGCGCCCGAAGGCCAGCGCGAACGCGAGCGGCAGGACGAAGAACAGCACGGCCGACGCGGGAACCGCGTATCGGCTGCTCGCCAGCGCCAGCGTCACGTTCTGGATCGCGCCGATCGGACAGATGCAGCCGCCGCGATAGAACCCGAAGTAGGCCAGCGAGAAGATCGAGAGGGCGATCATTCCATTGCGGCTCCGCTTCTTCAGCGCCAGCCACGCGGCGACGGACAGCGCCGCGGCCAGGACGGCGACGTCCGCGGCGTCCCTCCAGATCGCGCGCGCGTCCGGATAAGTCGCCTTCGGCAATTGATATCCCGATTCGAAGTCGGGCGGCGGAAAGCGCGGCGCGGCCATCGCGGCGGCGCCGACGATCAGCCAGGCGACGATGACGAAGAGTATTCCGCCGGACCGCATTCTCATGTGTTCTTCAATTGCTCCGGTCCGAGACGCTTGATGACGTAGGGCCTGTCAATCGGCAGCCGGATGAACGCGTCGGCCGGGCAGGCGGCGGCAATCGAGCACTCGTTGCAGTTCATGCACCGGTCGTGGCGCACTTGCAGGCACAGCGAGCCGTTGCCGAACGTGCCGCATCCCTTCACGCACTTGCCGCAGGCGTTGCACAGCGGCTCGTCAATCGTGTACTGGTGATACGGGTCCTGAACGAACGCGCGGCGGATGGCGCCGGTGGGGCACATCTGGTTCTCCGCGCCGGTGTCGAGCGCGAGCGGGTTGGTCTGGAAGAACCCGAAGCACAGCTTGCAGTAGCCGCACATTGGAAAGTCGTGGACGCACTTCGCCGCCGAGAGGTCGAGCACGCAGCTCGTCTGGCAGAGCCCGCACGCCGTGCACTTCCACGGGTCAATCTGCCAGACGGTCCTCTGGCGGCGCGAGCGTCCGCTGAGCGCGCCGAGGACGCCGCCGAGCGCCAGGAGCGCCGCGCCGCGGCCGACGCCGGCCAGGAAGGCGCGGCGCGTCGTCTTGAATTGCGGCTGATAGGCCGGGTCGTTCGGGTCCATCGCTCGTCAACTCCTCTTTCGAGCAGGCGTGTTCAGCAGTCCGCTATCTTCGCACAGCCTTCGCGGCGGAGCCTGGCTGTCCGCATTTTCGGACCGAGCGCGCGAGCCGAGCGCGTCGCGCGCCTGGAGGCTGTCCGGCTGAGAGCAGGACGGAAGCGCCGGGCAACGCTCGCAGGGAAAGCGCGGCCTCGCTCCGTCCGGCCCGCGGCGGCCCGATCCGGACGTCGCGGTCCATGCGATGGCGCCCAGGCCGAACAACGCCGCCGCGCGAACGGCGGCGCGGAGGAACTCGCGTCTCGCGCTTTTTTCCGCCATGTCTCGCAATGCTCCCGTTTCTTTCATTTCTTCTGCTGGAAGATGCGGACTTTGCCGTCGCCCGGGTCCATGACGAACAACCGTCCCGCCGAGTCAATCGCCAGGCCGAGTCCGGCGGCTTCCTTCGTGAAATACTCCGGGCCGATGAACGCCCGCATCGCGCCCTGGGCGTCATAGACCTTGACGCGCGGGGTGATTTTCTCCGCGGTCACAATACGTCCGTCGCCGAACAACGCCACGTTCGTGGGATTGCAGCAGCCGGAGAACTGTTGCGGCTGCGAGCCGCCTTCGCCCCGGAAGCCGAGCAGCTTGCCATCGAGGCTGTAGCGTTCCACGCGCGTCATTCCAGGGTTCGTGACGTAAATCATGCCGGCCTTGTCCACCGCGAGACCGAGGTAGGGGCTTGGACAGATGATCCCGTCCAGCCCGGCCTCGGGATCGCGCTTGCCGATGTCCGCAATGAAATCGCCGGTCGTGTCAAATCGGTGGATGCACCGGTCGCCGGCGTCGGCGACGAGGACGTTCGCCTGGAAAATGGCGATACCGGTCACCCAGTTCAATTCGCCGGGGCCGAGGCCTTCCGTTCCCCAGGAGCGCAACGGCTTGCCCTCGGGATCGAACACCTCGACCTTGGTTTGCTGCCCGACATAGACGTTGCCATCGCCGCCGAGCGCGATGCAGGTCGCCGGACCGGAGGTCCGCCATTCGCGCAGGAGCTTGCCGTCGGCGGTCCAGACCTTGACGCCGTCCGCACCGGCCGCGTAAAGATTGTCCTCCGCGCCGAGCGCGATGCCCTTCAGCTTTTTCACCTGGACATCCAGTGTCGCGACGAGGCCATACTTCTCGACCGTGTTGACCGGCACAGGCGCTTCTGAGTGCGCCAGCAACACCGGCCCTGACTCAATACCGAAGATCGGGCGCACACGCGATCTGTACGCGACAGCGAGGTAGACAATGCCCACGACGAAAATAACGAGATCGGCGATGCCAATAACAATCACAATCGTCCGCAATCCGCTCATGGCGCCTCCTTCGGCAATTCGATACAGACCAGGGTCGTCAGGTCGCGCAGGATCAGGCGGCCCGCCGCGATGGCGATCGGAGCCCACGCATCATTGCCTTCCAGCAGTTTTGCGGAAGCGAATTCCTGGTAGCCGGCGGGGCTCGCTGCGACGACGTGGAGCGTGCCGTCCTCGTCGCTCAGCGCGAACAGCAACCTGTCCGCCAGGATGAACGGCCCCAGCCCGAACCGCCGCGGCGCGCTGCTCCAGAGACGGCGGCCGTCGAGGTCGAGGCAGGCGAGTTCTCCGGGCGGCGTGATGCCGTAGATGTACCCGTCGCAGAGGATCGGCGTATGCTGGTCGGCGCCGAAGACGGTGGACTTCAGGCGGTAGAGTTCTTCGGTCTCGATCCGGTCGCCGTCGCCCTTGAGCCGCACCATGACGCTGCCGTTGTTGTAGCCGCCGGAAAAGAACAAGCGTTCGCCGTCAATCACCAGCGGCGACGGCACCATCGCCAGGGCGATCTTCCAGTCCGGCTTCCGCCAGAGCACCTGGCCGTCGCTCGCCGAAACGCCGACCACGCCGCCGGTCGTGCAATAAATGTACTGCCGCTGCCCGTGGTAATCCATCGGCATGATGGAGGAATGCGTCATGCCCCAGCCGCCGGCGTTCGGCGTCCGCCAGAGGACGCGCCCGGTGGCGAGTTCCACCGCCATCATCAGCGGGTCGCCGCCCGGCGCCAGGATCACGGCGTCGCCGTCAATGAGCGGGCACTGCCCCGCGTACCACGGCGGAACGGTCGCGCCGAACTGCTTGACGAGATCGAGTTTCCAGACGAGTTTTCCCGTCCGGGCTTCGAGGCATGTGACGTGGCACATCGGGCCGAGGCTGACCACGAAGCGGTCGGCGACGGCGGGCATGGTGCGCGACATGCCGTGGTTGCGCAGGACTCTGACCGAGTACGTATAGCGCCAGATTTCGCGCGCGTCGTCGAGCGACAGGCAGCGGATGGCGTCTTCCTTTTTCTGGTAATCGTAATCCACGAGGTAGACGCAACCGTTCGCGATTGCGGGCCCCGCGTGTCCTTCGCCGACGGGCAGTTTCCAAAGCACCTTCGGTCCGCCTTCCGGCCATGCGCGGGCCAGGTGCAGCGGCTCGCGGACGATGTTCGTCCGGTCCGCGCCTCGAAACTGCGGCCAGCTTCCCGTCCATAGCGACGGAGCGCCGGGGCCGGTGATCGTCGTGCCGGTGTTGATCGGGCCGGCGACGGATTTCGTCGCCACACCGAGCGATTCCTCCTCGCCGGGAAGCCGCGGCTTGACGTTCTCCGTGCGCGTGGCGGAGAGCCACACGGCGAGCGCCGCAGCGCCGGCCACCGCGATGGCCGCCGGCAGAATGAAGTCCAGCCCGCGCCCGGTCATCCGCCACCTCTCGCTCTTCGCAGCTCCGCCGCTCCGGCGGGCGAAGAAGAGCCGGCGGGGCCGAAGCAGTAGACCGCTCCGTCTCGGGCGCCGATCACGAGCCGTCCCTCGCCGATTGCGGGCGACGCTGCGATCTCCGCGCCGGCCGCGAAGCTCCACACTTTCGCGCCGTAGGCGACCTTCAGCGCGCAGAGCGTCCCGTCGTTGCTCCCGAAGAAGACGCGGTCCCCGGCGATGACCGGCGACGAGTCAATCTCGTCGCGCGCCCGGAACGTCCACAGCTCGCGGCCGTCGGCCTTGGCCATGCAACGCACGAGGCCGTCCTGCCCGGCGAAGATCACACAGTCGCCGGAGACGGCGGGCGAAGCGCGGAAATGCACATCTTCGGCGGCCTTGACGTCCCAGACTTTTTGCAGAGCATGGGCCTCGCCCGGCCCGAGGACGCCCGACGGGGCGACGCAGAACATGTGGTTGTCGTAGCACGAGACGAAGATGCGCTTGCCGTCGCCGGCGGGAGACGAGGCGACATTGAAGCTGAGTTGCAGGATGCCGCGTTGGGTTCCATTGGCCGCGTCAATCAGGCGCAACTGGGCGTCGCATCCGGCAATGACCACCGCGCCGTCCGCGATGCACGGGCTGGCGTGGACCTCGGCATCCGTCTCGAACTTCCAAACGATCTTGCCCGTGTCCGCGGAGAGGCAGTAGAGAAAGTGGTCGTAAGACCCGAAAAGGACATTCTCGCCGGTGAAGTTCGCGGAGCTGATGATTTCGCCGGAAGTGTCAAAGGTCCAAAGCTTCTCGCCGGTCGCGGCGTTGACCGCGTGGAAGGTCCCCCGCCTGTCGCCGAAGAACAGCTTCCCGTCCCGAATCCCCGGCGCGCCCTCGATTGCGCCTTTCGCCTTGTAAGGCGGCCACTTCAGCTTGTGGGTTGCGAGATCAATCGCCAGCAATTCGCCCTTCATCGTGCCGACGTAGACGACCCCGTCCTGGATCGCGGCGGTGGATTCGATGGGCGACTTGGCCTCGTAAGTCCAGAGGAGTTGCAACCGGTCAGTGAGCGGAGAGGCCGCGACGCCGGTCTGAGCGGCGTTGCCGCGGAACGTCGGCCACGGCGCAGGTTTCTCCCTGTCCGCGGCCATACAGGCCAACGCCGTCGCGCAGATCAGGGCGATTCGCGAGGCAAGGATTCCGGCCGACGTTCTGGACAATGTGCGTCCCTTACGACAATTCGCCCGGCGGCGCCCTCACTCCGAGCGCAGGGATGGCAGCAACTCGCCTCGGACAGAGGCCGCCGCCGCGAACGCACAACTGAGGAAGCCCGCCATCAGGCAGGCGAAAAGCATCCCGCCCAGCGACAGCCAATTCACGTCGGCGAGCGTCGAAACGGCGTGCGGCAGGACGGCCGCCAGCGCCGCTGAACTCCCCACTGCCAAACCCAGAAGCAGAAGGATGCCGTGCTCAATGACTATCATAGCGACGACTTGCCGCCGTCGCAAACCCAGCGCCAGCAGCATCGCCAGCTCGCCGCGCCGCTCGACCACGCTCCGCAGCAGCACGGTCACGATGCCGAACGTGCCCAGCAGCAGTCCCAGCCCGCCGAGGGTCTCGAACGTCGCGAGATAGGCGTTCTGGACGCGCGCGTAACCGGCCAGCACGTCCGCCGTCCGCCGCACGTCGAAGCCCAGTTCGCCCAGGTTCTCTCGCAGCGCCCTGGCTGCCGCCGCCTCCTGGCCGGGCGGTGTCTCGATCAGGAAGAAGCGGCAACCTGAACCCCTTCCGAAATGGCGGCGGAATTGCGCGTCGCCGATGAGCAGTTCGCCGGCGAAGACGCTGTCCGCCAGTAATCCGACGATCTTCAGTCGGACCGGGTTGCCGGACGCATCCGTGAGGCGGACTTCATCGCCGAGCCCGACGTGCAGCACCCACTCCGCGCTCGTGGCGTCCGCGAATGCCGGGATCGGGACGTCGCTGCGCTCTTCGCTCTCCAGAAGCGGCCACGGGTTCTTCAATTCTTGCTGCAGCGCCGTGAAGGTGAAGCCGCCTCGCGCAATCAGTTCATCCGGCACGCCCAGGACACGCGGTTGCGTCGGCCGCCGGATGTTCAGGCAACTGGCGTCGTCGCCGGCGGTCATGCGGAACGAGAAGAACTTCGTCCGGGCGAATTCCTCGGCGGCTTCGGGCGGCAGGCCGAGCGCCTCGCGACCGGCGACCGTGTTCAGGTCGGCCATGATGGGAACATCGCTCCGCGCGAGGAGCGAAAATCCGCCTGCGCCGGAGCGAAGTTCTGTGGTGTTCGCACGGGACAGGTCTTTTCGGTTCGCCGCCACCACGACGATGATGAAGCTCGCGCACGCGATGAGGCCGGCGGTGAGCAGGCTCCGGAGCCAGTCGCGCGACGCGCCGCGCCAGCCCAGCCGCCAGAGCGAAACTTTCTCAGCCGGCGCGCGTTCCGCCCGCTGAAATGCCGCGCAAGCCAGCGCCAGGAACCCGACGAGCAACAATGCGCCGCCACCCAGGAACGCGCCTTCGGCCGAACCGCTCTCCAGAAGCCCGCACACGAGCAACCCTGCCGCCAGGATCAGGGCGGCCATGGCGGCTCCGAGCGCGCGCCGGCGGATGCGCTTCTGCGGCTGCGCCGCCATCGCGCGCCAGCCGGCCAGGAGTCTCAAGGTCGGCGTGCGGCGCAGCAGCCGCGCGGCCCAAATAACGGCGACCGCCGATACGAGGAATCCCGCGACCGATCCGATCGCCAGGCTGAGCGGAGTCACGTGCAGAGTGAGACTCAAATCTCCGACCGCGCCCGACCACCCCGTCCGGAGCGCATGGATGATCAGCCCTGCGTAGCCGATGCCGGCGGGCACGCCGGCCAGCACGCCGGCTGCGCCGAGGAGGAATCCCTCAACGATGAGCGCGCGCGCGGCGGTTCGCGCCGGGAAGCCGGTGGCCGACATGATCCCGAACTGGCTCGCGCGCCGCTCGATGGTCAGGCGCAGCAGCAGTCCGACCATGCCAGTTGCAGCCGCGACGAGGAAGAAACTCATCGAGAGAAAGATCACGCCGAAATCCGTCGCGCTCTTCGCCGCCGCCAACGCCTGCGCGCGCACCGGCTGAACGACCAGGCCGAAGTCGGACGCGGGGCCGCGGCGGAAAGCGCTCTCGAAACGCTCCGCCGCAGCCTCCAGCGACATGCCTTTCGGCGGCGTTAGAGCGACGGATGTGAGGCCTTCATGCGGCGATGCCGTTGCGCTCTCTTCGATCCCCGGCCAGAAATGCCGGACGACGTCCAGCGCCAGGAAAGCCTTCGGCACGGTGCGGTACTGCCTCCAGTAGGCCTCGTCTCTGGGGCTGATCAGTTTCGGGTCTATCGCGAAGGGCAAGTTCCAGTCCGCGATCCTCGCGGAATCGGTGAACCCCTCGAACTCCGGCACAAGCCCCGGGTCCAGCGCCGCGCCTTCCATGGCCACGATGCCGCGCACCTGCGCCGTCCAAGGTCCAATCGAGTCGCCGACTCGCGCGCCGAGGTCCTCCGCCGCCCACGCATTCAAGAGGATGTCGTTCTTGCCGAGCGCCGGAGGCGCGCCGCCGCCGACCATCGGAAGCGGTCCCGCAGGGGCCGCCCGCGGGTCCAATCCCGCAACCAGGCCATAGTGAATTTCGGGTCCGTGAGTCTTGGGGACCCTGCGCTCAAGGGTGGTCATGAGGTAGACCGAAGACGGGCGACAGCTCATCCCGAGTTCGGCCGCAATGCGTTCGGCGCGGGCGACGGCGGCGGGCGGCAGGACGATCAGGTCGCTCTGCAACGCCAGGTAGCCGAACTCCGGATTCGGCCTCAGCCGCAGGCCGCAATCCGCCGGCCGGCAGGACGCGGCCAGCGCGTCTGCGAGCGCCTCCGCCCGGTCCTGGACGGCGGCCTGGGCTGCCCGGCGGCCCAGGAGAATCGTGTTCGCCTTGCCCGGCTGCTTCAACTGCGCCTGGAGCCAGTCGAGGGAAACGTAGAGGTTCCTCGGCGGCGCCGGTTCCTGCCCCAGGCCGAATGCGCCGATCCCGCGTGACGGAATGACCCGCCCGATGACGAGCCTCAGCGTGCGCGTCGTCTGAGCGCGGCTTCGGCGCATGAAGATGGAGTCCGCCGGCGCGTCCTGCTTCCGACCCACGGTCAGCAGGATCGCGTCGCCCCGGGAAATTCCGAGGTCCGCTGCGAGCGTGGAGTTGATGACGATCCGGCGGTCCTGCGGCGGCGGCCCGAACGGCTCGGCGGCGATGTTCGAGAACTCCGGCGGGACGCCGATCACGCTGACTCGGTTGACGACTGCGCCGCCGTCAGCGGGTTTCGCCGTGCCGGTGGTCAGAATCGCGGGCACGGCGAAATCGGCGGCGCCTTTCGCCTGCAGTTGCGCGAGGAGGTCCGCCGCCAACTGCTCGCGGAAGAACGCAGGCGACTCAACCGCATAGGCGACACGCCCGAGCCGCTCGATCGCCAGGTCGCGCAGACTGCCGCGAACGGAATCGCCCACGAGCAACGATCCGATGAGCGCCGCGACCGCGATCGCGCAGCCCAGCGCCACGGCCAGGTTCGTCCGCCAGTAGTGGCGCAGGTTCCGCCCGATCAGGCCGCCGATGGTGAAATCTTGTTTCATAACAGCCGTTTTCAACACGGGGTGGGCCGACAACTGAGCGCTCCCGCCGCGCCGACAGGGCCGTGAGTCGCGCCACAGCTCTCTAGCCGAAGCGCAGTATGCCGTCCTCTGTGACCAGGATGCTTACCGGCAGGTCGTTTTGGTTGTGGGGAATTTCGTCGAGCACCTGGCACGCGAACGCCGCGCCGCAACGGATCGCTCGGAAGCCCTCCTGCGCCATGAACTCGTCGTAGAACCCGGCGCCGCGTCCGAGACGGTTCCCTTTCCGGTCGAACGCCCGGCCGGGAACGATGACGAAGTCCAACTCGTCAACGGCGCAGGTCTCCTCCGTCTCCGGTTCGAGGATGCCGAACTCTCCCTGCCGCAGCTTGCCGAGACCGCTCAGGCGGACGGCGATCATGCGCCTTTCGCGCACGAACGTGCGCGGGACATAGACTCGCTTGCCCGCCGCCAGCAGGTCGGCCAGGATCGGCAGGGCATCCAGTTCGTCCGGCATCGGCAGGAAGCCCATGACGACCTGCGCCTGGCGCAGTTCCGGCAGGGCGTTCAATCGGAGCCGGATCGCCGCGGATTTCTCCGCGCGTTCCGCCGCGGTCAGGCGCCGGACGGCTTGCCGGACCTGCCTTCGCGCCTCTTTCTTCTCCATTCTTCCAATCTTTCCTTGACCTGCTTCTCGGCGCCGATGTCGGTCGGCTCGTAATAGACCTTGTCCGTCGGAACGTATTCCTGGTCCACCCAGTGGTCGGCGAAATCGTGAGCGTACTTGTATCCCTTCCCGCGTCCGAGCCGCTCCGCGCCCTTGTAGTTGGCGCTGCGCAGCGGCTGCGGCACCGGCAGCGTGCGGCCTTCGCGCACGTCATCCTGCGCCGCCAGCAGCGCCGAGTAGGAGGCGTTGCTCTTCGGGCAGCAGGCCAGGTACGTCGCCGCGTGGGCGAGAATGATCTGCGCCTCCGGCATGCCGACGAACTCGCACGCCTGCATCGCCGAGGTCGCGAGCACCAGCGCCATCGGCTGCGCGTTCCCGATGTCCTCCGACGAGAGGATCACCATCCGCCGCGCGATGAAGCGCGGGTCCTCGCCGCCCTCGATCATCTTGGCCAGCCAGTAGAGCGCCGCGTCCGGGTCCGAGCCGCGGAGGCTCTTGATGAATGCCGAGGCCGTGTCGTAATGCTCGTCCTCGTCGCGATCGTAGACGAGCGCTTTCCGCTGGATGGATTCCGCGGCGAGAGCGGCATCCACGACGACCCGGCCGTCCACGCCGGGTTTCGAGGAGAGCACGGCCACTTCGAGCGCGTTGAGCGCGCGCCGCGCGTCGCCGTCGGACAGCCGCGCGAGATAGGCGACCGCGTCATCGCGGAGATCGAGGTTCAGCTTGCCGAATCCGCGCTCCGCGTCCGCGGCGGCGCGCCGCAGGATGAGATGCACCTCTTCCTCGGTCAGCGGCTTGAACTCGAAAATCTGCGAACGCGAAAGCAGGGGGGAATTGATGGCGAAGAACGGGTTGAGCGTGGTCGCGGCGATGAGGATGACGGTGCCGTTCTCGACATCCGCCAGGAGCACATCCTGCTGGGCGCGGTTGAAGCGGTGGAGTTCGTCCACGAAGAGCACCGTGCGCCGTCCGCGCCCTGCGATCCGCCGCTGCGCCGCGGCGATGACCTCGCGCACCTCGTGCACATTGCTGGCCGCCGCGTTGACCGACTCCCAATGCGCCTGCGTCGCGCGCGCGACGAGATGCGCCAGCGCGCTCTTCCCTGTGCCCGGCGGGCCGTAGAAGATCAGGCTCATCAGCCGGTCGGCTTCGAGCATCCGCCGGAGGAGCTTGCCGGGGCCGAAGAAATGCCGCTGGCCGACGAACTCATCGAGCGTCCGCGGCCGCATGCGCAGCGCCAGCGGCGCCGTGGGCGGGATTTCCAGCGATGAGGGCTCGTCCTCGAAAAGCATCACAGCACTCTCGTCTTTTTTCAACACGGAGACGCGGAGGGCACGGAGAGAACGAAGAGCACGGAGAAAAGCCTTTCGGACATCTTGTTTTTCACCGCGCCCTCCGCGTCTCCGTGTTGAAGCAGGCGCTATTCGTGATCGAAAACGACAAAAAAAGAACCCCCACCCCGCCGACGGAAGCGCCCAGTAACCCTTTTCACAGGGTGGAAACCTGCGACCGCTCAAGAATCTCGCGGCCGACTCGGCCTCCAGGACGTTGACTCTGGTTCTTGGTTTTCTTCCGAGTCGCACGGGGCAGCAGGTTCTTCAAGTGCCGGTTGATGACCCGCATCCCTCCGACAGCTTCATTCTATTACCGCGAGCGCGCCGAGTCAAGAAAAAATCGGCGGCTTGACAGCCGGCGCCGGATGGCGTGAAATACGCGGAGGAGGTTTGCGGTCGAATGAAACGAATTCTGGTCATCCGCGGCGGCGCCATCGGCGATTTCATCTTCACGCTGCCGGTGTTCGAAGCGCTGAAGATGAGGGACCCGGACGCGGAGGTGGACATCCTCGGCTACTCCGGGATCGCCGAGCTTGCGGTCGGGCGGCGTCATGCGGCGAATCTCCGGCGCGTGGACGGAGCGGAGTGGGCCGCGCTCTTTTCGCCCCGCTCCGCCCGGCTGGGCGAAGCGGGGCTCGGCGAACTGGAGCGCCGTTACCTCGCCGGCTTCGACGAGACGTACTGCGTCTGGCCGGACGGCGACGGCGTCATCGGCGAGAACCTCCTCCGCGCCGGTTCGCGCAAGGTCGTCTCCGTGGACCCGACGCCGGTCGAGGGCAAGGGCGTCCACGTCGTGGATCACATCGCGCGGCAATGCGAGAGGGCGGGTCTCGCGATCCAATACCGCGAGCCGCGCCTCTATCCGTCCGAGCGCGACCGCAGGTGGGTCGAGCGATACCTGCGGGTCTCCAGCGCCGGCGACCGCCCGCTCCTCGCGCTGAGTCCCGGCAGCGGCTCGGCGAGCAAGAACTGGCCGGCGGACCATTATGCGGCGGTCGCCCGCCACTGGGTGAAGCGGTGCGGCTGCGCGCTGATCGTCAGCGGGCCGGCCGAGGAAAAGATGGCCGGAGAATTGCGGCGCAGCCTGGAAGAGGACGGCGTTTTCTTTCTTTCGAACGAGCCGCTGCCGTGCGTGGCCGCGACGTTGGAGCGATGCGAGGCATTCATCGGAAACGACTCGGGGATTACGCACATGGCCGCCGCTGTGCGCACGCCGACGCTGGCGATTTTCGGCCGGACGAACCCCGACGTCTGGCAGCCGCGCGCGCCGCGGGTGAAGGTGCTTCAGCCCGCGCCGCCGGGCGCCGACCTTGCGACGCTCATGCCGGCCGAGGTTCTTCGGGAGGTTGAGGCTCTTCTTCGCCCGCCGACTCTTCTCCGCCCGCCGGAGCAGCGAAGCTGCGAAGAGCGGGAGTAGCGGAGCTACGAAGAGCGGGCTCTTCTGCGGCCGGTTTGAACTCTTTTTCCGCTGCCGCGAGCCGTCCCGTCTCTCCGATGCGCCGAAAGACGTACGCGGCTGAGTGATAGTTGCCGAGGCTCATCGCCTGCTCGCCGCAGCGCAACCAGTCCTCGCGCGCCACGCGCGCCGGATGGTGATGCTCGATCCGCCAGAGCAGTTCCGGATCGCCCAGTTCTATGGCCACCTTCTTGACCTTGAGGATTCCCTCCTCATCGTTCAGCTTGCGATAGAACTCGAAGGCGTCGCCGAACCGATCTTTCGAGAAGAATTGCTCCGCGTACGCCCGGACATCGTCCGGGTCGAACTTTTTCGCGGCCAGCAAGTCGCGTTTGGTCAGGCTGTTGAGCGGCTTCATTTCAGGTGTGGTAATCCGCGTTGATGGAGACGTATTCTTTCGAGAGGTCGCACGTCCAGACCCGGGCGCGGCTTCGGCCGCGGCCGAGGTCGAGGCGCACGCGTATCTCCTTCGGCTTCATGCAGGCGACGAGTTTCTCCCGAGGGACGGCTACCGGCATGGCGTTGCGGAACAGCATCTGCCCGTTGATCCACAGGCGCATCCGTTCCGGGGCGACCTCGGCGCCGGAATAGCCGGCGGCGCAGATGATCCGTCCCCAATTCGGGTCTCCGCCGTTGATGGCGCACTTGACCAGCGGGCTGGTCGCGATTTTCCGCGCGACGAGCGCCGCCTCGGATTCCGAGCGGGCGCCGGTGACGCTGATTTCCACGAAGCGCGACGCGCCTTCGCCGTCGCGCACAATGGCCTCCGCGAGGATCTTGGCCACTTCGAACAAACCGGCCTGGAACGTTCGGAAAGCAGCGCCGGGCCGCACAATCGGCGGGTTCCCGGCGGCGCCGCTCGCGAGAAGCGCGAGGGTGTCGTTCGTGCTGCAATCGCCGTCCACGGTGATGCGGTTGAAGGTCTTTCCGACCGTCTCCCGCAGCGCGCGGCGCAGCAGAGCCGCGCTGATGGCGCAGTCGGTGGTGATGAAGCAGAGCAGCGTGGCCATGTTCGGCGCGATCATCCCGGAGCCTTTAGCGATGCCGCCGATGCGGACGGGCTTGCCGCCGATGATGACTTCGACGGCGGCCGCTTTGGGGACAAGGTCGGTAGTCATGATCGCGCGAGTGACGGCGTCAGCATGCGCTGGAGTCCGGCCGAGGTGCGTGGCGGCATCGCGGATGCCTGCTTCGATCTTGTCCATCGGGAGCGGGACGCCGATGATGCCGGTGCTGGCGACGAGGAACCGGCCGGGCGCGGCGCCGGCGCATTCGGCGGCCAGTTCCGACATGCGGCGGGCGTCGCGGAGTCCTTTCGATCCGGTGCAGGCGTTGGCGTTGCCCGCGTTCACGACGATGCCGCGGACCGCGCCGCGTTTCAGGAGTTCCCGGTCGAACAGGACCGGCGCGGCCTGCACGCGGTTGGTCGTGAAGACCGCCGCCGCGATTGCGGGTTTATCGGTCAGGATCAGGCCGAGGTCGGGCACGCCCGGGCGCGTCTTGACGCCGCATCGAACGCCGGCGCAGCGGAAGCCTTTGGCCGCGACGACTCCGCCCGGAATGACCTTGATGCCGCGTCGTTTCATGCTCAGAACAAGCCCGCCGTCTCAGGAAGGTCCAGCATAATGTTCATGTTCTGCACAGCCTGGCCGGCCGCGCCCTTGACCAGGTTGTCTATGCACGAGATTACCACCGCCGTCTTGCCGAAGCCGCGTACTGCCATGTCGCAGAAGTTCGTTTCGCAGACATGCTTCGTCGTCGGCGTCGTGTCATCCATCCGGACGCGGACGAACGGCTCGGACTTGTAGGTCCGGGTATAGAGTTCCTTCAACTCCTGAGTCGGCGATGACGTGGAGAGCGGCACGTAGCAGGTGGCCAGAATGCCGCGGTCCATGGGGATCAGGTGCGGGACGAACAGCAGTTCCACGTCGCGCCCGCCGATCCGCCGAGCGGTCTGGAGGATTTCGCCGGTATGCTGGTGGACGCCGACCTTGTACGCGCTGACGCTCTCGTTAGCTTCCGGAAAATGAAGGTCCGGACGCGGGTCGCGTCCTGCGCCGCTGATTCCGGACTTGGCGTCCACGATGACCTGCGCTCCGGGGGCGACCATGTTTTCGCGGAGCAAGGGCGCGATCGCCAGTTCAATCGCCGTGGCGTAGCAACCGGGGTTCGCGACGAGCCGGGCCGGCTTGATCTCGTCCCGGAAGACCTCGCACAGGCCGTACACGGCATGCTGCAGGTTCGCGGTGTCCTTGTGCTCGACCTTGTACCACTTCTTGAAGGCGGCCGGATCCTTGAGGCGATAGTCGGAGCCGAGGTCCACCACGCGGACGCCGCCCTTGAGCAGCGCCGGAACGTAGTTCATCGCCAGCGTGTGCGGCAGCGCGAGAAACGCCAGGTCCATTTTAGGGATCGGGTCCTTCTCGAGCAGCGAACAGCGCATGTCCAGCCGCCCGCGCAGAATCGGCCATATCTCGGACATGGGCGGCCGCTCCTCGCGGCGCGTGCCGAGATAAACGATCTCCGCGTCCGGATGCCGCAGGAGCAGGCGAAGCAGCGCCAGCCCGGTGTAGCCGGTCGGTCCCAGAATTCCAACGCGCGCCATGCGGCGATTTCCTCCTGACAATTTGCGTTCGGTGGACTATATCAAAAACGGTTCGATCAGACAACGTTGCGCGTCGCGCCGGGCGCTGATAACATGCTTAAGGCCAGACTCAGGGTGTGGGTTTTTTCACAGGAGGGCGAACGGATGAACGTGGCAGAAGCGATTGCGTCGCGTCGCAGCATTCGGGCTTTCAAGAGCAGCGCGGTCGAGGAGGAGAAGCTCAAGAGAGTTCTCGAAGCGGGCCGGCTGTCGCCCAGCGCCCGCAATATGCAGGACCGGAAGTTCGTCGTGGTCCGGGACAAGTCAACGCGCGAGAAACTGATGAAGGCCGCCAAGAACCAGACCTTCATCGCCCAGGCGCCGGTGGTGATCGTTGCCTGTGGCACGATCGCGGACTACGCGATGAGTTGCGGCCAGCTTTCCTGTCCGATTGACGTGAGCATCGCTGTGGACCACATGACGCTGCAGGCGATTGAGGAAGGTCTCGGCACTTGCTGGGTCTGCGCTTTCTCGGAGCCGGACGTTCGGAAGATACTCGGCATCCCGGACACGGTTCGAGTGGTGACGCTCTTGCCGATGGGCTATCCCGCTGAAAAGCCCGCGGCGCGGCCGCGAAATCCAATCGAGGAATGCGTCTGCTTCGAAAAGTACAGTTGAGGAATGCTATAATCGAGCCGTCGTTTCGTGATGAAGTTCTCTCGGATATCATTGACATGGCGCGCGCGCGAGGTTCGCCGGGACGAGAGGGTCGGCCGCTGGTTCTTGACGCAGGGTCGCCGAACGCAATCGCCCGTGCGGCGGAGGTCGTTCGCAAGGGCGGGGTTGTTGCCCTTCCGACCGAGACCGTTTACGGTCTTGCAGCGCGCACGGGCGACCGCGCGGCACGAGCGCGGCTGGCTCGCGTTAAAGGGCGGGAAGAAAAGAAACCGTTTCAAGTGCTCGTGAGCAGCCGGCATGCGGCGCTGCGGATGTGCGGCAGGTTGCCGGCCTGTGCGCGGAAGCTGGCGCGCGCGTTCTGGCCGGGACCTCTCACGCTTGTGGTCAAAGGGCGAAACGGGCGCTGGCTGGGTTTGCGCGTGCCGGATCACCCGGTCGCGACCGCGCTGCTTCGCCGATGCGGCGGGTCGCTCGTCGCGACGAGCGCGAACCTTTCCGGGGAAAATGACGCGTTCACTGCGGCGGAGGTGATTTCGGCTCTGGGTGACCGCGTGGACGTTGTCCTCGACGGCGGCGCCGCGCAGCGCCGGAAGCCGTCCACGGTCGTCAAGTGCGACGGCGAGAACTGGAACATTCTGCGCGAAGGCGCGATCCGGCGCACCACGATTCTGCGCCTCTTGGCTTCGAGCTATCGAAGAAAGGCAGAGGGATGAAGATTGCAGCAGGCTGGGATCACCGAGGCCGGATTCTGCGCGAGAAACTGGAGCGGGCGGTCCGGCGGCTCGGGCACGAGTTCGTGGCGATGGGCGCGACGACCGATGAGTCGTCGGATTATCCGGACTTCGCCTTTCGCGTGGCCGAAGCCGTGCGCCGCGGCGAGGCGGATCGCGGCGTGCTGGTTTGCGGCACGGGCATCGGCATGTCCATCGCCGCGAACAAAGTCGAAGGAATCCGCGCCGGCGTCGTCTATGACGAACGGACCGCATGCGTGAGCCGCTCGCACAACGACACCAACGTCCTTTGCCTCGGCGAGGACACGGTGCAGGGGCCGCTGCTGGACTCGATTCTTAAGATCTGGCTCGAAACTCCGGCCGAAGCCGGACGGCACGAGCGGCGGGTGGGCAAGATCATGGAATACGAACGGCAAAAACGCGCAGCGCAAAAGGCTGCTCAAACTTGACGCGCTTGCCGGGCGCATTGCAGTCCGGCCGGCGCGTCTGTACACTGACGGCGCGTCCAGTTATGCGGATCGGGGAAAAGATGCAACTTGAGGCACTGTTGTCGGCGACAGTCCGGGCGCGGGCGTCCGACCTTCTCTTGAAGACCGGCGCGCCGCCGGTTTTCCGAGTGGACGGGCTTCTGCGGCGCGACGTCCTTCCGGAGGACCAGCGGGCCGCCACGCTCGACGACGGCTTCATGGCCCAGGCGCTTGCGACGGTGCTGGACGAAGACGATCAAAAGACGTTCGACGGCGAAGGCGAGGCGGACGCGGCGTACGAATTGCCGGAAGTAGGGCGGTTCCGCGTCAACGCCTTTCGGCAGCGCGGCCAGATCGGGCTGGTCTTCCGCCATGTCCTGAAGGTGATTCCGACGCTGGAGGAGCTGAATCTGCCGGTCGCCCAGCTCCGAAAGCTGTGTTCGCGACAGCGCGGCCTCGTGCTCGTGACCGGTGTCGCGGGCAGCGGAAAATCCACCTGCCTCGCCGCGATGGTGGACTACATCAATTCCACGTCCCACCGGCACATCGTGACCATCGAAGACCCGATTGAATATGTCCACGAGGACAAGCGGTCGCTCATCGAACAGCGGGAGATCAACCTGGACACGCGCTCCTTCGCCTCTGCGCTCAAGCACTGCGTCCGCCAGAGCCCGGATGTGATTCTCATCGGCGAAATGCGCGACGCGGAGACGATGGAGGCCGCCCTGAGCGCCGCCGAGACAGGGCACCTCGTTCTCAGCACGCTGCACACGGTCAATGCCGTGCAGACCGTCGAGCGGATCATGGGGTACTTTCCTCCGTCCATGCGCGACCTCATCCGGCTTCAGCTTGCGATGGTGCTCGAAGGGGTCATCAGCCTGCGGCTGCTTCGGCGGAGCGGCGAGGCGGGCCGCGTTCCCGCTGTCGAATTGCTCATAGCGACCCCGACGACGCGCGAACTGCTTCAGCAGGGACGCACGCGGCAACTCCCGGCGGCGCTGCGCGAAGGCGCGTATTTCGGCGCGCAGACTTTCGGCCAGGCGCTCAAGCATCTCATTGACGAGGGCCTGGTCGCCGAGGAGGAGGCCCTGGCCGCGGCGGACAACCCGGAGGAACTGAAGCTGGAATTGAAGGGAATAACCCGGGTCGGAGACTCTCGGACCGGGCAGTAGCCTTGTGCGGCGGCAGAAGAAGTTTCACAAAATTAGAGGGATGCGATATTCCGATGTTCCATGCGACTGAATTCTTCGCAGTTCTGCTGTTGATCGCCATCGCGGAAGGCGCGCTCGAAGTCTCTCCGCATGTGACGCGCCGCATCCTGGTCAGCCTGGCGGCGTGGGTGTTCGCATTTGCCGCAGGCGTCGCAATCTTGTCCGTCCGCCGAGTGGCCACCGATGCGGTGGGAATCGGGCTGGCGCTTCTGGCCGGCTACATCGTGTGGTTGGCCGGGACGAGCATCGTCGGGTACTTCCGCGGGCCGGGATTCTTCGAGCCGCCGAAGGCGGGCGAACTGGGCGATCTGGCGCAGCAGATTAGCGGCCTGCCGGCGCGCGACTGCCGGAAGATCGCCCGGCGGCTTCTGCGAAAGGGCGATGGCGCGGTCGCGCTGCTCGGGCTGCTGTCGCTGAACGGTTCCGGCGAGAAGGGAGCGGAAGAGTTCGAGCGCGCGTGGAGCGAGGCTTCGGAAAACGCGCGGGCGCAGGCGGAGAAATCGGCTCAATCGTTCGGCGCCGGGAAAAGCAACCTGCTGTTCGTCGCCCAGGCGCTCTGCCTCTATGACAAGGAATCCGTCGAGCGCGTCCTCGCGCGGCTGGCTGCGAAGGGACGTCAAGGACGTGCGGCGCGAGTCGCGGCGACCGAGCAACTCGCGCAGATGGGCAAGGAAAGAAAAGAAGCGCGGCGGCTCGGCCTCGCGGCGCCGCTGAAAAACGTCCAAGCAAGTCAAGCGGCGTCCGGCCTGGAGCTTAAGCCGGTTGAAATCCTTTGGCCGCCCCTGGGGCTGGCCCGTTGCGGGTACACGGGACGCGCTGCGGCGCTGAGTGTCGTTGAGGGCGCGCTCTTCG
>Ga0315281_10003109_pt1 | contig 24416 bp, 16 predicted proteins | sample YL17G07_0_MG_FD_204540 | JGI IMG/M metagenome (GOLD analysis project Ga0315281, IMG submission 204540) | Sediment microbial communities from Yellowstone Lake, YNP, Wyoming, USA - YL17G07_0 | ecosystem: Environmental > Aquatic > Freshwater > Lake > Sediment | place: USA: Wyoming | collected... | reverse complement strand
GATGGCCGCGTTCAGCAGGCTTTCAATGTGCGCTTTCAAACCGGGTCCTTGTGGGTCGGGGGAACGGATTGCGCGCTATTCTACCGGTGCGCCGGAGGGGCGAGAAGCGGCGCGCCAAAACAAAAAGGGGCGAGGCCAGTGCCTCGCCCTTTCGCCGGGTGCGGACCGATCTTGCCTGGCGGCGCGCTCGTATTCGGAGAAGCGAGCCATTTCCTGCGTTCCTGACGACGCGGAGACTACGTCAGTCTCCGCGTCGCCGCCGCGTTTTTTGACAACGTTCGACATAATAACGGCTCACCGGGTCGTTATAGGTCTCGGCCAGTTTTTTAAAAACGGTACGTGCCTGGGTGCGCTGTTCGGCGCGGAACAGTTCATAGGCGCGCGCGAACTCCGGCAGCCAGTCGAGATGCGGATAGTCCTCCGCCAGCATCAGTTCATACAGACGCACCGGCTCGTTGCGGCCGCGTACCGTGGTTACGTCGATCTCGCGCGCGTGCCGAAACTCGTCCTTCACCTGGTTATAGGTGAACTCCGAGATCAGGATGTGCGTGCCGTACTGCTTGTTGAGTGCCTCGATGCGCGCGCCGAGATTCACGGCATCGCCGATCACGGTGTAGTCGAAGCGCGTCCTGGAACCCATGTTGCCGACCACCATCGGGCCGGTGTTGATGCCGATGCCGATGTCCATGCCTGGCAGGCCCTTTTTTTTCCAGTCGGCCTGCATGCGACGCAGTTGCTGCATCATGCCGACCGCGGTGCGGCAGGCGAGGCGCGCATGCTGCGGGTGCGGGATGGGCGCGCCGTACACGGCCATGATGGCGTCGCCGATGTACTTGTCGAGCAGGCCGTCGTGCTGGAAGACCCTGTCGGTCATCTGCGTGAGGTAGTCGTTGAGCAGTTGCACCAGCGCTTCCGGCGACAGGCCCTCGGCGATGCCGGTGAAGCCGCGGATATCGGAGAACAAGACGGTGAGCTCGCGCTTGTCACCGCCCAGGCCGAGGTTGTCGATGTTGTGCAGGATCTCGTCGACTACCGCCACCGGCACGTAATGCTGGAAGGCATTCTTGATCTGGCGTTTCTCGCGTTCGGCGGTGAAGTAGTGCAACAAGGTGGAGGATACGTACAGCAGCGCGATCAGCAACGCCGGATAAACCACGTTGATCCAGGTGAGCTGCATGCGGAATTCAATGATGGCGAGCAACAGGTAGGCGCCGGCCAGCGCGAGAGTCACCAGCGCGCTCAGGCGTACGCCAAGGCGCGGCAGCAGCGCCACCAATAACCCGCCGAGCGCCAGCATCAGTCCGACATCGAACACGAACATCCAGCCGGGCCGCTGGATAAAGTTGCCGTCGATCAGGTTCTGCATGGTGTTGGCACGGATCTCGACACCCGGGAACACCGCACCAACCGGCGTCGTGCGGTAATCGCCGAGACCCTGGGCGGTGGCGCCGATCAGCACAATCTTGCCGCGCAACTGCGTCGCATCGATGCGGCCGGTCAGCAGGTCGGACACGGACCAGGTCGGGAAGCTGCGCGCGCCGCCGCGGTAGTTGATGAGCGCGCGCCCGTATTCATCGGTCGGGATAATGCGTTCACCGAACTGCAGGCCGCTGATGCCGTAACGCGTGGTGTGCAGCGCGAATACCGGGTCATTCAGGTACAGGCGCACCGCCTGCACGTCCGCGGACGGGAAGAACAGCCCCTGGTAGCGCAGCACCAGCGGTGCCCAGCGCACCGAGCCGTCACGCGCGTCCGGCATGCTGTTGATGTGGCCGCTGGCGCGCGCCGCCGCAGACAGCTCCGGCAGGTTGGTCAACAGGCCGGCGATCTGTGGCATGGGAAAATCGAGAAGACCATCGCCGCGGTCGCGGATCAGCTTTACGGCTTGCTCTTGCGTGGCGGCGAGGCTGCGCGCCACATCGGCCTTGCCGAGATGGCGCGCTTCATCCTCCGACATGAGGAATACCATGGGCAATACCACCTTGCCGCTTTTGGCGATGGCCTGTCCGAAGGATGAATCGGCAGCGAGAGCACGCTTTACCCGGGCATAGGGACTGGCTTCGCCACTGATCCGCTGCTCATGCTCGAGACGTTCGATTTGTTCGAGCGCCGTGCGGTTCTCGGGTTCGGAGAAAAATACGTCAAAGGCGATGACCTGCGCACCGAGTGCGTCCAGCCGTTCCACCACCCGTGCCATGGTCGCGCGGCTCCATGGCCAGCGGCCGTAGGCGGCGAGGCTTTTTTCATCAATGGCGACAATCGTCACGGCCGGGTCACCCGGCGGCGCCGGACGCATGGCCAGCCGGATGTCGTAGGTTTTAAGTTCTATGATGTCGAGCAGCGGGTTGCCAACCAGATACAACCCGAGCACCAACCCGAGCAAACCCAGCCCCACCGTGCGCGCGGATACCCGCAACGGGCTGTTTTTTGCAGTTGATCCTGGCACGGCCTTTGGGATGGATTTCGGCATGCAACCAGCGCCCGCGTCTATTTTTGTGAAAGTGCGCTTGATGAAGTCTAGCAGAACACCCTTTTTCCAGCGTACTCGATGGGGAGAACGCAGACCGTGGATGCGATGCGCGTCGTCGGCCAGACGAGAAGGCGTGCTGGCCCGAAATTTATGGAGCAGGATGCGGCGGCGACGCGTTTTTCAGAAGTCGTTCCACTTCTTTCAGGTTGGCGCGTTTCATTGGGCGTGCGTCGACCGGGCTTAATGGCGCCTCGCGCGCTGCAGGCAGCGGTAGCACGCTGATCTCAACCGGTGTGTCACCTGCGAGGAAACGGAAGACCGGCACAATCTCCTGGCGATCGCCGCCGAAACGCAACCGGCGGTTCGCCTCTTCATACGGGATGCCATGATCCTGCAGAAGCAGCGCGACCTGTTCCGGGGCGTCAGGAAAGGCGTGAATTTGCACTTCGGAATATGCCGTTGCGATTCCCTGCAGCAATGCACCCGCAAGACGCGGATCGAAATCCGCCAGAAGTCGCATGGCCTCAAGCGCAACACTGAGCTGCGTTCGAAGCGTCTCGGGCAGGTCGTGTGCGTGGAATAATTGAATATAGTTTTCCAGCGCCTTTTCAATCTCACGGTTTGAAGGCAGGTGGCGGCCATCTTCCTGGCCCAGCCGTTGCGCAGCCTTGCGCTTGGCGGCGTGGTAATCGCTGATGCCCTCCCTGGCCATGATGCGCGCCGCTTCTTCGGCGATGCGCAGGCGAACAGCTTCGGGACCGTGCGTGTGCAATGCTGGCCGGTGACGACCAGACATCAGAACAGGCCCTCGCGCACGCCCTCCGGCGCCGGTGCGGTGCCACCTTCGAGCACATCCGTACTGGATTCAGTCGTGCCTTCGATAAAGTACTCGAGCATCGCATTCGGGTCGTTGGCCTTGGCGGGTTTTCCCGTCTCGCGGTGGATGTGGGCGGTGACAATGCCGGGTGGCGTCAACAGTGGTTTTTCCGGCACGCCCTCAAGCACAACACGCATATAGTCGATCCACATGGGTAACGCCGCGCGTCCGCCGGTTTCACCCTTGCCGAGCGGCCGGTTCTGGTCGAAGCCGACCCAGGAAATGGCAACGAGATCGCTGTTGAAGCCATTGAACCAGGCGTCGCGGTGGTCGTTGGTGGTGCCGGTCTTGCCAGCCAGGTCTTTGCGGCTGAGCACGTTCGCGGCTTGCGCCGTGCCATAGCTGATGGTGTCACGCAGGATGCTATTCATGAGGAAACTGTTCTGCGGCGTGATCACCTGCTCCGCGTGCCGGGGAGCAGGTTTGGCCGGATCAAGACTCTTTGGTTCCGGGCAGCCCGGGCAGACCACGATGGGGCCGGCCTGTTCAAGAATGTTGTGTTTGGCGTCCTCGATGCGCTGAATGAGATGGTTCTGAATGCGGTAACCGCCGTTGGCGAACACCGCGAACGCCTCGGCCATTTGCAACGCCGTAGCATCGGCAGTGCCAAGCGTGAGTGACAGATTCTTCGGCAGTTTCTCGGGATTGAAGCCGAAACGCGCCATGTATTCGACCGCGTATTCAGGCGTGATGGCGCGCAGCAGGCGCACCGACACCAGGTTAAGCGACAGCGCCAGCGCCTTGCGCAGGCGCGTCGGGCCGAAGAACTTGCGCGAGTAGTCTTCCGGCCGCCACTCATCTTCGAGCGAAACATCTTCGACCACGATGGGCGCGCCGCTGATCAGGCTGGCCGGCGTAAAGCCCTTTTCCAGCGCCGCCGAGTAGATGAATGGCTTGAAACTTGACCCGGGCTGACGCTGTGCCAGCGCCACATGGTTGTACTGGTTGTGGCGGAAATCGAAGCCGCCGCCCAGAGCCAGGATCGCGCCATTCTTCGGATCGAGCGCCACAAAGCCGCCTTCCACATCCGGTACCTGCGCGAGTTTCCATTCGTCGTCCGATTCGCTCACTTTCACGCGCTCGAGGTAGATCACGTCGCCGATCCGCAGCACGTCCGTGACATGCTTGGGGCTTGGCCCGAGCGTTTCCTCGTCGACATAGCGCGCCGCCCAGGCGACTGCTGGCAAGCCAAGTTCGATGCTGGTGCCGTCCTGGGTGTAGGCGACGGCCAGTTTTTCGTCCGTGTGCTTAATGATCGCCGGTATGAGTCCGCCCACATTCGGATAGTCCTTGAGCAGTTCATCGAGACGGCCGGTCTCGGTCTTGCGTCCGATATTTTCGCGCCCGGCCGGGCCACGCCAGCCATGCCGGCGATCGTAGGCGAGCAGCGCCTTGCGCAGCGCCGCATCCGCGGCCTGCTGGTCCTTGGCGCGAATCGTGGTGTAGACGTGATAACCGTCGGCGTAACTGCTTTCGGTGTATTTCTCAACGATTATCTGGCGCACCATTTCCGCGACGTACGGTGCGTCCACGCTGAAACGCAGCGCATGCCGGCTGACGCCGAGCGGTGCGTTCATGGAATCGGTGAATGTGGCCTCATTGATGATCCCGAGTTTCAGCATGCGCCGCAGCACGTAGGCGCGCCGCTCGAGCGCACTCGCCGGGTTGGCGAGCGGGCTATAACGCGAGGGCGCCTTGGGCAGTCCGGCCAGCAAGGCCATTTCCGGGAGAGCGAGTTCGTTCAGATTTTTTCCGAAATAAATCTGCGCGGCGGCGGCAAAACCGTAGGCGCGACTGCCCAGAAAAATCTTGTTGAGGTAGAGCTCGAGAATCTGGTTCTTGTTGAATTCGCGCTCGATCTTGAAGGCGAGCAGTACTTCCTTGATCTTGCGCGCGTAGGTTTTTTCCGGACTAAGAAAATAGTTGCGCGCCACCTGCATGGTGATAGTGCTCGCACCCTCGGAGGTGTGTCCACGCCGCAGATTGTTGATGGCGGCGCGCAGAATGCCCTGAAAGTCGACGCCCTGGTGATAGTAGAACGCGTCGTCCTCGGCGGACAGAATTGCCTGAATCAACAGCGGGGGGACGTCGGCGACCTTGATCGGGATACGCCGCTCCTCGCCGAATTCGGCGAGGAGCGTACCTTCGCTGGTGTAAATCCGCAGCGGCACCTTCAGCCGTTCACCGCTCAGGTCCTCAAGTGAGGGCAGGGTGGGGGTCAGTACCAGGGCCACGGTGGCGGCCAGAAATATCCCCAGGACAAACATCCCGGTGACAGCAAATAGCGCTATTTGCCAGGGTTTTTGGGGGAGAAAAGGGGCAATTTTGAGCCTGATGAACAGGCCGTTCAGGAGCTTCATGCTACAGGTATCTGGATAGCCGGAAATAAGGTCGAGGGTTGGGCCGGAGTCCCGTGCGGAATTTCTGCAGTATAAACAGATTTATGTTCCGGCCAAATGGCATTTGTCATTTCCGTTTGTCTTCGTCTATATTTGGAGGTAGCATTTAATGCAAAATTGCATATAGTCTATATAAGCTACTGGGAACAAGAGGAAAATAACAATTATGCTGGGTAAGTTCCTGGCCAAGAATAAACCTGCGCCGCTTGCAGGGAGCAAACCTGCCGCCACGGCCTTCCTGGGCAAGCTGCTGGTTAAGAAAAGACCACCCGTTCTGGGGGTGGACATCAGTGCTTCCTCTGTCAAGGTTCTGGAGCTGAGTCAGGCTGGCGAGCATTATCGCGTGGAGCGCTATGCCGTCGAGCCCATGCCGCAGAACGCCATGGTTGAGCACAGCATCACCGAAGTCGACCAGGTGGCGCAGGCCATCGCTCGTGCGGTGAAGCGTTCCGGCACGCGGCTCAAGCACGCGGCACTGGCCGTTCCGGGATCGCACGTCATCAGCAAGATCGTCAGCATGCCGGCGGGTCTGAGCGACCGTGATATGCAGACCCAGATCGAGATGGAAGCCGACCGCCACATTCCCTATCCGCTCGACGAAGTGAATATGGATTTCCAGGTGCTCGGATCCACGTCCGAAGGTTCCGATCAGGTGAATGTGCTGCTTGCCGCCTGCCGCAAGGAAATCGTGGACGACTACGCGGCCGTTGCGGACGGTGCCGGCCTCACGCCGACTGTAATCGACATCGAGACCTATGCGATGGAGAACGCCTATGGGTTGATCGCCCGGAACATGGCGGGTGCGGGCATGGAGAAGACGGTGGCCGTTATGGATATCGGTGCGACCACGACCACGATTAATGTCATGCACAACAGCCGCTCGGTGTACACGCGCGACCATACCTTTGGCGGACGTCAGCTGACAGAAGAAATTCAGCGGCGCTACGGCCTGTCGTATGAAGAAGCCGGGCTGGCCAAAAAACAGGGCGGACTTCCCGACAATTACCAAACCGATGTGCTGCGCCCGTTTATGGAGGCGCTCTGCCAGGAGGCGATGCGTGCCCTGCAGTTCTTCTATTCATCGAGCCCGTTCAATAGCGTCGACCAGGTATTGCTTGCCGGTGGCTGCGCGCAAATCGCCGGTATCGATGAGCTGCTCGCCGCGCGCGTTGGCGTGACCGCGGCGGTTGCCAACCCGTTCTCCAGCATGTCGCTGGCGACACGCATCAAGCCGCAGATGCTGGGAGCGGACGCGCCTTCGCTCATGATCAGCTGCGGTCTGGCGTTGCGGGGGTTCGACGCATGACACGCTTGAATCTGCTGCCCTGGCGCGACTTGCGCCGCAAGGAACAGGATCGGCAGCTCCTGTCGATCGCGGTTGGCATCTGGCTGTTGATGGGCCTGGTTGTGTTTTATGCGCACCTGCATGTCAGCGGCCTGATCGAAAACCAGGAGAAGCGCAATGAATTCCTCGACAAGGAAACCAAGAAGCTCGACGAGGAAATCAAGGAGATCAGGGAACTGCAGGCGGCGCGCGCGGCGCTGCTGGCGCGCATGCGGGTGATCCAGCAACTGCAGATGGATCGCACCCAGATCGTGCACCTGTTTGACGACCTGGTGCGCAAGATTCCCGAAGGCGTGTACCTCACCAGTCTGAAGCAATCTGGTCAGGTCATCACTTTCAACGGCAATGCCCAATCGAATGCGCGCGTGTCGGCGTTCATGCGGAATCTGGATGCATCGGACTGGTTCACCAAGCCGGACCTGGATGTGATTAATGTCAAGGCCAGGGGGGCTGACCGCGTCAGCGAGTTTGCGTTGCGGGTCAATCAGAAGGTCAAGCAGGAGAAAGACGGGGCCGGGCCATGACGCTGGACGATCTCAAGAATATTGACATCAACAACATTCCTGGCTGGCCATTGCCGGTCAAGATAGGCGGCGTGGTTATCATCTGCGTCGTGTTGTTGTTCGGCGGTTACTGGTTCCTGATCGCTGACGAGCTTGCACAGTACGAGCAGATACAAAAGAAGGAAGCGGGCCTCAAGGACGCCTACCTCAACAAAAAGGGAATGGCCATCAACCTTCCGGCCTACAAGCTCCAGATGGATGAGATGCACCAGGCTTTCGGCACGCTGTTGCGGCAACTTCCAAACAAGACCGAAGTACCGAATTTGCTGGTGGACATCACCCAGGCGGGACTCGGGCGCGGACTCAATTTCGTTTTATTCAAGCCCGAGAAGGAAAAGCCGCAGGAGTTCTATGCTGAATTGCCGATCAACATCAAGGTGACTGGCAGCTATCATGAGCTCGGCCAGTTCGTCAGCGACTTGGCGGCGTTGCCACGCATTGTCACTATCAACAACATAGATATTGTCGCCGATGCGAAAAATAACCTGACGATGTCGGCGGTGGCGCGCACCTTCCGTTACCTTGAGCCTGAAGAAATCGAGGCGCTCAAGCCGAAAGCGGCCAAGCCAGCCGCCAAGCCGGCTGCGCCGCCGGCCGGGAGCACAAAGTGAGACGCGCCCTGTCAGTGCTAGTTGTATCGGCTATCAGCCTGCTTTCCGGCTGTAGCAGCGACGGACTCGACGATCTGCGCGAGTTTGTGAAAACCGCGCACGCCGATCGCAAACCGAAAATCGAACCATTGCCGGAGATCAAGCCCTACGAGGCATTTGCCTATGCGGCCTCCGACCTTACTAACCCATTTTCACCGGCGAACCTCAGGCCCCAGTCTCTTCAGGCAAAATTGAGTGGCCCGAGACCGGATATGAACCGGCGCAAGGAACCGCTTGAGGATTTCCCGCTGGATGCGCTGAAGATGGTCGGAACCCTCAGTAAGGGCAAACAGTCCTGGGGGATCATACAGACAGCGGATGGAGCTGTTTACCGTGTTCAAAAGGGCAACCATCTCGGACAGAACTTCGGCCGTATCACGCGTGTTACCGATGAGAAAATCGACCTGGTCGAACTGATTCAGGGCGCAATGGGCGAATGGGTGGAGCGCGAAGCGAGCATCGCCATACAGGAATAAGAGGGCGCAATCATGATCCAGAACAAAATGAACAATCTTGAACAGGAACAGCGCAGAACGTTTGTGCAAACGCTGGCGCGTGGCGCATCGACGTTGCTTTTTTTGATGAGCGGCGCCGTGTTCGCCGGCGACTTGACGGCGTTGTCGTGGGACGATAATGCCGCCACACCCAGTCTGCAGATATGGGTGAGTGGTTCACCAGCGTATGAAATTCAGGCGATCGACGGCGGGCAACGCCTGCGCCTGCGCCTTTCCGACACCGTGTTGCGTGACGTAACCGATGTCGAAGGTCGCGGCGCCGTGAAAGGCGTATACCCTTACCTTTCCGATACAGGCACAGGTGTAAACGTCGATTTTCTTCTGACCGAACCGGGCCAGCTCAAGGTAGAGCCCGCAAGTTTTGGCTATCGCGTGATCGCCCAAACCGGAACTACGGAGACGCCGAAGGCAGCGGTTGAGAAAGTGGAAGCAAAACCCGCCGTCCCTGCGGCAACACCAGTTAAACCAGCCGCTGTGGCGATTGCACCCAAAGTGGAGCCCGCGCCACCCGTGGCCAGCGCTGAGCCACAGAACGCGATCGAAGATATCGTGTACTCAAAACTTCCGGGTGACCGCATTCAGGTTCAGCTGCGCATGACCGGCGCACCGGCCAAGCCCGCTGTGTTTACGACCAGTAATCCGGCACGCATCGCACTGGATTTTCCAAACACACGGGTCAGCATGGCCAAGACCAGCGTCAAGGTAGGCGTCGGCGCCATTACCAGTGTTAACGCCGTCGAGGCGCAGAATCGCACACGCGTGGTTCTGAATCTCGTAAAGCCAGCTGCCTATACCAGCACTTCCGACAACCGCAGCTTTACCATCACGGTGGAAAATCCGGTAGGCGGGATTGCCGGCACGCAAGCGGCCAAGACCACGCGTTTTGCCAGCGCCGCGCGACCCGGGAAACATGGTCTCAAGGGAATCGACTTCCGTCGCGGTCCGCAGGGTGACGGGAAGATAATCATCGGTCTTTCCGATACCGGCGTCGGAATTGATATTCGCGAACAGGCCGGCGAGATCATCGTCGACTTCCTCGATACGGGCATCCCCGCTGAACTGCAGCGTCGCCTGGATGTCACCGACTTTGGCACGCCGATATCTAATGTTGATACCTTTGTGCAAGGCAAGAATGTGCGCATGGTCATAACGGCCAAAGGGAAGTACGAACATTTGGCCTATCAGGCTGGTGAACTTTTTACAGTCAACGTGAAGCCAATCATCGAGAAGCCGGGCGAGAAAAAGAAGGACGAGTTTGGCTACTCCGGCGACAAGTTGTCGCTGAACTTCCAGAATATTGATGTGCGTGCCGCTCTGCAGGTGATTGCCGATTTCACCAACCTCAACTTCGTGACCAGTGACACCGTTAAAGGCAGCCTCACCCTGCGCCTCAAGGATGTGCCCTGGGACCAGGCACTGGACATCATCGCCACAGCCAAAAACCTGGCAATCCGCAAAGGTGGCAATGTGGTTACTGTTGGGCCGGCAGACGAGGTGGCTGCCAAGGAGAAGGCTGCGCTTGAAGCTGGCAAGACCGTCCTGGAGCTCGAGGGCCTTGTCTCCGAGCTCATCCAGATCAACTATGCCAAGGCTGACGATATTGCAAAGCTGCTCAAATCAATCAAGGCGATTGAGCCTGGCGGTCAAGGGTCGCCGTTCGGTACGGTGTCGAAGATCGAAACAGTTTCCAATTCTCTCTTGTCACCGCGTGGGCAAGTGACCGTGGATCAGCGCACCAATTCGCTGCTCATTCAGGATACAGCGGGAAAAATCAAGGAAGCTCGCAAGCTTATCGCCCAGCTTGACCAGCCAGTACGTCAGGTGATGATCGAAACGCGCCTGGTGCAGGCAAGCGATTCGTTCGCCAAGAATCTGGGCGTGCGCTGGGGCGCGGTGAAGCGTCCGGATTACACCAGGAGGGACGGGCAGGCAACCGTCTGCGGTACGCTCGAATGCTCGGTGGATATCCTGAATAATGACCCGGTGACGCTGAACACCAATGCGCTGAGCGTCAATCTGGGTGCAGCAGGTCTTAGCGGCCAAGCGGCAGGGTCGCTGGCTGTGACCGTTGCCAAGATGCTGGATGGCAATGCCCTGGCGCTTGAGTTGTCCGCGCTTGAAGCTGATGGCAAGGGCAAGATTATTTCGAGTCCGCGTCTCATCACCAGCAACCAGAAGAAAGCGCGCATTGAACAAGGACAGGAAGGTCTGTTCCGAGCGCTGAGCTCCGGACTCAGCGGGGCATCGTTCGTCATCCGCAAAGCGGTATTGGCGCTCGAGGTGACACCGCAGATTACGCCAGACGACCGCATTATCATGGACGTGCTCATCACCAAGGATGAGTTCAGGGATGCCGTGAACGGCCTGATCGACAAGAAGGAAATCACTACTCAGGTGTTGCTCGACAACGGCGAGACCGTGGTCATTGGCGGTATCTATGAGCAATCGGAGAGAAACGACGTGACGCAGGTACCATTCTTCGGAGATTTACCGATGCTCGGCTGGTTGTTCCGCACAAAAAGCCAGCTGAATAATAAAACCGAACTGCTTATTTTCCTTACGCCGCGCATTATGTCTGAACGGCTTAGTCTGAAATAATCTTCGCCTAGACGACGAAGATCTGACTGCCATCTGCGAGCGCCACATCCGTATCACGGATGTGGCGCTCTTGATTTTTATGCCTCTGAATGGCATACGAAACGAATGAGCAAGGCCAATAATGTAGTTCTCGTCGGCCCAATGGGCGCTGGCAAGACCACCATCGGTCGTCATCTGGCGACGTTGCTGCACAAGCGGTTTGTTGACGTTGATCATGAGATCGAAAAGCGTACCGGGGTGACAATCCCGGTCATTTTCGAGATTGAGGGGGAGGCCGGGTTTCGCCGCCGTGAAAGCATGGCCATCGAGGAGCTGACCCAGGATCAGGATATTGTTCTGGCCACCGGGGGCGGTGCAGTGCTGATGGAGGAGAACTGCCGCTTGCTCAAGGAGCGAGGAACGGTTGTGTACTTGCAAGCCGACATCGAAACACTTGTAGAGCGAACACGACGTGACCGAAACCGGCCACTGCTGCAGACCGAGAATCCGCGTGGCAAAATAGAAGAGTTGATGCGCCAACGCGAGCCGATTTATCGTGAGGTTGCGGACGTGGTCGTCGATACCGGTCTGCGCGCACCATCGAGCGTGGCGCGCGATATCGCCGCACGTCTCAAGGCCTTGGATGCCGATGAAAACCCTTAACGTTGAACTAGGCGAACGCAGCTACCCGATCTATATCGGAAGCGGTTTGTTGCGCCGACCAGAATTACTGCGCCCCTGCATTCCCGGCAGCCGCGTAGCGGTGGTCACGAATGAAACCGTCGGGCCACTCTATCTCGATACCTTGCTGAAACTGCTCACGCCTTGGAACCCTGTAAGCGTTGTGCTCCCGGATGGCGAGGTGTACAAAACTCTCGACGTGCTCAACAATATTTTTACTACGCTGCTCGAGAATCGCTGCGACCGCAAGACGACGCTGATTGCATTGGGCGGCGGGGTGGTCGGCGACATGACCGGCTTCGCGGCCGCCACCTACCAGCGCGGTGTGCCGTTCATCCAGGTGCCGACCACGCTGCTCGCGCAGGTGGACTCCTCGGTCGGCGGCAAAACCGGCGTGAATCACCCGCTTGGCAAGAACATGATCGGCGCCTTCCATCAGCCCGAGTGCGTCATTATCGACACCGACACCCTCGCGACCTTGCCGGACAAGGAACTGTCCGCTGGACTGGCCGAAGTGATCAAGTACGGCCTGATTGGCGACGCGGAGTTCTTTGGCTGGCTCGAACAGAATCTGGACAAGCTCCTGCAGCGCGATCCGCAGGCCATGGTCTATGCGATCGAGCGTTCCTGTGCCGACAAGGCCAAAGTGGTCGCGGCCGACGAACGTGAGGCCGGGAGTCGCGCGCTGCTCAATCTTGGACACACCTTCGGGCACGCCATTGAAACTGGTGCAGGTTACGGCGTCTGGTTGCACGGCGAAGCGGTAGCGGCTGGCATGTGCATGGCAGCAGATATGTCACGCAGGCTCGGCTGGCTGACGCCGGATGAATTCACACGCATCGAAAAACTGATTCAGCGTGCGCAACTGCCAACGCGCGCACCCAAGACGCTTTCCGCTGCGCAACTGCGCGAATTCATGAACGTGGACAAAAAGGTCGAGGCCGGCAAGCTGCGTCTCGTTTTGCCCAAGGGGCTCGGGCACTCGGTGATCAGCGCGGATTTCCCGCCGGCGCTATTGAACGAAACTCTGGAGCAGTGCCGGGAGTCGGCGTGAGCGTGGCATTGGCGTCGTACGCCGCGAGCGACGCCGGTTCGCGCGGGCGCCGGCATCCCGAGGCCGCGCCTGCCTATCGCAGCGAATATCAGCGCGACCGCGACCGCATCGTGCACTGCGGCGCCTTCCGGCGCCTCGAGTACAAGACCCAGGTATTCGTGAACCATGAGGGCGACCTGTTCCGCACCCGCCTCACGCACTCCATCGAAGTGGCGCAGATCGGACGTTCGATCGCGCGCACCCTGAATCTCAATGAAGACCTGACCGAGGCGATCGCGCTCGCCCACGATCTCGGCCACACGCCATTCGGCCATTCCGGACAGGATGCGCTCAATGCCTGCATGCAGGACTACGGCGGCTTCGAACACAATCTCCAGTCGCTGCGCGTTGTCGATCTTCTCGAAGAACGTTATGCCGAGTTTCCCGGCCTCAATCTCACGTTTGAAACGCGTGAGGGCATCCTCAAACACTGTTCACTGAAGAATGCGGTTGAGTTGGGCGACATCGGCCGGCGCTTCATGGACAAGACGCAGCCGAATCTCGAAGCGCAGGTGGCGAATCTCGCCGATGAGATCGCCTACAACAACCATGATGTCGATGACGGTCTGCGCTCCGGGTTTATCCGTGTTGAGCAACTGCGGGAGGTGCGCCTGTTCGGCGAGCAGTATTCCGAAGTCATGCGCCGCCACCCGGATATTCCGGAACGTGTGCGTATCCACGAGATCGTGCGGCGCATGATCAACTATCTGGTGGTGGATCTGGTGGAGAACAGCCGCCGCCTGCTGGTCGAGGCCGGAGCGGGTTCAATCGAGGAGGTGCGCAACGCCGGCCGGCCGCTAGTTGGTTTCAGCGACCCGGTGCGCGTCGAAAGTCTGGAACTGAAACGCTTCCTGCGCGAGCAGCTGTATAACCACTACCGGGTGCGGCGCATGACCCGCAAGGCCGAGCTGATAGTGACGGACCTGTTTGGCGTATTCATGGATGACCCGCGCATGCTCCCGCCGCAGTACCTCGACAAGGTGCGGACGGATCCGGACAGCAAGGTCGCCCGTGCCCGGGTGGTGGCCGATTACATCGCCGGCATGACTGACCGCTATGCGATCCGCGAACACAAACGCCTGCACGACCCGTCGGAATTGACCTGACGTCCGGAAATTAACGGGAAAACCCCCGATTTCCCGGAAATTCACCCATCCGCGCCGTTGATGGAACCCGTCCCAGTAGGTAGACTAGACGGCCCTTTTCGCCCGAATTTATGCGGTTTTCGCGGCTTTCCGGGGACTTCGTGTCCGGGATGCCGGAATTTCGCCAGTCAACGCACCAAGAGGTTCAAGAGTGAGTCATCCGGGATTGCCAGAGCGCCAAGGCCTCTATTCCCCCGAACACGAGCACGACGCCTGCGGCGTCGGCTTCATCGCCCATATCAAGGGCAAGCCGAGTCACTCGATTGTCGAGCAGGGCTTGCAGATTTTGCGCAACCTCACGCATCGCGGCGCGGTGGGCGCCGATCCGCTGGCCGGCGATGGCGCCGGTATTCTGTTACAGATGCCGGACGCCTTTTTGCGGCGCGAATTCGGCAAACAAAACATTCAACTCCCGAAGAACGGTGACTATGCGCTCGGCATGCTGTTCTTGCCGCGTGCGGCCCAGACTCGCGTCGCCTGCGAAGCGATTATTGCCGCGGTCGTGAAGGAAGAAGGCCAGACGTTCATTGGCTGGCGCGACGTGCCGACCAACAACACGCGTCTGGGCAAGGGCGTGCAGGCCGTGGAGCCGGTGGTGCGTCAGGTGTGCATCGGGCGCGGCACCAGCACGCCGCCCAAGGCGTTCGAACGCAAGCTCTTCGTCATCCGCAAGGTGGTTGAGCACCGAGTGCGCGCGCTCACGCTTCCGGACAAGGACATGTTCTATGCGCCGTCGCTGGCGTCGCGCACGCTGGTCTACAAGGGCATGCTGCTCGCCGATCAGGTCGGCGAGTATTACCCGGACCTGCTCGATCCGGACATGACGTCGGCGCTCGCGCTGGTGCACCAGCGCTTCTCGACCAATACCTTCCCGACCTGGGATCTCGCGCACCCGTTCCGCATGATCGCGCACAACGGCGAGATCAACACCCTGCGCGGCAACGTCAATTGGATGGCGGCGCGCCGCTATTCCATGTCGTCCACGCTGCTCGGCAAGGACCTCGACAAGCTCTGGCCACTGATCGCCGAAGGCCAGTCGGACTCGGCCAGTTTCGATAATGCGCTCGAACTGCTGGTCGCCGGCGGTTACCCGCTGGCGCACGCCATGATGCTGCTCATCCCGGAGGCCTGGTACGAGAACAAGCTCATGGACGAGAAGCGCAAGGCGTTCTATGAGTACCACGCTGCGCTCATGGAACCGTGGGACGGCCCAGCGGCGGTGGCATTTACCGACGGCAGGCAGATCGGTGCCACGCTCGACCGCAACGGGTTGCGCCCGGCGCGCTATCTCATCACCGATGACGACTTCGTGGTGATGGCGTCGGAAATGGGCGTGCTCGATATCCCGCAGCACAAGATCGTGAAGAAATGGCGCCTGCAGCCGGGCAAGATGTTTCTCATTGATCTGGAAGCGGGACGTATCATCGACGACGCCGAGCTGAAGACCCAGCTCGCGGCATCGCGCCCGTACCGCGACTGGCTGGACAAATCGCAGGTTCGCCTCGAAGACCTGCCGGCCGCTGCCGTGCCGGCCGCTGCCGTGAACGGCGCGCTACTCGATCGCCAGCAGGCCTTCGGCTACACCCAGGAAGACATCAAGTTCCTGATCACGCCCATGGCCGCGACCGGCCAGGAAGCGGTCGGCTCGATGGGCAACGACACGCCGCTCGCAGTGTTGTCGAACCGCGCCAAACCGCTGTACAGCTATTTCAAGCAGCTGTTCGCGCAGGTGACCAACCCGCCGATCGACCCGATCCGCGAAGAGATGGTGATGTCGCTGGTGTCGTTCATCGGTCCGCGCCCGAACCTGTTGAGCCTCGATGCCAACGAGCCGCAGCTGCGGCTCGAGGTAAGCCAGCCGGTTCTGTCGGCGCCGGATATGGAAAAGATACACAAGATCGGCAAACTGACCGGAAACAAGTTTCGGTCCACGACGCTCGGCATGTGTTACGCCGCGGCGCAGGGTGCGTCCGGCATGGCGCCCGCGCTGGCCGCGCTGTGCAGCGCCGCCGAACGCGCGGTGCACGACGGCGCGAATATTCTCATTCTTTCCGATCGCGCTACCGACGCCGCGCTGTTGCCGATTCCGGCGCTGCTCGCAACCAGCGCCGTGCACCATCACCTGATCCGCGCCGGTCTGCGCACCAAGGTCGGGCTGGTGATCGAAACCGGTTCGGCGCGCGAGGTGCATCACTTCGCCATGCTGGCCGGCTACGGCGCCGAGGCCTTCCATCCTTACCTCGCCTTCGAAACACTGGCGGCGATGAAGGAACATCTGCCCGCCGACCTGACGCATGCAGAGGCCTGCAAGCGCTTCACCAAGGCGGTGGCGAAGGGGTTGCTCAAGGTGATGTCCAAGATGGGTATCTCCACCTATCAGTCGTATTGCGGCGCGCAGATCTTCGAGGCCATCGGCCTCAACAGTGCATTCGTGGACAAGTATTTCACCGGCACACCGACGCGCGTCGAGGGCGCGGGGCTCAACGAGATCGCCGAAGAGGCGGTGTTTTGGCACCGCGCCGCCTACAGCGATGCACCGCTCTATCGCGACGCGCTCGATGCCGGCGGGGATTACGCCTATCGCGTGCGCGGCGAGGCGCACATGTGGACGCCGCAGACCATCGCCAAGCTGCAAAACGCCACGCGTACCGGCAGTTTCCAGACATATAAAGAATATGCGGCCCTCATCAACGACCAGAACGAGCGTCTGATGACGCTGCGCGGCCTGTTCGACCTGAAGAAGGCAGCGCAGCCCATACCGCTGGCGGAGGTTGAACCGGCGGCGGAAATCGTCAAGCGTTTTGTCACCGGTGCCATGTCGCTCGGCTCGATATCGACTGAAGCGCACACCACGCTCGCGATTGCCATGAACCGTATTGGCGGCAAGTCCAACACCGGCGAAGGCGGTGAAGATGCGAATCGCTACAAGAAGCTGCGCGGCGGCGAGAAGCTGTCTCAGGTTATCGGCAAGGGACGCATCGAACGCGACCTGGTGCTCAAGGAAGGCGACTCGTTGCGTTCACGCATCAAGCAGGTTGCCTCCGGGCGCTTCGGCGTCACGGCCGAATACCTGGCAAGCGCCGACCAGATCCAGATCAAGATGGCGCAGGGCGCGAAGCCCGGCGAGGGCGGTCAGTTGCCTGGTGACAAGGTCAGCGAGTACATCGCCACGCTGCGCTTCGCGGTGCCGGGTGTCGGTCTCATTTCACCGCCGCCGCACCACGACATTTATTCCATCGAAGACCTGGCGCAGCTCATTCACGACCTCAAGAACGTGAACCCGAATGCCTCGATCAGCGTCAAGCTGGTGGCGGAAATCGGCGTCGGCACGGTGGCCGCGGGCGTCGTCAAGGCACACGCCGACCACATCACCATTTCCGGACACGACGGCGGCACCGGCGCGAGCCCGTTGTCGTCGCTCATGTATGCCGGCGGTCCCTGGGAAATCGGACTGGCCGAAACCCAGCAGACCCTGGTGCTGAACAATCTGCGCGGGCGCGTGGCGGTGCAGGCCGACGGCCAGATGAAGACCGGGCGCGATGTCACCATCGGTGCGCTGCTGGGCGCCGACGAGTTCGGTTTTTCCACCGCACCGCTGGTGGTGGAAGGCTGCATCATGATGCGCAAGTGCCACCTCAACACCTGCCCGGTCGGCATCGCCACCCAGAACCCCGAGTTGCGCAAGCGCTTTACCGGCCAGCCGGAGCATGTGGTGAACTATTTCTTCTTCGTGGCCGAAGAGGTGCGCGAACTCATGAGCCAGCTGGGCTTCCGCAAGTTCGAGGACATGATCGGCCGCGCCGATCTGATCGACATGCGCAAGGGGGTTGCGCACTGGAAGGCCAAAGGGCTCGACTTCGCAAGAATTCTGCATCAGCCGCAAGTGGCGGGCGCGGCCACGCATCACTGCGAAGTGCAGGACCACGGACTCGGCAAGGCGCTCGATCACCAGTTGATCGCCAAATCCAAGGCAGCGCTGGAATCGAAGAAGCCGGTCCAGTTTGAAATAGCAGTCAGAAATGTGAACCGCACGGTCGGCGCCATGCTCTCGGGCGAAGTGGCGAAGCGCTATGGCCATGCCGGCCTGCCGGAAGACACCATTCATGTCAGACTGAAGGGCACGGCCGGACAGAGTTTTGGCGCATGGCTTGCGCATGGCGTGACCCTGGAACTCGAAGGCGATGCCAACGACTATGTCGGCAAGGGCCTGTGCGGCGGGCGCATCGTCGTTTACCCATCCAGGGAAGCGAAAATCAAGCCGGAAGAAAACATTATCGCCGGAAATACTGCGCTGTATGGCGCAATCAGCGGTGAATGTTATTTGCGCGGTGTCGCCGGCGAGCGTTTTGCCGTGCGCAACTCCGGCGCGGTCGCCGTCGTCGAGGGCGTCGGCGACCACGGTTGCGAATACATGACCGGCGGCACGGTGGTGGTGCTCGGCCAGGCAGGACGTAATTTTGCCGCCGGTATGTCGGGCGGCATCGCCTTCGTGCTGGACGAAGCCGGCGATTTCCGCAAGCGCTGCAACATGGCCATGGTGGAGCTGGAGGCCGTGCCGGCGGAAGAGGCGCATGTGCAGCACGCCGGTGATATGGCGGGCGAGCTGGAGAAGCACGGGCGCGTGGACGTGAACCATCTCGAGCAGAGCGACATTGATATTCTGCTGACCCTGATCACCCGCCACCAGCAGTACACCGGCAGTTCGCGCGCCAGAGAAATTATCGACAACCTTGGCCACTACCTGCCGAAGTTCGTAAAAATCATGCCGACCGAATATCGCCGCGCGCTGGCCGAGATGGCCGCCATGCAACCGCAGGTTGCGGTGCATACAACGGCTCCGGCATAACAGGTGAACTATGGGCAAGCCAACCGGTTTTATTGAAATCAAGCGGCACGAGCCGGGCGCGCAAGCGCCGGCCGAGCGCATCCGTTTCTACAAGGAATTTGAAATTCCGCTCGCCGAGACCGAGGTGAGCAGGCAGGGCGCGCGTTGCATGGACTGCGGCATCCCGTTCTGCCAGAGCGGCTGTCCGGTCAACAACATCATCCCGGACTGGAACGACCTCGTGTACCGCAATCGCTGGCGCGAGGCCAGCGATGTGCTGCACTCAACCAACAACTTTCCGGAATTTACCGGGCGCATCTGCCCGGCGCCCTGTGAGGCGGCCTGCACGCTCAATATCAACAACGATCCGGTCACGATCAAGGTGATTGAGCACGCCATTATCGACCACGCCTGGGAGCAGGGCTGGGTGAAGCCGTTGCCCGCCGCCCGCAAGACCGGCAAGAAGGTCGCGGTAGTGGGTTCCGGGCCAGCCGGGCTCGCGGCCGCGCAGCAACTGGCGCGCGCCGGCCACGCGGTGACGGTGTTCGAGAAGAATGACCGCATCGGCGGACTGTTGCGTTACGGCATCCCCGACTTCAAGCTTGAGAAGCGCCACATCGACCGCCGCCTCGAGCAGCTCAAGGTCGAGGGCGTCGAGTTCCGTGTGAACCAGCATGTCGGCGGCAACCTGCCAGCAGCAAAACTGCACGCTGAATTCGATGCCGTGGTGCTCACCGGCGGCTCCGAACATCCGCGCGATCTGCCTGTTCCGGGGCGCGAACTCCATGGCGTGCACTACGCCATGGAGTTCCTGCCGCAGCAGAACAAGCGCAATGCCGGCGACACGATTCCCGACAACATCGCGCTGTCCGCCAAGGGCAAGCACGTGGTGGTGATCGGCGGCGGCGATACCGGTTCGGATTGCGTGGGCACATCGATTCGTCAGGGCGCCGCCTCCGTGACCCAGTTCGAGCTGCTGCCCAAGCCGCCCGAGAAAGAAGACAAGCCGCTCACCTGGCCGAACTGGCCGAACAAGCTGCGCACCTCCAGCTCGCAGGAAGAAGGCTGCACGCGCGACTGGGCAGTGGCCACGAAGAGTCTTGCCGGCAAGGACGGCAAGGTAACAACCCTGAATGCCGTGCGCCTCGACTGGAAGCAGGACGAGCAAGGCCAGTGGAAAATGAGCGAGGTCGCCGGCAGCGAGTTCAGCCTCAAGGCCGATCTGGTGCTGCTGGCCATGGGTTATGTGCATCCGGTGCACGCGGGCTTGATCAAGGAGCTGGGCGTAACGCTCGATCCACGCGGCAATGTGCAGGCCACCGAGATCAACTATCAGACATCCGTGGCCAAGGTGTTTGCCGCCGGTGACATGCGCCGCGGCCAGTCGCTGGTGGTATGGGCGATCCGCGAGGGCCGGCAGTGCGCGCGCGCTGTCGATGAGTTCCTGATGGGCCGTTCCGATCTGCCTCGATAAATTATTTTTCACCACGGGGGGCACGGGGACGACGCGTGTTATTGAAGCGCGTCCCCAGTGCTCCCCGTGGTTATTAACTTTCAGGAACGGATCGCGCAAACATGGCTGAACTCAAGAACGACCGCTTCCTGCGCGCCCTGTTGCGTCAGCCCGTGGACAGGACGCCGGTGTGGATCATGCGCCAGGCCGGACGTTACCTGCCGGAGTATCGCGCCACGCGCGAGAAGGCCGGTTCGTTCATGCAGCTGTGCATGAATCCGGAACTGGCCTGCGAAGTGACTCTGCAGCCGTTGCGGCGATTTCCGCTGGATGCAGCTATCCTGTTTTCCGACATCCTGACCATTCCCGACGCCATGGGCCTCGGCCTGTATTTCGCCGAGGGCGAGGGTCCGAATTTCCGTCATCCGCTACGCACGGCCGCCGACATCGAGAGGCTCCCGGTGCCGGACCCGGAGGACAAGTTGCGTTACGTGATGGACGCGGTGCGCGTGATTCGTCGCGAACTCGATGGCAGCGTGCCGCTCATCGGTTTTGCCGGCAGCCCGTGGACGCTCGCGACCTATATGGTTGAAGGCGGCTCCAGCAAGGAATTTGCGCGCATCAAGAAGCTGATGTTCGACGAACCGGCACTCGCCCACAAACTGCTGGCGACGACCGCACGCGCGGTCACGCTGTATCTCAACGCACAGATCGCGGCGGGCGCGCAGGCGATCATGATTTTCGACACCTGGGGCGGAGTGCTGACGGCACGCGACTACAAGGAATTCTCGTTGCGTTACATGCAGGAGATCGTGGCAAACCTCACCCGTGAAGCCGACGGCCGCAAGGTGCCGGTCATTCTCTTTACCAAGGGTGGCGGGCCATGGCTTGAGACCATCGCCGACAGCGGTTGCGATGCCGTTGGGCTCGACTGGACCTGCGATCTCGGCATGGCGCGCCAGCGTGTCGGGCATAAGGTGGCCCTGCAGGGCAACATGGACCCATCGGTTCTGTACGCCTCGCCGGAACGGATTCGCGCCGAAGTCGGATCGATTCTCGCCAGCTATGGCCAGGGCAACGGCCATGTGTTCAACCTCGGGCATGGCATCCACACCGGCATCAACCCGGATCATGTGGCGGTGCTGGTCGATGCCGTTCACGCCGAGAGCCGGAAGTATCACGTTTGATACAGTATTCAGCCGGACACAATGGCTGGTTCGGTATTGGGCAACCTCTAAACTTCGCTCAACAACTTATTGATTAGTTGTTCCGCCTGTCTGCAGTAACCGCCGCCAAATAAGTTCAGGTGGTTGAGTACATGGTAGAGGTTGTAGAGATCGCGGCGCACGCGATAGCCGGCATCAAGCGGCCAGGTTTCCTGATAGGCACCGTGGAAGCCGGCGTCATAGCCGCCGAACAGTTCGGTCATGGCCAGATCTGCCTCGCGATCGCCGTAGTAGACGGCCGGGTCAAAGATAACCGGCGTGCCATCCCGCAGCGTTGCGTGATTTCCGCCCCACAGGTCGCCGTGCAAAAGAGACGGCAGTGGTTTGTAGCTTGCAAAGAACTCCGGCAACCTTTCCAGAAGGTATTCTCCACGCTGCATCAGTTTCACCCCACAACCGCTCTCCTCCGCAAGTTCGAGCTGAAAGCGCAGTCGATATTCGCGGTAGAACGTCACCCAGTCGTGTTCTGCGGTGTTGATCTGCGGCGTGGAGCCGATGGTGTTGTTGCGCCGCCAGCCAAAATGGCTGCTCGTTGAGTGGTGCATAGCCGCGAGCTTACGGCCAAGGAGCGCATCGGATGTCCCGGTGCTGTGTCCGATGTCCAAATATTCGAGCACCAGGAACGCACGGGCATTGTGTGTGCCAAGACAGACGGATTGCGGGACGCGCACGCTCTTTGTGGCAGCGATTTCTGCGAGGCCTTCTGATTCGGCTTCAAACATGGCAAGCCGCGCAACGTCATTGGACTTGACGAAGTAGCGCCGCCCGTCACCTTCCAGTATCTCCGCGGTGTTGATGTCGCCGCCGCTCACGTTCCAACGGTTTTCGGGCCTGAAGGGCTCACCGGTGGCCTGCGTTATGGCCTGCGCGATGGCATCCTGCAAAGGCATGCTCAGCCCGTTTTGACCGGAACGCCCCAGGCACCGTCAAAGAAACACTCGGTGAGCGGTTTGCGAGTGCGCGCGGCGGTTTCAAGTTCGCGGTATTCTTCCTCAAGGCTGTCCGCCGGCCCAGGATGACCCACCGCCATCATTGCCATCGGGGTATAGTCTTCGGGGATGGCAAAGGCCGCGCGCGCCTTGTCCGGGTCGTAGCCGCCAAATGGGTGGGCCACGAGCCCAAGGGCGGTAGCCTGAAGATAAAGATTCTCCCCCGCGGCACCGGTATCGTGCTCATGCCAGCGATTGGGTTTGCCGTTTTTCTCGTAGAAACGATGCGCGCAGGCCAGCAGCAACACCGGGGCGTTGATCACCCATTTCTGGTTCCAGTTGCCCACGCAGCCGAAGGCGCGCTGCCAGCTGGCAGCGTCGGTATTGCGGTCCCAAACCAGAAAACGCCACGGCTGTTCGTTGTAGCAGGAGGCTGCCCAGCGCGCCGCCTCCAGCACGGCGACGAGCTGCTCGCGTTTGACGGGTTTCAGGGGATCGAAAGCCCGCCCGCTCCAACGACTGGCAATGACATCATTGATCGGTACTTGGGTGTTGGCGAGCTTATTGGCCATGCTTAATCTCCGGCTCTCACTTGTGCGTTGCTGAGAAATTCAACGGTTTAGGCAGGAAAAATCAAACTCCGGTCAAGCGGTTATTCACAATTGCGCAGGTTTTCATGGGTAGCTTGATGGGTAGGTCAATCAAAGTTCATCAGGTACTTCTAATCTATCATAAGTGATTGAATTACAGGTATATATCAAATTAGATGAATTTTTAATCAATCAGTCAAAAAACCGTCATACGGCCTGATTTTTTAAAAGCATGTGAATAATGCACAGTTTTATCCACAGATTCTGTGAGTAACTATGAGGATGTTTTGCAACAAGGAGTTAGCTCCGCATCTACAGGTACAGATGAACGTGGAGCGGTATGTTTCACGATAAGACTGGCGAGTGTGCTGTGTTAGATTCGCAGCATGTCTGTAGCCCCGTGTATTGCGCGCGTCGCTGTTCCATCGCCCCTTCCGCGTCAATTCGACTATCTCTTGCCTGCTGCTGGCCAAACGCCACTGCCGGGAACACGCGTACGCGTGCCTTTCGGCAGACAAGAGGTGGTCGGCGTGGTGTTGGGCACGTCGATGGAAAGCGACTTGCCACGCGAAAAGCTGAAATTCATCCGCAGGCTGCTGGATGTCGAGCCACTTCTGCCGCCAACACTCATGGAGCTGCTCACTTGGGCCAGCGCCTACTACCATTACCCGATCGGCGAAGTGATGGCGGCGGCATTGCCGGCGCCATTGCGGCGCGGACTGTCGGCAACGGCCGCGGGCGAGAAGCGTTACGCCCTCACCGATGAGGCAAATTTTCTTCCTCACGAGACTTTCAAACGTTCACCGCTGCAACAACGTTTGGTTGAGGCGTTGCGCGAACACGCGGAGGGCCTGAGTGCTGCGGCAATAGGTGCGGTCGTTGCGAATTGGCGCGACGCCATGAAGCGACTGGAGGCGCGCGGGCTCATCCGCATTACCGAAGCACCCTGTCTGCCCTCCAGGCCAGCCGGGCAACATATCGCGCCACAACTCACAACCGCGCAAGAAGAGGCCGGCGCAGCGATTCAAGACGCAGCGGGAAAATTTCAGTGCCTGTTATTGCTTGGCGTCACCGGCAG